>Ga0180434_10005398_pt1 | contig 15090 bp, 11 predicted proteins | sample SS_ome_7_FD_132453 | JGI IMG/M metagenome (GOLD analysis project Ga0180434, IMG submission 132453) | Hypersaline lake sediment archaeal communities from the Salton Sea, California, USA - SS_1_D_2 metaG | ecosystem: Environmental > Aquatic > Non-marine Saline and Alkaline > Hypersaline >...
AAGCTGCATGCCTATACTTAAAGCCTCTGTCTCACCTTTGCCTTTTCTCTCCTTCATTCTCAGCTTTAGCTTTTCCACCAGAGGAGCCTCTCCTGAAAGGTCACTCTCATCAACATAATTCTTCCAGTCTTCCCCGCCCAGTATTTTGCTGAACAATTTCCCGAAAGTCTCCAGATGCTTGACTTCCTCCTCTGCTAAAAACTTGAACATCTTCTTACCGCGTTCATGCTCTGTAATATCCGCAGCATGATCGAAAAATCTTTTGCCGTTTATTTCCAGCAGTATGGCACCTTTAATGGCATCTTTTATTTGCTGACTGATCTCAGGCATGTGTCTTCTCCTTTATTTCCTTTTTTGCTTTCATGCATTCAGAACAAATCCCATAATAATAGACCTGACATTCATGGATGCCGTGACCGTTGATTTCCTTGATTTCCATCTTCTTTTCAGGAAATATATCAATTATTTTCCCGCATTCCTTACAAAAGAAATGGTCATGTGGTTTTGTGTTCGAATCAAAATTGACTTTATCAAATCCTATGGTCAATTGTTTTATCTCTTGAGTCTCGTTTAATATCTTAAGAGTGTTATAGACTGTTGCAAAAGATATCATCGGGTATTTCTTCTTTACCTCTTTGAACAGATCTGCAGCTGATGGATGGTTTTTGTTTCCTTCAAGATGCTCTATGACAGCAAGTCTCTGAAGGGTCAGCTTAAATCCCTTTGACTTAAGATTATTCAGACAGTCTGTAACACTTCTCATAAGAAATACTCCAATCCTATTTTATTTTAAAATCATTCATTTATCAATAATGATTTCAATTTAATAACTATTATTCAATAAAAGATCAACCTGAGATGATCGCGGTCGCTTGGGGATCCATCGGATTTATCCTGGAGGCTAAAGAAAACAAAAACGGATAACTTTGATTTATATGCTTCATGTAGGACAACCAGGCTGTCGTTATTTTGGAATAAGCCCTTCCTAAGTCATTAGCCAGGTGATTATAGTCCTCTTTTGGTAATGATTTCATTTGATTTCCTCTGTATTCAAGCTCTTCTGAAAGGTGGAAGACAGCCCAGAGAAGGTCTGTAAAGTCTTCGTGCTCCAAAAGATTGGGATTTTCCAGCAAGCGCAAAAGGAAAAGGCGCTTGCTCACAAGATAATCCCTGAGCTCACACAATTTTTGCTTGTCTATTTTCACTTGGTATTTAAATTCTCTGGCCGCAGATGCAGCTCTATCAAAGTCCCTGTTTTTCCATTTATCCGTGACTTTCAATTGCTGTGCAAGGTCATCCGAATTTTCAACAAACGCATTGAACCTATCCAGAAGATTCAGCCCTACTTCACTGAAAAAACTTCCGATAACCATATTCAGTTTTTTCATTAAAGCCTGTTTCTCTTTTCTGGCAAGTACCCGTTCGATAAGCAGAACGACCAAAAGAACATCAAGGAAAAGAAAGCCAAAGTCTCCGATCATATATATGAAAATATGATGGACATCATGGAATATGAGATAGTGCAGTGTGTACGTGAGCGCAGATGCCGCAATAAAAATAAGGCTTAGCTTAAAAGTCCAGGTGAATATTTTTTTCATTTTTGTTCTCTCCTCATTCCGTTTATTTGAAATCAATCACTCAGTCTTTAATAGGTGCTCTCCCAATTTCTTTCCTGCCGCTCTTACGGAATCCAACTCATCTTCAGCTGGGATATACTTTATTTTCAGACCTTCAAAAGGAATATCCCATTTGAGCTCTGTGAGGACTTTTTCTATTTCTCCTACCGCCTGACCTCCCCATCCAAAAGAACCAAAGGCAAAGCCAATCCTTTTTCTAGGCCTCAGTCCTTTGAGATAGGTGAGAAATTCACCAATCGAGGGAAGCATCCCGTTATTCAAAGTGGGTGAACCAATCAAAACCAGACGGGATCTGAGGACATCTGTTATAACATCAGATATGTGATTCTTCTTAAGATTCCTCACCGTCACTTCCATTCCGGCCTCATATAATCCTCTTTCAAGCATTTGGGCCATTTTTTTTGTAGAATCCCACATCGAATCATAAATCACAACTCCTTTTTTGTCCGCGTCATAGGCTGACCACTTCCTGTACTGTTTGACTATTTCAGGTATATGGGACCTCCATATAAGTCCGTGACTGGGACAGATCATCTCTATGTCGAGCTGGGAGACCACTTCCAGGGCGCTTTTAACCTGATCACCGTAGGGCATAACAATATTACCGTAATATTTCGCGGCTTCTTCCTCTACAATGTCCCAGCCGATCTCGTCGGTATACCTTTCTGAGCTGGCAATATGCTGTCCGAAAGCATCGTTTGAAAACAGGATCTTCTCCTCCGGAATATAGGTGACCATATTATCAGGCCAGTGAACCATTGGAGTGTGCACAAAATTCAGGGACCTTTTCCCGATCTTTAACGACTCTCCTGATGTGACGACCCGAAAATTCCAGTCTTTTTTGTAATGCCTGCGCAATCCCTTTTCTCCCTGAGTGGATGTGATGACAGCCGCATTAGGTGCGTGTTCAAGCATCTTCGGAATGGAGCCGGAATGATCCATTTCAACATGATTGGATAAGATGAAATCTATTTTTGAAGGATCGATAATCTCCTTAATCCTGTCCAGCATTTCGTCAAAAAGATAGTGTTTGACCGTATCAACGAGAACGACCTTTTCATCTAAGATGAGATAAGCATTATATGTTGACCCGCGCTGGGTCAAATAACCATGAAAATCCCGTAAATCCCAATCAATGCCTCCTACCCAGTAAATCCCCTTTCTGATTTTATTGTTTTCCATATTGGTTTACGCCACTTCAAAGGAATCTTTGTCCGCACCGCAGACAGGGCACACCCAATCGTCGGGAAGGTCCTCAAATGCCGTCCCGGGTTCTATCCCGTTATCCGGGTCTCCTGCACTCGGATCATAGATATAACCACAGACTGAACACTTGTACATCTTCATTTTTTTCTCCTTTATTTCTATTGTTGTTCATATAATCCCTGTAAATATTATTTATAACTGTTTTAAATTTGTATTCATTTTAATTTATAGTCTAGGGATTTCTTTCTTCTTTGTCAATATTTCTTGGTTATTCATAAAATCAGCCTGCATCCATCAATCACCACTACATGATCAATTGGGTTTTTAAGTCATTTTAATAGACAGTGTCTATTTTTTTACCTCTGTTTTGTATTTAAATTTAATACGGGCTGATTTTACCTTACAGGCAAGTCAATCTTACTGCATCTACTTTGTTGCAGGGCATTCGCGGTGAAGGACCACAGCTTCATACCCTGCGCCTCGCATCTGCAGCAACTTTGGCTTGTGAATAAAGAAATTAATTGGTTATTCTTACATAAAAATCACTTCTAAGATCTCACTTGATTTAAGAGGGAAAAGGGTGTTTTCCTTTGACCTGGACAGCTTCATATGATATAAACATGTCTAAAATCATTTGTGACTTAATGCAACAAGGTATTCTTACACTCAAAGACGACACTGAGTTAAGAGGCATCTCTTTCGGCAGCCCCATTTCCACATCAGGTGAACTCGTTTTTAATACCGGTATGGTGGGCTATAACGAATCTTTGACTGACCCCAGCTACAAAGGTCAAATCCTTGTCCTGACTTACCCCTTGATCGGGAACTACGGAGTGCCTTCAAAACAAAGAAAAAACAACCTGTTAAGATACTTCGAATCCGAAAAAATCCATGTCTCAGGTCTTATCGTGTCAGACTATTCACATGAATTCCACCACTGCGATGCGGTCAAAAGCCTGTCATCCTGGCTTATGGAAGAAAACATTCCTGCTCTCACCGGAATAGACACCAGAGCTTTGACTAAGATTCTAAGAGAAAGGGGAACCATGCTGGGTAAGGTCACCTTAGACAGGGATGTGAATTTTTATGACCCGGATAAAGACAACCTTGTCGCGAAAGTGAGCGTAAGAGAGCCTGTTGAATACAATAGAAAGGGAACCGCCAAACTCATCCTCATTGACTGCGGTGTTAAAAACAGTATTCTCCGGAGCTTCATAAAAAGAGACTGCTGTGTACTCAGAGTTCCCTATGATTATGACTTTTTTGCCCATTCTTTTGACGGGGTCATCATCTCAAATGGCCCTGGGGACCCGAAAATGGTCAAGCAAGTCGTGGGAAGGGTAAAAAAATGTTTGGAAAAAGAAATCCCTGTTTTTGGAATATGCCTGGGAAACCAGATCCTGGCCTTAGCTGCCGGAGCAAACACCTATAAACTCAAATACGGGCACAGAAGTCAAAACCAGCCCTGCCTCCGAGCCGGAACCAAACGCTGCTATATCACATCCCAGAATCACGGCTTTTCTGTTGATACAAAAACCCTCCCCCCCGACTGGCTTCCCTGGTTTACAAACATCAATGATAATACGAATGAAGGAATCAAGCACAGAACACGTCCTTTTATGTCAGTCCAATTCCACCCTGAGCATTCGCCAGGACCAGTGGACACAGAATTTATTTTTGATGAATTCCTAGAGGTGTTGAAGCCGTGAAAAAAGTCCTTTTGCTCGGAAGCGGCGCACTGCAGATAGGACAGGCAGGGGAATTCGATTACTCCGGTAGCCAGGCCATCAAAGCCCTTAAAGAGGAAAAGATCACTGTTATTCTGATAAATCCGAATATCGCTACCATACAAACATCGCATTATCTGGCAGACAAGATATATTTCCTGCCCGTAACTGCTTATTTTGTAGAGGAAGTGATCCGGAAGGAAAAGCCCGAAGGAATCCTCCTTAGTTTTGGAGGACAAACCGCGCTGAACTGCGGAGTAGAGCTTTATAAAAAAGGAATTCTTGAAAAACACAGAGTCAAGGTCCTGGGCACTTCCATAAAAACAGTGATGGATTGTGAGGACAGAAAATTTTTCTCCAAATGTCTCAACAAAATAAGATTAAAAATTCCACGGAGCATAGCTGTTAACTCTCTGGAACAGGCCCTTAAGGCAGCAAAAAAAATCGGTTACCCTGTGATCGCAAGAGTTGCTTATGCACTGGGAGGCTTGGGTTCAAGCCTTTCCTTTAATGAAGAAGACCTCAGGAAAAAAGTGCTTAAAGCCTTTTCTTTTACTCCACAGGTCTTAATCGAGGAATACCTGGAAGGTTGGCAGGAGATCGAATATGAGGTAGTGAGAGACGATCAGGATAACTGTATAACCGTATGTAATATGGAAAATTTTGACCCGATGGGGATCCATACAGGAGAGAGTATTGTGGTGGCCCCCTCCCAAACCCTTAATGACCGCGAATACCATAATCTGAGAAAAATCTCCATCCAGGTCATACGTCATCTGAACATAATCGGTGAATGCAACATCCAATTCGCGCTGAATAAAAACACCGGAGAATACAGGATCATTGAAGTGAACCCCCGGCTATCCCGAAGCAGCGCGCTGGCCTCCAAAGCGACCGGGTATCCGCTCGCATTCATCGCTGCCAAGCTCGCATTGGGATATTCCCTTATAGACCTGCCCAACTCCATCACAAAAAGAACAAAAGCCTGCTTTGAACCTGCCCTGGATTATGTGGTGGTCAAAATACCGAGATGGGATCTGACTAAATTCAAACGTGCGTCAAAAAAAATCGGAAGCGAGATGAAAAGTGTGGGCGAAGTCATGGCCATCGGAAGAAACTTTGAGGAAGCCCTTCAAAAAGCGCTGAGAATGCTGCAGGTCGGTGTGTACGGCCTGGTATGCAATGACATGCATTTTAAAAATTTGAAAAAAGAACTCAAAAACCCCACAGACAGACGGATATTTGCTATAGCCGAAGCTGTAAACACCGTTCCTATCAGGGAAATCCAGAGCCTCACTCAAATAGACCCATGGTTCTTATATAAAATCAAAAACATTGTCGCCCTTCACCGAAAACTGAGCGGTTCTACATTCCAGCAACTCCCTAAAGAGCTTCTTCTCCACAGCAAAAAACTCGGCTTCTCTGACAAGCAGATCGCCCTTATATTCGGAAAAGAAGAACTGGACGTCCGTGAGCTGAGAAAAAGATACTCTCTTTATCCGTCTGTCAAACAGATCGACACGCTGGCTGCCGAATATCCTGCCCGGACGAACTACCTATACCTTACCTACAACAGCAGGGAAGATGACATCGAGTTCAAAGATAAAGACAATGTCATTGTACTCGGTTCGGGTTCCTATAGAATCGGCTCTTCTGTCGAATTCGACTGGTGCTGCGTGAACACGGTCATAAGCCTCAAGTCCCTTGGATACAAAACCATAATGGTCAACTACAATCCTGAAACCGTAAGCACTGATTATGATATCTGCCATCGCCTTTACTTTGATGAACTGAGTTTTGAAACGGTGGCAGATATCTACGAAAAGGAAAATCCAAAAGGGATCATCATTTCTATGGGGGGGCAGATCCCCAATAATATTGCCACCAAATGTGACCGATACGGACTCAATGTTCTGGGCACCTCACCTAAAAACATAGATAATGCGGAAAACCGCCATAAATTTTCCTCGCTTCTGGACAGGCTCGGTATAGACCAGCCTGAATGGAAGGAACTCACGGATATCAATGCAGCTAAAAGGTTTGCTCAAAGTGTGGGGTATCCAGTCCTCATCAGGCCGAGTTATGTATTAAGCGGGGCAGCTATGTCTGTGGCTTTGAATGACAGCGAATTAGTGGACTACCTGCGGAGAGCCTCTGAAGTCAGCCCTGAATACCCTGTCATCATCAGCAAATTCATTGAAAATGCTAAAGAAATTGAGCTTGACGGATTGGCAAAAAAAGGGGAGCTTTTTGTTTATGCCATATGTGAACATGTTGAAAACGCCGGAGTGCATTCCGGAGACGCCACCATGGTCCTCCCTCCACAAAGGACCTATCTGGAAACGACGCGCAGGATGAAAAAAATCACAAGAAAAATCGTGAAAGCTCTTGAGATAAACGGGCCGTTCAATATCCAGTTCATAGCCAAAGACAACATGGTTAAAGTCATAGAATGCAATCTTCGGGCCTCAAGGTCCTTCCCTTTTGTTTCAAAGATATTCAAACTCAATTTTGTTGAACTGGCAACAAAACTCATAATGGGACTAGACCTTCCACCGATTGATAAATCCTGCTTTGAGCTGGATTATGTGGGAGTGAAAGCTCCTCAATTCTCATTCACCCGTATAAAGGGGGCTGACCCGGTGCTCAGTGTTGAGATGGCATCAACAGGAGAGGTGGCCTGCATAGGAGATAATTTTGAAGAAGCCTTTTTGAAAGCACTGCTTTCTGTTGGATATGACTTTCCGGAAAAAAACATTCTGCTCTCCACAGGTCCTTTTGAAAGCAAGGCCCGGTTTTTACCTGAAGCAAAAAGGCTCAGGGACCTGGGATTCAATCTGCACGCTACACGAGGCACAGCTGACTATCTTCAGTACAACGGTATCGAGTCAACAGTGCTGTATTGGCCTCTCCAAAAAAGAGAACCGAACATACTGTCTTTTATCGAAGAAAGAAAACTCGATCTCATCATTAACATCCCCAAGAGCATTGAAGAAGAAGAGCTGACAAACGATTATATAATAAGGAGAAAATCTGTGGATTTTAATATCCCGATAATCACAAACCTTGAGTTCGCTGAACGTTTCATTGACGCTATTTCAAAACTCAAACTAAATGAATTGGCTGTCAAATCCTGGGATGAATACTGACCTGGATGATGAACGGGACAACACATGGAAGCCTTTTAAAGCCTATAAAACTTATAAGATAAATTGACTTATTTATGTTAAAATATATATTTGTAATATAATCAAAGAAAATGGCGCAAGATCAATTAAAAATAGCCGAACGAACAAAAGTCCTCGTCGTTGAAGATGAAATCATAGTAGCCAGAGATGTCTGTAATATGCTCCAGAGCCTTGGGTATAAAGCCATCAGTATAGCCTCCACTTCTGAAGAGGCCATTAAAACAGCAAAGAAGAAAGCTCCTCATATCGTTCTAATGGATATTATGCTCGAGGGAAAAATGAGTGGAGTGGAAGCCGCTGACTTTATCTACACACAGCTCAATATCCCTATCGTCTACCTCACTTCCTATGCAGATGAAAACACCATTCAAAAAGCTAAAAAAACCGAACCCTTCGGCTATCTCTTAAAACCATTCGAAGAACGCGATCTGCAGACAACGATTGAGATCGCTCTGTATAAATTTTCCATGGAGAGAAAGCTTAAGAGAAGGGAAAAGTGGCTGTCCACAATCCTTAAAAACATCGGAGACGGCGTCATTGCCACGGATGAAAGCGGAAAGGTTAATTTTATGAATGAGCAGGGAGAAGAAATAACCGGCTGGAAACTTAATGATGCTTTTAATAAAAACATAAGGAAAATCTATCCCATATTCAGTGAAAAAACAGATGCCTCCTTAAAAATCCCCGTTGAAAGGTTATTAAAGGGAGAAAGGACCCGGATCCATCATGATGTAGTGCTTCACTCAAAGACAGGATCTAAAATCCCTGTTTACCAAGACATCAATCCTTCCCTGGATGAAGAAGGCATGACAACAGGCCTCGTGGTTACTTTCTCAGACATCACCCAGCGCAAGAGAGCGGAAATGCAATTAAAAAAGTACTGGGAAGATCAAAGAAAGGCAATGGAAGGAGTCGTAGAGGCGATGGCCTTCACCATAGAAACGAGAGACCCTTATACTGCAGGCCATCAACGCCGTGTCACAAAACTAGCCGTAAAAATAGCCAGAGAGATGAAGCTCGAACAGGATAAAATAGAAGGGATACGCATGGCAGGAACACTCCATGATATAGGAAAAATCTACATTCCTGCGGAAATACTGAGCAAACCAGGTAAAATCTCAGAAGTGGAATACAACATGATCAAAACCCACCCTAAAGTGGGAGCTGATATTCTTAAGTCCATTGAATTCCCATGGCCTGTTGCCGACATTGTGAGGCAGCACCACGAACGAATGGACGGAAGCGGGTATCCGGACGGCCTTTCCGGAGAGGAAATTCTCCTCGAAGCGAGAGTCCTGGCCGTGGCCGATGTTATAGAAGCCATGGCCTCCCACCGGCCTTACAGAGCCGCATTAAGTCTTGAGGATGCCTTGAACGAAATCAACAAACACAAAGGGATCCTCTATGATGAAAAAGCAGCTGATGCGGCCATAGAGATCTGCAGTGAAGATGGCTTTTATTTTGATTGATTCTGATTCCTGCAAAAAAGAAACATTATGAAGAGATATCCTGTCACTTTGCTGTTAGTGGGATCCATAGTCTTTGCTATCGGAGGGTTCGTTGGCTTCCTCATCCTTTTTATTCCAGACTTTAATATGTACTGGCTAATCCTGTCCCCTATCATCCTTGCATTCTATGAAGCCCCTGCTGTCTTTCTGTACCGGCTCTATAAAAAACACAAAAAAAAGACAGACTGAGCTGTCTGGGGCCGGTGCTATTCATAGCGGAGACTGTCTACAATGTCCAGTTTCATGGCCCTCAGCGCAGGCGTTAATCCTGCTACAAAACCTGCGATCACCATAAAAAAAGCAGTTATCATGGATGTGAAAAGGGAATTCTCCGGTGAAAAAAGCATCATAAGCTGCGGACTCTGGGTTCTCAAGGCGTCCACAAGAACGTACAAACCGGCATTCATTCCCAATCCTATTCCCAATCCGATCAGACCTCCGACAAAAATCAAAACAAACGCCTCGGCAAAGAGCTGAAAGAATATGTGCTTTTTTAAGGCCCCAATTGCTCTGCGGATCCCTATCTCTCTGGTGCGCTGGGTCACAACAAAAAACATGATATTCATCACTCCCACAGCCCCTATCATCAGGGTGATCACTCCCACTCCCCCTAAAAATATCTGAAGCCCCAGCACTATATATTCTAAGAAATCCATGCCTTCTATCATACTCCACACAGAGAGGGCATCCTCATTTTCAGCATCGAACCGGTGCACTCGGGCAAGGATTCTCCGGATCTCCCGCTCTGTTTCATCAAAGCGATTCTTATCTACCGGTGAGACCAGAATACGCGACAGGTACTTATCACCGCTGAAGTCCTTCAGGGCCGTGGTGAACGGGATAAGCATCTTTTCATCATCCAGAGAATTGTTGATTGATAATTGATATCCTTTGGCTTCTGCGGTTCCTATGACCCTGTAGCGGATGCCGCTCACACTGATGTATTCTCCTGATATATCATTAGTCCGGCTTCCGAAAAGCCTTTCTTGAATGGTTGCCCCAAGAAAACAAATCCTCTCTCTCCGGTCTATATCTCCTTGATTAATAAATCTCCCTTTTCTGACCTTATAGTTTCTCATCGTCAATGTGCCCGGAACCACTCCCAGAGTGTGCACAGCCCTGCTTTCATTCCCATGCTTGAACACAAGATTACCGCAGTCATATTCCGGCAGTGCCCTTTCTACTTCATAAGAGAAGGAATTAAGGGCCCTTACATCCTCCTCTGTCAATCTGACTCTCCTGGCTTGACTAAAAGAGCGTCTTTCGCTCTTCACCCGGCCTCCGCTGACATATATGGTCTTTTCACCCATTTTGCCAAATTCGCGTTCGAAAAAACCCTGAAATCCGGTGCCGAATCCTATCAGAATGATGATAGAAGCGATCCCCCAAAATATCCCGAACGTGGTAAGGAAGCTCCGAGACTTGCTGGTCCGGATCTCCAAGAAGGCTTGGCCTATCAGCTCTCCCGTCAGAGTGCGGGAAGTCCAGAGCGGTTTGGGTTCTTTCTTTCCGGAAACAGTCTCCCCCCGCTCATACTGAAGCGCTTTTACCGGCTCCATCTCAGCCGCATTTCTTGCCGGGATATAACCAGACAGAACCCCCGTTAAAATCATCACAAAAACAACGATCAACGACAGCTCAACGGAATTCTGAGGAAGAGGAATAGATGGGGGCAGAGGCAAGATATTGAACGCACCCAAAAGAGCGGACCCAAGAAGAAATCCAATAAAGCCCCCGAGCATGGTAATAAAAAGGGCTTCGGCCAGAAAATGGAGCCTTATATCCCTTTTTTTTGCTCCCACAGCTTTGCGGATCCCTATTTCGTGGATCCGTTCCTGCACAGAGACCAGCATGATGTTCATCACACCGACCCCGCCCACAAAAAGAGTCACCACACCGATCAAACCCAGGAGTATGTTCAGCCCAAGGGCTAAAATGTTGAACATCTTTTCAAAAAAAGCGAATTCAAAAATCATCAACGCTTCATTGTCCTCTGGATCGAAGTTATGGCGTTCTGCAAGAAGGCGGCGAACTTCAGAGACAACCTGCCCGGATTTTGCGTTCTCTTTCGGTGTGACAAAAACAAGATCCAGGCTTTTTCCGTCTCCCCATAACTGCTGTGCTGTGCTGAGAGGGATGAGGATCTGGTCGTCATGACGGCTGTTTATTGTGGAACTCTGCAGTTCTTTTTCCACGGCTAGACCCACCACGTGAAAAGTCACTCCCCGGATCTTCATTTTCCTGCCGACCGGATTGGAGTTCTCCCCGAAAAGCTGTTCCCTGACATTATTCCCTATAAAAGCAAGCCGTCTTCTGTTTTTTATATCATGTTCAGAAATAAACCGCCCCTTAGCTACTTCCCAGTTGTTCATCTCCTTGGCCGCAGGGATCACTCCGCGGATATTGTACTGTCTGGACTCGTTTTCGACCTTCACATAAAACCACCGCATCACCTGCGGATTTATTTCACGGACCGAAGAGCATTGGATGCGGATGGCCTCAATGTCTTTCATCTCTGGAACGATCGGCCTTCCCGTCTTGTATCCACCCACCCCGATGGAGGTATGGCCGGGTAGAAAAACCACCAGGTCTTCCCCGATCTGACTCATTCCCTCCCACATAAAATCGCGAAACCCGAACCCCCATCCGAGGAGGATCATAATGGCCATGATCCCCCAGATGATTCCGAAAAGGGTGAGTGTACTTCGAAGACGGTGAGCTTTCAGGTCTGTGACGGCCTGTCTGATCACTTCATTTAAAAGCATTTCCTTCTCTTTTCAAAGGGAAATCTCACCTTCTTTGCATAAAATGCTATCTCGGAAGAACAACGACCTGGCCTTCCTCCAGACCCGATAAGACCTCTGTAAAAAGACCATCTGAGATGCCTCTTTTGATCTCGACCTTGCGCACGCCCTCCTCAACTGCCTTATCCTCCACACTCACAAAAGTCATGCCCTCTTCATATATGACAGCGCCTTCGGGAATCAGAAGAACATCCTGATGCTCTTCAAGAATGATCTCTGCGTCTGCTGACATTCCCACTCTCAATCTGTCCTCCGGGTCGCCAACAGTGGCTCTTATCTCAAAATTAATGATTTCTTCCTTCTCCCGTCCCTGAGGGCTTATTTGAATCAATTGGGCGTCAAAATGTTCCTCAGAATAAGCCTCCACAAAGACTCTTGCCGGAAGACCCAGGCGAACCTTTCCGATATCTGCCTCATCCACATCCCCGCGGAACTGTTTCTCAGAAACATCGGCAACCGTCATGATAACCGTCCCACCGTAAGCCGAAGATACCGGAATGACAGCTCCTCCTTTATCCGTATCCCGGGAAAGCACAATTCCGGAAATGGGAGCTTTGAGCGTCATGCTGTTGATGGCCTCTCTTGCCTCTGTTTCAATCTCCTGTTTATCTTCATCACTCAGTTCAATTCCCCCAACAAGTTCGGATAAATCCGCCCCTTGCTCTAACACTCGAAGTTGAGCCATGGAAGCATAAAAACGCGCCTGGGCTGTTCTGTAAGCCGCTTTGGCCTGGTCATGTTCCTCTGCCGGAATGAGTTCGCTTTCAAAAAGCTCTTTGCTTCTAAAATATCTTTTCTCGGATGCCTCTTTATCAAAGGCCGCTGCCTTGACCTCAGTCCTTGCCTGCACCAGTTCCACAGGAGTGGCCTGCGGCACTATGTCAACGAGCTTCTGCCCTACACTGACATGATCCCCTTCCTCAACATAAAAGTGCTTTACGATTCCTCCTATTTTTGACTTGACCTCAGCCTTAAAGAGAGCTTCAATTTTGCCGGTGGCAACCACGGTCCTGGAAATATTCCCTTTCTCCACTTTGGCTGTGTTTTCCGTCTGAACATCGCTCTTCTTCTGGCAGCTCTTCAACGCAAGAAAAACAAGAAACGTAACAATAATGAGAACCACAATGGTTATAATGACTTTCTTCATAGGCAGTCTCTCCTCTATGGATTTTTACATATTCTTCTCAAAACTTTCTCCAACCAAAATCCATAATCGAAATCAGAAATATATGCGGGGTTCCTGTTCCCCATACAAACAAAGACCTCTCTTATTAATACGTATTAAGGTCTGTTTTAGTTCTCAGTCTTTTCACTTCTAAACTGGCTATCCTGCGGAAAAGACTTTCAGGTCCCGTATAAGGGGTGTTCCGTCCGATGACAATACAGTCAGCCGGACTTTTGATACTTCGGCAGGATGAAACCTTTGTATTCTTTTGTGCCCTATGGACTGGCCTTTGGCCAGCATCTGCCACTTCTCAGGGCCCACCAAACCTTCAATGCAGTATTCCCGCACCCGCTCGCCCTTTGTTATATCTTCCATAATGACGACATGGTCAACCACTTCCGGCTTCTTCATTTCCAATGCAACAGATCCCCCGCTCCCTCTGGTCTCTGCGATCGGTTTGGAGAACCTCCTGCGGATTTCTTTTCCAAATTCAATATATCTTTTAAAATCCGGTTCCGGAATAAGGCCGTCCGGGTCCGGATTGGCATTCAACAAAAGATTACAGTTCCTGCCCACTGATCGATAGTATATATCCACAAGCCTTTCCAGTGAATAAAGCCTGTGCTCTCTGCCGGGTTTCCAAAACCAATCATGGTCTCTTACGGGCACGTCGCATTCAGCAGGAAGCCAAAACAGACCGTTGGGGTCGCCCGGGCCGTTGTAATCATGCTTATGGGGGACAGTGGCCCAGCAGGGATATGGAGCCACGCCGTTTTCATTCCCGATCCATCGGATGGAAGCCGCAGGACCCTGGAAAACAACCGCCTGAGGCTGGTACTTCTTATAAATCGGAACCAAGTCCGGGCCGCCCTCTTCCGGCGGCAGGGCGCCTCCGTCAAACCAGATCTCAAACAGATCTCCATAGCGGCTCCAGAGCTCCGTAAGCATTTGCTCACATATTTTTGCATAGCCGGCCTGTTTTTCAGGGTCACCTCCCTGACCTCGATTGACCAGCCCGGGGATATCCACTTCCAGAAAACTATTCGCATTTACAGAAGCATAGAGTCCAGGTTTGATATGATACTTCCGGCAGGAATCGATGAAATCCCGCACCACATCTCCCTCCCCGTTTCTCCAGGAAGATTGTCTGACTCCATGAGCATACAGATCACTCTGCCATTGAAGGAAACCACTGCAGTGTTTGGCAACAAACACTGCATACTGAGCTCCTATTGATCGGGCAGCTTCCATCCACTGATCCGTATCAAGCTTCTTCGGATTATATGTATCCGGAGCCGGAAGATCTTTCCAGGTCCGCCAATTCCATCCAGGTTTGTAAACAGGGATATCAAAATGAAAAAACATCCCTAACTCCATATCCTGCCACTGTGCCTGCTGGGGAGTGGGAGAAGGACGTTTTTCATAAAACACGGGCCCCTGCCACGTCCTCACATACATATCTGAATAGATGGCAGCCGCGGCCAAAGAGCTTTTTTTTAAAAAAGTCCGTCTTTTCATCTGATTGCCCTTTTTTAATCCGACTTGTCCATAAAAAATCTATCGGAATCCATTCCATTGCAGATTTTAAATAGACTTGTGCTGGATTCTTTTTTCAGAGCTTTTTTCAACCCTGGTTCTGTACGCATTTTTATTGCTCATCATACACAGAAAAATGAATCCCAGTCAATGAAGAATCCGGATCTGATTTCCCTTAAAAAAATCTATTTCCGCAGCAGGTTTCTTTCTGTTAAGGTGTCCTCCGGAATAGGTGTGTCAAAACAAATTTCCTTAAGAATCAAATGACAAAGGAAAAATGACATTAGGGTGGTACCTAATGGGATGTCCCCATTATAAA
>Ga0180434_10005402_pt1 | contig 15085 bp, 21 predicted proteins | sample SS_ome_7_FD_132453 | JGI IMG/M metagenome (GOLD analysis project Ga0180434, IMG submission 132453) | Hypersaline lake sediment archaeal communities from the Salton Sea, California, USA - SS_1_D_2 metaG | ecosystem: Environmental > Aquatic > Non-marine Saline and Alkaline > Hypersaline >...
CGAAGAATCGCTGCTGGATGGGTAATTTGTGGAAAATCTTCATGTTCGAGATATTCATATAAATATTTAGCTGCTAACCTTCCTACAGCAACTATCGTTTTTGGTTTGCATAGCCCGATAAATTCTTCTAATCTAGGCCGACAAGTCAATATAGCTTCTTCCGGAGGTTCATTTTCACCTCTACTTTTAGCTTCCCTAGGAAAACACATTACTAAATTAGTGAGGCAAAAGGTGTGATCGTGTAATGCTTCGTCTATGATGCGTTGCATTAAATGACCTGCCGGCCCACAAAATGGCCGTCCTATTACGTTTTCACTGGAGCCAGGGGCTTCCCCAACAAACAATACGTCACACGGTATTCGAGTTCCCCTGGCCATTACTATCTTCCGTCGTTGCTTGGCCAGTTCGCACTTTTGACAGTCTTTCCATTTTTCTTTAAATTTTTGGTACGGTGTTCGGTTCATGGTTTTTGTTTTTTCCAATCGGTAGTTTCTGACCAATGTTTGGTCACAAGTTTAACCTTGCATGGTACTTCCATTCCTATGGTGTCTCCCTCCGCTTCCATTATACACTTTAGTTCAAGTATGATTTCGTCATTCACGTTTGTGGGGAGTTCAAATATAAGCTCATCATGGATTTGTAATAGCAAACCGCCGGGTATCCCTTTTTTACGAATAAAGCTATCACAATTAATCATGGCTCTTTTTATTAAGTCAGCAGCCGTCCCTTGAACTATATAGGGTGACGCTTTATGCCATTCATCATACGGTAAATCAAGCTTTCTACCGTACAGAGTTTCTACATACCGTTGCTTTTTACCGATTGTCTCCATTCTTCTAACAAAACCTATAACCCCTGGCAACGTCAAGTCGTAAGAGTTGATTAATTTTGCAGCCTCTGCTATTGAGCATCGTAATTTTTCAGAGATAGATTTTTTACCGCCACCGAACATTCTAGTAAAGAAGAACGGTTTTCCTTTACTCCGACTAGTTTTCTTACCTAATGATGCTTCAGCTTTTACGATGTCATATTGGAATTTCTTTAACCATTCCCTGGCTTTTCGCCAGTCCCTCGTATTGAGGGCATGCATGGCAGCCTCGATGGCTCTGGGATTTCCTCTTCCTCCCCAGATCCCGTTAGTTGTCTCGGTGTGCAAGTCTCGCCCAGACAATAAGATATCAATCAATTTATCATATTTTGAAGCAGCAGCAAACGTTCTCACCTCCAATTGATTATAGTCAAATAGGAACCAGGCAAAATTAGGTCTAGGCCCAAATGGTTTTCTAGCAGGAACATTACTATCTGATCGGCCCCCCTCAGAGTCTGCTACCCCTTGCAAATTTGGGCGAGAACATGATAATCTACCAGTCTTTTTCCCAGCCTGGCGAATATTAGGGTGAATAACCCACGTGCCATCGTTGCTTCGTACTTTAAATTTGTGGTATGGTTCAAAGAATCCACTAATACCCTTGGCGGCTGTTCGATACTCTACTAATGCCTTTACCGCGGGATGATTGTTGTGATCCTGTAAAGCTTCCGTTTTAGTGCTGGGAGAACCGCCCTTGGTTCTTATTGCTGACGTTAATTTGCAAGTATCGAATAATAGTTTGCTAACTTGTGGATAACTACCAGGGTTGAAATCCGATTTTCCAGACTTCTCACATAATGTTTGTCTGGCCATCTCCGCTCTATTTTTACATTTTTCAATTTCTTCATCTAACACGTCTGGATATATAGCCAACCCTCTGGCCTCCATGGAATAAATTACCCAATATAGCTCTTGCATTTCGAAATTATACGATTCTCTACGTTTTAAATCGTCCAACAACGTATCCAATAGAAACCATAGAGCCATGGTTCTAATGGCATCGTTTACAGCATACTTCTCACAGTCACTACTGTTAGGATCTAATTGTTTGGGTATCCAATAGTCGGCAGCCGTGAAATTAGAAGTATTCCACCCCTTCTTATTGGCTTGTTTTCTGGCAGCCATCACTACTTTTTTTAATTGCTTCTCATCCGAATCGCTCATAATGCCATATCGCTTGCACAAATTTTTCAATTTATAATCTGGTTCTACCGTATTGCACACATGCATCGCGATTTGGGCATCTTCTATTTTCCCTCGTACCTCCATACGTAGTCCCACCTCCAACATACGTATGTCAAACGATGCGTTGAAGAAAACCTTTACAATTCTCTCGTCAGCTAACCATTTCTTTAGCTGAAAATAATCCTTGTATGGAACTCGCACTTTTCGATTATCTGCATTAACCGGCCACTGCACGTACCCAGTTTCGCCTTTCTCATTACAAAAGGATATAGCAAACGGTTGATCCCCATGCCATGGATTCAATCCTGTACATTCAGTATCTACTGCTATCACGTCGCCATTGGGTATGTGCATGGTTTACTCCGGTATTGTTGGATCGTTTTCCTCTGAAAAATTAACGTAATTATGTAAATCTACATAGCTATCGTTATCTTTTTTTCTAAATGGTGCAGCGATTCTATGGATTTTCAGACAAGCCATCATCAACCCCACCAGATACGGAGGTATTTCCGGAATTTCTAAATCTGGCCAATGGCTGCGTAGAATAGCTGTCCAGTGTGAAGCCACCAACTTTTGCATGTTAGAAGGATCACCGTATACCGCACCTCGTTGTTCCCGCACCTCTTTTGCTTTGTCCATGTCATTCATGTTATTTCTCCATTCTCTAAATTGTAAAATCGAATGTTTTTCCCCATAGAGTTGGCGTAAATGATTTCTTTACTGGTACTTTCACCTATATAGCCTCCAACGTTCACTACCAAAATCTCCTCAGCCATATCGATTTTATGAAAGTGCAAAGCCTCTAAACGCTTTCTCTGTTCAATGGTGAGGTTTAATTCATCATCACTTTTGTCATTACTGCCCACTATCAATACAATTCGACCTTCAAGCGTTTCTTTAAGCGCGACTTCATGCATTTCTCGATGAAACTTTGTACTACCACATAGGCAAACGATCGTAGGCTTTGGACCAGGATGGGACACGAGCATCAAATTGTTCATTTTATTTCTTTCAATCTCTTTCCTGTTGTAGAAACAGGTGGCGGTACTCAGGTGATTTGCATGGTTTCCCCTCCCCTCCCCTTGTACCCTTGGGTACAATTTTATTTTTACCACTAAAAACCAGAGTTGAATCGACCGTCAAAAAGGGCGGTTGGCACTAGACTGAGAGGATCTTCTGTTGCATGAAGTTTAAGTGGGGTCATCACGTCAAACTGCCATGTCCAGCCTTCCACAACGTCGCCATCGGCATAAAATAGTCGCAGTTTAGCCCAATTGCCATCGATTTCCAAAACATCAACGAAAATTGGATTGAAAAAATCATACCGTACAGGGAAAGTAGTTTTACTTCCCTTTTCCTTGGCTAGCTTCTTAATGTCTTTTTGTACCAATTCATATCGAATAGTCTTACTCATAGTCAGGGACTTCTCTCTCATGGTTCTTTTTTGTGGGTTTTCACTGTTCACAAAGCATTCATCTTTCAAGGTTTCCATTCGAGAAATTTTATACCGTATAGACTAGCCGTGATGGATAATTTCATACCGTTCAGGGGCTATGGATATAATGTTCCCATCATTATCCTTAACGCTTATGTTGTCATCAACGTCTACTTCCATCACTGTTCCCTCATATGCTCTTCCTTTAGCTACGAACCAAACACGGGTTCCACTTCGTACTTTTTTATTATCTCCCTCTTCTCCCTCTTCTCCCTCTTCTCCCTCTTCTCCCTCTTCTCCCTCTTCTCCCTCTTCTTTCTCCTCTTCTTTCTCCTCTTCTTTCTCCTCAATGGTTTTTCGAATAAATATTTTCCCCAATTTAATGGTAATTTCGGCAAAGGGGGGGTCACTCTTCATTTCCCTGAATAATAAGGGCAATTCTTCAGCCTTTATTTCTTGAACTTCATACCCAAGATTTAAAAGGATTTTAGCTAACTCCAATGCTCCCTCGGTAGCTATATTCATCCACTGATGATGAACCGTTTCATCTCCGATGATTTGTGCTTTCCAGTGAACATGGTCGCTTTCCAAATCTGCAGACAATTGTGCTGTGTATTCACCGTCCTCCAAAGTTGCATCTCTTAACCACGTAGCTAATTTTCGTGCAGTATTCCAAGCGGCCTTCCATTTGGGCGTAATCTTAGACGTTTGTAATCGTGCCTTTACCATAATGACTCTCCCTTGATTTAAGATATAGTCCGATTCCCACTGCATCGGCAACATGATTGGGGAATGTATTTCGTGGGCATTTAAGCTGTTGACTAATATTCCAAGTCACTTGTTTTTTGGAGAGTTGACCTTTCCAATCTGTAACTGGAATGAATACCGCTGGGATAGAACACGACCACGCTGCCGCTGCTACCGTAGAAGCCGCTAGATATAAAGCCCCAAGGCTTCCAGTACTCGCTGTTGTGTGTCCTATTCCACTAGTAGCAAAAAACTGAGGCCATTCTATGAAGACTGCCTTAAATCCGTTAATGGGTAGCGCGATAAGCTGTCTAAATAAGGATCTTCCACGTTCCTCTAAATCTCCCGTCTTTTGCGGTTTGATTACGCCATAGTTTACAGGTCCTACCGTACGGCTCCAATCATTAATAGACCATGAGGCCCATCCTGTTCCCTGAAATCCTGGATCAACTGTAATTACGCATTTCTCGGACATACGCGCTCCATAAAATTTCTTCCTATGGCTTCTTTAAACGAAATTGACTTGTATCGTTTATTGTGCAATGCCGATAGTACGTCTTCATCTACCGTATCTCTCCCCACCAAGTGTAGAGTTAAAATTGGCTCTTTTTTATTAGGATGGGCTATTCTATCTTTGGCCTGAAGATAACTTTTAAGGTCCCACGGTAGTGAAAAAAATACGGAGGCCGATGCTGCCGAAAAATTTCTTCCATGCTGAGCGCATTTTGGTTGACAAAACAAAATGCGCAATTTGCCAGATTGAAATGCCCGGTTGACTTTCGTTCGATCACTTGATTTAACGCTACCTCGTATGATTCCGCAGCTTTTTTTATCGTCCAATTTCGCTACTAGACGATCGATTTCCGAATTAAAGCAGCACCATACTACAACTTGTTGCCTACTCAAGTCCGTCCGCAATAATTCCAATAAAGCATCAACCTTGTAATCATCCATAGCCAATGGATGACATCCTCCAGCCAATCTGGCTAACCATGTCTGGACTGCCGGTCTCCACTGCGTACGTTGATCCCTTAACGTAAATCTTTCTTCCGCATGACGGTAAATCGATCTCAGCTTTAGAGGCATTTTTATTCGTCGAGTTTCCTTCATTTCCACGTTACCTAGACCTACTTGATTTCGAGATAATACATGAGCACATTCTCTTATTCCTTTCAATATGGCACTTCTAGTTCCCTTGTTAGGTAACCAGTGCCAACCAAAATAATCAGGAGAGAACAGAGAAGATCTAAAATTCCAAAAGTTGTTATATCCCAAGAAGGACCCATTTAGAAATTGCATTTGGGGGAAATACTCTAAAATGGATTCAGGAGCAGGTGTCCCGGTCAGAATGGCCTTCACCGGTACCTCGCTAAAGCGTTGAATACAAACTTTCGTGATTTTTGCTTTGGGGTTCTTGATGGCCGTTGATTCATCCAAAATTACGGCTCCCCATGGGTAATTTTGTAAATTCACGTTTCCGCGTAACGTTTCATAGCTGGTCAGTTGCCAAGGTGCGGTAGTTGGTTTACAAGAGAATCCGCGTCTAATTTCTCCCTCCAAGCCTTCTAATCGTAATTCATCTAGCCATGTTTCCATTACGTCTAAAGGGCACACTACTAATACTGGCTTTGCCTTACGTGCTTTGATCCATAGGATTATGGTTAATGTTTTTCCTAATCGCATTTCCCAGAATAGAGCTACACGGGATTTGTCCTTCATCCATGCTAACCCTCGTCTTTGATGTTTGTAGGGTGTACGCATAGGAGGTACGCATAAAAATGCCCTCCATCTATCCAAGACAGATGGAGGGCTCTCACGTGGAAATTACTAAACTCCCGAAAAAGCCCAATTATATCATGTGGGCTAGAACCTGTCAAGATGAGTTCGGATCACATAACGATCCTGCCTCATTGTATCTATGGGAACGTATGATAGGTTTTTCCCCCGTCAGACCTCCTCGATTGTAGCGAGATCTCATTTGTTGAACCCTCCACAACTTACCAGATCGTATATCACGAAACATTGCCGAGTCATGGTTCGGAAATTCGGTACCCATAAACTCGGCAATTTGTCGATCAGTCATTTTATTGATCGATGTTTCGTTTTGTTGAAAAAGATTGGTCCAACAATCGTAGATTCCTAGTCCAGTCGTAACGCCGTATGTGAACTGCATTTTGTAGTTCTCCTATTGGCGAGGACGACGTGAATCATTTCGACGCTTGAACGGGCTTCGCCTTGGGCTTCGCCTTGGGCTTCGCCTTGGGCTTCGCCTTGGGCTTCGCCTTGGGCTTCGCCTTGGGCTTCGCCTTGGGCTTGGAGTCTTTCAATGCCGCTTCGTACGTTGGGATGGCGTAAGAATTGATATCCTTCTTTAACTGCGCCATGGTAAGTCGGCCATCCTTCAGCTTGAGAACGCGACCATGAAATCGGGCATCATGACCTTGCAGAAAATTGCGCTTCGGTTTAGTAGGAAATCCACAACCACAATGGCAAAGGGTTTCTTGAGCTTTCTTACTGGTGGCAACAATCTTCTTTTTGCTCTTGGGAGCAACCATGTCTCTCTCCTTTTTAAAACTTAAATCTATAGTGGGCTTTGCAATGTTAATTGGCTTTTCAAGCCGGAGGTCGCAAAGTTTAACCTCCCAATCCCCATCAGCAGCACGAATCGTCACGCGAAATTCGCCATCACTACATGGATAGGGTTCCTCAATGAGTTCACCGAAATAGTGTTCTTTATCAGGGTCAAGAACCCAGGCGGCATCGCCTTTGTTCCAGGTTGACCCTTTACGGTGTGTTCGTTCAAACTTTCTTTTTCGGTTGTTCTCGGCAATTCGTGAAGCTTCCCGTTCAATCTCCTCGGGGGAAGGTATGAACGGAACAGTCGTCTTGCTTCTGGATTTTACCATGTTATTCCCTTTCTTACATGGGTTTTAACGGTGACATCTACACCGTTTCCGATCAGGTCCTCAATTTGATCGGGAGTTAAATATTGAGAAATGTTCACCTCGATTGTATTCTTGGTGGTGTCCACTTTATAGATGTACTTATGGTTCTCCAGAGTAGTGGGCTCCTGGGGGTTGAATCTACCGTTATTGAATTGAGTGACGGTTATTGAGCGTTTAGGTTTGGACATCCAATCATTCCTTTCTATGAGATCATCGTCTCACCTCGTAGGTTAGAGGTTTGGGTCGTTCAGTCACTCGCTGGGCGCAGTGTATGTCATCGCTATTTCCCTTTCATGTAGAGTGTTTGGGGTTCAATAAATCGCTCAAATCGGCTTTAACGGTAACCCGCTTTTTGCAGAACTTTCATGGCGGCTTGCCGGGTCCGATTGCTGCGCTGATAACTCCAACCCCGCCAGTTGCTTGCCCCCCTTGTCAAAGGCGGCACAGATGATTTTCCCATCCCTTATGCGTCGGACCTTGACATGCCCATCTTCTACTATGATTTCCATTTTTTCATTCCTCCGGATTCACGTTCAGGGTAGGAAAAATACATGTCTCACCTCATTGTGTTAGGTTTCCGTTCAAACAACGTAAAAGGCGCGATACTTCCAGCGGTCATTGTTTTTCCCGTACTAGTCCCAAATGTAATGGGCGTCCAAGTGATCGGCAATCGCGTTTTTAGCGGCATGCAGTTCTGCCACAAGTACCGCCAGTTCCTTGTCGTCGGCAGGCGTAGCGTACTGTAATGCGTATGCCCCATCGGACGCCTTATAGAACGCTTGGCGGATGTCGCCGGTGTGGTGGCGTTTCTGATGAACGTCCACACCTGTAATGTGCTTGAATTTGGCGGCGTCGAAGTTTGGAAGCGATAGCCATTGCGCCCGCTCTTTGTCGGTCATCTTCGCCCACGCTAGCGGAAACGCCTCGGTTAGCGGCAGGTCCGCAGGTAGGCTAACGGGTGGGATCGCGTCGAATGCCTGTTTCCACGACAGTTCCGTAGGCTGGTCGAAAAACAGTGGCGGTGACGTCTGAGTACAGAAAAAACCGCTGTTGCGGTTGCCGCTGTTGAAATCGCCGCTGTTGCGGTTGCCGGTATTGAAATTGCCGCTGTTGCGGTTGCCGCTGTTGAAATTGCCGGTATTGGAATTGCCGCTGTTGCGGTTGCCGGTATTGAAATCGCCGCTGTTGCGGTTGCCGCTGTTGAAATCGCCGCTGTTGCGGTTGCCGGTATTGAAATCGTCGGTATTGCGAATTGCCATGATTTTACCTCTTGGGGGTTTGAAAGTGTTTCTTATTCGGAAATGGTATCTGGCGTTAATTTTCGGCCTTTCGTGTTTGGGTCTACCGAAAACAAACATTAAATTGTTTCTTGTGTTGGGGGCATCAATACCGTTCTGGATGAATTCACGGATGATGGCCCACATCCAATTGGAGTAATCATTTTTGACTTTTTGGAAAAATTCAGGACCGATCTGAACTGAATGTTGGTACGTCATTGTACTTGCCTTCCTTAGTTAGCGTCCGATTTCTTGTTCAGCTTAAGACGACTACGATCAGTTTGTTGGCATAACCCATTGGGTCATATGAATGTAGCTGTCAACTATATCGCTTAACTCACTCACGTGATCACCCTCGATCAGAACTTCGGAAATGGTTCCACTCCAGGATGAATCCAAATGTTCCAAATCATAACCAGCACCTGAACCTTTGACCCGCAAATCACCGGTCGTGATTTCGTATTGTGGATACCGGCGGATTTGGCAAAGCCAAGGAAATTCTCTATTTCGCACAGTCCGTTCACCATCCTTGCCAGAAGCCCCCAAAGCCAGTAGCTTGTTTACTAGGATATCTTCAGTCATGGGCTCACCATCGTTGCTAACTCGCAGCAAGGTATTATCGCCCTCATGCCTAACTTCAATTTCGATGTTTTTTGAATTGGGGGCATGAATACCGTTCTGTAGCAGCATCTCGATCAGTTCTCGCACTTTCATGATTTCAGCCTTTCAGTTTGGGTTTTGTTGTCCAAACCAAAAAACCGCAAATCGCGTACCAAACCAAACTGTGTTAAACTGGGAAACCTTGGTAAATTTGAAGGTTTAAACTGGGAAACCTTGGTAAATTTGAAAGTTTAAGCTGGGAAAGTATATGGTTAAACTTTAACCAGTATATGGTTAAACTTTAACCACACATTGGTTTAAAATTTAAACCGGGAAACTTTGGTAAGATTTAACATTTAAACCGGGAAACTTTGGTAAACCGCATAAATTGAAATGTGGTTAAAGTTTAACCATTTGCGGTTTTCGCTCCTTCCGCTCCAGTCTAGCCGACCGATTTTATCATGTAAACCAAACCGTGTCAATGTTTTTTATCCATGCTACCAAAGAATGGAGTGTCGGTCAATGCTTACCACCCACTATAGGGGGATACTCCGGATCTTTGCGGCCTTCGTGGTTCCCGCAGCCAGGAAGGGTATCGTCCTTTGCCGTCTTTGTATCGTTCTTGTGGTCTGGGGGAGATCTGCGGTATTCGGCCCTCCCCTGGCGATACCACAAGAAGAGATTACGAGAAGAGATCGTAGCCCCCACCCGACAAGGTGGAGCGAAAGACCTGTCAGGGGGGCCTAGGGGGGCTACGATCGATAGATTTCTTGTACGTAGCGAGTATAAGTATTATCGTAACTGTTCCAATTGTTGGCAGTCAGCGTCTCGTTCCACTGCTGGCTTAGGTTGTTGCCTCCGAACCAATGAATGCCTACACACCTAGCAGGTACTTCGTTGATTTCGGAAAAAACGGCCTCCATATTCTGATAAGTCCATGGGTAAACGGTAGCATCCGGTAAAGTGACTAGCGTTTGCCCTTGAAACGAACGATCTAGCTTAATTATGGCTTTCCTGCCCGGTAGATTGACGTTGGCCCATCTTTCAATATTCGCCAATCTATATATTGCTTCAGCCCCTGTACTTTGATAGTGATCTTCTCGGTATCCATGTACGGCTTCATTGAGAATCGCTTGAAACAGTTTGTTTTTAGGGCGAGATCCAATCAAACCAATACACATGAATCCGCTCGAAAGGCAAAACATGGCGTCAGCGTTTTGGATTTTACGATAAGGCATGGGGGCCGTCCAAAGGATATCCATGTCTGCATAACAACCTCCGCCTACACTTAAAAGGTCCCATTCGCACAAATCACATACATGGACGGAAGCTAGATTAGAAATGGGTGGATTGTACTGTCGGCGTTCGATTCCCAATCCTTGCAGTTGATCAGTGTAATCTTGACCTGAATAAGTTTGACAATCTTGTGTTTCGGTACTTCTCCATCGTTTATTACCCGGTAGCACGTCAGTGGAGTACAGTACTATACGCCAATCAGGATTGTAGTACCGAAATGAGTAAAGTGTCATATACCTCATCCACGACATTGGACCTACCCAGAAAAACGACATAATTCTAGGTATTTTACCGTCTGGAGTGTTAGGTTTTGTCAGTGGAAGAGTGGTGATGGGTCTATCCACAATTCGTTTGATGGGTTTAGCTGTGCGAAGTTCCCATGGCCCACTACTAGCTTGCCAAACTCCCGTCTGTTGTGCTATAGCCACTTTCCTTTCATACAAGGCTCGTGACAGATGCTCTTTAACGTGAGACCCTTTCCCATGTTCATGGGCTATGTGATGTCCTCGTACTCTCTTGGTGAATCTGGGCACAATACCTATTCCATATAATAGGCAATCGGAAAACCAGTTGTCATCGAAACAAGGCTCAACAAATTCCTCATCACAACCCCCTACGGCATACAAATCTTTTCTCCATAGGCTACCTAGGAAAAAATACGGGTTTGGCGTATGCGGACCACAATACTCTTGAACATATTTGTTTGGCGTACCTTGTTTATACTTATAATTGTGAACTTGAGCAAAAAGACATTCACCCTCTTTAAGATCGGTTACAAGGTATTCGACCGTATTAGGGCTGATATGAATAATGTCGTCCGATTGTGCAATTATTACCTTACCGCGGGCGGCTTTATACCCTACATTTCGAGCGAATGATGGATTACGGTATCTATCATTCTTGCAAAAATGGTATTGTACACCATATTTTTCGCAAACTTCTCTCGTTTTATCGGTAGAACCGTCATCAACGACGATTACTTCAAAGGAAAATGGAATGTTTTGTTTATATATGGATGCCAATGACATGTCCAGCTGTTTTGCCTTATTGCGAGTGCTCATCACTATAGAACATCTCGGTGAATCAGGTTTCTGACATGTCATACACAGTTCGTATTTCGAACAGTCACGGTCTCGATGCCGAAATTGATGAAGTGTAAATTGTCGAAATACTCGTTGCAATTTGGACGGATAAATGCCTTGCTTATGGAAATCGGTAGCGTGTAAGTGTCTGGCAAACAGGAAATTATCCATCCAATCCAGGGGGGAGATTGGAAAATTTTCAATCTCTATACTTTCACTTTCTTTATTCTTATAGTATATGTCTAGAGCTGTATCCATAGCGGGAGCAACAATTTCTAGGGTACCGCCTGGTTTCAAAACTCGTAAACATTCAACGGCAAACGCTTTCAATTCTGGCTTTGTGAGGTGCTCTACCATATGGTAACTACGTATGTGGTTTATCGATTCTCGGTCATACGGTAACTGGCAACAATTAGCTACAACGTCTACTCCTTCACCCTCTTCCAGATCGACGTTTACCCATTCGTTACCTACCATGAGGTCGTTGCCCTCAACGCCACAACCTATGTTTAGCTTGATAATTCGCTCCTCATCCATCGTTATATTCCTCGTAAATCGTAGGTTCTTGCTTCTGCCGCTACATTTATACCGCCTCTCTGTATAGCTTCATCTATACGACGGTTGATTTCATCGCGTAATTTCACTCGTTTTTCCCCACTTTGCCTTGTTATCCATTCCTGCGTAGCAATTACTTCAACATTGGGAGAGGATTTCTTCCGTTCATCGATTATGCGATGCTGTGCAATGCTACATTTTATAAGCTCGTTGCACAGCATGTCTATTAGATGTCCTATACTACATAGCGTATCGTAAGCTTCAGGTGTCGCCATCAGTAAAATCCTTTACGATCCCCAATTAAGCCAATAAAATTTATCCTTAAATTGTTTTAAAACCATTTTAGACATTGTTACATTCCGGACATGGTGGTAAATCACCTAAATGACATCTATGCCAAACATTCCTAGTAAATGGGTCGAATGTACTTCCGATATCTATAAAAGTACATTCTTTATGTTCCTGAAACCAATCGCAGCACAAAACCCTACTGAGAGGTCCGCAACTAAGTAATATTACCTTGCCGGGAACAAATGATTCTAACAATTCTTTATTGTCTCGTACTATTTCATAATATCTAAAAGAATTTTTGTTAGGCATAGAAACATGCAATTTTGTCATCACTGACAAAAACCACAATTTGGATGGATTTTGGTCATTTCCAGATATAAAAACAATTTCCCTATCCTTAATCACTTCTGGAAAATGTTTAATAAAATAACGCCAATTATTGTTTGTAAACACTGTGGCGGCACAACGATATTTATATTTGTCTCCAATAATCGAATCAGCTATTTCTCGGTGTTTTGGAAAACATGTACCACATGGAACGCCTTTCCAATAATTTTTCTGCTCATGTTTGGCACATCTTACAAGGTTTTCCTTGAGAAATTTGTTTATTTCTTGGTCACCTCTGGCAGTAAATCCACTTTCTTGGGCCATAGCCAATATTTCGCCATCATTAAACCTAGAAAAGGCAAATGGTGTTTTCTTAGACAATAATTTAATGAATGTATCTATATTATCCATTGTTTGTCCAATAAGAATCAATCAAAAACTTCAGATCAGATTTATAAACCTTCTCCGCGTCATTCTGGATTTGTTGTTGTCTGCCACCAGCATCAAATATGCCTTGACCAGCATAATGAACAATATAAGATTCAAAGCGATCCGCATTACCATTCCAAGGTTCAGAAAACATCGTCATATGATTCCACTTATAAGATAATTCATGAACTTCAAAGCCCAATTTGTGGGCCATATAACTAAGATGCAAATCTGCAGATATGAACAAAGTACCATCGGCTGCCAAATTCAGGCCAATTAACAACATGCCGTAATAGTTTAACGGCCCATCCTTGTAATCCAAACTCATCACGCAAGACTTGTTCAATCATTGCGCGAAAATGATCGGTTGTTCGACACATGGCCCCATCTCGACCTGGAGGGATGGGGCCAGGTATATTGTTAGGTACATTCTTCTCGTCAGTACTTACTGCTGAATGTAGAGAAAATACCCCTCCAGGTTTTAAGGCACGAAAAACTTCTTTAACTTGTCGCTTTATCATTCGTTCAGTTTGATGTTGTGCTACAATGTGTGAGATAGCGACATCATATTCTTCTGTAGGTAGTTTGTTGCAATGCTCATCTAAATAGAAATTGCGGATATAATCCTTTACCGTAGCTTCTGCCGCATCAGCAACGTCTAAGGCATCGACTATGCATCCCATCTCCGATAGACATTGAGACATTTGGCCTAGTCCCACACCGATATCCAATACAACAATGTTTGGTTTTATTAATTCCGTCAAATGATGGTGTCGAAAGACTTCTTCAGCAGGTGAACCGCTTAATGCGCCTGTATTGTGAGCGTTATGAGCCCCATTCCAACGTTCACGAGTTTTGTAATCCTCCTCTATTGGTGTTTTTACATCGTAGCTTGGATGGATGTTTAATGATGGTTCCATGTTTTACTCCTCCGGTAAGTATTCCGCACCGTGGGGCCGTTTACCACGACGTTCGACGGCTTCGTGATGGTATACCACGCTGCTCTTAGTTAATGCAAACTCTGCACCTGCTCTGGCTACCCTATCGAAAAATCGCACGTCGGGTGATTGTCCATGTATACATTGTAATTCCCATGGCCCACATCGTTCCCAATATTTACGATGGAACAGATAAGGCATAGTTGCACACTCCCGATACCCACTTGGACCGTTTAATTCACTAGCAAGGATTAAACTGGCTGGGTCAAAATGTTCTCGCCACAGTTCGTGAAATCGTACAACGTTAAAAACGTTCGGCAATGGTTCGCCGAGATTTTCAGTTATTATGCCGGTTACTGGTTGTGGTGGGCTGGCTGCCGTAATATGTAAACTATTAATTACACGATTTTCATGTACATTTTTAACCAATCCGTCCAGCCAAAAACCAGCAAAATAACAGTCTGTATTTATCAAACCGGCAAAATCGTTAAGCTCAAATCCGTAATCGAATCCGTCGTTCATCATAGCTCTTAAATTCGGCACAAACCCAACGTCCGGATTGGTTTCGTGTTTTACTACATGAATCTTACAGTTGGGACAATATTCGAGGGCTATTTCGGGTAATTCCTCCAAATAACGTTCAACTTTTGGGCTAGCTAGCCATGTTACAATTACATAATCAAAGTCATCATACTGGGCATGCAGAAAGAGTGATTCATCCGAAAATCGCATCATTTCTGCTGCCGTAGAGACGCAATTAATGATGGAAACTCTCATTTGTTCGCTCCTAATCTAACCACTCTGAATGATTCCACTCTTTAACGGCTTTCACCACCTCAGTATAATTGGCAATCATGTCTGGCAGGGATCGTGTTTCCTGTTGAGGAAGAATGGGTTTTAACGGTAGAGGATCTACTGCTAGGAATCGTTGGATACGCTCTATTTGTGCATTCCAGTCTGCCATTAGACGTTCCAGTGAATAATCGATTCTAGGTTGAAACTCCCAATCAATTTTACTCTCTCGATAGCGAGTATCGACAAACACTCGAAATGCTTCGATGGGCACCGTCATGCGGGGGAGATTTTGAACGGTAGCTGGATCACTAGTCC
>Ga0180434_10005403_pt1 | contig 15084 bp, 12 predicted proteins | sample SS_ome_7_FD_132453 | JGI IMG/M metagenome (GOLD analysis project Ga0180434, IMG submission 132453) | Hypersaline lake sediment archaeal communities from the Salton Sea, California, USA - SS_1_D_2 metaG | ecosystem: Environmental > Aquatic > Non-marine Saline and Alkaline > Hypersaline >...
TCGCGGATCTCCCCCACCATGATCTTGTCCGGATCATGACGGAGAATGGATCGCAGCCCCCGGGCGAAGGTCAACCCCTTTTTCTCGTTGACCGGAATCTGGGTGATGCCCTCGATCTGATACTCGACAGGATCCTCGATGGTGACGATTTTATCCTCGGGGTTCTTGATCTCGTTCAGGGCCGCATACAGGGTGGTGGTCTTGCCGCTTCCCGTCGGTCCCGTGGCCAGGAACATCCCGTAGGGCTGGCGGATATAGTAGCGGATCTGTTCCAGCAGCGATTGACTGAATCCCAGCTGCTCCAGTTTGAGCTCACCGATGCTCTCGGTGATCATTTCACGATCCAGAATGCGCACCACCGCGTTTTCACCGTATATTCCCGGCATGATCGAAACCCTGAAGTCGATGGTCTTGTCCTTGAATTTCATACGGAAACGACCATCCTGCGGAATGCGCCGCTCGGCGATGTCCAGTTCCGAGATGACTTTCAGACGCGTGATCAACGGGGAGTGGTACACCTGGTCCAGCGGATCCATGATCTGATTCAAAATGCCGTCGATACGAAACTTCACCCGTACCGACTGCGCCTCGGATTCGATGTGGATATCCGAGGACCGTTTGTTGACGGCCGAGAAGATGATGTTGTTCAGCAGCTTGATGATCGAGTCATCTTCCTCGGTGATCTGTTCGATGGTGAGCGATTCATCCTCGGCGGTCTCGTTTTTCTTCTTGGCGAAGTAGCTTTCGGTACGGTTCTTCAGGACCTGGGTATAGGTATCGCTCTTCTTCAGGATTCTCTCGATATCCTCGCGCCCGGCGAGGCGGGGAATCACCCGCTTCTGGATGAAATTCTCCACGATGGCGATTTTATCGAGATTCCCGGGATCCGGCATGGCGACCTCCACCGAATCCCCGTCCTCGGAAAGCGGAAAGAACAGATTCTTGATCAAGAACTCTGCGGGGAATTTCCCCAGAAGATCGTAATCGATTTTCAGGTGTGTGAGATCGATATCCTGTCTCATCGCACCACCCGAATCGTTTGAAAAATCGGCAGATACACCGAGATGAGCATGAAGGCGATGGCGAGTCCCAGGCAGATGATCAGCACCGGTTCGATCAATGAAACCATGGTGTTGACTTTCATATCGATCGCATTTTCGTAGTAATCCGCGTTCTTGTCCAGAACCTCCTCCAGGTTGCCGGAGGATTCGCCCACCTTGACGACCTCGATCATCATGCCCGGGATGTAATCCACGTCGGCCAGGCACCTGACAGCAGGTTCCCCTCCTTGATCTTCCCCGTCAGATTCTCGGCCTTTTTGAGCAGATGGCGGTTGGAGAGGGTGCCGACCGCGATACCGGTGGCCTCGGGCACGGGAATTCCTCCGGAAATCAGGATCGATAGGGTCCGCGAAAAAATCGCCATGGCGTTCTCCAGGATAATGCGGCCGATGAAGGGGATCTGCAGCTTGAGCCAGTCGAATACGACCACCCGGCGGTGGGTCTTTTCAAGGATCTTCAATCCCGCATAGAGTCCCCCCACCGGCAGAACGAAGAGGAGGATATGGTCCTGCATCCATTCCGCCGTGGAGATCAGCAGCCGGGTGGTGGTGGGCAACTGGGCCTCGAAACTCTCGTAAAACGAGGAAAATTTGGGGATGGCGTAGAGCAAAATAAGCAGCACCATGGCGATCATGAAGACAAAAAGAATCACGGGATAGGACAGACTGCTGAGTGTCTTCCTGCGCAGCAGGGTGATTTTTTCAAGATACCGGTTGAACTTCTCCAGAACCGCTTCGAGGTTGCCGCTTTTTTCCCCGGCCATCAGGGATGCCCGATATATCCGCTGAAAGGGAATCTGAGCGGAGGAGAACGCCTCGGATATCTGCATCCCATTCCGAATGTCGGCGTGGATCTGATCCAGAACCGTTTTCAGGACACCCTCGCGGCTGTTTTCTATGATGATACCGAGGGCCCGGTTGAAGGGCACGCCGGCCCGCAACAGGGTGATCAGCTTCTGATTGAACAGCAGGAATTCGGAGTAGCCGATCTTCCGTGAGAAGAGATTGACCCGGGTGAGGTTGTGAAACAGGGCCTGCCTCACTGAAAACAGCTTTTCATCGGAATCACGGAAGGTTTCCCGCAGCTGGGCCCTGCCGTCGGAAAATACCGTCCGGTGCTTGAAACGCCCGTGTTCGTCCACGAATGTGCACTTGTAATAAGGCATCAGAGATGTGTTTTCCCCGGGAACCGCGACGCCAGAACCGGGGGGATTCGGATCCGCCCGTCCGGCTCCTGGTAGTTCTCCATGACAGCGGCCACCGTGCGGCCCACGGCCAGTCCGGATCCGTTGAGCGTATGGACAAACGACTTGCCCCCTTCCGTTCGGTACTTGATGGCTGACCGCCGGGCCTGGAAATCGGTGAAATTGGAACAAGATGAGATCTCGACGTATTTGCCCCGGCCCGGCATCCAGACTTCGATATCGTAGGTCTTGGCCGAGGAAAAGGAGGTGTCGCCGCTGCAGAGAAGGACGACCCGATAATGCAGTTCCAGCTTCTGCAGAATCCTCTCGGCGTCCTGTGTCAGGGTTTCCAGCAAACCAAGGGAATCCTCGGCGGCACAGAATTTCAGGAGCTCCACCTTGTTGAACTGGTGCTGACGGATGATCCCGCGGACGTCCTTGCCGTGGGAGCCCGCCTCGCTGCGGAAGCAGGGCGTATAGGCGACGTAGGACTTCGGTAATTCCTCCGTCTTCAGCTCTTCTTCCCGGTGTATGTTGGTCAGCGGCACTTCGGCGGTCGGCACCAGGTACAGATTCCGGCCCTCGACCTTGAACAGATCATCGGCGAATTTGGGAAGGTTTCCGGTCCCGATCAGGCTCTGGTCGTTGACCAGAAACGGCGGCAGCACCTCCGTGTATCCGTGCTCGGCGGTATGGATCTCCAGCATGAAATCGATCAGAACACGCTCGAGTTTCGCCAGAGAGTCCATGTAGAGGGCAAATCTCGCACCGCTGATCTTGGCCGCCCGGGCCAGGTCGAGCAGACCGTTCTGTTCGCCCAGCTCCCAGTGGGGCTTGGGTGCAAACGAGAATTCCGGCGGCGCACCCCAGTGGCGCACCACCCGGTTCATGGCCTCGGATTCGCCGGTGGGCACCGAATCATCCACCATGTTGGGGATGTTGAGAAGGATGTCACGAAACGCCGCCTCCAGGTCCCGCAGCTCGTCCTCCATCCGTGCGATCTCTCGAGAGAATTCCCGCGTTTCCTCTTCAAGGGCCGCGGTATCCTTCTGCTGGCGCTTCATGGCGCCGATCTGTTTGGCCGACGCCTTCTTTCGACCCCTGAGTTCCTCCGTCCGGGTGATCAAATGACGGCGGCGAAGATCGATCTCTTCGAAGTCGGCGGGGGCGAAAGCCACGCCTTTGGCGGCGGATTTTTCACGGACCAGATCAAGGTGGTCGCGCACAAAATTCAGATCCAGCATGGTGAGATTATATCATATCGCCCGGAACGCGGCAAAACCGGCGGGTACCGGTTCTTCGGGATGCGGCCACCGTCCAGGATGTGGTACCGGGATCAATCCAGCGGCCAAAACTGGTTGTCGTACCAGACCCGTTCCTTGATCTCCTGGTCTATCTTGGAAAAAAGCATGAGATGTCCCTTCTCCCAGTCGGACAACCAGCGAAACAGGTTCCTGGCCTCCTCGGATTCCGCACTGCCCGCCTGTTGCGAGTAATAGCTCACCGCGTTCTTTTCGAAATCCAACGCGGCGGAGATCACGGCGGCCTCGTAGCCTGCCGCCGAGATACCCTGGACGATGGTCTGCGAGAGGATGTCGTCGGCCGTTGCCGGTCCGCCCTCGGGCAACTGTGATAGATCGAAGGACTCGCCTTTGGATGCGTGAGTAAACTGTTTATTGAGAATCGTGATATGCTTGTTCTCCTCGTCGGCCAGCATGTGAAACAGGTCTTTGACCGCCTCGACCTCCGTCTGGCGGGCCACCGTTTCATACAGCGCCTTGCCACGATGCTCCAGGAGAATCGCGCCCTTCAAAATATCGACAAGCGTGCGTTTCTCGGTCATGATGTCCTCCTCGGAATTCATGGAAGATATTCTAGCACAGCGGGGGTGTGAACGCAAAAAACCGGCTGTTTTCAGTCTTGTCCGGACCCCGTCAAGATCACTTGTTCATGAGGATCTTGGCGTCCTCGACGAATTCCACGATCTTGTTTTCGCGTTTCAATTTTTTCAGAATGCGATTCACCTCTTTCAGAAGGTGCTGGTTCCCCTTCTTGACCGCGATGGCCGATCCGAGCAATGCATCATAGGCACCGGAACGGCATTCGATATTGATCAGATTCTTGTTTTTCGCCACATAGGACTCCGCCACCGGTTTTTCCAGGATGGCGGCGTCGATGCGTTTCTCCAGCAGATCGCCGATGAGTTCGTTGATCGTTTCCTTGACAACGTACTGGGCGCCCAGAATATGTTTGTGGACCATATCTTCCTGAATCGAACCCTTCTGGGTTCCCACGGTTTTCCCGCGCAGATCGTCGATCGAGGTGATGATCTCGGCGTCCGTCGCCCGGATCAGCATGTTCTGGATCGCCTGATAATAGACATCCGAGAAATCGACCAGCTGCCGGCGTCCTTCCGAGGGGGCGAGTCCTGCGATGACCAGATCGACGTCTCCCTGGTTCAATGCATCGAACAGCTTGTGAAAAACAACATGCTTGACGGTCAGTTTGACACCGATTTCCCTGGCGATCTCCTTGGCGATATCGATATCGAGACCGACAACCTCTCCCTCTTTATCGTTGAGCAGATGAAATTCATACGGAGGATAATCGGGGCTGGTTCCCACGATCAACTCTCCTGATTCCTTGATCTTATTCAGCTTCGTGGCGGTATCGCCAGATTGGGTCTCAGCCGAGAGCATTCCCGAAAACAGGAACACCGTCAAGAGGATGGAATATCCGACAGCCCGGACAGCGTATTTGCCCATGCGTCTTCCCTGTTTCACGTTTAACCTCCTGGTATGTGTTTTTATCACTTATTTACTATTAATATAGTATAAATGTCGCCAAAAATAAAGGGCTTCCATTGGGAAAAGGTTGGGAATTCGTTTTCCCCCTTCTCCCGCTCACGGCCATACACCGGGCGACTCCGGTTGTTTTTTACCGGGTTCTAAACTATAATGGGAATGATGAGGCGACCGCTGATTTTGCTCCTTTTAACCTTGCCCTGGTGTGTTTTCCCCTCCATCGCCACCCTGAGAATCGACGGGCCGATCGACAGCATCACCGAAGAATATGTCAGCGATCATTTCAACCGATCTCTGAAGTCTCACGAACTCAAGCTGATCGTGATCGAACTGGACACCCCCGGCGGATTCGACGGGTCGATGAGGACCATCATCAAGGGAATCATGAACGCGCCCGTTCCCGTGGTGGCCTTCGTATCCCCCCGCGGCGCCCGCGCCATGTCGGCTGGATTCTTCATCACCATGGCCGCAGACATCGCTGCCATGTCTCCGGGTACCAGTGCCGGTGCCGCATCCCCCGTTTCGGTCCTGGGAGGAAAGATCGAGGAGACCATGAAGCGAAAGATCACCAACGACGCCGTCTCCTACATCCGATCCCTGGCGCGCAGCCGAAACCGCAATCAGGATCTCGCCGAAAAAGCCGTGAGAGACGCCACGGCTTTCACCGCGGAAGAGTGTCGGGCGAACAACCTGGTCGAATACATCGCCGACGACCTGCGCGATTTGATCCGTCAGATTGAAGGCCGGGTGATCAACCGGCCCAACCGCGAAAGCGTCACCCTGTATCTGGACGGAGAAGCCATCGAGGTCTGGGAGATGAGCGGACGGCAAAAATTTCTCAGGACCATTACCAACCCCAACCTGGCCTATTTTCTTCTGATCTTCGGATTGATCGGGCTCTACCTCGAGTTCAGCCACCCGGGAACCATCATTCCCGGGGTCCTCGGGGGGATCTCACTCCTGCTGGCCTTCATGGCCTTTCAGATCCTGCCCGTCAACTACGTGGGTCTCCTGCTCATCCTTTTGTCCATCGGATTCTTCATCGCCGAGATCAAGGTACAGGGATTCGGAATTCTGGGACTCGGAGGCATCGTATCCTTTTTGCTGGGCTCCATCATGCTCATCGACGCACCCATCCCCGAAATGAGGCCAACCATGAGCGTTATCGTCGTCATATCCATCGGATTCGGGCTCATCGTCCTCTTCCTCGCCTACAAGGTGATTCGAACCATGAACCGAAAGACCGAGACCGGTGAAGAGGGCCTGCTGGGCGAAACCGGCACCGCCAGGACCGATATCGATGCCCGGTCCGGAAAGGTGTTCATCCACGGGGAATGGTGGAACGCCACAGCGGACGAAAACATCGCCGCCGGAACCCGCGTCAGGGTGGTGGCCATCAAGAACTTCACGCTTCGGGTCACACCCCAGCCGCCCGGTGAAGATTCATAGGAGGGAAACATGCATACCACAGCCATTACCATCGCAGCCATCATCCTCTTCCTGCTGCTGAACTGGATCAAGGTACTCAAGGAGTATGAGAGAGGCGTCATTTTTCGCCTGGGAAGGGTTCTGGCACAGCCCAAGGGACCGGGACTCATCTTCGTCCTCTATCCCATCGACAAAATGGTGAAGGTCAGCCTCCGTCTCATCGTGCTGGATGTACCGCCACAGGACGTAATCACCAAAGACAACGTATCGGTCAAGGTGAACGCCGTCGTCTACTGCCGCGTTCTCGATCCCAAGAAGGCGGTCATCGAGGTCCAGGACTACCTTTACGCCACATCGCAGCTATCTCAGACGACCCTGAGATCGGTTCTTGGCCAGGTGGAACTCGACGAACTCCTCTCCGAACGCGACAAGCTCAATCAGAAGCTCCAGGAAATCATCGATGAACATACCGATCCCTGGGGCATTAAGGTCTCGATGGTCGAAATCAAGTATGTCGACCTGCCGCAGGAGATGCAGCGCGCCATGGCCCGGCAGGCGGAAGCCGAGAGGGAAAGGCGCGCCAAGGTGATCCACGCGGACGGCGAACTGCAAGCCTCGGAAAAGCTCTTTCAGGCTGCGGAGACGATATCCCAGAATCCCACCACCATTCAGCTGCGTTACCTGCAGACCTTGATGGACATCTCCGCAGACAACTCTTCCACCATTATATTCCCCCTGCCCATCGAACTATTGAAGGGTTTGATGCCGAAGTAACATGGCCGGAAACGACAAATCCTATCTCGAGATCAAGGTCACCTTCATCCATATTTTCACACTGCTGGTGGCCATCATCCTCATCGGCATCTTCCTCTTCTACCTGGGATACCAGGCCGGCAAGGCCGCGGTCAGGAATCAATTCAACCTCGGCGAGACCGCCGATTCCGGCCAGACCGAGAAGGTCGAAGTCGTGACACCTCCTCCCGAAGGCCGAGATAAAACCGGATCGACCATCGACACCGAACTCGATCTGCATCGCAGGGAAGACGCCCGCCAGGTTCAGAGCAAGCCCCTCAAGAAGGAGGCCTATTACTCCATCCAGGTGGGAGCATACGCCGATTTCGCCAACGCCCGGCGAGAGTCGGACAAATTCAGCAAGATGGGTTACCCCAGTGAGATTCTATCCGTGGTTCTGCAGAAGAAGAAGCTGTTTCGCGTCCGGGTGGGGCGGTTCACGAACCGGGAAGAAGCCGACAAGGAACGCGAGAAACTGGAGCGCACGGAAAAGCGTAAATTCAGGGTCATCAAATCCGACTGAACCCCCACCGTCTGATCATCTTCCCCGTGGGCGCGGGGTGCCGCCGGCCCGGGCAATCACCCATAGGAATCTCCCACCACAGGAGGAAGGAGAATCGGTGAGGGGGTGGGCCGCGCAACGGCCCGCCGTCACAGGCGTTCGCCCCCCGTCGAGAAGATACCTCGGCAGAGATTCAGCAGATCCTCGAAACGTTCCCATTCCAGAACCAGTTTCCCGGATATGCCCTGATCCTCCGGCAGAGGCGAAAACAGCGACAGGCAGGGATGCTGACCGGGCAAACCGTCATCCGGCGGAACCGCCAGCACGCGGTGTTCAAAGACATCCACCTCGGGAAACCGCCAGATTCGCGCAAGCCATCGGACCAGCGCCACCAGGAAGACGCGTTCGAATTCAGCGGGAAAGGGACCGAAACGATCCAGCAGCTCCCGTCTCAACTCCAAGAGATCATCGAGACGTGACGTTTCGAGGATTCGCTTGTAATACCGGAGGCGTTCCGAGGTGTTCTCGATGTATTCGGTGGCGATGATGTAGGGGAAATGGATATGAATCCGGGACTCCCAGGCCATCTCCTCCTCTCCCTTCAGTTCCTTGACGGTGCGGTTCAACAACTCCAGGTAATAATCGAAACCCAGGGCTTCGATATGACCGTGCTGGCGGTTGCCGAGCAGCGACCCCATGCCACGGAGTTTCATGTCGAATTCCGCGAGTTTGTATCCGGATCCCAGGTCGGCGAAATCACGGATCGCCTGCAGGCGAGAACGGGCCCGGTCGTGAATCGATGTGGACCGCACCAGAAAGAACGCGAAGGCCTGGCGGTTGCCGCGGCCGATTCGGCCACGAAGCTGGTAAAGCTGGGTCAGACCGAAGCGGTCCGCGTCGATCACGATCAGGGTATTGACGTCGGGAATATCGATGCCGTTTTCGATGATGGTGGTGGACACGAGTACCCGTGACTCCTTGTGGATGAAACCCAGCAGGTTTTTTTCGATGGTGGCGGTCGGCATCTGGGCATGAATGGCCGAGAGCGGAACAGCCGGTAACCAGGACGTGCACTCCTCCATGAACGCATAAAGCCTCTCGATCGTACTGCAGACGATGTATACCAGACCGTCTCTCTCCATTTCGGCCAGCACGGCCGAAATGATCATCTCCTTCGTATACCTGCCGACGAAATTCTTGATGGCCAGCCTGCCGATCGGCGGTGACTGAATGATCGACAGGTCCTGAAGTCCGGCCAAGGACAGAGAAAGGGTGCGGGGGATCGGCGTGGCCGTCAGGGACAGGACATCCACATCTTCCCTGCCCCGCTTTAGTTTTTCCTTCTGGAACACGCCGAAGCGCTGTTCTTCATCGATGATATAGAGCCCCAGATCTTTGAATTCCACATCTTTGGAGAGCAGGGAGTGGGTGCCGATGACCATGTCCACCCGTCCCTCGCCAAGATCCCGGCGAATCCTCTGCCGCTCGGCCGTTGGTACCATGCGCGAGAGCAGTGCGACCTGCAGGGGGAATGGTTCGAAGCGGGTCTTGAATGTCTGATGGTGCTGCATGGCCAGGATGGTGGTGGGGCAGAGCAGAGCGACCTGTTTTCCATTGGACAGAACCCTCAGAGCGGCCCGAATGGCCACCTCGGTCTTGCCGAAGCTCACATCGCCGCACAACAGGCGGTCCATGGGATGGTCCGATTCCAGGTCCACCAGAACGTCGCGGATGGCCCGTTTCTGATCCTCGGTTTCGACATAACGGAATTCATCCTGCAGCCTGGACTCCAGGTCCGGTACCCGCGGGTAGGCGTTCCCCCGGATCGAGCGTCTCATCGCGTAGAGTTCCAGAAGCTCCCGGGCGAACTGCACGATACTCTTGCGAGCCCGCGCCTGTTTCACCGCCCAGGATTTCCCGCCCAGGCGATCCAGCGGAGGGGCGATGCCCTCGAAGGCCACATACTTTTCCAGGACGTCCAGCTCATAGACCGGGACATAGAGATACTCGTTGCCCTTGTAGGCCACCTGAAGGAATTCGCTGGCGTGTTCGCCGATCTCCAGCCACTTGATTCCAACGAATCTGCCGATGCCGTGTTGCTTGTGGACCACCAGATCGCCGAAATGGATCTTCTTCACCTCCGGATCGTAAACCGCCGGATCCGTATCGATTCGCGGAGATTCGTCCCGGCTGCGGTAGGGTCTGAAGGTGATGAAAAGCGAACGAGTGACCGTGTTTTCGAACGAATGGGGTATGTGAAGGGCAAGGCGGGTGAAACCCGCCCAGGCCTCGGGAAGCTCGGAAAGCACATCCGTTTTCCGCGAACAGATGGTACCGCTGAGACCCTCAAGCTGCACCCGCCGGCCCACCGTATCGATGTCCTCCCGGGTGAACTCCAGGAGACACTTGCGCTCCTTCTTCAGCTCGATCGGGCAGGAGACTTCGTCGTATTCCTCATCGAGGCTGATGGTTCGAGAGGGATCCAGTGTGAAATCGAATACCTCGCCGATGGGCGGGAGATCGGGATCCCCCTTCTTCGCCATCCGGAACAAGTGGTTGTAATCACGGAGCAGGGTGCTGTGCTCGGCATCGATTCGATTCATGTCGTTGACGAAGAAACGGCAGTCGCCGACGATCTCCGGCAGGTGAACCATTGCCGCCTTGTCCCCCTTCAAATAATCCGCCAGGGTATGGTGGCGCCGGAAGAAGCGGGACTGCGAAATCCTTGCCGCTTCATGACCGGATATCGATTTCTGCGTCTTCAGATCGAAAGAGCGCAGGGAGGCCACCCGGCCCGCGGCGAATTCGATCCGCAGGGGAAAATCAACGGTCACCGGAAAGACATCCACGATGCTGCCGCGCCAGGACATGTCTCCGGGTCCCTCCACGAAGTCCCTCACCCGGTAGCCCATGTCCTGAACCCTGGATATGAAACGGTTGCGATCCTGGGGTTCCGCGGTCCGGATGGTCAGGGAAATCTCCGGCCAAGCGCCCGGCTCCTCCAGACGGACACTGAGCGCGGAAAGGGTGGTGACCACCAGGCTCCTGCCCCCCGGTTTCAACCCCTCGATCAAACGGAGCTTGCCGCGCAGGGCCGAGAGATCCTCACCCTGGTTCACGTAAGGATCCTGGAATGGCCGCTTGTAGATGAATACGGGGCCGGGATCGATTCCCAGGAATTCACACCATCCCCGCAGCCGGGCCTCACGCTCCGTGAAATCCTCGTTTTCCCCGACGACCCAGATGATACTGGAGCGGCCGAGACCCAGCGCTCCCGCCACGACGAGTTCTCTCAATTCGGGATCGACGTTGCCGATGGAGATACCGGCCGACCCCCCGAGCCTTTCACGCAGGCCATCGCTGAAGACACGTTCGATGCGTGCCGGCGTCCCCCCTCCTCGATCATCCACCGACATGAGACCTTACTCGAAGCTCGCCGGCTCCAGCTCCACCAGCGCCTTGAGGATCCGTATTCCCTTGACCGCCGCCACGACGTCATGGACGCGAAGGATCGAGGCACCGTGGATCAATGCGACGATCTGAGCGGCGGCGGTTTCGACATCACGCTGCCGCGGCACCGATTCGCCCGATATTTTCCCCAGGAATGACTTTCGGGAAACCCCGATGAGCACAGGACATCCCAGAGACCGGAATTCCCGGAGATTTTTCACGATATCGATATTGTCCTGCAACCGTTTCCCGAATCCGATGCCTGGATCGATGATGATGTTTCCCCGCCGAATTCCCGAAGCCAGGGCGAACTGAACCCGTTCCAGGAAATACGCTTTCAACTCGGCGATGACATCGCTGTAATATGGGTTTTCCTGCATCTTCTCGGGCGTGCCCTGGATGTGCATGATGACCACGGGTACATTCAATTCCGCGGCGGTGGCGGCCATCCCCTCGCTGAAGCGCAACCCGGAGATATCGTTGATGATGTCGGCCCCGCCCTCGATGACGGCGAGGCGGGCCACCCTGTCCTTGGTGGTATCGATCGATACCAGGATATCGAGTTCTCTTTTCACCGCCTCGATGACGGGAAGAACGCGGTCGATCTCCTCCTCCGGCGGTACCCTCCGGGCACCCGGTCGCGTGCTCTCGCCGCCCACGTCGATGATATCGGCACCGGCTGCGGCCATTTTCTCCGCCTGGGAAAGGGCGTCATCCAGGGCGAGAAACCGGCCGCCGTCGGAAAAGGAATCGGGTGTGACGTTCAGAATCCCCATGACCGCCGGGTGATCGAGATGGACGGTCCGGTCCCCGATGCGGAGTCTCAACGGGTCCTCCTCTGGCAGGGAGTGACGCTTCTCAAAGAGGGTGACCCGTCGGGAATCCGCGGCCGGACAAACGCCGGACGTGTCATCGGGTTGCCGGGATCGCGGCGATGCACACTAAATGACCTCCAGGTCATCCAACCGCATCCAGCCGGCGATCTGGGAGGACGCCATGACCTGGGCCCACCCCTGGCTCCGTTCCACGATGCGCACCTCCAGGCCCGGATGAACCTTGAAGAGAACGGTGTTGCCTTCTCCCGGGCCGCTCCGCAAATCGATTTCGGCCACGACAACGGCCAGGTCGCGGGTGGATATCTTGTCGGTCCGGTAGAGATGGTAGGCGCCGGTCAGCAGGGAAAGGCACAGAAACGCAATGAACAGATACCAGACCAACCGGTGCCGGCGTCCGCGAACCAGGGCGAAGACCGTCGCATGGCACGACCCGACAAACAGGAGAAACAGCACGGAGAGAAGATTGATGGGAAACAGGGTTTCCAGCCTCAGCGCCAGCCGTTCCAGGAAATCGGGCCTGTGGGGAGGAAGTCGATCCTTGAGACGGGCGTTCACCAGCCGTATGTTCTTCTCGATCGAAGGCTGGAGCGGACGCAGACGCGCGGCCCGCAGGTAGTTGATCTTCGCCCGCACGGGATCGTCTTTCTTGTACCAGGCATTGCCGGTGTTGTAAAACAGCCGCCAGTGCTGCAGCTGTTTTTGCAGCCGGGTATACAATTCCAGGGCGCGATCGTACCGACCCGCCTCGTAGAGCCGATTCGCTTCGTCGAAGAGACGGGCGGATTCGGCGGCTGAAACCGTTCCACAGATGAACAGTCCGATAAGAAGTAGAGCGAGTGTGATTCGTTTCATGACAGACGGGAATCGATTCTCCTGAGAATGGCGGTTAACGTATTCACATCGTGATTCAACGCCTCGCGGGTGGGGCGATGGGGTGAAAACCTGGAGGATTCCGACTGCGATTTGATCCGAATGAACGCGTCGATGTCGTAATCGGATACCGCGGATTTCCGGAGCAGTTCTTCGATGCTCCGGTGACTGATCTCCGAAAGACCCAGGCCGGTCTTTTTCTGCAGATATTCCTCCAGAAGGCGCTGGATCTCGCCGTAGTCACGTACCTGGCGCAACCGTTTCACCGTCTGGTTCAACACCTTCTTGTGATTGAGAAAACGGTTCTGTTTCATCAGAGGATTCCACACCCTGATCTTGAGCAGAAGCAGGACGTTGAACAGAAACGGAGCCAGAAACAGCAACCCAAAGAACGTCGAGCGGTGGAAGAAGCGATTTTGATCGTATATCTCCCCTTTTTTGATGAAGTCGATGTCATCTCCGGTTTGAATGATCTCGGTCTTGGGCACACTCAGCGCCGGTTGTTGCGATTCCTTTTTCGTCCCGGTCAGATCAATGGCGACCGGATCACTCGAGAGCGTCACCACCCGGCGGGAATCCGGGTTGAAATAGGAAAACGAGACGGGCGGTAGTTCGACGGTCCCGGCGGTTTTGAACGATACCGGAATTTCGGCCATGACGGTCCCGGACAGGAGGGGTGCAGAAAAATCGTATTCCCTGGTTATCTTGGCGGGGAACACCTCGTAGGCTTCATGGCTTTCGATCTCAGGCACGGGGAGGGTCTTGATGTTCCCCCTGCCCCGAATTCTAAGGACAAGGGTCAGGATGTCGTTGACGTCGTGATTCCCTCGAACGGGCTCCATATCAAGGCGGAATTCACCGACGGGCAGCCCCTCCGCCGCAGCCGGCAGCGGGTCGACGGTCACGTGAATTTCCGGTGGTTCCCGCCGCAGGGATCGCGGTGTGGAGAAAAAGGAGAGGGTGTCGTCCACCAGCCCGAGTTCAAACTGAAAGGCGGGAATGGTGAGTTTCCCCGCTCGGCGGGGATAGAGGGCCGCTTTCCGTATTTCATAGACGTGGTACTGCTTCCCGTCGATCTGTCTCACCTCTCCATCGATGGAGCGTGGAACGGGATACCACTCCGACCAGAAACCGGGAAAGGTCTGTCCCGATACCGGGTTCACCGATTCGATACGGTTGCGTGTCACCAAGAGAATGTTGTAGACGATCTGTTCTCCCACCACCACGTTCTCTTTTGAAACCTCCGCCTGCAGCTTGACATCGATTTCTTGGGCCTGGTTTCGACGCGTGAAGGGTTGAAACGTGAGGTCATCATCGAAGACGGAAGGCCGACGCTGGGATCGCCTGTCCAGCGGACCGACACTCCCTTCCACGACCTCAATCTGAAACGCCTCACTCTGATGGGTCTGTTTTTCGTAGATGCAGGTCGCCGGGGGAATGGACAGGGTACCCGTCTTCAGGGGGCGCAGGAAGTATTCGAAATGGGTGTAATGAGAGGAGATGCCGTTCACAAACCGGAACTCGGAACTGCGGGACGACTGAACGATCCTAAAATCCTGGATCGCCGATACGTCCGGCGGCTGGGGTTTTTCGGCTCCCCTGAACGTGACCGTGTATACCAGCAGATCGTCGAGACCGATTTTATCTGCGTTGATGCTCGCCCGGAATTCAAACTCAGGAGCCGCCGCCAACAGCGAGAGAAGGCTCAGCCACAGGATGGTCCGTCGTCTCATCGGTTACCAGTCTTTCTCTTTTTTGGCCACCCCGATGGCCCGCTTCTGTTTCTCCATCTCTTTCTTCTCGTTCTGATTGAGGTATTGCATCAGATCCTGGTATTTCTTTTCCGGCTGGGGCTTCTGCGTTTGTTGTTCCTTCTGTTTTTCCTTCTCCCGTTCGTTGCGGTCATCCTGGTTCTTCTGCTTGTCCTTCTTCTCCTGGATCTTCTTCAGGGTCAACTCGTAGTTTTTTTTACTGTCCAGATCGCCGGGATTTGCGAGAAGACTGTTCTTATAACTCTCGAGTGCCTTCTCAAATTCATTCAAGCGAAAATAGGTATTGCCCAGATTGTAGAGAAAATCGGACTTGGGTATGCGGGTATTCTCCGGTTCGATTCGAGAGAACTCCTCCAGGGCTTCCCTGTATTTTCCGAGCTGGAAAA
>Ga0180434_10005405_pt1 | contig 15081 bp, 17 predicted proteins | sample SS_ome_7_FD_132453 | JGI IMG/M metagenome (GOLD analysis project Ga0180434, IMG submission 132453) | Hypersaline lake sediment archaeal communities from the Salton Sea, California, USA - SS_1_D_2 metaG | ecosystem: Environmental > Aquatic > Non-marine Saline and Alkaline > Hypersaline >...
TCCACCGCAAATACCCCGAAATTCTTGTATCGACTCCTGGTTTTCCTAGATTGATCTATTCACTGCTTCACATTGGTCTCTTGCTACCTGGGCAACTATCGCTCAGAACAGAATTGGGACACAATACTATTTTTGTCCCAGTCAATGCAGAACAGCGAGAAACCGTTCTGCAAAAATGGTTTTGTGTCCCGGTTTTCCCGGTCTTTCACAATAATGTCGTCCGCAGATTCAGAATTGTGCACAAAAAAGGCCCATCCACGGTCAAAAACGCATCGCGACCGCGTGAGACGACTTAGCGCACGCGGCTCGACAACTAATTACAAGAAACATGAGATAAGCGCTTATATTCTTCATTTGGGATTCGAACAGGTAATAGACTGGGGAATTTCTTGTTCCCAGTTGTGAATCTGGTTCTCCGTATTCCTCCATTCCTCCATTTCTCCAAGGAAAACCGTAACGCGTTATCTCTGCAATATCTACAGTGGTGTTGTGTATGACGATGAGGTGTTCGATATAACAGAATAGCCCGCGGGGATCGTGGGCATGAGCCTGGATTTGGGTCTCTATAGATTACGGGGGTAGAGCCATGAGGCAGGTGAAGAATGTGGCGAAAGTGGCGGCAGTGGTTGTGGTGATGGCAGCTCTGTGCGGGACAGTGCAGGCAGCGGACTGTACATGGCAGGCAATGGACTCAAACACAACGAAAGGTCTTTGTGGCGTGTGGGGGAGCAGCAGCACCAACGTATTTGCAGTAGGCACCGATGGCGCGATTCTGCACTATGCTGATCATCCCGACCCGACAGCTACACCGACCAGTACGCCAACCGACACGCCGACGATCACCGACACACCAACCGATACACCGACCCCCACATCGACAGTAGTCTGCGGCGATTGCGGCTCAATGAGCGGACAAATCACGTTCAATGGGCGCACCGATCATTGGGATGTTGCGGAGATTAAACTGAAAAACACAACGACTGATGAGCTTCTCAACTATAAGGTTGAGACAGACAGCTTGGGCGACTACTCGATCAGTGAGGTGCCGCTTGCTACGTACCATGTGCTCTGTTACAGTCCGCCGTATCTCAAGAGACTTGTCACACCGATTACGGTTACAAGTGGTGGCGTTGAGGATGTGGACTTTCTTGGCCTCGGCCTCGGAGATTTCAATGATGACAATGTAGTCGAATTCGCGGACCTCTCGGGGTTCTCAGTTGCCTACGGTACGTCGGGAGATGAGATGCCTTAGAATGACAAAGAATACTCCGGGAATCTCTCCAGTTTCTCGTCCCGCTGATGAGAATCGTGGCGGGCGGCTGTAACCCGTTTCAGGCGAATACATGAAAGACTCGGGCTCTGAGAATATTTCAGCGCCCGAGTCTGTTTCTTGCAAGAAGTACGTCTCGGCAAACGACGCGGTAATCTCAACTTCTTCAACAACCACACCGTCACCGTTTTCCCAATGACCGTGCCGGCCCTTGGCGGCGTTGTCATTCGTTGGCCGCGGGTTCTTCATCTTCGTACTGAAAGACGTCCTCAATCGGAAGCCCAAAGACCCCGGCAATCCGAAAGGCCAACGGCAGGGAAGGGGCATATTTGCCAGCTTCGATGGCAATGATCGTCTGCCGCGTGACGCCGACGCGTATTGCCAACTCCTTCTGCGTCATCTCGTCGTGGTCAAAACGCAGACGCCTGATCCGGTTCTTCAACTCAGTCTTCGCCATTGGGTTTCCCCCGACGATATAGAACCAGGATCGTGACAGACCTGACAAGGATAAACGTGAAGAGGCCGCAAAAGACTACGCGGGGCAGCGCGTGAATGGAAATTGTCATGTCATCGTGAAACATGTGGATACCCCACGGGATCATACAGGCCATCACTGCTACACACCAGCACGAATGCGCTGCTCCCAGCGTTGCTTCGCGTATGATCTTCTTGTCGCGTTCATCCTCGGCCACCTCTTTGGAGTCACGTTTCTTCCGAAACAGAAGAGGACCGAGTCCCGAAAACCCGACGACGCTGAACCCAGCCAACGCCGGCTCTACTCCCCCAAAAGGAATCAGCACCAGAAAGGCAACAACCCCCACAGCAAACAACCCCACAGCCAGCCAAGCCGTTTTCTCTTCTGCCGACATAGCGATCCTCCCCCATATGCCTGATCAGCAGGCGGAAGCAATGTAATGTATACCTTACATATAGTATGGTATACATTACCCTATGTCAAGCGTGCATTACTCAATAAATGTAACAAGTGGTGACTGTCACTATTTTCTATGAGCAATCTTGGAAGGGGGGGAACGCAGCCTTGCAGTCTATTTCAGGAGATCTCGAGATGTGCCACGAATGAAGTCTCCCTTGGCCTCGGTGTAGCTAATGCGGTCGTGACGGTGCTGCCTGGAAAGCTGGAGTTTCAGCTCACCATATTGCCGGGCTATCTCAGGATCGCTTCTCAGAATGTCGCGAAACTCTAGCTCCTCGTCTTTGAAGCCAACCGTCACAAAATGCAGATGATGAGTCCGCACCCCTTCGCTGTCGCGCTTGATGCACCAAGTGAAATAGGGCGGGACGTCTTCATTCCAAAGTGGCCGCCAAAAACAGTCATATCCCTGCGGCTCAAGGATTTCAGGAATCAGAGTCTTGCCGCGTTCTTCATCTGTGATTTCAATCACCATATCCACGATAGGCTTTGCCCGGAGTCCGGGCACTGCTGTAGAGCCGAAGTGTTCGATTCTGACAATCAGATCATCAGGAAGGCAGCTCTGCAGGTGACGCTTTTCCTGTTCAAAGAGCAGAGACCAGTTTGGGTCATACTCAACAATGTCAACGACTTCTGCGGTAACGCGCTTGATCTTTTCTTCCAGAGTTTCGTTCTTCACCAGATCCCCCACTGAGGCAATCTACGATTGCTCAACAATCAGCATTTCCTTAGGACTCTGCGCGGTTCGATTTGAACGTACGTCGCCGTCATAATTTTTCACTGTCGCCATACCAGAGATCCCTGTTCTTTGCATTGACCGCCTCTTTCATCTGCTTTACGGCATGAAGGATGCCGCGCCGGTCGGAAAGCGATCCCATGATGTGTCGAAAGATCACACCCCACCAAGACTTCCACGACCGCAGAAGCGGCCGGTCAAAAAGTCTCTGGATTTGATCATCGATTTTCAGGTGCTCCGCGAGAAGAGCGAACGTATCGCTCAGCCTGTCCTCTTTCAGTGCTGCCTCGATTTTCATCTCAACCTGCCGGGTACGCCAGAAGAGGTGGCCGAATTCAAGTAAGGTCTCCTGGTCCCGGATGCGTCTCTTCACTTTCGCAGGGACTTTCGTCGCACGTGCTTCGCAAAGCAATTGCCTGCAACTCTCATAAGTACGCCGGTCGAATATCTGAAGTATCTCCGGAATCCCCATGCCAAATCGCACTTTGTGCGCCGAATCCTCCAGCGTCTTGAAATATTGGAACATTGCCTCCGCGGCGCCTTCGAAAAAGCCGCGGCAGTATTCCCGCGCCAGATCTTCCCACGGCTTGTCACCGTCCCACATGGTCCTGCTCGTCACATAGAGCGACAGGCCGTAAGATGCCCAGGATGGAGGCGAATTGACCGACTGAGAGCCGTATCCGGAGAACCCCTGCGCCTCGAGGTAGCGGATCGTGCGACACGCGGCTCGGCTAACCGGGAAGAGCATACAGCAGGAGCAAATCGTGCTGGTGAGATAGTCGTAATAGCGAAACTCACCTTTCACAAACTTCCGCCACTTGGCAAACAGGTGCGGATACTGGGTATACTTCCAGGCATCATGTTCGTACGAAGAGACCAGTGCTTGATCGAGTGTCTCGTGCAACTCTTCGTTTGAAGGCGGATCGTCCAGTGCCCGATCCCATTTGCGCTCGATGATGCAGAAAATCACGTCAAGATTTTCCGGCAGGTCCTCGTCGAAATCGTCGGGCAAATCAGCATGACCCGCATAACTGCCGACCTCAATGCGCACGCTCGGGAACTTTTCAGCTACTGCCCTCGCTATCCTCGCTGCGAAAAGCACGTAATTCTTCGTATATTGCACGGCATCATTGCCGTCGCTCATCCACGGCTCCTCTACCCGTCGGCACTCTTCGCAGTAGCATGGCGGCTGGCCGTCGTTTGGAAAGAAAGTAAACCGCGTGACATACGGATGACGAGCAAAGAAATCAAGGAAGTATTTCTGGAAAAACTGGTTGACCTCAGGATTCGTCCAGCAAATGCCGAAGGAGTCACGCCCGTCCTTGATCCTGCGCAATGCATCGGGCTTCTGGGTGGGGTTGTACGCATAGTACTCGGGGTGCTCGTCGAAGTATTTCGATGGCGGCATGATACTCTCGCAAGCATGAGAAGAAACCACAAGTCCAGGCTCGCCACGAAGAGCGATGCACTCGTGAACCGATTTCTCCGCCTGCTTATCGGTCAGGATTGTCGTCTCTCCTCTCCAGTCGGAGTTTGCGTTGTCTTCGAGCAGTGGTCCGACAAAGCTCATACCGGCTTTTACCGACCAGTCCAGTAGGTTGATGTCGTCTCCGCCAATGATGTAGCGTAACGGCAAAAACGGCTCGTGATAGTACTCCTCGTCGGTAACCTCAATAGTGGACTTCTTTGGTATGTACTCGTCAGAAGCCCTGCGTTGGGGAAAAACACATCCCAGTTCATCCCTCAGGAATGCATAGACACCGGTCACAGTACCCCGCGGATCCGCTCCCAAAAGAAAAAGACGCCCGCCATCCACTACTCGCCGGATCGATTCGCGCGACATCTGTCTTTGCCCGGCAAGGGGCGTATGGGCTGCTTCCGCCACGACAACCGCGGGGCCGGCATCCGGAATGCCGCGAACGACTTTGAAACTGATGCCGCTCATTTTCTTCAGATACTTCTTCAACTCCCGAGAGGCGTGCAATTCGACTGGTGTCGGCTTCTTCGGGACGTGTATGAAACATATCGCTCTTCCGTCTTCGCATATTTTCATGAGTAGCTGCCCTCAAAGCTCCTTCGCTGATCCAAATATTCTTGTTTTCCCCGCAGGAAAGATAATGACTGTGAATGATCGTGTCAATGGAAAATCAGCGGACGAAGGAGAGCGGGGCAATAATTGGCAGGGTAGCGGCGGGAGAATGAGAATCGTGACAGTTGCTCGACATTATTCACTTAGCCCGCTCCGGCACTTTCACCCACAAAAGGGGAGAGCTTTGCTTGGCCGTTTGATTAGATCGCCACGCACATGTTTCACAACACTCACTCTGAGATATGACCAGCTATTGAAAAATAGGTAAACGTCCCGCCTTTTTCCCAAAGACGATACCGTCGCACGGACTACGACAACACGCATTGCTACAATGCGTGTTGGCCTCACAACGCGTTTTCCTTTCGGCGCAAAACGAGAAGGCGCCAAGCCAATACGCACACCACAGGCACACTGAGAAACAACAACGCTGGCCGCAACGGATACTCTGAAAACTCATAGTAGGGCAATCCAGTAGGAAATGGCGATCCCAACGCTATTCGCAGGTACACATACCACGCGTTCCAGCGACCCCAGTGGTTGAACATCGTCGTAACCGATGCCCCCAAGCCACAGAACACGATCGACGGAACCAGAAGCAGCAGAAACAGAGATTGCCACCACCATCGTGCCAGCAAACCATGTCCGGACTTTGCCCAATAAGGGCACAGTGTCAAACAGAGCAGTGGCAGGAAAGACAGTATCATTCGCGTGCCAAACTGGCTCTCTCCGATCATCCCGCACACCGTCGTCAGATACGCATAGGACAGACAGACTGCCGCGGTTATTGCCAGACGCTCGCGCACATATCCGCGTGCAAAGAATAACACACCGGGAACGGAAAGTAACAAGACCGGACTGTAAAACAAAAGGCCTGATGTTGGGTTCGTGAAGTAGAGATGCACTCGACGCATGAAGACGCCCCATCTGAGACCACCTTCAGCAAGAATCGGCGTGACATCTCTCGCGAAACCGAGTTGATGAACAGTTGTAAACGGCCCGCCAAAGTGCCACCAGTTGATAGCGACAAATGGCACGATCCCTATGGCCATACCGACAAGAAACAGCACAATGCTCCGACCCTGCAGGAAAGAAAGTACATACAGCCCAATGCAAATCCCCGCAAGAACCCCCATTACGGAAAACAAAGGACCAAAGCCAAGAAAAAGCCCGGCCAGCAGCGGATACACCCTGTGCTGCTGCTTGCAGTGAAACGTTTGAAAAGCAAAATAGAACGCTGCAAGATAAAAGAATGCACCACACTGGTCATGGTGCAGCACGCCAGCATAGGCATACGCGATGGTGCCGAAACCGTACGTTGCAGCGACACACACAGCGCCAAACCGGCTTGCTCCAATCTGCTCGGCAAATCGATAGATCAGTGCCACTGAGATAGCAGTGAGCAGTGTTGTCGAGAAGAATGTCACAAGAACAGCAACCACGTCGTAGTCTTCCAAGTAGGAGAGACCGAAGAGCCGGTGAAGAGGGAAGTACGAAACGGCACCGAGTAAGAATATACCCGGAGGTTTGATTGCATAACGACGACCGTTCCGATGCGAAATCACATCGCCTATCCTTTGAAACTCAGGCGTGGAGCTATTGCTCAGATGAAATGTTCCGCGTTCGACAATCGACTCAACTCCCGCATGCATCAGATTGTACGCGCCTTGGTCCGCTGTGTTCACAAAACAACCCAGCAGAAGTAGCGCAAGTAGAAAGAGCCAGAAAGATACACTTCGCGGGACGTCGCAAAGCTTGACCGCTGTATCTCGCGCCAGCTTCCACACTCGCTTCCACTGTAGTCTGCGCACGACACACGCCACGGCACCAGCCAGTAGCACGCCAAACACACCCAGTAAAGCAAGCGCTATGCGCGTATACCGCTCTTGTTTAGTCTGCAGCTCAACCAATTCCTCGGCAGACACCACCGACACCTTCAATGACAGATGGACGGATCGACCTCCAATCCTGTCGATCCCTTTGATAGCGACGAGGTTCTTGCCTTTGCGCAGATAGGGAGTAACATTGTAAGACTCTCCAGGAAAGGTTAAGTAGCCATTTGCATTGTTCTTCACTAGCTGGCCATTAACGTGAAGTTCATAGTCGTCATCAACGCAGATATGGAGAATCGAAGGCGCACGGCAGAATCCGTCGAGCTCAAACGTCTTTCGAAAGTATGCGATCTTCGGATTATCTGGGTGCCACATCGGAACGGCACCTGGGTCGAGATTCCAAGGACCGCTGATTTTGTCCCACACATTCCGATTTGGGGACTCGGCATACTTCCAGGACGTGTCGTCAAACCCGAGACAGCTCCAGTCAGACGGTACTTGAATGGCGCATTTCCACGAGCTGTCACTACGAATGACAACTGCCTCAGATCCATCAGCAGTGGAATAGAAAGCAAGAAAAGTAGCAACCAAGTACGTTGCAAAGACACAAGGGCGCGCTGCGGAAAGGATAGGACCCTTTCTGCTCAACTTCCGTTTGTCCGTAGTGCTGCCCTGGTCGACTTTCATTTCTGAAAACGAAGATTGCTCACAAAGGCTATCCATAACTGCAAATCACTTGTCGTAATGCAACTCCTATTCCGGCGAAAAACATCGTCTCGAAGCATGGAAAACTAAAGACTCAGAAAACTGAATTAGCCCAAGATAGATTGCCGCGTCGTTCGCTTTGCGAACTCCTCGCAATGACCACGAATGGCAAAACGCCGGTCATTGCGAGCGAAGCAAAGCAATCTCAAATCTCATCGTACAGATCTTGCCACTCCGAATTGCAGCTATTAACCAAATCAATCTTCTTTTTCCGTGATCCGCTCTTGATCTGCTTTTCTCTTAGTATTGCGTTCTCAGGATCGTCGAACACTTCATAATAGACCAGTCTTTCAACTCTGTATCTTCTTGTGAAACCGTTTACTGGATGTTCCCTGTGTTGATAGGTGCGTCTTTTTAGATCGTTGGTAACGCCGGTATGGAGACCAGTATTGCTCTTGTTCGTCATAATATAGACAAAGTAGGACTTTCTTCTCACGAGGCACGTTCGCCTTCCTGCAAACTCCGCGGCAAAGATGCTTCGGCCGCTACCGCAACATCGCAATGACCACGAATGGCAAAACGACGGTCATTGCGAGGAGTTCGCAAAGCGAACGACGCGGCAATCTCTCCCCGAGGAAAATGACCTTTTTCAACCGACCCCTTGTCCCGCACTTTCCGCCGCAAAAACCCCGAGATTCTTGTATCGAATCCTGGTTCTTTTCTATAGTGGTCTATTCACTGCTTCACACTAGTCTCTTGCTACCTGAGCGACTATCGAGCCGAACAGAATTGATTATGTCCCGACTTACTCAGACTCTCCCAGCAACGAGGCGTTCGCCAACTCAGCTTTAATCTAAAGCATTGATACTGATCGTATCAATATCCACACCCCAGCCTTCGACCATGAGGAATGCGAGATAGAATTCGTCGGGCTCGAGCTCGACGAAGCACTTGTACTCCTGCCACTCGGGTGATTCAACAACAAAATGCTCCAGCTCGCGTCGGTGAAATTCTACGAAACTCACAATTGGAACATCGCTCGCTTGCGGATTGCGCATGCGAAGGACAAGATCGTACACACCGGCATGGGGTATCCAAAACTTCATCCCGCCCACCTTGATGCCGCGCAGTTTCCAGACACCTTCCTCCTCCAGCGGGCCGAGGTTGTTGCTGTTGATGTAGAACGCTGCTTCGGCGAACTTGATTTCCGTGTTGACCTGCTGGTGCCAGGTGATACGACCGGTGTGCGCATCGTCCCACTCGCCGTGTTCGGACAAGGCGGGGTACTCAATGGAGAGTGGCTCGCCGGTCGGTTCGTTGTGATAGAGAAGCCAGCCTCGGCTGTCCTTTATGACTTCGACCGTGAACGGTTCGCGAGGAAATCCGCCGACCTGGAACGAACCATCTTGGGAGGTGAACACGGGCCGACGAGTCTTGACCGGGCTATTGAGGCTGTAGACGATAACCATCGCGCGGGGCAATGGTTTGCCTTCGGTCGTCATCACCTTACCGGAAATCATGCACCTTTTCAGTTGACGCGGGGCAGGGGGATTTTCTTTTGCCATCTGCGGTTCGGTGGCGACCGGTGGCGGTGCGTCGTCCTTCGCCGCCATCTGTGCAGAATGATCTGCCTTGTCAGGCTCTTTTTCGCCACAAACCATCGCCCATATCACAACCCCTGCGCAGACGCACACAACAAGAATGAGCAGCAAGACCAGTCTGGCCGATGAAGGCTGAGCGTCTGAGGACATGGCAAATTGACTCCGTTACCTGGCAGAAGAAAAAGCCCGTCAAAGCCACGCTTGTAATTATAGCGATTGGCAAAGGAAATTTCCCGTATTGCAGCGGACCGGCGAATAGGAACGGCTGGAGAAACTACCATGGAAAAGCCGGGACACAATACTAGTTTTGCAGAAAGGCTTCTCGCCGCTCTACATTGACCAGGACAAAACTAGTTTTGTGTCCCGGTTTTTCGCGGAGATTGCCGCGTCGTTCGCGGTTGCGGATTCCTCGCAATGAAAATGTGTTAGTACCGCAGACGTCATTGCGAGGTCGCGATAGCGGCCGAAGCAATCTCTCCCCTCAGAAGCACTTTCTTCAACTGCGCCTTTTCCTTTACACACCAAACCCTCCGCCGAAAATACCCCGAAATTGGTGTATCGGCTCAACACCAACACTTCCTTGATTCTTTCGCTGGCCATGCGGTATTCTCTGTTCTGCATTCCGCGTGTTGAGTTCGCGAAGCGAAGCTCCGTTCTCCACCTCAAACGTCACGCGAGAAAAAGATGGGAAGCTATCAACATGTCATTTGGGATTGGAATGGGACGCTGCTAAACGACGTCTGGCTCTGTGTGGAAGTCATCAACAAGCTTCTGACAGCCAGGGGGAAGGACAGCATATCTCATGATCAATACCTTGCACTTTTCGATTTCCCCGTGAAGGGATATTACGAAAATGTGGGGTTCGATTTCTCCAGCGAATCTTTCGATGCCGTGTGCACGGAGTTCTGCGACGAGTATGAGATGCGTATGTCCGAATGCGAGTTGCATCGCGAAGCTCTGAACGTTCTTCAGTTGTGCAAGGCCACAGGCATTCCCCAATCGATCCTCTCCACCACCGAGCAGGGCAGGCTGAACAGGATGGTCCGTGCATTTGGGATCAGTGACTTTTTCGAGAGGATTTCGGGCCAAACGAATCACCATGCCATCGGCAAGGCCGACAAAGGAAAAGAACTTCTTGCAAGCCTCGGCTTGCGCGAGGACAGAGTCGTGCTCGTGGGCGATACTACCCACGACGCGCAGGTCGCATCTGGACTAGGCATTCAATGTGTCTTGACGTCCATTGGCCACCATCCGGCCGACAAGCTCCGGAGCACCGGGTTTCCCGTTCTGGATCGCCTGTCTGACTTCGCAAATGTCTTCAATGGAGAAAGGCAATCACTTGGAAGTGCCGAACAAAACCGGTAAACGTCCCGCTTTTTCAGTTCGACCGGCGCCAGCGGTTTTCTCAAACCTGAGGAGCTTTGCGCACTTGTGAACGAGAGCTATAGGATTTTGGTATGTGGTGGTGTATGTAGCGGCAAGACCGTTTTTGCACGCGAACTGTCTCATCGGTTGGGTGTTGCAGCTCTACATCTCGATGACGTCTTCTGGTACGGAAATTAGGAAAACATCGGGCAATCCAAGTTGCTGGATATCGTAAGAGAAAAGACAACAGGTGACGAATGGATCGTTGACGGCAATTATCGCCTTGTCCACGAAATGCTATGGGACAAATGCACTCACATTGTCTATATGGACCCTCCCTTTGCGGTCACAATGTACCACGCCCTGAAAAGAAGTATGGCTCGGGACAGAAGAGGAGTGCCACTGCGCGTGCGGAAAGAGCAAGGAGCAAAAGAGCCAGCATTTGGCTTGCTGCGATTGGTGTGGCAATACCGAACGACGAAGCGAAGAAAGGACTTGGCATGGCTGCAGGAAATAAACGACGGCCCGGCCGAACGCATCGTGGTGAGGAATGCTGTAGATCGCAGAGAAGCAATAGAGCACCACTTTTCGATACATCGGGGGGGAGACCAACAACTGCAACTAGGTAAACGTCCCTAGTTTCCCGCTTGTTGCAATAGCGCGGCAGCGAACAGTGTTCGCTCGGAAAAACCGGGACACAATACTAGTTGTGTCCTGGTCAATGTAGAGCGGCGAGAAGACTTTTTGCAAAACTAGTTTTGTGTCCCGGTTTTTCCCTGAGATTGCCGCGTCGGTCGCTTTGCGAACTCCTCGCAATGACAATGTGTGAGTACCGCAGACGTCATTGCGAGCGAAGCGAAGCAATCTCTCCCCGCCGGAAGAGATTTTTTTCAACCGCCCTATTCCTTACCCCAAACCTTTCGGCACAAATATCCCCAACATCATGTATCGACTCCCTGGGCGGCACCATCTCGTTCAACACTGGCCGCATCTTGTGCTGCGGGCTTCTTGAAGATACTCCCGTACTGGATGGCGTCAACCGGACACGTGTCGAGGCATCGTGCGCAACTGAAGCAATCTGCCGGCAGCTTCTTTCCAGCTATCCTTCCTTTCGCAGCCTCCAGGGGACATGCCTTGACGCAGGCATTGCATTGTGTGCACTTGTCCTTGTCAATGCGAACGCGGTAGATACTACACCTCTCGGCTACCCACGCAACGAGACCGAAGGGACAAATGAACTGGCAGAAAGGGCGGTAAACAAAGAATGACCCGACGAGCACAAGAATCACAGTCAACAATATGCTGATGCTCTCAAAGTCCAGATTGAACAGGTTGAAGGGGTTAACGTAATGATAGATAACAAGACCCTCACGCCCTCCGATGACGCCGAATAAGACAAGCAGCACGACAAGGAATAGTCCTGCTCGGACAATATTTGTAAAAATGAATGGGAGCTTTTTCCGCTTCATCCTTCGCAAAATCGGCAGGCTATAGATCAGCTCCTGAAGGGCACCAAAAGGACATGCCCAGCCACATATCATTTTGTTACCAACAACAACCAACACGATGAAAAATGCAAAAGCAATTACTTTGGCCGCCGGGTCCGGGTAAAGCCCCACCATCGATTTGAAAACCTTGACCACGCCCTCCATAGGGTTGGGTGACTTGCCCAGGTAGAACCCGGCTATGATCACTGAGGCAAGGAGGCAAAAGATGTATGGCGCCCTCGGATACCAGTCGCGCCTGTTTTTGATATCGCTCTGATCCGGTCGCCCAAGCTTGGTCAGAAAGACAAGCCCCCCAAAGACTATTGCAGCAAAGACATAATACTTGAGGGAACTATCCTTGTGTGACAGCAAATGCTCCACAGCATGATCAAGTGTTTCGTCCTGTATTCCCAGTTCCTTTAACGCCCGATTCTTTGGCACATCAAGACTCAGGCCCAGCTCACGAGCCAATGCCTTGCCAGTAACGCCAAGCTCCGGAGCTATCGCGCGAATTGGCATTTCTGTTGTGAAAGTCTTTGAGACTTCCCCTTCCACCCTGGAATTCATGACGACTACTGCACCAAATACCGTCGCCACTATTAGCACAGTCACAACCAGCCAGACGCGCTGTCCCGCGGACAAGAGAGAGAACCATTTACGCATAATCGCCCCTCCAAATACTTTGTCTTCTTGAGGAATAGTACAGCCTACAATGACTATACAACACTCTGTGCGTGCAGACTATGACGAAGCCATCGCCAAGTCGATACATGACTTTCGGGGTATTTGCGGGGAGAGATGCTTCGGCCGCTATCACGGCCTCGCGATGACAATGAGCGGTATAAAGGAAAAACCGGGACACAATACTAGTTTTGTCCTGGTCAATGTAGAGCGGCAAGAAACCTTTCTGCAAAACTAGTTTTGTGTCCCGGTTTTTCCCTGGCTTTTGGGGTCAGTCGCTGAGTCTTTTCAGTTCAAAGACGACCGGCCTGATGCCGTCGGTGCAACACGAGATCATGGTGTCGGGGTCTTTCATCCAACCCGGGAAGCTTCCCCCTTGTCTCATGGTCATATAAGTCTTTTGAAGATCATTCCAGGCCCAATCACAGAATTTTTCCGGCTTCTTGCCTGGCTCGATGATAAACTCCTGTCCCTCGGTAAAACAGCCGCAAGGAACCTGTGCGCCGGGTTCGCAATACTTGTCTGCCAGGTCTTGATTGGCCATTGTCTTGAGTACGGTAATCTTCATCTTGGCCATGACACAATCTCCTTTTCAATCAGCATTTCTCAGTTAGATCTGACAGCACATCGACGACTTGAACGATTGTAGTCCTATGCAACACTTCGGCAAATGGGAAAACCAGGTGTAGCTGGTTGTTCCCACAAGAAAGCATCTGGTTTTGGTGAGCCGCTAATCCTCCTCAATCGGCAGATGCAACCACAGAGCATTTGGCCAGAATGGAGAATTCCCCGGAACAACCAATCTGTCACGATAGTAATGCTGGTCAAGCGCAAGCATCCCTTTGCTCTCGCTCCACACTGCACTTCGCACAATCGCGGCAAATTGTTTCTCATGGACAGCACGTTCTATATCTTTCAAGAGGATCATCGCTTCATTCTTCGGACCTCTAAACACATCAATAAGAGGCCCCGTATGAACACACGTTGCTTTGCCCATTCGCAGTGTCAGGTTTGAATAATTTGGAACAAGAACGTCCCCGTCAATACCTGCAATATCTCTTTCAAGCGATCTGCCCATCTCCCAATCATCTTTCGACGGCACCGCCGGCATAGGACTGGTCCAGAGTATCAAGTATTGAACCAGACACCAAAGATATATGGCCGCCGCAAACGTGTGTCTCCTGTCCATTGGCCAGCGAGGAAAAACCGAGTAGGCTTGGCTCAGGCTCAGTCCAAACAGGATCGACAGGATCGCGTATGCAGGCATCAACGTGTTGCCCGCGCCCCCCGCGTGAAAACGTGACATCCACGAGCCAGCAATAAACCCTACCACCGCCGCCATGTAGAAGATGACCTTGTGATCCCGTTCGCGAAATACCCGCAACAACACATAGACCACGGAAAACAAACACGCAATGCCGAAAGCCTTTCCGAGGTCGTTGACCCAGAATCCAACGACATACTTCTCGGCAATCTCGTGTTCTGAAGCAAGACGAAAAATGTAGTACCAGTACCAACCCTTGTGAAAATGTTCAAAGATGAAGTGGCTTGCAACGAGTAGGACGGCCGCAGTCAATATCAAATGGACAGATCCCTTTTTCTTTAAATACACATTCGCCACCAACACGGGCAGCAGTACGACAAGCGACGTCTGCTTTGTGAGATACCCGATGCAGACAAGGACTCCTGCCACAATCTGGGAAGCCCGTGACTCACCAAATCGCATCAGCCATATGACTGACAGAAGGAGCAACATGAAGAAAGAATCCACACGGGCAATATCAAACCAGTGTTCTGTCAAGGTATATGTCGCTGCATATAGACCGGCAGCGATAACACCATGAACAATATCCCCAGTTTCTCGCTTGACAATCATGATGATGAAGGCGAAAACGCCGAGACACGACAAGAGCGAGACCAGTCGCAGCGGCAAATATCCCTCTCCCACCACAAGAGAAAGCATGGCGGAAACGTAATAGTAAAACGGAGTGTAGAGTGAAGGGGTAAACTCGACAGAGGGCGAGACATACAGGCACTCAGCAGACAAAACACGGTGCACATGGTCCACCATGGCACCTTCCTGAATTTCCAGTGCATATGGATATCCGATCCTGAGCAGGGCCACAACCACAAACACCAGCACATACGCAGTTCCGGCAGCAAACGTCGCAAACTTCAAGATAGACACAATACGTGCAGCCCCGGTTCTTGCCTTCATCGGGACCTCCTGAGTGTTTTGCATTTTGAAATCTCGCTTTTCGAAGAGCGGTCTTACTGAGGATAGAGCCTCACCATGTCGCAGCAATGTCGCAGTAGATGTCGCAGCAATGTCACAGTGCCATGTCCTGTGCTTGTGTCCTGAAATGTCCTATACCGATGTCTCATAA
>Ga0180434_10005406_pt1 | contig 15081 bp, 14 predicted proteins | sample SS_ome_7_FD_132453 | JGI IMG/M metagenome (GOLD analysis project Ga0180434, IMG submission 132453) | Hypersaline lake sediment archaeal communities from the Salton Sea, California, USA - SS_1_D_2 metaG | ecosystem: Environmental > Aquatic > Non-marine Saline and Alkaline > Hypersaline >...
AAGGATTTTTTTATGGAAAATGACTCCATCCTTGTCTTCAGGCCTGGCATGTATTTTGCATTCGATAGATGTAAACTCCCAAAACACGAAAGGAGGTTAAGCATGACAAGAATAGATGAACAAATCAAAAAAGAGGTTGTCGATCAACTTTACTGGGACACCCGCATCGATGCATCGGATGTCAAAGTGGAGGTGACGAACGGCGTGGTTACCCTCTCGGGTACGGTGCCAGATTACATGGGCTTCCGAGCGGCAGGAAATGATGTCTGGGACATCCCTGGCGTGCTGCGTGTGGACAACCGTTTGATCGTCCGGTATCCCGCTGAAGTCAGTATCCCCGGCAAAGGAGAGATGGTCGGCCTCATCGAAAACATGATCAGGTGGAACGCCAACCTGGATGAAACGAAGATCACCGTAACATCGGAGGACGGCCGGATCAAACTGGAGGGATCGGTTGACTCATACTGGAAAAAGTCGAAGGCCGAAGAAATAGTTCATGACGTGGTGGGAGTGGTGGAAGTCGTCAACGAGCTGGCTGTGGTGCCGACAGATGATATCCTGGATGAAGCTATCGGCGAAGAGCTTATGGGTGCGTTGGAGCGCAATATCTATGTCGACCCGGATGCCATCAACGTCAAGGTCGAAAGGGGGGAGATCACCCTTTCCGGGTCGGTCGAGAACAGCCTGACTTTGCGTGCTGCAGTGGATACGGCCCGGCATACCCCGGGCGTGACGGATGTCGTCAATAATCTCACTTTGAGATGACCCTTTCTGGTAAAAAACCTATTCCGATATGATTTATCAATTTACATAAAAGTCATTCTGTGATAATGATAACATTCACGCTGATTGAAAATATAAAGGGAGGAGAAAAATGCCTCAACTGGCTGAGCTGGAAGAAGTGCTCATTAAAAATTGGCTGGTTTATCCAGGGTTTGATCTGGAGCTCGTTGCCACTGGACTGGATTTACCTGTAAACGTCGCTTTTGTGCCTTTTTCAGATAAGAAACCCGGCTCTCCTTTTTTCTATATCACCGAGCTGTACGGGCAGGTCAAAGCGATAACTTATGACGGCAACGTGCACACCTATGCCGATGGATTGTTGAACTATGAACCCGACCCGGAAATCCCGGGCCATGGAGAATCGGGATTGACAGGGATATGTGTGGATCCACCAACGGGAGATCTCTTTCTTTCCATGCTTTATGCAGAAGGCGATGAAACGAAGGGAAAAGTCATCCGTACATCCAGCAGCGACGGATTGAAAAAGAGTTCCATGGAGGTCGTCATAGATGACATCCCCTCCACCACCAGGGCGCATCAGATACAGGCTGTGACCATCGGGTTCGACAGCAAGCTCTATGTGAATGTTGCCGACGGCGGCGAATGGAAAAAGGCTCAGGATGATCGAGATCCCAGGGGCAAGGTTCTGCGAATGGAGAAGGACGGCTCTATTCCTTGGGATAATCCCAATCCGGACAGCTATGTGTATGCCAAAGGGTTCCGGAATCCCTTCGGTGCTTCCTGGCGCAAAAGCGACCGATATCTCTATATTGCCGGCAACGGTCCAGATGTGGATGACCGGATTGCCAGGGTCGAGCCTCTCGAGAACTATGGTTGGCCCGGAACCATGCGGAAGAATTCCCTCTTCTGGTGGCACAACACGCAGGCGCCCACAGCTCTGGATTTTATGCAGGGAGGACAATTTCCCCCGCAGTTCAACGACCACCTTTTCGTCGCTCTTTTCGGAGAAGCCTACGCAGAAGGACCCGGAGTGAAAGGAAAAAAGATCGTGAAGCTTCAATTGAACAGCGATTCGACGGCGGTCAAGTCCTATGACGACTTTATCGTTTACAGAGGAAAAAATGCTGCCAGCCCGTGCGGTCTGGCCTTCGGCCCGGATGGGCTTTACTTCACCGATCTTCATGGAGAAAAAATCGAAGGGGAAAAAACCGGGGGCAGCGTGTTCAGGATAAAACCGAATAGGGAAATCCTGGCGGAGATGAAGGGCCACCAGGATCAGTACGGTGAAATCTGGTCGCAGCCATAGAAATATTTTTCGAGGAAAACCTGTGATTTCCAGATAGGCCTCCATTTGAAGAGAATTTTCTCCCCAGTTAACAGCAGGAAATGACGCGAAGGTTCGATAACATGTCCGATCGAATAAAAGAGGTCAGCACCAAAGAATTGTCCGATCGTTTGGGAGACGGCCGTACGAAGATAATCGACGTGCGGCCGGTCGATGCCTACAACGGCTGGAAGCATCGAAGCGAAGCCCGCGGCGGTCACATCCAAAGCGCCAAAAGCCTTCCGGCAAAATGGACGAACTACATCGATTGGCTCGAAATCGTGCGTTCCAAAAAGATCGCTCCCCAAGATGCTTTGGTTCTCTACGGCAGAGACAATGACCAGACAGAAATAGTCGCCAGCCAGTTTGAAAAAGCGGGATATCCGAATGTGGGTGTTTATCATGGATTCGATGGTGAATGGAGCGCCAGGAGCGAAATGCCCATGGAGAACCTGCCGAGGTATGAACATCTCATCTCTGCCCGATGGCTAAAAAACCTCGTTTCAAATGGAGTGGCCCCGGAGTACCGCGGCGATAAGTATGTGATATGTCATGCTCATTACCGCAACAGGAATGACTACGAAAAAGGACATATCCCTGGGGCTGTAGACCTGGACACCAACTCCCTGGAATCGCCCGAAACCTGGAACCGCCGGTCTCCTCAAGATATCAAACGTGCTATCGAAAAATTGGGCATCGCCCATGATACCACCGTCATCCTCTACGGACGGTTTTCCTTTCCGGATATGGACGATCCTTTTCCAGGCAGCAGCGCCGGGCACCTGGGAGCCTTCCGCTGCGCTTTCATCATGATGTATGCAGGAGTGAGGGATGTCCGCATGTTGAACGGAGGCCTGCAGGCCTGGACGGATGAAGGATACCCAACCACTACAGAAGAGACCGAAAAGCTTCCTGTGGCTGATTTCGGGGCAAAAATCCCCGCCTGCCCCGGTCTGGTGGTGGATCTTTCCGAAGCGAAGGAAATATTGAAATCACCTGATAAAAACTTGGTGTGTATGAGAAGCTGGAGAGAGTTCATCGGCGAAGTGAGCGGCTATCATTACATTGAGAAAAAAGGCCGGATACCGGGAGCGGTTTTCGGAAACTGCGGGAGCGATGCCTACCACATGGAAAACTACAGAAATCCCGACCATACTACCCGCGAATACCATGAGATCGAAGGCATGTGGTCGGAAGCGGGAGTAACGCCCGACAAACACAATGCCTTTTACTGCGGAACAGGATGGAGGGCGAGCGAGGCTTTTTTCAACGCCTGGCTGATGGCATGGCCCAGCATATCCGTGTTCGATGGGGGGTGGTTCGAGTGGAGCAGCGACGATAAAAATCCGTATGAAACTGGCCTTCCAGCCGGTGGCACATCCTGAGCGGCAAAATAAAATGCATTTGGGCAAACAATCTCCTGATGAAGGGTCCCCGATTACCATCATCGACCTTTTGCATAAAATGGGAAAGGAAGACCATCGGAAAGAAATCATCGCAGGTCTGAGCTCTGCCAACAAATACATTTCGAGCAAATTTTTCTACGATGCGGCAGGGTCGAAATTGTTCGAAGAGATCACACGATTGCCGGAATATTACCTCACGCGGATCGAGATATCCATTTTGAAAACGATCGCCTCCCGGATCGGCAGAGACCTGAAAGATGTGGATGTCATCGAGCTGGGAAGCGGAGACTGTTCGAAGATTTCCATCTTGTTCGACGCAGTGCCTGCAGAAAGCATAACTTCTGTCCGCTATATTCCCGTGGATGTGAGCCGGGAAGCTATCGAAAAATCGGCGAAAGTCCTGTTGAGCAGCTTCCCCGGACTCAAAATTCGAGGTGCGGTGGCTGATTTCACCAGACAGATGAAGCTTATTCCTGCGGCTGAAAAAAGGATTTTCTGTTTTTTCGGAAGCACCATCGGTAATTTCCAGAGAGAGCGGGCTGTGCAGTTTATCAGCAGCCTGAGCGGTATCATGAAGCCCTGCGACAGGCTGCTTCTCGGGGTGGATATGGTGAAAAGAAAGGATCTCCTGGAGGATGCTTATAATGACAGCAGGGGAGTGACGGCTGCATTCAACCGAAATATCCTCAATGTTGTCAACAACCTCATTTATACCGATTTCGATCCCGCCGATTTCGAACATGTGGCGTTTTTCAATGACAAACGCTCCCGGATCGAAATGCACTTGAAAGCCCTGAAAGATCTATCGGTTTCTTCTCCCTGTATGTCCGCCAAGATAGCTGTCGAGCGAGGAGAGACCATTCACACCGAAAACTCTCACAAATTCACGGATCGGTTCATCGATGAAATAGCGCTGGCTTCCGGTCTGGAAATCGAAGACAGATTCGCCGATGAGAACAAATGGTTCTCCGTCGTCCAGTTTTGTAAGAGGGGAGAAGGTTCTCGATGATCGACATAGAAAGGATCCGTGCAGATTTCCCCATCCTCCAGAAAAAAATTCACGGAAAGCCGCTGGTCTATCTGGATAACGCCGCAACCACCCAGAAGCCCTCCATGGTTCTGGATAAAATCCAGGATTTTTATGCGGAATCATACAGTAACATCCACAGGGGTGTGCATTACCTGAGCGAAGAGGCGAGCGCAGCTTATGAGGGAGCAAGAGAAACGGTGAAAAACTTCATCCATGCCGGGAGTGCCCGGGAGATCGTTTTCACCCGGGGAACGACCGAGGCGATCAACCTGGTGGCCGATTCATTCGGCAGGGCCTTTGTCGACGAAGGAGACGAGATCCTCCTGTCGGAGATGGAGCACCATTCCAACATCGTTCCATGGCAGATGTTGTGCGAGCGGCAGGGAGCCCGGCTCAAGGTAGTTTCCTTCGATGACGATGGGGCCCTGCTGACCGACGAACTGAAGAAAAAGATCAATGAGAGGACAAAACTCATCTCTATGACTTATGTCTCCAATGTGCTGGGAACTGTCAACAATGTCGAGGAGATCATCGAACTGGCCCATGCACAGGATGTGCCGGTGCTGATAGACGGTGCGCAGGCCGTACAGCATTTTCCCGTCGACGTTCAGGATCTGGGCTGCGATTTTTTCGCTTTCTCAGGGCACAAAATGTACGCGGAAACGGGTATCGGGGTGCTCTATGGGAAAGAAAAATGGCTGGAGGATATGCCGCCTTATCACGGCGGGGGAGGAATGATCACGCGGGTCGGTTTCGATCGAACCACCTATGCCGGGCTGCCCTACAAATTCGAAGCAGGCACCGGAAGCATCGGAGCTGCGGTGAGTCTTTCTGCGGCGATGGAATATTTGAAGGAGATCGGTCTAGAGAACGTTTCTGCCTATGAGCGGGGGTTGATCAACGATGCCGCTGCAAGGGTAGAGGACCTGCACGGTGTGACTGTGTATGGGAAAAATGCCGATAGATGTTCGGTCATATCTTTCAACCTCGAAAATGTCCATTCCTATGATGCCGGTGCGGTACTGGATAAATTGGGTATCGCGGTACGCACCGGTAAGCTCTGTGCAGAACCTGTCATGGAGCACTTCGGTGTATCCGGGATGGTGCGCGCCAGTTTTGCGGTCTACAATACGCAGGAGGAAACAGACAGATTGATCCAAGGTATCCGACAGGTGCAGTCCATGATGGGAAGGTGAGGGGAGAACGGGCGGAACATGACGATAAAAAAAATGAAAATGAAAATCGACGATATCCAGGAGGAAATCATCGACGAGATGTCCGCATTGGATGATTGGATGGACAAATACGAATATCTGATTCAGTCGGGTGAAGATCTGGATCCGATGGATGAAAAATTCAAAACCGAACAGACCGCTTTGAAGGGGTGCCAGTCCGATGTTTGGATCGCTGCCGAGATTAAGGACAACAGAATCTTTTTCTCTGCGGACAGCGATTCCCGCATTACCAGAGGCATACTGGCGTTGCTGCTCCGCGTGCTGAACCACCAGCCCCCGAAAGACATCGTTCATTCCGACCTCTATTTTATCCACCGGGTGGGGCTCAGCACGAACCTTTCCCCCAGCAGGGCGAACGGCCTAGCCTCGATGGTGAAACAAATGAAGTTTTGCGCGGGAAAATTCGATGAGGATTGAACGCATTCTTTTACGGCAGCATCTCTCCAGAAAAGGTATCTCAGCCCCTTAGAATTTTTCTGCTGCTTACGGTTATCCTTTCGGCGTCCTCATCGGAAAGATCCCAATCGAATATGGCCAGGTTTTCCTTGAGATGGTTTTTCGAACTGGCCTTCGGGATGACGATAAGGCCCTTTTCCCGGAGCCATTTGAGGCTGACCTGGGAAGCCGATTTTCCGTAATTTTTTCCGATCTCGGTGAGCAAATCATCGTCCACGATTCCCCCTGTATCCAGAGGGCTGTAGGCCGTAAGGATTAGTCCTTTCTTTTTTAGCGATTCGATGGCTTCGGCCGGGTAGTGATAGGGATGGATTTTTATCTGGTTATTAGAGACAGGAATCTTCGCATTTTCTATAGCGGAATGGGTACCTTCTGTACCGAAATTGCTGATACCCACGCTGCGCACCAGTTGCTGATTGACCAGTTCTTCCATTCCCTCCATGCTTTCTTCGATGGGAACGGTGGGGTTGGGCCTGTGGATGAGATAGAGATCCAGGTAATCCGTGCCCAGTTTTTCGAGGGAGCTGTGACAGGATTCGATAAGATCTTTTTTGTGCAGTTTGGAGTCATCGACCTTGGAGGTCAAAAATATTTTCGACCGGTCGAAATTCCTCATCGCTTGTCCTATCCTCTCTTCGTTCATGTAGTCGTCGGAAGTATCGATGTGGGGATAGCCCATCTCCAGAGCCCAGTTGACGGCTTTTTCGCATTGGTCGCCGGTTAGCTGCCATGTCCCCAAGCCTAATACCGGCATTTTGTATCCGCTTTTTAGTTCATAACTCGGAATTTCCATTCGTTCACCTCCTGTAAGGATTTTGATAAGGAAAGGGAATTATCTTATCTTTCGTAGATTCCGACAAGTTCGGCCTTGGCCAGAACGTGGGCTTCCATGGCCGCCTCCATATCCCTTTTCGAAGCTCCCTGTGCTATACCCAATTCCTGATCAAGCGCATAGAGTTCGAAGAAATACCGGTGGGTTCCAGATGAGGGACAGGGGCCTCCGTACTCGATTTTCTTGAAATCGTTCACACCTTGTACCCCCGGAACGTTTCCTTCTTCGATCCTGCCGGTGACCGATATGTTGAAGACGACCCAGTGAACCCATGTACCGGCCGCAGCGTCTGGATCGGTTACGGTCAAGGCCAGAGTTTCCGCTCCCTCCGGAACGTCTTCGATGGCCAGAGGGGGGCTGATATCCTGCCCGTCACAGGTGTATTTCTGTGGGATTTTCTGGTTTTGATCAAAGGCGGGACTTGATAGTTTCATGTTGCACCTCCTTATTTTGTTAACGAGCAAAAAATATGCCACAATATCTCCTCTAGCTTTTGGCCCCGATCCAGAAAAATGCTAAAATAAAAAAACTCAGGAATATTTTTTATGAATCGCCCTTTCGTTATTTTGGATAGACTGGAAGGTAAAAAAATCGACGGCTATAGGCTTCATCTGGGAGAAGTGAAACAGCTCCGCTTGAGCGGCTGGAAAGGATTTACGCTGCACATACAGAATTCCCATGGCATTCTGGGTGAGCCTCCTGTTATCAAAGGAATATACAGTGCAGGTGGGAAAGACGGCGTAAGATCTTGGATGGATGTGGACTATCACGAAGAGCTTGTATTTATCGAGGAGAAAAGCCTGAAAAAAAGCCTGAATTTGAGTTCCCGCCGGCTGGACCGCAAGCTGTTCCGGTATCTGGGGGAAACCATAACCCATGGGGGGCATCTCATGGTTTCCTACGAAGGAGACCAGAAGATCCATCTCCTGACGGAAAACTCACTCAATATGGGAACCCCCCCGGCTGCTACGCCGCTCGGTTTTCTCCTTTTCCAGGCCGGTTTTCAGCTGGTCAAAAATTGGTATCTTTCCGAAGGAGGCCATGAAGGGCCGCGCAAACTCTGGGGGGAAAAAGCGCCCGATGAACGCTGGGCTCAGGTTTTTTATCGAAAAACGTTTCAAGAAATCCATCGTTTTTTGGATAAAGATCACGATTCGTCTCAACGGGAATTGATGGAGAAATCCACTCAGCGCGCAGAAGAAATCTTGGATTTGATAGAGAAATACTCCCGTGAAATGGTAGCCTCAGAATAAGAAATGGGCTATTTCGACTCCGTGAAAATCCAGTCCTTTTCTTTCTTTTTTTTGTGGCAGTCGATGCAGCCCTTGACTTTACCGGAGGCCATAACATTTCCGTCGGCCCCGTACCTGCCCCAGAACCAATCGCCTCCCTCCGGGTTGAAGCCCTCCATTTTGTACATGGGTGTGACCGCCATCAAGGTCGATTTATCTTCGCTGTAGTTCTCTTTCACGATGATGGCGCCTTCGGGCATCATGGTTTTGCCTTCCTGGATCGCCTGGTAGGCCACGTCGTTGACATAGAGCTTGAGAAAGGCACCGTGCGGGCTCGTTCCAGGGTACATTTCTTCGTAACCGGGCCAGTGCTTCCATTCCGTGTAGGGATTCGTTTCAGAGATGTAAGTCCAGAACGCTTCTCCTTCTGCGGCGGGCATCATCTGCTGAGCAAGGACCCAAACCAGGGAAATCGTCATAAACAAAAACGCGCCTAAAATGAGGTTTTTTTTCATTTCTTCCCTCCTCGTAGGATAAATTTGTCATACCTTCAGGTATGCGATCAAATTTATTTTATGCAATTTTTATGCCTAAAACATCCAAAAAAGACTTTTTTTTACAGGGTAAGTCTTATGGCCGGGTTGTTAAGATCGCAGGTCGTGGTGATAGAATTTCCTGTTTGGCAGGAATGAGTCTTGCTTATTGAGATAAACTTCTCCATATCCAAGGTTATATCAGGGGGATTTTGGGTTTCAGGACACTTTCTTTCATTCACATGGATTGGCATAGAAATTGCTGACTAACTTTTTATGCAAGCGCCATACTACGGAGAGCGATCCGTGAATGAAAAAAAGCGAAAAAAACTATTTTGGATTACAGGTGTGTTGGGCTCTTTGTTTCTTCTGGGCACTTTTCTCTATGTTTTCACTCCGGCTGGCAAGATGATTGTCAAAGGAATCACGACGGGATTGATTTTCCATCCCGAAGCCTATGCAGGCGCCTTGTTTCCTTCGGGAAATGAAGATCTGCGAATGGATAAGATCGAACTCCCGCCGGGTTTCAGGATAGAAGTGTACGCCGAGGGTTTGGAAAACGCCCGCTCTCTGATCATGAGCGAAAAGGGGACCCTGTTCGTGGGAACACGGACCAGCGATAAGGTTTATGCTGTCGTGGACAAGGACGGTGATTTCAGTGCCGACGAAACTTTTATCGTTGCCGAGAGACTTCAAATGCCCAACGGAATAGCGTTCAAAGACGGCGCCCTCTATGTCGCCGAGGTTTCGCGGATTCTCCGGTTTCCCGGAATAGAGGGACGGCTGGAAAATCCTCCCGAACCGGACATCATTTATGATGATTTTCCCGAAAATACCCATCACGGCTGGAAATTCATCGCTTTCGGGCCAGACGGAAAACTTTATGTGCCTGTCGGAGCTCCATGCAATGTTTGCGAACGCGGAGATCCCTATGCTTCCATAACCCGGATGAATCCGGACGGTACGGATTTCCAGATATTCGCAAGGGGAGTCCGGAATACGGTGGGTTTCCACTGGCATCCCGCTACCGGAGTGCTCTGGTTTACCGACAACGGCAGGGACTGGATGGGAGATGATCTTCCGCCCGATGAATTGAACAGTGCCCCGGAGCCCGGCATGCATTTCGGCTTTCCTTACTGCCATGGCGACGGCGTGCCGGATCCCAAATTCGGCGGCAAAGACTGCCGTCTCTACCTGGCTCCTGAAATTGAACTGGGCCCTCACGTCGCTGCCCTCGGTATGCGGTTTTACACCGGGAAAATGTTTCCCGAAAAATACAGAAACAATATTTTCATCGCAGAACACGGTTCCTGGAACAGAACGGTCCCTATCGGCTACCGGATCACCCTGGTTACTCTGGAACAAAACAAGGCTGTTTCATATGAAGTCTTCGCCCAAGGCTGGCGACACGAAGGGACGACATGGGGTCGGCCGGTGGACCTCCTTGTCCTGCCGGACGGATCGCTGCTGGTATCGGACGACAAGGCGGGCGCTGTTTACAGGATTTCCTACCGTAAGGAAGGGACGAACGAGACCGGCTCAGATCCCGGCGGCATAGGATCATAACGATGACGGATCTGAAATCTTATGAAGGAGAATTCTCATGATAAAAGGTTTTATCCAGGTGAGCCTATATGTGCTCATCGTTATCCTTCCCCTGATCCTGGCTTTGTTTTCGGGCCAGCAGGAAGGGAATATTTTAAGGAATATGGGCTTGGGCTTTGCGCTCATGGCCATCTCCATACTGGCCCTGCAGACCGTTTTGGCCGCGAGGATCAAATGGATAACCAGGGCTTTCGGGTTCGACATCGTTATCCGGTATCACAGAAACATCTCTATCTTTGCCTGCTGTCTCCTTCTTCTTCATCCGCTCCTTCTTATCCTGGGTGGAGCCGGGTGGAGCCTCGTTTATTTCGGCAATTTTTTCGTATGGGTCGGCAAGGCTGCGCTGCTGCTGGTCGTCCTCAACGTGCTTACAAGTGTCTATCAAACCAGGATCAAATTGAAGTTCGAACGATGGAGGCTTTTGCATGATGTTATAAGCCCCACGCTTATACTGCTGCCGTTCCTGCACAGCTGGAATGTGGGCATGGATCTTCAGTCCTTCCCAATGCAGCTGTTGTGGATCGTGCTGCTGGGAACGGCGGAAGTGGTTTTTGTCTACCACCGGTTCATAAGACCTCATCGTCTTGCCCGGACTCCTTATGAAGTTACAAAAGTCAAACAGGAAGCGGGCAAAGTGTGGACGGTCGAACTCACACCCCCAGAGGGCAAAGCCATTTTCGATTATGTGCCGGGCCAGTTCCAATTCATCAAATTCCTCAGGGGAAGGGGACTTCCTGAAGAAGAGCACCACTGGACCATCTCGTCGAGCCCGAGCCAAAAAAATTATCTGAGCTCTACCATCAAAGAACTGGGTGATTTCACCTCCACCATCGGGGAAACCAGGCCCGATGATAAAGCCGTCGTACACGCACCTTTCGGAAGATTCTCCTATCGATTTCATCCGGAAGAGGAGGAACTGGTGTTCATCGCGGGAGGCATCGGGATCACTCCTTTGATGTCCATGCTCCGTTACATGAGAGACAAAAAAGAATCTATCCCGGTTACCCTGCTTTATGGAAATCCCGACCGGGAATCGGTGGTGTTTTATGACGAGCTGGGAGAAATGGAAAAGGGCGAGCACCCCTCGCTAAAAGTGGTTCATGTTCTTCAGGAACCCGGGGAGGACTGGACGGGGGAGAAGGGGTTTATCGACCGGGAGACGATCGAAAAATACTGCGGGAATAACCTGTCGGGAAAGGGCTTTTACGTTGTCGGGCCTCCCGTGTTGATCGAGAAAAGCACCCGGAATCTGAAAGAACTGGGTGTGAAGGATAAAAGAATCCACATGGAAATTTTTTCATTCCTGGATTGAGAGGAGGGAAAGTGAGAAAAAAATCTCTGAAGAAAGTCACCATCGCAGTAATCTTGATCCTGCTGTGCATCGTATTGGGATGGGCTTTGATACGATCATCCTCAGCAGCATCCTCTCAGCACAACCACGAGCACACCCCTCTTTCGTATTCATTCTTTCCCGGAAAAGGATAGCCCAACGTCCTTTCAAACAGCGGATAAATTCGTCAATGCAGGATCTCTGCCTGGATGAGATTGGTGGTTCCTTTGCCCTCTATGGGCGTTCCTGATGTGACCACCACCTTTTCTCCCTTTTGAGCCCAACCTGAGGCAAGGACCGTTTTGAATACACTCTGGATCATGGCGTCCGTGTCCTGGATGTTTTCTGTTTTCAGCGGCACCACTCCTCTGATAAGGGCTAGACGCCGGTAGGTCTCCCCCGAGGGGGTGGGTGCCAGGATCACCTGGCGGGGCCGGTATTTGGCCACCAGGCGGGCTGTGCTTCCGGTTTGGGTGAAAGTGATAATGGCTGCAGCACCGCAGCTCTTGGCCAGATGACAGGCAGCGTGGGCAACCGCTTCGGGAATGGGCACTACCGCATCCCTGTCGAAAAGGGAGGATAAAAATTCTGATTCCATGTTTTTTTCTGCATCCAGGCAGATTTTTTTCATGAAGGCGACTGCTTCGACCGGATGCCCTCCCACCGCTGTTTCTTCAGACAGCATGACCGCATCCGTTCCATCCAGAACGGCATTGGCCACATCGGTAACCTCAGCTCTGGTCGGCCTGGGGCTCTCCACCATGGAGCGAAGCATCTGGGTCGCGGTGATCACCGGTATGGCTGCCCGGTTGGCCCGGCGGATGATCTTTTTTTGCACCAGGGGGACTTTCTCCAGAGGCGTCTCCACACCCAAATCCCCCCTTGCCACCATGATCCCGTCGGAGACGGCAACTATTTCATCAAGGTTCTTCAGGGCTTCGTGTTTTTCGATTTTTGCGATTATTGGCACTTGCTTTTCCTGTTCTTTCATCGCATGCCGGAGTATACGGATATCCTGGGCGCTCCTCACGAAGGACATGGCCACGTAATTCACTCCCATCTCGAGGCCAAATGCCAGATCGCTTCTATCTTTTGGGGTCAAATGATCGGCCTTGAGGGATCGCGTGGGCAAATTGACCCCCTTGAATGAAGTCAGGGTGCCTCCGATGATCACACGGCAGATGATGTCGTCTTCTTTGACCTCGAGCACCTCCAGCTCCAGCTCCCCATCTGCCAGAAGGATGGTATCACCAGCATGCAATTCTCCGGCCAAACCCGGTTGGGAAGTCGATACCCTTTTGGCGTTACCCTCCACCTTCCTTCCGGTCAGAGTGAAAGTCTTCCCCGTTTCCAGCTCGATATGGTCTCCCTGGATGGAACCGATCCTGATTTTGGGCCCTGCCAGGTCCTGGAGAACAGCCACAGGCTGTTTCATGCTTCGAGACAGTTTCCGGATATCCTCGAACACCCGGCGGTGAGATTCATGATCGCCGTGGGAAAAATTCAAGCGGGCCACATTCATTCCCGTTTCGATCATGCGGCGCAGCACACCCGGGCTCCGCGATGCCGGCCCTATGGTGCATACGATTTTCGTTCCCGGCATGACCGCCTCAAGACTCCTCGATGACCACATCTTCGCGTGTTTCCTGCCTTCGCCTTTCTCTCTCGGCTTCTTCCTCCTGTGCCTCTAGGGCTGTTCTCTTCCCCCCCACGATCCTATCCATCACAACACAGGCTGTGAGATCGCCGGTGACATTCAGCGTGGTACGGCTCATGTCCAGGATCCTGTCCACGCCGATGATGAGTGCCACCCCTGATGCCGGAATCCCTGCGCTGCGCAGAACCGTAGCCAGGATGACGATCCCCACGCCTGGTGTGGCGGGTGTCCCTATGGACGCGCCTACCGCCGTGACCACGATGAGGAGCAGGGCTGTCATTCCCAAATCGACTCCGTACACCTGGGCCAGAAAGGCCGTGGCTGCTCCCTGGTAAAGGGCGGTTCCATCCATGTTGATGGTGGCGCCGAAGGGTATGAGAAACTGGGCGATAGACGGCCTGACCTTGAGCTTCTCTTCCGCAGTCTTCATAGACAGCGGCATGACCGCTGCCGAGCTGGAAGTGGAGAAGGCCAGGAGCTGCACCTCCCTGATCTTTTTGAGAAAATCGAAAGGATTTTTTTTGCCCAGGAGAGCGACCAGGAGCATATAAAAAAGAAGCAAAATGAACAGCCCCAGAAGAACTGTCCCCACATAGGCGGCCATTCCCAGAAGAGCCTCCAGCCCGATTTTTATGGTGATCCTTGCCATAAGCCCGAATACGGCGAAGGGAGCGAGAACCATAGCCCAGCGGACCACCGTCATGCAGATTTCCTGAAGGGCACCCAAAAGATCTAGCAGGAGGGTGGATTTTTCAGGATCCATAGCGATAAGGGCCAGGCCCAGGATAACAGCGAACAGCACGACCTGAAGCATTTCCTTTTCCACCATGGAAACCAGGGGATTTTCCGGAAGAATCTCGACGATCAGTTCCGGGATGCTGGAAGAATCGGAAGGTTTTTCCTGCCCGTCATCAACCGGCTTCGCTTCGGCAGCAATGGTTAAAGTGGATGTATCCACATAATTCCCGGGCTTGATGATCGATGCCGTAAAAAGCCCGATGGTGATGGCTATGGCCGTAGTGCAAATGAAGTACACCACCAGCCGTGAGCCCAGCTTCTTCAACTGATCCATGTCTTCGCTGGCGGAAAGACCGCGAATCACTGAGGCAAAAACCAAAGGAACCACGATCATTTGTATGAGTGTCAGGAAGATCTGTCCTGGAAGCGCCACCCAGTTCCCGATAATGGATGCCGTTTTTTCGTCGACCAGGTTGACCGGGGATCCGATGATCAATCCAGTTCCTATGCCTGCCGCCAGACCGATCATCACCTTGAGCCACAACCGGCCTTTGATCAATTCATACAAGTGGGAGCTGAGGTGTTTCAGCGATCTGGGATGGACGTGTTCATGTGTATTCATTTTTTCGTTCCTTTGCTATTTTTTCGCTGGGCGATTTGCTCCAGAGTCCTGTTCGTGATTGCCGACTTTGGTTCGGTGCTGATCGGATTGCGACGCGCATCCGCTTTCTCATCCTTCATTTTTATCAAAAGCCACCTTTCGTCTTTCCCTTTGCCCGTCCTTACCAGCGCGTAGCCGCCCGTGATTTTTTTTCCCTCCAGCCAAACCTCGATCTTTCCTTCTGCATGCGACTCTTCCATGGACTTTTTGTTGTTTTCTTTGGCTCCCCGCATGTTCCGGTATGGCCCGATATCCCAGACCATGACCGTGCCGGCACCGTATTCGTCCTCGGGAATAA
>Ga0180434_10005407_pt1 | contig 15077 bp, 22 predicted proteins | sample SS_ome_7_FD_132453 | JGI IMG/M metagenome (GOLD analysis project Ga0180434, IMG submission 132453) | Hypersaline lake sediment archaeal communities from the Salton Sea, California, USA - SS_1_D_2 metaG | ecosystem: Environmental > Aquatic > Non-marine Saline and Alkaline > Hypersaline >...
GGCGTGCGTGCTGATGCTGATGTGGGTGTTCAAGGACGGCCACATGTAGTATCGCCGCGGAAGGCGAAAAAACGGAGGGTCCGGAATGAGCAGGTACCACATGGCGAGCAGGCGGTTCTCCGACGGCGGCGAGGAGCTGCTGGAGGCGTTCGGGGCATCGGAGCTCCTGCCCCTAGTGCGGGCCGGCACGCTCCGCGTGATCGGCGGCGACCCGGACGAGGAGTGGGGCGAGCTCGATCTCGTCATCGAGGGCCTCGGCGACGAGGATCCCCTGGACGGCACGCAGTACATGCTGAAGGTGCACCGCGACGAGGACATCGCGTCCGAGCGCGACATGGAGTTCGGCCCGGGCGAGGGCCCGCACCAGAAGTACAACGTCGAGACGGACATCTGCGCCGGCGGCGGCCCCGCGGGCGGCGACTTCGTCGAGGGCTTCGACGACGCGGACGGGGCGATCGCGTGGATCGAGTCCGAGCTGTCCAACCCCCGGGACGAGTGGCGGATGGGGCAGGACGACGAGGACACCACATGCCCCGCGTGCGGCGAGGACGCGGAACGGACGCCGGAGGGGCTGGTCGCGTGCCCGGAGTGCGACTACATCGGACGGGAGAGACTGTGAGCGATCAGATCAAACGGCTGGCGGGGCGGATTGTCGGGGCGGTGTACGGCGACTCCCGCGAGAACCCGGAGAAGCCCGGAGCCGCGGTCGGGGCGGGCGGGCCCAAGCCGACGCCCGAGGCCGACGTCGAGTGGCGAACCGACGACCTCGGGAGATGCAAGGCCTGCGGCGGCAACCCGGGCAGGTTCCGCATGCTGCGCGACGGGACGTACTTCTGCAACCCGTGCTGGGTGGACCACGAGGATCCGGACGGGGAGATCGCGGAGGCCAACGCGTACCACGAGAAGCAGAGGGCCAGGGCCGGGCTCTGACCAAGTGTCCTAAAATCGCGCGAACCCAAAAAAATCGCGTCGGGACCGGTGGCGAAAGCTCCGTCATGCGAACACGAAGGCCAGCCTGACGAAGGCTCCGTCGTCCGTGCCCCTGACCTCAAGCACCCTCGCCCCGCCCTCCAACGTCGCCACATCCGTGTGCACGGCGATCTCCAGCAGCGCCCCGCCCTCGGGCGGTTCCTCGCAGAGCATGGCCAGCCCGCCGCCGCCCATGTTCAGAAGCCGGCCGGAGCTCTCCCCCCACCACACGATCCCCTCCATCATCCACCTCGCGGTGCGCCGCCGCTCCCGGCCGCCCACGGACAGATCCGGCAAGGGCGTGGCCCGCAGGGCCTGAGCCACCTCGTACGCTGACGTCGACGTGAGCCGCTGTATCCCGGTTGTCATGGTTGTCCCCTTTTTGTCCCTTTTCCAGGCTCGCCGGCGCGCCGCATCGGCACGACCTCGGCGGAGGCAAAGGTAACATACGCCCGGGACGGGGTCAAGCCGCCAAGTGTCCTATAATCTCCGGGAAATCAAAAAATCGCCGGGAGCCGTTTTCCGTAGGCGACACGGGGCGGCGGCAGGGGGCAGACAATGGAGGGCAAAGCGATGAAAACAACCAGGGTACCGACCCCCCCGCCGATCGAGGGGGCGATGAAGCTCTGGCGGAAGGGGCTGGTGGCGCTGCCGCAGTCCTATGTCGACTTCCACCGGACATTGGCGGAGGCCGCCGTCGACGGGCTGAAGAAATCCGGGCTCATCATACACAGGACCTTCATGGCGTTCGACGGCTGGATGGACGGCATGGAGACGCTGGTCGTCATCGCCGAGCGGAGGCGGGGCGGGGAGCTGCTGAAGCTGCAATGGAACGACGGGAGCCAGGTGTTCTTCCACAGGCTGCCGGGGAACCGCGGCAGCGTACCGTTCCGCCCCTACCTCGACCCGTACACCCCGGAGGAGGGCGGAGATGCTGCTGTACAGGACGGCCAGTGAGGCCCGGGAGCGGCTCGGCTCGGCCGAGCAGTGCGGAGTGTGCGGCGCGTGGTCCGCGAACCGCAGCGAGAACCCCCGGGGGGCCATCGTCGGCCCCAGGGCGGACGACGGCGGGCGGCTCCTCGCCGACCGCCTCTGCTGCGAGTGCGACGAGATGGACGAGACCAGCATCAGGCGAACGATGTCGGAGAAGGCACGATGGTAGAACGACGCGGCGGCGCGATAGGGCGAGTACGACGCATGTCACCGGAGCCGGGACAGCCCGCCTTTCGACTGGTCTGGCGGAGCCGGGTTGCCACGGGACACGGCCGGAGCAAGGTGACATACGGCCGCGAATTCGCGACGGCCTGGGCGGTTCACCTGAACCGGAAGTTCCCGGAGCTGGCGCACTGGTGCGTGAGGGTGCCCGCCTGAGCCGAACCCGATAAAGTCTTCATCGCCCGCGAACGGCGGACCCGAGGAGGTGCGCAATGAGCGGAAGAGAGGCAGCGAGGCGGATATTCGTCGCGCAGGGCGAGCTGCTGAGCGACGAAGAGGCGCTTGAACACATCGCGGGCATGCTCAACGGCATGGACTGGGACGCCGACCTGGCCGCGCAGATCGCAACCCTGGTGAGGGAGACCGGGCGCGATGTGAGCCGCCCGGTCGAGGACGACAGCACACCCGGCTACGACGCGGACGAGGGCGAATATGTGGACTACGAGGAGGATCCCGACGACGCGCTCGTCGCCCTCTCCAGCGCCATGCGCCAAGTCAGGATAGCCACCGCAGAGCCGTACTTCATCGGCGAGATGTTCCTTCCGGGCCTGCGGGTAGACCCGAAGTCCCAGGGTCGCCTGGGCCGCATCGTGATCGGCGGGGACAAGGGCGATGTCTGGGCGGCGGACGCCACCGCCGAGGATGACGGCGTCCGGCTGACGGACGTGGAGTTCAGAACCACCCTGGATCTCAGCGACGCCGGCGGCGACGAGCTCCGGGAGCTGGCCGAAGAAGTCATCCAGGCGTGCTACGACTCCATACAGGAAGAGACCTTCTGGCCGACGAGGGAACGCTAGCGCCTCCTCCCGACAACCGCCAGCGCGCCAAGCGCGAGCATTGCGAGCGTTCCGGGCTCCGGCACCGGCTCGCCCAACGGCTCAATCGGCACCGTGACCCCAAAGTGCCTGAAGTCCGCGAATGCGGGATCGAAACCGAAGCTATCCTCGCCCAGATTCCCGAAAAGCAGGTCGCCAAAATCCGGTTCGGCCTGCTGCACGATAACGACCACAGTGGCGGGCGGAGGCAGCATTAGCTCATGCACCGGCCTCCAGAGGCTCCCGTCCGTCCGCAGGGGCGGCAGCGGCAAGTCGTGCCAAGGATCGGGCTCGTACGCGGCCGAGCAGCAGCCGCACCGCCAAAGCCAAGGCTCCAGCGGCTGCACCTCCCACGGGCGGTAGCACCGGCAGCCACATCGCGCCGCGTGGCGATCGCACGGGCGGTGGCACCGGCAACGCCCCCAAAGCGCCTCCCAGGGGGACTCCGCCAGATTGGGGCAGAATGTCTGCGCGACCGTAGCGGGGTAAACATACGAATCGGCGCGGGCATCACCGATGTCGGCGACATCGACAGTAGAGCCCGACACGCAGACCAGCAACATCATTGCAAGATGACTCATGCGCGGTTCTCCTTTGTTGCCGGATCGTATCCCCTGCGGGACAGGATGTCAAATCTACCGTTTGAACAGTAATCGGACCCTGCGGATCGGAGGCATCGCGACCTTGTATGGTTTTGGGCGTGGCGCATAAGCGGGAGGCTCATGCGCACGGTACCGGAACTTTTCAGACGGCATTCCAGGAACCCGATCCTGCACCGGGGCAACTGGCCGTACCAAGTGAACTCCGTCTTCAACCCGGCGGCGGCGATGGTCGACGGCGAGGTGCTGCTGCTGGTCCGAGCGGAGGACAGGAGGGGCCTGTCGCACCTGACGGTCGCCAGGAGCGCGAACGGCGTGTCCGGATGGCGAATCGACTCGACCCCGGCCGTGCTCCCTGAAACGTCGCAAGCGGACGAGTGGGGCGTGGAAGATCCGCGACTGACATTCCTCGCGGAGCGGGGGGAGTGGGCGGCCGTTTTCACGGAGTACTCCCGGAGCGGGCCTCAGTTGGGCATCGCCCTGACATCCGACTTCCGGAAGTTCGATCGCATCTCGCCGCAAATCGGGCCGGAGGGGAAGACCGGCGACAAAGACGCCGCGATCTTGTCCCGCAAAGTCGGCGGCAGGTGGGCTATGATCCACAGGCCGCACATCGACGACACATCGGATATGTGGATTTCCTTCTCCGACGATCTTGCGACCTGGACGGACAGCGAGAGGTTCATGCGAGCCAGGGAGGGAGTCTGGTGGGACGCGGGCAAAATCGGCCTGTCACCGCCGCCGCTGGAGACAGCGGACGGCTGGCTCACCATGTACCACGGCGCGAGGAGCACGCCCGGGGGGTGCCTGTACAGGGTGGGGCTCTCGCTCCTCGACCTCGATGACCCACGCAAGGTGCTATGCCGATCGGACGAGTGGGTCTTTGGCCCGGACAGCGAGTACGAGGCGCGCGGCGATGTCGGCAATGTCGTGTTCCCGTGCGGGTGGGTCGCGCATGACGACATGGTGTTTATGTATTACGGGGCAGCCGATACGTGCGTCGCACTCGCGTCGGGCAGTCTCGCGGAGATGCTGAAGTTCGTGAAGGGGGCACCATGAGTATAAGGCGCCTGGCCAGCAAAATCGTGAAGGCGGCCCACGACCCGGCGTACGGCTCGGCTCGCGAGCAGTTGGCGCACGAGCTGTTCGACTGGCACGGTGGGCCGATGACGGGGCTGTATGCGGTCGCGAACGCTTGGCTGGAGGGGGGCGGTGCCGCAGCCAGCGACATAGCCCGCGCACTGGACGAGTTGCAGCATCTCCTAGATGACGAGGTGCCGCAAAATGGCGAGATGGGGCATGTGAGGGAGCTGAAGCGGAGGCTGGAGGCCGAAGCAGGGTCCGAAAATCCGTAGGCGCTCGCCTACGGAAACGGGGGCGGAGAAATGTCCAAAAACATACTCGCGGGAGCCATGAAGAGGGTTCTTGAAGACATCTCCGTGGAAATGGGCTTCGGCGGCGAGATCAACGAGGAAGTTATGGCCGAGGGGGAAAGACGCCAGCGCCTGGGCCTGCCTCCGTTCGGCTCTGCTGGCGGAGACACACCACTCGACAACCAGGCTTCGAGCAAATACGCGGCGGTGGCGAAGATGTTCGAGTAGAGATCGGTTCGGAAAGGAAAAAGGCCGCCTCACGGGCGGCCTTTTCAATAGCGGGAGGAGGACTCGAACCTCCGACCTCCGGGTTATGAGCCCGACGAGCTACCGACTGCTCTATCCCGCGTCAACACACACTATATCGCGCACCTCGCCGCCAGTCAAGTGGCATCCTGTTTTCGCGCGCGGAGTATAGTCCCTCGTGGATTCGGTTTCGCGCATATTCCTCGCAATCGCAGCGTTTCCTTGGAGACGTCCGCTCTGGTTCTGGATCGCGGCCACGGGCATCGGGGCGGCGTGGGCCGCAGGTTCCCTGCGCGGCGTGCAGTGGGCCGAAACCGCCGGACTCCTCATGCTCGGCGCCGCGATCGGCGCGATGATCGCCGCCCTGTGGTTGGCGGCGGCGATTGGAGCCAGGGACCGGATGGTACAGGACGAACTACGGCAGGAGATGGCCCGAGCCCGCGCGGATGAGGAGGAAAGATCCCAGCGGGACTTCGTCGAATTCCTGGAGCAGTGCGTGCGGGAAGAGGGGGGCACCCCCGTCTGGGAGGACGACAACGCACCCGAGGAGCCATGACGGCTTGCATTCTCGGAACGAGGTGCCTAGAATGGTGCGTGACGCGGTTATAGGAGCGACAAGCATATGTTTGAACGATTCACCGACAGGGCGAAAAAGGTCATGGCGCTGGCGAACCAGGAAGCCTCGCGGCTCGGCCACCAATACATCGGGACAGAGCACATCCTGCTCGGACTCGTCAAGGAGGGCTCCGGCGTCGGCGCGAACGTGCTGAAAAACATGGAGGCCGACCTGCGGACCATCAGAACCGCGGTGGAGAAACTCGTCAAGGATTCGGGGGGAGCCGTCGCGATGGGCAAGCTGCCGCACAGCCCGAAGGCGAAGAAGGTGATAGAGTGGGCGGTCGAAGAGGCCCGGCAGCTCAACCACAACTACATCGGCACGGAGCACCTCCTACTCGGCCTGCTTCGCGAGCAGGGGGGCAAGGCGGTGCAGGTGCTGGGCGGACTCAACATCAGGATCGAGGAAGTGCGGGAGGAAGTCCTGAACCTGCTCGGCGAGGGAGCCGAAATCGAGGAAATCGAGGACGGCGAAGTCATCGGCGGGGCGGAGAGCCCCAAGCCCGCGAAGAAGAGAGGGAAGAGCACGACGCCGGCTCTCGACTCGTTCGGGCGGGACCTGACCGAGCTGGCTCGGGGCGACAAGCTCGATCCGGTCATCGGGCGGCAGTCGGAGATCGAGCGAATCATCCAGATTCTGTGCCGCCGCCAGAAGAACAACCCGGTTCTCCTGGGCGAGGCGGGCGTGGGAAAAACGGCCATCGTCGAGGGGTTGGCGCAGTCCATCGTCAGCGGTGATGTGCCCCAGCTCTTGGCCGGAAAGAGAATCATCGGGCTCGACCTCGCCATGATGGTGGCGGGCACGAAATATCGCGGACAGTTCGAGGAGCGGATCAAGGCCGTCATGACCGAGGTTCGGAAGGCTGGGAATGTGATACTCTTCGTGGACGAGATGCACACCCTCGTCGGCGCTGGCGGCGCCGAGGGGGCGATTGACGCGGCGAACGTGCTCAAGCCCGCCCTGAGTCGGGGTGAAATCAAGTGCATCGGCGCTACGACGCTGAACGAGTACCGCAAGTACATCGAGAAGGACACCGCCCTGGAGCGCAGGTTCCAGCAGGTGCTGGTCGAGCCGCCCTCGCGGGAAGAGACGCTCGACATCCTGAAGGGACTCCGCGACAGGTACGAGGCGCATCACCAGGTCAGTTTCCCCGACACGTCAATCGCTGCGGCGGTCGAGCTCGCCGATCGCTTCATCACGGGTCGCGTGCAGCCGGATAAATCGATCGATGTGATCGACGAGGCCGGGTCGCGCATGCGGCTCCGCACGACCACGAAGCCACCGGAGGTTACGGCTCGCGAAAAGGACATCGACCGGCTCACCCGGGAGAAAAGCCAAGCCGTCAATAACTCCGAGTTCGAGCGGGCGGCCGAGCTACGCGATCAACTGGACACCATAACGAAGACCAAGAAGGACGCCGAGGAGGCGTGGACCGAGCAGCAGGAGGGCGTGGCTGTCGGGGAAGATGTGATAGCCGAGGTCGTCAGCAGCATGACCGGCGTGCCCCTCACGAGGCTGAATAAGGACGAAGCCGCGCGGCTCCTGGACCTTGAGACCGAACTGCACAAGAGCGTGGTCAGCCAGAACGAGGCGGTCCAGGTGGTCGCCAAGGCGATCCGTCGTTCCCGCAGTGGGCTGAAGGATCCGAATCGCCCGATGGGTAGCTTCATTTTCGTCGGCCCGTCGGGTGTCGGGAAAACCTATCTAGCCAAATGCCTGGCGGATTTCATGTTCGGCGACCCTGACGCGTTGCTGGTGCTCGACATGTCCGAGTACATGGAGAAGCACAATGTCTCGCGCTTGATCGGCGCCCCGCCCGGCTATGTCGGCTATGAGGAGGGCGGGCAGCTCACGGAGTTCATCCGCCGCCGTCCGTACTCCATCGTCCTGTTTGACGAGATCGAGAAGGCTCACCCGGACACCTTCAACATGCTGCTACAGATCATGGAGGAGGGCAGGCTGACTGACAGCTTTGGGCGTCATGTGGACTTCAAGAACACCATCATCATCATGACGAGCAACATCGGCGCGCACAAGATCACCCACCAGTCGACCTTCGGCTTCCAGAAGAATGACGACGAGGTCAGTTACGGGAAGATGAAGGAGACCCTCCAAGCCGAGCTGGAGACGGTGCTGCGGCCCGAGTTCCTGAACAGGCTGGACGAGATCATCGTCTTCCGCAAGCTCGTCCACGACGACCTGGTCCAGATCGTAGAGCTTGAGACGGCGAAGGTCGCCGAGAGGCTACGGGCGAAGGGACTGGCGCTGGAGCTCACCCGGGAAGCGAAGGATTTCCTCATCGAGAAGGGCACCGACGAGAAATTCGGGGCCAGGCCGCTGCGCAGAGCCATCAGCACTCATGTCGAGGATCAGCTCTCCGAGTCGATCCTGCGGGGGGATTTCTCCGGGAAGAGCCGCGTGCTCGTCACGGTTCAGGGCGAGGAAGGAGACAAGAAGTTGATAATCGAGGGCGTGTCCGACGAATCGTAGGCTAGCTGTCCAGGAGCGCTATCACCTGATCCAGCTCCGCGATGAGTCGCAATGTTCTGCGCCATTCGCCGCTTCCGGGCCGGCTTCGTCGATTGTGTTTGATGAGTCGCTTCCTCATCGCCACGCACATTAGCCGGTATTCCCGTTTGTCCGCCGGCATCCTCACCATGACCTGGGTTGGCGGCTAAGAAGAAAATCAGGTGTCGGCCGGATTTATGGCCACATTGTCAAGAACCCGCAGGTCGTACACGTCGTCGAAATCCGCCAAGCCGTCCTCCGGCTTCTTCGACAAGTGGCCCTTGTTCACCATCTCGAACACGATGTGTCCGAAGTCGAGTGTCCGCGTGATGTTCCACGACGCGAGCACCGTCCTCGCCATGAGGCCCCACCTTTCGCTCGCAATCCTCTTGAGCGTGCGGCACAAATCCGCACCAGTCACATGCCTGTCTATCGCCTCCGGCCCGCCGATGTCCTCGACTAGCCTTGACGCAAACTGATCCAGGTCACCATTCAGGTAGTGCGTGGCCATATCATCGGCCGTCAGGTTATTGAGGTGCATCAGGCCAGCCAGGGTCGCGTGCGCCGGGGTCATAGGTCCATGCACATCCGCTGCCGCCTGGGCCAGGGACTCAGATACGAAGACGAACGCCTCTGGCGGGTACCGGTCAAAACACAAATCGCTCATGTCGGCCCTCCTCACAGTTTGACATTCCGCCCGTCGCAGAGCACGGTTACCCAGTGAAATGCGGGATGACTGGCGTGATCCGCGTACGGCTTCCCGCATGTTTCGCAGACGACCTCGCCGCCCGCACGCACGCATTCCGGATCAATCTGCTCTAGCACAAGGCGATACACCAGGCGATTTGGCAGGTGCCCCCTGAAAAATCGCAGGTCGTCCTGACCCAACCAGCGGGCGACGGCGGCGGCCATGCCCGCGCTGCGGCTCACGCCCAACTCGCACTGGAAGACGAGCGAATCGATGTCTTCGGGCAACCCGATCACGAAGGCCGCGACTTCCCGGGCCTGATTGGCCGTGAACGCTTTCGGGGGTCGCTTTTGCCCAAACGCGTCAAAGCCCGTCTCGACATCGTCGAAGTGCAGCCGGAGCATGCTGCGGCAATCGCATCTTGGCGGCGGGGCGGGGAAATCGCCAGGGTCGTCCGAGATGGATACCACCGCGATTGCCCCCTCCGCCTCGGAAAGTTGCTGTAGGGTCTCCCTGCTCCTGACCAGAATTCGCATACGAACCTCCTGCCAATATAATATACCCAAGGAGGATACACATGATCTTTAGCTCTGAATCGGTTTTCCCCGGCCACCCGGACAAAATGGCTGACCAGATATCGGACGCGATCCTTGACAGCCTGCTTGAGGAAGATCAGGGGGCGAGGGCGGCGGTGGAGACTTTTGTGACAACCGGCCTCGTCGTCGTGGGGGGCGAAGTGACCGCGCACAACGACGCCGCGAGATTGGCACTCTCCGAGGCCGAGGGGACGGTGCGCGATGTGATTCGGGAGATCGGCTACGACGACCCGAATGGCGGGTTCGACTGGCGGAGCTGTGCCGTGATGCGGACAATCCACTCCCAGTCGCCCGACATCAGTCAGGGCGTGACGGAGGGGGAGGGCCTCCACAGCGAGCAGGGGGCCGGGGACCAGGGGCTGATGTTCGGATACGCCACCGACGAGACCCCGTCCATGATGCCCTGGCCGATCCACTTGTCGCACGCCATCTCGCGCCGTATGTGGGACATCCGGCAAAACGGATCTAATTTCCCGTGGCTGCGGCCCGACGGTAAGTGCCAGGTGTCGATGGTGTACGACGGCGCCGAGCCGCTGTCGGTGCAAACGGTTGTCCTGTCCACGCAGCACACGGACGCGGCAACAGACACCACAACAGGCAACCTCGACGACAGTTCTCGGAAAGAGCTGGAGCACCTCGTCCTGCAAACCATGTTGGACGAGGGTGCCCCGAACGACATAGCCGCCCTCAACCGCCTGGGGTTTTGCACCTCGACGACCGTGCATGTCAATCCGACGGGCAGGTTCGTCGTCGGAGGCCCGCACGGCGACACCGGGCTCACGGGACGGAAAATCATCGTCGACACATACGGGGGCATGGGGCGGCATGGCGGGGGCGCGTTTTCCGGCAAGGACCCCAGCAAGGTAGACAGATCGGCGGCATACATGGCGAGGCACATCGCGAAGAACATCGTATCCGCCGGATTGGCTCGGCGGTGCGAGATTCAGCTCGCGTATGCCATCGGCGTGGCCGATCCGGTCGGCATCGCCATTGACACGTTCGGCACCGGACGGGAGTCGAGTGACAGAATCGCCAAGGCCGTGCGCGATGTTTTCCCGCTTACACCCAAGGGGCTCATCGACCATCTGGGGCTGAGGCGACCGATGTACCGCCGCACCGCCATGTTCGGGCACTTCGGCGACGGCTCCTTCCCGTGGGAGGACACTGGCTACGAAGCTGCGCTGAACGCTGCCATCTGACTTTTTGGCAGGCAGGAAAATCGAGATAGCGGCCGCCAAGCGGCCAGAAAAGCCCGTTTCGCGGGCTTTTTATTTGGCATGCTGTTTGCACCTGCCACTGCGGATACTTTTCTTTGAGGAGGTGCAGAATGCTAGCAAACAGGTTCGGAAGTCTGGTGGACGAGTTTTTCGCGGGGCCGCTCTTTGTGACCGGGGCGCTGGTGCCAGACGGGGGCGTGCGGCACGACGCGGACGGTGCGGAGGTGGAGGTGGACTTGCCCGGTTTCTCGAAGGATGAAATCGAGGTGACCGTGGAGGGCGATACGCTCACCATCGAAGCTCACCAGGACGGGGGTCGGAGAGCGAGCGTAAGGCGAGCGTTCCGTTTGCGCGATGCGGAGACGGTCAAAGCGTCACTGAGGAATGGTGTGCTAACCGTTCGCGTGGACAAGCCCGAGAAGTCACGCAGGCGGCAAATCGAGGTCGATTGAGAGATCGCCCGATAACCCCGCCCGGCGCAACGCCGGGCGGGGTTTTGCACCCGCCGCGAATTTGACATGCCAACAGCGCCGCCGTATAATTAGGCGCCATGTTTCGGAAAAGGTATATCCTCACCGTCACCGCGATGCTGTGTCCGGCCTGCGCTACCACGCAGCCGGCGGGTATGGAGATGTTTCGGCACAACTGGCAATTGACCGAACGCATCGAGGACTCCGCCGACGACCGCGCAATATCGGACGCGCAAGCGGAAGTGCTGAGGGCCCTGAACACATTGAAGGCGGTACTTCGGGAAAATTCGGCTGCCGCGGAGGGTGACAGGGCAGAGTTGGCCGGGATGGTCCTGGGCGGGATCGACTCCGTGCCGTTCCCCGAATCCTTCTCAAGCCCCGAGAGGCTGGAGCAGGATATGGGACGGCTGCTTCGCGAGGCATCGGACGCGCCCACATGGCTGCTGGTGCAGTTTCGGGAGACACTTGAAGGACGCGCTAACCCGGACGGCATGGATCCCGTCCGGCGAGCGATACTCGATAACGAGATACGGGTGCGGCAGGACGCACGGCGGGGTAGATGAGGTGGACTGGTTCACGGCGGACACGCACTTCGGGCACCGGAACATAATCCGGCATTGTGGCAGGCCGTTTACCGATGAGCTGGATATGGATCGACAGCTACTGGACAACATTAACGCGGCGGTGTTGCCAAGCGACACCCTGTACCACCTCGGCGACTTCGCCAGGTATCACCGGGCGATAGCCGCGTACCGCAGCAGGATCAGGTGCCGCAACGTCGTCCTGGTGCTCGGGAACCACGACCCGCAGACGCGAGGCGGGGAGCCGAAGATGAGGTTTCTCGGCATGTTTAGCCGCGTGTATGTCAGGCTTCGGATAAGGCCGGCGGTCGGCGGTGTGAAGCGAACCCTGGTGTTGAGCCACAACGCGATGCGTACCTGGGACAATTCGCATCGCGGGTCATGGCACCTGTTCGGACACAGCCACGGCCAACTGCCCGTCATGCCGAGGACGCTCGATGTAGGCGTCGATGTCCATGGTTTCCGTCCAATCAGTTTGCCGGAAGTCGCGAGTATAATCGAGTCCCGGGAGGTAGCGTAAGTTATGTGGAGACTGAAGTGGAGACTGAGGGGCGGATCCGGCGACAGGGCAGGGTTCGTAAGAGGACTCAGGAGTTTGCGCGAATGCCGTACGAAACTGAACGCTGTGCGGCGGGCCGCCACGGCGGACGGCGAACTCCTGGTCGAGGCGTACGCGAGCCCGGAGTACAGCGGCGGGCAGTTCGTGCTGACTGCACCAACCATGTCAAAAGCGAGGGCGTGAAATGTGGGCTTCGGTCGGTAAGTTCGTCGGGGGAAAGGTCGTCACGGCTATTCTTGTCGTCGGCGTCGCGGGCGGGGTGATATGGTTCTGGAAGCACCCGGAGGATCTCCGGAGTATCTGGGACACTACCAAGTCGGCGATCGCTTGGCTCAGCTTCGCGGCAGTGTTACCGTGGGCGCTGTTCTTCACGGTTCCGCTAGTCCGCAAGTTCGACAACAACCTCGCTCCGGCCGTGATGCTGGCGTCCTATCTAGCGATTGACGCGGTGGTGGCCCTGTGGCTCGCCGAGTGGAGCATACAGGGATCGTTGTCCTGGGTGGTGGTTATCCTGGGCCTTCTGGCCGCCGCCGTCTACAACTACCTCGTCGCACAGACAATCGACGAGCACCTTGACATGTGATCGGGAGTACGACATGCCGATGCCAGTCACGACATTCTCGCTAGTGGTCGGAACGGAGGCCTGTGACGGCCATTGCCGCTTCTGCGTGTCCGCAATGACGGGCTACGGGAGCCTCCCGGCATGCCGCAAGATCAACAGGGCCCGGTTCGTCAAGGCGGCCCGGTTCGCACAGATCGGCGACACCACCACCGTCCTCATGACAGGAAAAGGCGAGCCCACGCTGTACCCCGATGAGGTGACGGAGTACCTGGTGTTATTGCGCCCGTGGCAGTTCCCGTTCGTGGAGATACAGACGAACGCGCTGCGGATAGGTCGTCTCGCGGCCGGCAAGGCCGCCGGCAACCTCACCAGGGAGACGCTGGAGCGGTGGCACTCGCACGGACTGAACACGATTGCCATATCCGTCGTCGGAGTGAGGCCGGAGCACAACAGGCTGGTCTACGCGGACGACTACCCGGACTTGGCCACAACAATCGCGTTCCTGCACGACATTGGGTTCTCCGTGCGGCTGTGCGTGATGATGCACAAGGGATTCGTGGACGGCCCCGACTCGATCGAGGAGGTGGTCGAGTTCTGCAAAGACAATGCCGTCGAGCAGCTCACCATCAGGCCCATACGCAAGCCCGCGAGGTCGGCGTCCGGCGAGCACGCCGAGTACACCCGGGCCAACGGCCTGACCAACAGGCGCGTCCGGGCGGTGCGGCGGTGGCTGGACGGCCCGTGGTGGCACCTGTGGTGGCGGCGCGGTCGGGGGAACAAGGTGCTGACGCTCCGGCACGGCGACACCGCGCTGGCGCCCGTCTACGATGTGGACGGGCAGAACCTCGCGCTCGCCGACTGCCTCACCGTGAACTCGGAGTCGGATGCCATCCGCACACTGATCTTCTACTCGGACGGCACCATCAAGTTCGATTGGCAATACCAAGGCGCAAGACTGCTTTAGGGGGGAAATATGGGACTACAAGTATTCGTGACGGACATGAATGTCGGCTTCGGCATGGACGAGAAGGGAGCCATGTTCAGCCCCCGGGTGGCCGCTTTGGTGGCTCCGATGGCCGAATTCCTGCACAGCCTGCCGCCAGACAGCATAGTCGTCTTCGTCAGCGACTGTCACCTGCCGGGCGACGCGGAGTACCGCAGGTTCCCGGTTCACTGTGCGAAGGACTCCGGCGAGGAGAAGGTGCATCCGGAGCTGATCGCCGCCTGCGAGGAGGCCGGGATCAAGTACGTCACAATCTACAAGTCCGAGCACGACGTCTTCGCGGGCACCGAACAGCCGGGCGCGTTCCCCTGGCACCCATTCCGCATGCCCGCCGACGCCCGGCTCGTGCGGGAGCACATCGTCAACTCTGACGAGGAGTGGGTCGTGGTCGGCTGCGTCACGGACATCTGCGTGGACATCAACGTCGGGTCGCTCACCCAGCGCGGCAAAAGGGTGACCGTCATCCGCAGCCTCATCGACACCTATGACCTTCCGCTCGAGACCTGCCGGGAGCTGGGGCTCCCCGACGCCGCCGCGCACGACGCCGAAATGGTCAACGAGTTCTGGTTCAGCCACAGGTTCCCGGTTACGTGGGGAGCCAAGGTGGTCGGCGACTGGAGGGAGCTGCTGTGAACGCGACCCCGGCGATGCTGTCGAACATCTGGGACGACCTGTACAAGGTGACTATGGGACAGGCCGCCTTCCGCCTGTACGACAGGGTGGAGGCGCGTTACAGGTTCATCGACCGGGGCAACACCGAGTTCCCGCCCGGCTTCGCCGAGGAGCTGAGGCGCAGGGTGAACTGGCTGCCCAACGTGGCGATGACCGCGCAGGAGCGGGCGTTCCTTGAGCGGATCGGCTCGCCGAGGCCGTTCCTGCGGCCCGCCTACATCGACTGGCTGCACGGCTACCGCTACAACCCGGGCGAGGTGGAGATCGTCCAGGACGGCGGGAAGGTCGACATCGACATCAGGGGGCCGTGGTACCGCACCATCCGCTGGGAAGTGAAGCTCATGGCGATGCTGGTGGAGCTGTACAACGAGATGAAGGGCCGCGAGCC
>Ga0180434_10005408_pt1 | contig 15074 bp, 9 predicted proteins | sample SS_ome_7_FD_132453 | JGI IMG/M metagenome (GOLD analysis project Ga0180434, IMG submission 132453) | Hypersaline lake sediment archaeal communities from the Salton Sea, California, USA - SS_1_D_2 metaG | ecosystem: Environmental > Aquatic > Non-marine Saline and Alkaline > Hypersaline > Sediment...
CGGCGGTGGCTGCTCATCATACCGGTCGTCGGGGCAGGACTTGTTGGATACATCTCGGCGAAGATGCTTCCTCCCGTCTACGAGGCCAAGAGCACCGTGGTCGTCAGGGTCCAGGAGAGGCTGTCCGAACCGCTCGCGAGGCTCGTCGGGAGGTCTCCGATAGAGGACCAGCTGTCGCGTCTCCAGGAGAAGGTGAAGAGCCGTACGTTCCTGATCGAGCTCGTTCGCAGCCTCGACATGACGGAAGACGAGGCCGTGCGCAGCTGGGCAAGGAGAATGCACGAGCGTAACCCGTCCATGAGCGAGGAGCAGCTCGCTGAGACCAAGGCGGTCGAGTACCTGCAGAACAGAATAGCGATCGTGCGTACGTCGACGAACGGCTTCCAGGTCGTTGCGCGCGACTACGACCCCGACCGCGCGCTCCTGCTTGCTCAGCACATCACGAACGCCTTCGTCAGCGCCTCTAACAGGGAGCAGATCGAGGAGATCAGGGCGATCCACGATTTCTCGGTCGAGCAGCTCGTGATCTACCGCCAGAAGCTCGAGGAGGCCGAGGACCGTCTGCAGGAGTTCCAGGCGACGCAGGGTCCGACGGGGCTCGTTGAGAATCCTGTTACCTCCGAGAACGTGAACAAGGTCGACATACTCATCAGTCAGGCGATGGTCGATCGCGACCGCGCGGGCGAGCGAAGGACCGAGCGACGCACGGCTCTCTTCAACCTCGCTCCCCGCGACTACGACCGCCTGACGACGCTGACCTCGGAGACTCTGGAGTCGCTCTTCGAACAGCTCGTCGGGCTCGAGCGGGAGATCTCCAGCGTCTTGGTCCGCGCCAGCGACAACGCTCCCGAGGCCACGACGCTCTTCGTCAGCTCGGCGGAGAAGAAGGACCGGGTGCGCGCCGAGGCCAGGAGGCTCGCCGCGGACGCGGCGCCGGATGCGTCGCAGGCGGTCTACGATGCGTTCGCCGAGCTCAAGATCGCCGAGGTGGAGGAGTTGATGGCCGCGGAGCGCCGCCGCATCCTCGGACGCTTCATGTGGGACTATGCTCAGGGTCGCGCGAACGCTCCGGAGAGAGAGCTCGAGTACACGCGTCTCGTACAGGAGGTCGAGAGCAATCGAGCGCTGTACGAGGCTTTCCTCGAGCAGTCGGCAGCCGGTCAGATCACTGAGGCCCTGGAGGCCGCGCGCGCCGGAGGACGGTTCGAGATCATAGAGCCGCCCACCCGGCCGACCGGCCCGGTCGCTCCTGACAAGATAATGATACTCGCGCTCTCGTTACTGGCCGGTCTCGTCGTGGGGACCGCGGCGGTCTTCGTGACCGAGCAGAGCGACACGTCGTTCAAGGATGTTGCCGACATAGAACGTACGCTCGGCCTTCCCGCGCTGGCGACGGTTCCCGAGGCGGACATCTTCAAGGCGATCGGGTCTGAGGAGAAGCGAAGGCGCAGGAACAAGGGCCAGCTGCCGCTCGATGGGAAGTCCAGGCTCGTCAGATACATGATGCGCGAGACGCCGGTCTCCTTCGAGTTCCGCAGGCTGGCCAGGAAGCTGGCTCACAGGTTCGGAGGCGAGATACCGTCCTCGATACTCGTGACGAGTTCCCACAGGGGAGAGGGCAAGACGACGTCCGCCGCGTGCCTCGCGATCACGCTGGCGAAGCACTACGAAAAGCGAACCGTTCTGGTCGACGCGGACCTCAGAAAGCCCCGCGTGCACCAGCTACTGGAGGTCCCAAGAGAGCCCGGGCTGTCCGACGCTCTGGAGAGGGGGCATCTCCTGGGCTCGGATCTCAAGCCGACCGCCCTCGAGAACCTGTATGTCCTGCCGTGCGGGACGAGGCGAGACCAGCCTACTTGGCTTCTGGAGTCGATGCCGGGGTCGAGAGTGCTCGAGGAGCTGGTCTCGAGATTCGACCACGTGGTACTCGACACCGCGCCGAATGTTCCCGTGCCGGACGCGATACTCATAGGCAGCTCGGTAGACGCGGTCGTGATGGTGCTTCGCGCGGGAGTCACGCCGCGAGAGGTCGTGTCCCGCGGACTCGAGCTGCAACTGGAGGAGAGCGCGAACGTCCTCGGGCTGATCGTGAACAACCTGGCGCGCGTCCTTCCTTACTACTACGACTACAAGTACTACCGTTACGAAGGCCAGGATTCCTCCGAGGAGACAGCTGATCGGGATGAGTGACGCCTCCAATCTCAGGGCACTCTCCGTGTTCGGCACGCGGCCCGAGGCCATCAAGATGGCTCCGGTCGTGGCTGAGCTGGGGCGTCACCCCGGCCTCATCGAGTCACGCGTCTGCGTCACGGCACAGCACCGTGAGATGCTGGACCAGGTGCTGGCCGTCTTCGGGATCATCCCCGATCACGACCTCGACCTGATGACGGAGAACCAGTCTCCATCCGGCGTAACGTCCTCAGTACTCACGGCTCTATCAGCGCTTCTTCAGGAGGTAGCGCCCGACGTCGTGCTGGTCCACGGCGACACGACCACGACGATGGCGGCGTCGCTGGCCGCCTTCTACAGGAAGATCCCCGTCGCCCACGTGGAGGCCGGCCTGAGGACGCACAACCGGTACTTCCCGTTCCCGGAGGAGATGAACCGCGTCGTGACCGACTCGCTGACGACGTTTCACTTCGCTCCGACCCACAGCGCCAGGGACAATCTGCTGCGAGAGGGCGCCTCTCCCGATTCGATCACGGTGACCGGCAATACGGTCATCGACGCGCTCGTCGACGCGGCGGGGCGCGCCGGCGAGCCCGCGACGCCTCTTCCGGCGAGGAAGAGAGTGGTGCTCGTAACGGCCCACAGGCGTGAGAACTTCGGTAGGCCGCTCGAGGGCATCTGCACAGCGCTCGCCGAGGTCGCTAAGAGGTTTGAGGATGTCGTCGTGGTCTACCCTGTACACCTCAACCCGAACGTACAGAGAACCGCGCGGTCGATCCTCGAGCGACAGGAGCGCGTCGTTCTGACCGACCCTCTTCCTTACATCGAATTCGTGAGCCTCATGAAGGCGTCATACATCGTGGTGACCGATTCGGGCGGACTTCAGGAGGAGGCGCCCGCTCTGGGCAAACCGGTCCTAGTGCTACGCCACGAGACCGAGCGCCCGGAGGCGGTCGAGGCCGGAACGGTCCGCGTGATCGGCACGGAGCACGACTCCGTCCTCGCCGAGTGCGAGCGGCTGCTGTCGGATGATGACGCCTACCGCGCAATGGCGGAGGCGGTGAACCCGTACGGAGATGGACACGCGGCCTCGCGCATCGTCGCGACGCTTCTCGCCCGGATGGTCGGAGGAGAGCACGAGATGCCTCGGGAGTTCACCGCCGGGAGCGCGCGATGCTGATAGTGATGCTGCCGGCGTACAACGAGGCGGAGGCGATCGTTCCGCTTCTCGAACGGCTGGCGGAGACCTTCCGGTCGATGAGCGAGCCGGCGAAGGTACTGCTGGTCGACGACGGGAGCGACGACGACACGATCGAGCTGTCGACCTCCGCGGCCCGCGACCTGGGACTGGAGATCGAGGTAGTGGCGCATGGGACCAACATGGGTCTGGGAGAGGCGCTCAAGACGGGGTTTCGGAGAGCGAACGAGTTGCTCGCCGGGGAAGGCGTGTTGGTAGGAATGGACGCCGACAACACGCACGACCCGTCGGTGATACCTTCGATGCTCGAGAAGCTCGCGCGCGGAAACGACGTCGTGATCGCGTCGCGCTACGCTCCCGGGGGGCGGGAGGTTGGGCTCTCGCCGTTTCGGAGCTTCCTCTCGAAGGGGGCAAGCCTGACGATGAGGCTGTTTCTCCCGGTGAGTGGGGCGCGCGACTATTCGTGTGGTTATCGCGCCTACTCCGGCTCGGCCGTCGCCCGTGCATTCGAAACGTACGGCGACGGGTTCATAACGGAGAGCGGCTTCGTATCGTCGGCCGAGATACTGGTCAAGATGTCGCGCCTCCCCGCTACCGTTGCGGAGGTCCCGCTGGTGCTGCGCTACGACAGAAAGGGCGGCGCGAGCAAGATGAACATCTGCAGGACGATCACGAGGTACCTGAGCCTCATCCGCGCCGGGAGGCGTGTGAGACGTACAAAGGCAGGGGGACGCGCATGAAGGGCACACCGCTCATCCTGCTGGCCGTGCTTCTGGGCGCGACCGGCCAGGTGATCATGAAGATGGGCATGAAGATCTACGGCGAGGTCTCGGCCGGGAGCGTCTGGGGACAGCTCGTCCCGATCCTCAAGGTCCCGCAGGTCTTCCTCGGGTTCGTCTGCTACGGCGTGTCCGCAGTGCTCTGGATCGCGGTCGTATCCAACGTGGACCTGAGTCTCGCGTATCCGATGGTGAGCCTCGCGTACGTGGTCGTCTTCCTTGCATCGTGGTTCTTCCTGGGTGAGCAGATCTCAGCGATGCGCGTGGCGGGGTTGCTCATCATCGTGGCGGGCGTACTCGTGATATCGAGGAGCTAGACCCGCGCACCGGAGGCGTCGCGTCGGCGCCTCTTCGTGGCCGCGCTGAGGTGAGCGCATGGGCAGCGGCGCGGCGGGATCCGAGCGGAACGCCGGGAGCGGCGGAGGTGGCCGGATGAGCAGGAGGAGCGAGGCCGTTCTGGTGGCAGCCGTTCTGCTGCTGGCCCTGTGGCTCAGGGCGCGCGGACTCGATTGGGGGCTGCCTCATCCCTATCACCCGGACGAGGGCTCGATCCTCTTCCACTCGCTGGCCTTCGGCACGGGCGATCTCAATCCGCACTGGTTCCGCTGGCCGTCGCTCCTTATGTACGTAATGTTCGCCATCTACGGCGCGTACTTCCTGATCGGCAGGGTCGTCGGGCTCTTCGGTGCGCCGGTCGATCTGTTGAGGAGCTACCTGAGCGACCTGTCACCCTTCTGGCTCATGGGCCGCTGGGTTTCGGTGATCGCCGGAACGGCCACGGTCTGGGTGACATACAGGCTGGGGAAGCGGGCGTTCGGCGCCGCCGCCGGCGTAGTGGCGGCGCTCTTCCTGGCCGTCGTCTACCTGCATGTGAGGGACTCGCACTATGCCACTCCCGACGTGGCCGCGACGTTCCTGGCGGCGCTCTCGCTACTGGCGGCGCTCAGGGCGTGCGACACGGAGAGGGCGCGCGACCTGGTCGTATCCGGTCTCTTGGCCGGGCTGTCGGCGTCCGCGAAGTACCCCGGCGTGCTCGCGGCGGCAGGAACGGGCGCAGCCTTCGTGAGCCTCTACTCCAGGCGTAAGGTCGGCGCGTCCGCGCTCGTGTCTGCCGCGGCCGCGGCGGCTCTCGGGTTCGTTGTCGGGACGCCCTACAGCATGCTCTCGTTCGGTGAGTTCGTCCGGGACGTGACCAGGCAGTTCACGATGGTAAGCAGCTCCGGCGTGGCGCAGGCCGCGTCCTCGTTCGCGGGCGGTCTGAAGGAGGTCTTCGGCGAGACGGTCGCAAGGGGCGCGAGCGTCCCCCTGGCGCTCCTCGGTGCCGTGGGGCTCTTCTGGCCGGGGACGAGGGGGCGGGGGCAGAGAGCCGTGCTCGTGGCCTACGTCTCGGCGGTCGTCGTGTTCGCTGTTCTGATCACCGTCAAGCGGTCGACCTATCTGACGCCCGCGCTGCCGGCCCTGACGGTCCTGGCCGCCGGCGCGCTCACGGGCGTGTTCGAGAGGCTGAGACGAAGCTCGGCCAGGGCAGAGCGGGTGAGCATGGCCGCCGCCGCGCTGGCGCTGGCCGCGATCGCCGTCGTGCCATCGGTCCGCTTCGGGACGGCGCTGGCCTCGCCCGACACGCGGACGTTGGCCAGGGAGTGGGTAGAGCGCGAGATCAGTCCCGGAACGGCCGTTGCTCTGGAGGAATACGGGCCGGTCATCAACCAGTCGGAGGCACAGCTTGCGGCGATGATATCGGCGGACGACACGTCGATCGAGGAGTGGAAGGGCCCGCAGCGAATGCTGTCCGAGCTGAGGCTGGAGGTCGGACTGACGCGCGAGCCGCGGTATCTGGTGTACGGCATCGGACATGGAACGCCACCGTTTCGGCTGCCCGGTGCTGCGGAGGCGCCGGACCGCCTGGTGGCGGCCGTGGAGTCGCTGGGCGTCCCGTTCGTGGTCGTGACCAGCAAGGCGGCGCCCTGGCGCGCGATGGAGGGCGCCGCGCCTCCGAGGAGCGAGGTTCACGACACCTTCTACCAGTGGCTCGGAGAGGTGGGCGTCCTGCGCAGGCGATTCGTCGACGAGCGGCCCGTGCCTCCGATAGACAGGGGAGACGGTCGGTCGTTCCACTCGCCGGTCATAGAGATCTTCGACCTCAGGAACGCGCCGGAGGCGCACGGCCGAGCTGCAGGCGAGGGAGGTTCGGACGCGGACGAGACGACCCCGGGGCGTGACGCGCGCTCCGGCGACGCGGCCGCGGGGGAGCGGGATCTGTCATGAACGAACGGGACACGGGAAGGAGGTTCCCGGGGTCGCCGACCGGGCCACCACCGGGAGAGGTCCCGCAGTACAGCTACGCGTGGCTGCCCTACGTTCTCTGCGGCATCCTCGCGCTCGTGCTGGCGTTCGTCATAACGCGTCTCAACTACGGGTACGCACAGGCGCCGCACAGGATCATCAAGATGCTCCTGGGTGTCGCATTCGTGGCGTTCACCGTGCTTCGTCCGAGGCTGGCGTTGCACTTGTGGCTTCTGGCGATGCCGATCGCCGCATGGCTGCCCGTGACCGGCATACCTGGGCTGAACGGCGTGAATCTGCTGTTCGCCGTAGCGCTTCTAGGGTGGGTCCTGCCGTGGCTGACGACGAAGGAGCGGCTGCTTCCCCCGGCGCGCATCACGGCGCCTCTCATCATGTACATCGTCGTGCTGTTCGCCTCGGCGATCAGGACGATACTCTTCCCGCCGGAGGGTACGTCGTACGCTGCGTCGGACCTCCTGCTTCGCGTATGGCAGAGGGTCCCAGCTCTGGCCATCTACTTCGTCGTGCTCGGCTCCGTGAAGACTGAGGCGAGGATCAAGGCCCTGCTGGGGACGTTCGCGGCCAGCGCCAGCATCGCGGCGCTGATCGCGGTCAGGCAGTTCATAGCCACACCGGGGGAGAGCGCGAGACGTATCGGGGCGGGGATGAACCCGAACGACTTCGCGGCATACGTGGGTATGTGCGCGAGCGCGCTGGGCGCGTACGTTCTTGACTCGCGCGCTTTCAGGGGGGCGCGGCGGGTGGTCATCTGGATCGGGGCGGGGCTCGCCTCGATCGCCGTGCTGCTGCCGAAGTCCCGTGGCGGGTACCTCGGCTTCGCCGGCGGCCTGGCCGCCGTGACGTATCTTGCAAGCAGGAAGGCGTTCATCGTCTTTCTGATAGTGATGCTGGCGTCGCCGCTCTGGGCGCCGGGTTTCGTCAAGGAAAGGGTGATGGAGACAGAGGTCGACTCCTTCGAGGCCCAGATCGCCGGAGACGTTACCGACAGGCTGGATCCGTCGGCCGCCGTCAGGATCGAGATCTGGGGCATAGTCCTCAGGGAGGTTGCACGACGACCGGTCTTCGGGTTCGGTTTCGGGGCCGTGCCGAGGCTGACGGTCGGACAGATAGGAACACCGTTCTCCGCTCACAGCCTCTACTTCGAGACGCTGGGAGACATGGGTCTTGTCGGGCTGGCCGCGCTCCTGTGGCTGCTGGTCGCCTGCGTCAGGAGCGGCTTCGAACTCATGAGGCGGGCCACGACTCCGTTGAGTCGCGGGCTCTCGATCGGGTTCATAGCGGCGAGCGTCGTCATGCTCCTGACCAACATCTTCGGACAGCGCTTCCTGCACAGATCGATCGCGGGCTCTTACTTCCTGCTGGCCGGGCTGGTTGACAGGAGCATTATCCTCGAGCGGCGAGCCGCTTCCGCGCGGGAATGAGGAGGTCATGACAGTATGGTACGCAACTCGATAAGGACGATGATCGTGCTCGCGGCACTCTTCTTTCTCGTGGCCGCTGACGCGCACGCCTACAATGTCATCGGCGGCCACCCCAGGCTCTACTTCACTTCGAGCGACCTTCCCACGCTGCGCTCGAAGTGCTCGGGCCCCATGTCCGAGGACTACGGCGACCTGAAGTCGTACTGCGACTCACACATGAGCGACTCGCTTCCGCTGTCGTCTCTCGAGTCGGAGTGGCAGCTGGGCGCGTTCAGCTTCGTCTGGCTGATGAGCCAGAACACGGCCTACGCGGCGAGGGCCAAGGCGATCGCGCAGTCCGTGCTGAACTCGGGCAACACGGACTCGGAGGAGTGGGTGAGGGGAGGCTCGCTCTTCTTCGACTGGTGCTACGACTACCTGACCCCGTCGGAGCGGCTGGCCTTCGGACAGGCGATCGCGTCGGGCGGGGAATCGTACCTCTCCAGTCAGAACTGGTCGTACATCTCCTGTTTCCACGGGCACTTCTCGAGGCTCAGGAACCTAATCTACGGCGGCCTGGCGCTCTACGGCGAGGGCATCGACGACGCCGCCGCGCGGGAGCTGTGCGACACGTGGCACGAGCAGACTTACGGCCAGAACCGCATACTCTGCTGCATGGACGCGCTGGCGGGTGACGGCTCCTGGTTCCAGGGTGACTACAACTTCAACGGGTATCTCTACCAGAGCAGGGGCTTCGAGCTCTGGGCGACCGCAACCGACGAGAACCCGTATGAGAGCTGCGGGAACTACGCGGGCCTTGGAACCTACTACCTCTACGAAATGGGCCCGAGGAAGCCGGGCGGCGGGATGCTCGGCTCGAAGCAGGGGGACTCGCACTCCCACTCGACCCCGGCCACCACTTTCCGTCTGACGCTTCTGAACGTGGCCAGGCGGTACCGTGACGGCCACGCGCAGTGGCTGGCTCAGGAGATCGTCAACCAGGGTCAGGGATACGTCAACACGTACGACAGATGGAGGCTGATCGTCGCCACCGACCTGACGGTAACACCGGTGCCGCCCGACGACATGCCGGACTCGTGGTACTTCGAGGGCATAGGTACCGTCTACATGAGGTCTGGGTTCGACCTGTCCTCATCGAGCGACGACGTTTACGCCGTATTCAGATGCGAGCGGTATCCCGACCACCACACCCACGCGCACCAGAATCACATCTTCATAGCGAGGGGGGACGACCTGCTCGCCATCGATTCCGGGTCGTACGACTTCTCCGCGTCCAGCCATCACGACAACTACTTCTCGAGGACGATCGCACACAACACGATCACCGTGTACGACCCCGGCGAGGACACGTTCGGCGGATACGCCAACGACGGAGGTCAGAGGCGGCCTTCACACGAAAGCTATCCGAGGAACTGCGACGACCTCGACGACCCGCAGTACGACCGCGGGCGTATGGTCGAGGCGAAGGACTACGACGGCTTCACCTACGCGCTGGGCGACGCGACGGCCGCGTACTCGGCCGACAAGGTCTCGCAGTTCACGAGAGAGGTCGTGTACTGCAAGCCCGACGTATTCCTGATCCTCGACCGCGTGACCTCGACGTCTCCGTCGTTCAAGAAGAGGTGGCTGCTGCATTCGGTCAACCAGCCGGAGGTCGATGGTTCGACCTCTGTCATTGAGAACGGCGATTCGAAGCTCTTCGTCAAGACACTGCTCCCCGCGGAGCACGATATCGTGACGGTAGGTGGGCCGGGGCACGAGTTCGACGTGAACGGCATGAACTACCCGCCTCCGGACGGCGCGACGAGCGACTCGGGCTCCTGGAGGATCGAGGTGTCGCCGCGGAACGACAGCGCTCTGGACCTCTTTCTGCACGTGCTGTACGTCGCCGACGCGACTGCGACCGTCATGCCTGAGGTGGAGCTCATACTGTCTGACGACGTCATCGGAGCCAACATCGACGGGCGCGTCGTAACGCTCAACAGGTTGAGCGTCGGAATGGACTCGGCCACCTACGACTACGAGCCGTAGTCGGGCGGGGGACGAGTCGCGCTCGGGAAGGCCCGGACGTGGAGATTCGACGGAGCGTCCGCGTAGGGGCGCTCCGACCGCGATACGGGTTAGGTGTCCGGAGGGGGACCGCGACACAGATGCGCATCTGCTTTGTTGCTCACGCGCGATCCGCTAACACGATCTCGTGGGCCAACTACTTCGCAGACGAACTGGGCCACGATGTCCACATCGTATCGCTGTGTCCGTCCGGGGGCTTGAGTCCCCGCGTGACGCTGCACGTGCCTCCGGTGAGTGGTCCTCTCTCGCTCCGGTACCTGCAGGCCCTTGCCGTCATAAGGGGCGCGCTCGGCTCGATCGCGCCCGACCTCGTAGTCGGCTACAGGATAATGAGCTACGGGTTCATCGCGGCCTTCTCCGGTTTTCGCCCGCTCGTCCTGGCGGCGCAGGGTAGGGTCGTCTCTCCCCCGATGGCAGGTCTCAAGCAGTCACTCGTGTCGTACGCGCTCAGGCGGGCCGATCTGGTCAACTCGTGGGGTCCCAACATGACGAAGCGGCTCATCGAGGTCGGGGCCGCTCCGGACAAGATACTGACGTGCCCGCGCGGGATCGACCTCGGGCTCTTCGCGCCCGGGGTCGGCGTCGGAGAGCGTACGGACACGGTCCTCGTTACTCGAACGATGCACCGCGCGTACCGCCACGACATAATCGTACGCGCGCTGGCGGAGGCCGCGCGTAGCAGGCCTGGCATCCGCGGGATCTTCGTGGGTGACGGAGAGGCCCGGGCGGAGCTCGAGGCGCTGTCGCGCGAGCTTGGGACCGAGGAGATCCTGGAGTTCAGGGGAGAGGTCAGCCCCGGCGAGCTGGCTTCGGTCCTGCGGGCGTCAGCGCTCTACGTGTCGTCGGTGCGGACCGACGGGGTGTCGGCGTCACTGCTGGAGGCGATGGCTACCGGGGCCTACCCGATAGTGACCGACAACGAGGCGAACAGGCTTTGGATAGACGGCTCGAACGGCCTGCTCGTCGGAGGCACCGATGCTTCGGCCTTCGCCGGCGCCATGCTAGAGGCGCTCGGCAACGCGGAGGGGAGGGCGGCGGCGGCCTCGACGAACAGGCGGATAGTCGAGGAGCGTGCCGACATAGAGAGGAACATGAGAAAGATCGAGGAGGCCTACATCGGTCTCCTCCGGTCCTGACAGGGTCGGGTCCCGGCGCGGGCGGCCCGCATCGGGGCGCCCACGGCACCTGGACACGGAAGGCGTGAAGCGGTGGGTCTCTCAGAGAAGCTATACGAGCATAGCCCGGTGGCGCTGCAGAACCTAGTGGTGTCCACATACGGACGGAGGATACTCAGGCGCCGGTTCGGGTCCGAGTTCGACGCCGCCAGCGAGCTTCTGGTCTCGCTCGAGCGCGCTCCCAGAGAGGCCGTAGTCGCCTACCAGGTCGCGCGGCTAAGGTCGCTTCTGAAGCACGCCTACGAAACGGTGCCGTACTACAGACGTCTGTGGGATGGGGTCGGCGTCGGTCCATCTGACGTGACGACGCTCGACGACCTGGCGAAGCTCCCTGTGCTTACGAGGCAGGAGGTGATAGAGAACCGGGAAGAGCTGGTGTCGACGCGGGTCGACCGGCGTCGCCTCAGGCTGGCCAGAACGTCGGGGACCACCGGGTATCCTGTCTCGGTCTACTGGGACGCTGAGGTCGCGGTCATGAACAACGCGTGCCTATGGCGGTCGAGAGGCTGGGGCGGCGTGGGGTTCGGCAGGCCCTACGCGACGCTGATGGGGAGAGAGGTTGTGCCCACGCGGCAGACGCGTCCGCCCTATTGGAGGTTCAACTCGAGCTGGACCCAGCTCCTCCTCTCGTCGTATCACCTGGACGAGACGACGGCGCACCACTATGTGGAGGTGCTGCGACGCTTCGGGACGGAGTCGCTTGAGGCATACCCGTCCGCCGCCTACCTGCTGGCGAGGTATATGGAGCAGAGCTCGCTGAGCCTGCCGCTCCGGGCCGTCTTCACGTCGTCCGAGCCGCTGTTGCCCGTGCAGAGAGAACTGATCGAGGACCGTTTCGAGTGCCGGGTGCTCGACGCGTACGGACAGGCCGAGCGCGTAGCCTTCGCGAGCGAGTGCGAGCGCCACGAGGGAATGCACGTCTTCGAGGCCTACGGAATCGTGGAGCTGCTTGGAGACGACGGGACGCCTGCCGGGCCGGGAGAGACCGGCCAGATAGTCGCCACGGGGCTTCACAATATGGCGATGCCGCTCATACGGTACGAGACAGGCGACGGGGCGAGCATGCGCGAGGAGCCTTGTTCCTGCGGCAGGACGCTGCGGTTGCTGGAGGGAATAAGCGGCAAGGCGGAGGATATCGTCGTCGTTCCCGGAGGACGAATGGTCCCCGGGCCGCTTCTGAGCTACGCGTTCAAGGGACTACCGGGGCTCGTTCGCTCTCAGATCGTTCAGGAGCGTCCGGACCGCCTGCGCATCAGGCTGGTCGTTTCCGACGCGTTCATGCCGAGGGACGAAGAGGCGATAAGAGCAGGACTCCGGCAGCGACTCGGACGCGACGTGGAGCTCGACTTCGAGTACGTAGAGAGCATACCCCTGTCGGGCCGCGGCAAGTATCGCTGGGTCGTCTCCGAGGTGCCCCTCAAGTGGGGTGACGTCACTACGTCGAACCTCTACCAGGCCGAGGACGCCGAGCCCAAAGGATCGAAGCAGTGACCGACATGTCGTCGCCCAGACGAGTGCTTCACATCGTTCAGTCGCTCGACACCGGAGGGGCCGAGCGGGTTGTGGCCGAGTACGCCATGGCGCACGACCGGAGGCGCTACTCGCCGGAGGTATGTGCCGTCTTCGATGGCGGGTATCTCGTGGCTGCCCTCGAGGCCGCCGGTGTTCCTGTGCACGTGCTGGGACGGAGAGCGAGGGTGGACCCGGGCGCGCTCCTGCGGCTGGCCAGCCTGATCGCCGCGGGACGGTTCGACGTCGTCCACAACCACAATTTCACCGCTCTCGCCATGGGCGCTCCTGCGGCTGTGGCGTGCGGCGTGCGGACTATCGTGCGCACCGAGCACAACGTCAGTCGGCTTGGGATGCCGAAGCGCAGGTTGCTTAGTAGGCTGGCGGCGCTCAGAGAGGACGCGCAGATAGCGGTCTCGGAGGAGGTGCGAACGTCGCACGTCGCTGCCGGGAGGCTGCCGGCAGAGCGCTTCGTCACCGTGAGGAACGGGATCTCTGACCAGAGGCTGCGCGTCGCCGTCGATGTCGCGGAGCTCCGTGTGGAACTGGGGCTCGACCGAGATGCGACCGTGTGCCTGAGCGTGGGCAGCCTGACGCCTCAGAAGGACTTCGCGAACCTCCTGAGTGCCGCCGCGCGCGTCGCGCGCGGACGCGAGCGCGTCCAGTTCCTCGTGGTGGGCGCCGGTCCGGAAGACGAACGGCTAAGACGGCGCGCGCGAGAGCTGGGTGTTGAGGACGTCGTGCGGTTCGTGGGTAGGATGACAGACGTGCCTTCGCTTCTCCGTGTGGCCGACATCTTCGTGCTCCCGTCGGCGTGGGAGGGTCTGCCGATCACGGTCCTCGAGGCGATGGCGTCGGCCGTTCCGTGCGTCGTGACGAACGTGGGCGGCGTCTCGGAGGCCGTGGAGGACGGGGAGGGCGGCATCGTCGTCGCGCCCGGCGATCCACAGGCGCTTGCCGACGGGATATCTAGACTGGCCGGTGACCCGGAGATGAGGCGTCGAATGGGCGAGAACGCGATGGCCGCGTACGAGCGCTCGTTCACAGCGCGCCAGATGGTTCGCCAGACGGAGGCGCTCTACGACCTGGCCTCGGTCGGCAGGGCCGAACTTGCGTCGGCAGGCCCGATCAAGGTCATCTACGTGATCGGGCAGCTGTCGTTCGGCGGTGCTGAGCGACAGGTGGCCGAGCTGGCCAAGCGGCTCCCGCGAGACAGATACGAGCCCGTCGTCTGCTGTCTGTCCGGCGAAGGGCCTCTGGCGGAGGAGCTCGTGGACGCCGGAATACGTGTGATCTGCATAGGCAAGCGAGGGGGCGTGGGCTCGGGAACGTCGCTGGAACTGGCTCGGCTGGTCCGCAGTGAGCGGCCGGCAGTGATGCACTCGTACCTCTTCTCGGCGAACTGGCGCACGGTTCTGGTCGGAAGGCTGGCGAAGGTCCCGCTCGTTGTAACGTCCGTGCGCAACGTGGACATCCACGGCACCCCGCTATTCCTCCTCGTCGAGCGGCTCTTGTCGGGGCTGAACGACACGGTCGTGGCAAACGCCGAGGCGGTCAAGGACTACGTCGCGGGCGCGCACTGGATAGACCGCGACACGATAAGGGTGATCCTGAACGGCGTCGCGACGGAGAGAGTAAGGTCGCGGGAGGGCGCCGCGGACCGCGAGAGGGACGCGGATGTTGGGCGGGACGCGGAGCTGGACGGGAAAGGGTCGTCGGACGGCCAGGAGCGGCCGACGGTCCTGGTAGTGGCGAGCCTGACACCGAAGAAGGACCACGCGACGCTCCTGAGGGCGGCCGTATCCGTGAGCCGTGCGTTGCCCGACGTGAGATTCAAGCTGGTCGGTGACGGGCCTCTTCGGGGCACGCTCGAGCGTCAGGTTGCCGAGGCGGGCATATCCGACAACGTGGTGTTCGCCGGAGAGCTTCGGGAGCTGTCGGGCGCGTTCAGGGAGGCGGACGTCTGCGCGCTCACGTCTCTCAAGGAGGGTTGCTCCAACTTCATACTGGAGGCAATGCTCGCGGCCAGGCCCGTCGTCGCCACCGACGCCGGCGGCAATCGAGAGCTCGTGGAGGACGGTGTCACCGGCCACATCGTTCCGCTCGGCGACTCGGACGCTGTGGCGCGCCGGCTCGTAGAGCTTCTCTCTGACCCGAAGCTGGCCAGGGAGGCCGGCGAGGCGGGGAGGAAGCGCGCCGAGAGCCTGTTCGGGGTGGAACGCATGGTCGACCAGACCGTCGGGCTCTACGAGGAGAAGCTGGCGGCGCGGGTGCCGGGGCTAATCGAGTGGTCTCACGCGCGTTCGGACAGGTTACGCCGCCGCGGCATCGGCGGCTACGACAGGCCGGACGGACGAGACGGGGCCGACGTGGGTCGCCTGAGCTCCGGTACCGGGCGCGAGCGGGCGGGGAGGAAGACGTGAGGTTCCGACGCGCGATGTCGAAGATC
>Ga0180434_10005409_pt1 | contig 15074 bp, 12 predicted proteins | sample SS_ome_7_FD_132453 | JGI IMG/M metagenome (GOLD analysis project Ga0180434, IMG submission 132453) | Hypersaline lake sediment archaeal communities from the Salton Sea, California, USA - SS_1_D_2 metaG | ecosystem: Environmental > Aquatic > Non-marine Saline and Alkaline > Hypersaline >...
AGGTACTGGTACTGCTTGACCAGCGCGTTCTTGGGCCGGTGCATGATCTCCACCAGCGCCTCGGCGTCGAGATCCTCCAGCCAGGCGATCACCGGCAGCCGGCCGACCAGCTCCGGAATCAGCCCGTACTTGACCAGATCCTCGGGCTCGACGAACCGCACCAGTTCGTCGCGCGGCGTCTCACGCTCGGCTTCGCGGCTTCGAAAGCCGATCACCTGCTGGCCCAGCCGCTTGGCGATGATGTGCTCCAGGCCGCTGAAGCTGCCGCCGCAGATGAACAGGATGTTGGTGGTGTCGACCTGGATGAAGTCGTCGTTGGGATGCTTGCGCCCGCCGTGGGGCGGGACATTGGCCGCGGTGCCCTCCAGAATCTTGAGCAGCGCCTGCTGCACGCCCTCGCCCGAGACGTCGCGCGTGATCGAGGGGTTCTCGCTCTTCCGGGTGATCTTGTCGATCTCGTCGATGTAGATGATGCCCCGCTCGCAGCGCGCCAGGATCTCCTCGGGGCTGGCCTTGGGCCCGGCCTGCTCCTGGGCCACCTGGTAGAGCCTCAGCAGGATGTTCTCAACGTCTTCCCCGACGTAGCCGGCCTCGGTCAGCGCCGTGGCGTCGGCGATCGCGAACGGCACCTCCAGCTGGCGCGCGATGTTCTGGGCGATATAGGTCTTGCCCGAGCCGGTCGGGCCGATCATCAGAATGTTGCTCTTGCCCAGCTCGACCAGCGGGTTGAGCATCGAATTGATCCGTTTGAAATGGTTGTAGACCGCGACCGAGAGCACCTTCTTTGCGTAGTCCTGGCTGATCACGTAGTCGTTTAAGTAGCTGACGATCTCCTTGGGCGTCGGCAGCTTCTCCACCTGGATCGTGGGCGCCGCCTGCCGGAAGCGCGGCCCGTCCATCAGCTCCTTGCAGACGTTGACGCACTCCTCGCAGATGTAGACGCCGGGCCCCTTGATCATGCGGGTGCTGGAGCTCTGCACTTCCCCGCAGAAGCTGCATTTGGGTGGCTGCTGCCCCATTCCTGTGCGGTCACTCGACATACGCTAGTTCATTATACTACTTTTCTTAACATACGTTAACCACGAGAGGCGGACGACAGCAGCGCGCACGTGCGCCTGGACGGGCCCGGCCCGCCTGATTAGTACATCGGCGCGTTTAACCCGGTTCTTACCCATTGTTAGCCTCCACTGAATCCGCCCACCGGCCATGGAGGTTATAGTCACCGTGAGGGGCATATGATGCGCTTGGTGCGCGCCAATCGGGAAATGCGGCAGCCGGCGGGTCCGGTGCCTCTCACAAACTAGCCTTCCCATCCCAGCACCGCCGTGTAGGCCCGTGACCGCGGGCCTACTTCCTTTTCGGGCCCGGACCAAAGCCAAGCTATAATGCATCAATGGATCAGCCGCCGGCCGACAGCAGCGAGCCCCGAGCTGAAGAGGGTCAGGATGAACGGTTGCAGGAGCCCTCATCTCCCCAGGAACCGCCCCGCGCCGTGGGTCCTCCGATCCGGCCAATCGATCTCGGGCCGCTAGTCGGCGCGCCCGGGCAGGTAGAGGCCGACGGCACCGTCTTTGTCCCGGCCGGGCTGTGGGGCCGGGTCGCTGCGTTCCTGATCGACGGGGCGTTCCTGCTCATCATGCACCAGATCATGCTGGCGATCATCGGTTTCGAGGGCCCCAGCCTGGACCAGCTGATGGACCTGCTCAACGCCGCGCTCGGCGAGATGGCGCGCGGCGGCACCCCCAGCGCGGGCCTGCTGGGCGACTACCAGGAACTGATGCGCCCGATGTACATCGCCGGCTGGCTCAACGTGCTGATGTGCGCGGCCTACTTCACCGTGTTTCACGGACTGGGCGGTGCGACGCTGGGCAAGCTGGCGCTGGGCATCCGCGTGCTGAGGCGCGACGGCTCTCCGCTGGGCGTCGGCTGGGCCTTCCTGCGCTATCTGGGCTACTTCATCGTCGCCCGACTGGCCTATACCGCCTGGCTGATCCCGTTCAACGCCGAGCAGCGTACCCTCTACGACATGGTGCTGGGCACCAACGTCTTCCGTACGCTGCGCCGACCGGCGCGAACTGGGCAGCTAGGTGGCTGAGGCGCCACCGTCAACCAATTCTGCAATGCGCCGCAGAATATCCTCGGCGCAGCGCTCGTATGCCGCCAGAACATCCGCTTCCGGCCCGCGGACCTCGAACGGATCGGGAACATCCCAGTGATGGACCGCCACTCGCGCCGGCGGATCGGGCGCGCAGGCCTGGGCGGTGGCGCCGATCAACACGACGTGGTCGAACGCGCCGAGGTCGATGTCAGCCACCTCGCGGCCGACAAAGCCCAGGAAGTCCGCCCCCCGTGATTCCAGCACGCGGGCGGTCAGCGGGTGCATGAAGCCCGTCGGCATAACCCCCGCGCTCTCCCAGTGGTGCTCGGGATGCAGATGGCGCGCCAGCCGCTCGGCCATCGGACTGCGGCAGGTATTGCCGGTGCAGACGAACAGGACGCGCATCGGCCCATTCTAGTGCCTGCCCGCTTGTAGGCCGGCTGCGCGCTGGGTAGAATCTTGCGAGCCTTGGACTACTTGAAACACGTCGCGGGGGTTTCGATGAGGATTGCACTAGTACTACTGCCGCTGTTGCTGCTGGCCGCCTGCCAGGCCGGATCCGGTCCGGCGCTGGAAGCTGCTGCGACCGTTCATCAGCCGCCCGCCCTGGATGCCCTGCCGGCGCCGGACAGCCTGCCTCAGCCGGCACGGATCGCCCAGGACGTGGACACCTACACCTTCCTGGACAGCGATCTGATCGACAGCGCCGCCGCGACGATGACGGGCAGCGACCTGGGTCTGGACGCGGCGGGCCTCAGTTGGGCGATCGTCGGCACCACCGTCCCGTCCGGGCGTATCCCGAACATGCTGCACCTGACCGGCACCAGCGACGCCGTCTACCTCGCCGTCAGCGACTTCGGGCACGCAGCGTGGCGCTGGCTGGCCGGGCCGCAGACCGCCGATCATTCCTTCGGGCTGTTCAACCCCGACTATGCGGCGGCCGACGGCAGCTTCTACGTGCTGGCGGCCTGCGCGGACGGAGACGCGGCCGACATCGAGCTCAGCGTGGACCTCAGCGACGAGCGTTGGAACGTGATGGTCTGGATCGCCGGCGACAACAACCTGGCCCAGGATGCCGTCGACGATCTCAACGAGCTGGAGTCGGTCGGCAGCGGCGAGCAGCTGACCCTGCTGGCGGGCTTCGACATCGATCCCGAATGGACGGCCGGCGGCATCAGCGGGATCGACCAGGTGCGCTTCATCAAGGTGGTCGAGGACAGCGATCCGCTGGCGATCGACGTCAGCGGCGATCCGGCCAACCTGAGCATGCCGCGGGCGGGCTTCAACAGCTCCGATCCGGACAACGTGGCGGCGTTCGTCGACTGGTGCAACCTGAACTTCCCGGACGCCACCCGCCAGATGCTGATCATCTGGAATCACGGCGACGGCTGGCTGGAGGGCAATCCCAGCCTGTCGCTGGGCGCCGGCGGTCGCCAGGCCAGCGGCGTGCTCTGCGACGACACCGACGGCGGCGAGTACATCACATCCAACATCGAAGTCGCCACGGCGCTCGACGGCTACCATTTCGACTACCTCTGCTTCGACGCGTGCAACATGGGCCACCTCGAAGCCCAGTACCAGTACGCCGCGCTGGCCGACAGCCTGGTGGCCAGCCAGATCCTGGAGCCCAGCGGCGGCTACCCCTACGATTTGTGGCTGGGCGACTGGGCGCAGTTCTTCCCGATACCTTACGACGCAATCGGCGCGCTGCTCTGCGACCGCTACACCAACTACTGGGACAGCCCGCCGCCGCCCGTCCTCGACGACGACGCCTGCCTGACGATGCTCGACGCGGCGGCGATCGGCCCGCTGACCGACGCGCTGGCGGCACTGGCGGCGGAGGTCACCCCCAAGGGCGAGCAGGAGAGCGACCACGTCAAGGCGGCGATCACGGCGGCCTACCAGTTCTGGGCCAGCGACGGCGCCCGCGACCTGGGCGACTTCCTGGCGGCCTGGCGCGCCGACACGGAGGATGCGACGATCCAGGGGCTGCTGGACGCCGCGCTCGCCGCTCTGGAAGCCGCGATCGGCCATCACTCCAACACGATCAACGTGGAGGCGGGCGGGCTGGCGATCTTCCTGCCCGACCAGACCGACCTGGACTTCTACAAGGAGCACTACCGCGGCACGCCCTTCAACCAGGCGACCGGCTGGCTGGAGATGCTGGAGGCCACCGGCGTGCCCGAGGGCGAACCTGGCGGCGACTGGCCCGTGCCCCACATGTGGACACTGGGCCAGCGCGTGGTATTCCGCTGGGACAGCAATCCGGACCGCCAGATCCAGCTCTACATCACCGACGGCTGGGGTGAGGGCTGGCCGGGATATCCGGACGAACTGGACGGTATCATCAACTTCAGCCAGGACTCGCCGGACAGCGGCAAGTGCGTTGAATGGGCGGAACTGCTGCCCGGTGCACCCGGCGGATACTATCAGTGCATCATGCAGAACTTCGACTTCGCCAAGGGCCGCGACGTTACTATCCACGTCACCATCGAGAACGAAGGCGGAGCTGTACTGCGCGACCTCGGCAGCGTCGAGATGTGGACGGGTGAAGGCGACCTGATCGATCTGATCTACGACGATGGATCAACTAACGTCGCTTACTGGGAACCGGGCGACTACATCAAGATCAGCTGGGGCAGCACGAACGCCGACTTCGACCTTGAGATGCGCGATCCCAATTGCATGTGGGGAGGCCCCGGCTGGCCGGAGATGCTGGAGGGCGTCATCGAGTTCAGCGAGAACAGCGCGGTTTCTGACGTACCGGAGGAGTGGGGCAAGCTGCTCGGCGGAGGCAGCCCCGGTCTGTATTTCGCCTGGATCTACTACTGCGACTACGACGGCATGCCGCCGGAGTCCGCGCCGGTCCAAGTCGTACTCTACGACGGCGACGATGCGGTGAAGGAGGACTTCGGCTCCGTGATGTTCGACGGCGAGTTCGACATTGGCTTCTCCAAGCTTGGTGCTGCTCTGTTCTACGAGCCCTAGCCTCGGCGGACGGCGAAACGGAGGGTACCAGTTGGGCCGCTGGCGACCGCCCGCGAGAGGCACGCTCGCCGCGGATTCCCCCGAATTAGCTGGCTAAACAGCATCCCGCTGCGATATCATCCAAACTGGTACCCTAGATTTCGCTAGATACCGGCCCCCAACTGGTTACCTCATTGTGGATATAATCAAGGTGCAGGGATGTTTATCAGCATCGACAGGTCGAGCGCGCAGCCGGTCTATCAGCAGATCCGCGACGGGATCGTGGCGCTGATCAAGGCCAACACCCTGCTGCCCGGCGACAAGCTGCCCAGTTCCCGCGAGTTGGCCTCGCAGCTGGGGGTTTCGCGCAAGACGGTGCTGCAGTCCTACCTGGAGTTGGCAGCCGACAACTGGGTGGAGACCCGTCCGGGCAGCTGCACTTACGTGCTGGACCGCGCGGCGCTGACCGGTGTGTCCTACTTACCCGCCTACTCCAGCGTCGAGAAGCCGCCCTCCCCCGGTGAGCCGGACGACTCTGCGGAGCCGGCGGCGCACATGGACTGGGAGCCATACCAGATCGACGGCCGCTACTTCCGGATGCCGCCCTACAGCAGCCAGTGGAAGGGCGAGGAGGAGTGGGTCAACTTCAGCCGGGCGATTCCCGACGCGCGGCTGTTCCCCTTCGACCGGATCAAGAAGGTCTCCAGCCACATGCTCTGGGACCCCAAGGCCTACTTCTTCGACTACGGCCACCCCCAGGGCTTCATGCCGCTGCTGGAGTACCTCGAGATGCGCCTGGCCAAGGAAGGCGTGCTGCTGCCCGAGGGCCAGACCGATCTGGTGATCTGCTCCGGCTTCCAGGTCAGCCTCAATCTGCTGCTGACCCTGCTGATCCGCCCCGGCGAACTGGTGGCGGTCGAGGACCCGACGTTCAACTCGATCCTCAACATCCTCAGCGCCCGGGGCATCGCGCACCGCGGCATCCCGATGGAACACGACGGGATGGACGTGGACTACCTGGAACGCGTACTGGCCCGGGACAAGCCGCGGCTGATCATCACCATCCCCGACCTGCACAACCCGACCGGCGTCAACATGAGCCGCGCCAAGCGCGAGCGCGTGCTGGAACTGGCCCAGCGTTACGGCGTGCCGGTGATCGAGGATCAGTGGGGGATGCTGCTGGGCCACGACGGCAAGGCCGAGCCGTCCCTGCAGGCGCTGGACCGCGGCGGGCACGTGATTCAGATCGGCAGCTTCTCCAAGAGCTTCCTGCCGGGCACGCGGGTGGCCTGGGTGGTGCTGCCCGGCGCGCTGGGGCCGACCTTCGTCAAGGCCAAGCGCGCGATGGACCGCAGCGACAGCTACTTCATGCAGACCCTGGTCCACGAGTTCATCAAGAAAGGCTTCATGGAGCTCCACTGGCGCAAGGTGGAGCGGATCTACCGCGGCCGGCGGGAGCTGATGGATGAACTGATGCGCCAGCACTTCCCCAGCGAAGTGAGCTGGAAGACGCCGAGCGGGGGTTTCAGCTACTGGGTGAACCTGCCCCGCTGGCTGGATTCGATGCAGCTGCTCAAGCGGGCAGTCAGCCACGGCGTGGAGTTTGCGCCGGGCAGCTATTTCAACGTCGGACGGCGCGCCAGCAGCGATCTGCGGCTGGCGTTCAGCACCCTGACCCAGCCGCAGCTGAGGCAGGGCGTCCGGCGACTGGGCGCGGTGATTACAGCGGCGATCAGCGAGGAGCAGCCGCCGGCGTCCGGTCGGGATCGCAAACGAGGTGGGAAATGAGATACGCAATATGGGTGGTAGTCGGCAGTCTGATCGTCATGTGCGGCTGCAAAGGCGGGGGCGCTGATGAGATGGACGACGCGCTTTCGCCCGCCGAGCAGCTGGAAGAGCTGAGCCTGGACCGCCTGCAGGGCGGCACTGACGAGCAGACCGCCATAGTCGAGGGTCTATTGACGCTCGAGGGGATGACGCTGGTCGAACCGCCCGCCGAGAGCGCGGCGGTCAGCCAGGTGCCCGATCCGCGCGTGCTGGTCCGTCTGCTCGACCCGGGCGACGACATCCTCAGCGAGGTCAATCCCGATCTGAGCGGCGACTTCCGGCTGGAGTACATCGGCGACGCACTCGACGCCAAGCTGCAGGTGGAGTTCACCGTGGTGGAAGACCTGGACGGCGACGGCGAGGGCGAGGACCTAGTTACGCAGTCCGTCCCGCTGGCGCTGGCACCGGGCCACGTGGCGGAAGTCAGCCTGCATCTGGCGCTGGCCGACCAGGATGCGCCTCCCGGCGGATCGCCACTAGGTCAAGAGGTCGTGGTCGCCGTGGTTGGCGAGGTGCTGCTGGTAGAGCTGGAATCGCTGGACACCAACGGCTATCACGACGAGTTCTACGGTGTGTTCTTCGCCGATGGATTCACGATCTACGACGTGGACGACGACCAGTTCCTGGAGCCCGGCGACGATTACCTCGGTAGCGACGCCGACAGCAACGGCTGGGTTGACCCGCTGGAGCAGGGCTTCAGCGCACCGGTCGCCGCAATGGAAGTCCTGGAGGGCACCGTCACGGACGTCAGCATCGCCGACCAAACCTTGCAGGTGCGGCTGACCGACGGGCGGCTGGTGGATATCCTGATCGACCAGTTCACCTCGATCGAGCCGCTGACCGCCGAATCCGAGTTCTACGGCACGCTGCCGCTGGATGCCAGCCTGATCGGCAGACGCGTCCAGATCGACGCCGTACCCGTCGCCGACGGCTACCTGGCGTTGTGGATCGTAGTACCGGGCTATATGCCCGATCCCGCGTAGCGGCGGCCCGAGCAGCTGCTGACCGGCGATCCGCGTGGCGGGATGAAACACCGCGCGCGCGCCCGCGCCCCGGCGGATCAAGACGCAATGTTGCGGCGCAACGCTGCGTCGCGGGTGGCACGGTGGATAATAGGGAAGGTGACAGGGAATCGCAAGGTGAGGGAGTGCAGGCGCGTCTGATCACACTAGAAGGCATCGACGGCGTGGGCAAGACCACCCACGTGATGCACCTTGTTGAGTATCTGACCCGGCTGGGCTTGCCCGTCACCACCTTTCGGGAGCCGGGAGACACCCCGCTGGGCGAACGGCTCCGCGGCCTGCTCAAGGAAGGGCTGGCCGAGAGCGCGATGGCCGAGCTGCTGCTGTTCACCGCGGCGCGCGCGGAGCTGACGGCCTCGCGCATCCGCCCGACGCTGGCGGCCGGGACCAACGTGGTGCTCGATCGCTACAACGACTCGACGATCGCCTATCAGGGCGCCCTGGGCACCATCAACGAAGCCGACCTGCGGGCGGTCTGCCACGCGGCCACCGGCGGTCTGGCGCCGGATCTGACGCTGTGGCTCGACCTGGAACCGGAGAGCGCCTTCAGCCGCCGCTACCCGCTGGCCCAGGCGCTCGACGCCGGCGGGACGTCATCCGGCAACAACGCGGCGGCAGAACTGGACGCCATCGAACAACGCAGCATCGGCTACTTCACGCACGTGCGCGAGCGCTACGCCGCTATCCAGTCCGCCGAACCGGAGCGCGTGCTGCGCATCGACGCCAGCGGCAGCATCGATCAGACGCGGGCGCTGGTGCGCGCGGCGGTGGAGCAGCGGCTGGCGGAATGGCAAGAGGAATGAAGGACTGGGCCGGCCGAGCCGTCTGATATGAGGACTACACCCGATGTCTGAACTGATTGCACTGCTGATGGTCACTCTGAGTCAGCTGCTGGGCGCCGGAGTACCGCCCGCCGAGCTGGCTGAGCAGCTGCGCGCCGCGGTGCTGGAAGCCGCACCGATGGAGATCGCCGACGCGGCCGCCGTGATCGCGCCGGAGCCCGTCGATGGCGATGCGGAGAGGCCTCAGCAGCGGCCGGACCGCGAGCTGTGGCGACTGACATTCACTTTCGACGACATCTACCTGGAGCCCCTGCTGGTCAGGGAGCTTGCGATCGAGGTTTGCGACCTGCACCTGCAGGACGACGGCTCGCTGCGCATCGGCTCGCTGGCCTTCAGCGCCGAGTTCACCCAGGAAGCACTGACCGAGGCACTGGCCGCGAAGCCCGGCTCGCTGCGCAATCCGCAGGTGCTGCTGGATCCGGATGGGATCACACTCAAGGGCAGCTACAGCACCTGGATCGGGCGGGTGCCGTTCGAGGTCAAGGGCAATCTGTCCGTCGAGGAGCAAACCCAACTGGTGTTCAGCATCGACAAGAGCAAGATGATCGGCGTGCCGATACCGGGGCCTGTCAACCGCATCGTCCAGCGGGAAGTTAATCCGGTCTACGACCTCGACGCCTTCGCCGAACGCAGCCGCAAGGATATCCAGCGGGCCCGCGATCTGCTGGACTACGAGTTCTACCTGGAAGTGGAGCAGATCACACCCAAGCAAGGGCATATAATCGTCACGGGCCATGCCTGAGTTATGCGCGCATTGCTGTTAACAGCCGGTGCCCTGAGCCTGATGTGCTGCATGGTGCTCGCCGGCTGCCTGCAGCGCACCGACGCAGACCTGCCGCCCACCAGCCGCGGCGTGGAGCGCGTCAGCTGGGAGTACGCGGGCAGCTTCGGCGGCGACGCCGAGGAGACGGAACAGACCGATGACCCCTGGGACACGCGGTATGAGCCCGGCGGCTTCAGGCGAATCAGCGGGCTGTGCGTGACCGACGACGAGATCTGGGTCTGCGACCTGGCGATCAGCCGCCTGCAGATCTTCGATTACGAGGGCCGCTTCAAGCGCCAGCTGGGCGCGGGCGTGCCTATTCCGGAGACGCTGGCCAGTGACGAACAGCTCTACCTCGAAGAGGAGGAATACGACTACAAGACCAAGCCGCCGCGCTGGGAAGATCTGGCGGGCGCGCCCTGGGGCCTGGACCAGCAGATGCTATTCAAGGCCGCCGACGTGGCCGTGGTCGACGAGGGCTTCGTGCTCGCCGACCAGGCGATGAGCGGCTGTCAGAACAGCGCCCGCCGCGGCCAGCGGATCGTGCTGCTGCGCTGGGACGGCACCATGCAGGGCCTGCGCAGCGCCAGGGTGTACTGGCCGACCTACCTGGCAACGGCCGGCGCGACACTGGCCGCGACCGAACCACGCGGCAACTGCCTGCGCCTGATGGAGATGACCGACGAGCGCTGGCCCGCCACGAGGATCAACGAGGACACCAACTTCAATCGCATCATGGAAACCGAGTTGTACTACCGGGGACGCTCGGAATATGAGGTTGGCGTCTTGCTGGCGGCCAACGCCGGCGTCGGCCCCGGCGAGTTCACCGGACTTGGCGGCATCGCGCTGGCTTTCGACAAGCTGATCGCCTGCGATACGGGTAACCAGCGCCTGCAGGTATTCGATACGCGGCGCGAGGATTTCGCCAACTGGGGCACGCTCATCCGCGTCATCCCCGCGCACAAGCGTGACGGCTCGCTCCGCTTTGAGGCGCCCCGCGATATCGACATCGACAGCGACGGCACCATCTTCGTGCTCGATGCCGAACGCCTGGAGGTCGCCGTGCTGTCGCCCCGCTTCGAGCGCCTCGGCAGCTTCGGCGGCGATGAGCTGCTGGAGCCGTTCGCGCTGGACGCCTCTCCCGACGGTCGGCACTGCTTCGTCACCGACCGCCGCCACAATCAGGTGCATCACTATGTGCGCGGCGACTGAACCCGCTGACCTCACTGACCCCGGCCGGCTGGGCCGGCTGCTGACACTCCTCGAAGATGACCCGCTGGGCTCACGCCGGCTGCTGGCCGGCCTGCCGGAGCCCGCGGAGCAGCCCCACCGCGTCGGCGTGACCGGCAGCCCCGGCGCCGGCAAGTCAACGCTGCTGCGCGGCCTGATCAAGCGCTACCGCGCGGACGGACACCGCGTCGGGGTGGTGGCGGTGGACCCGACCAGCCCGCTGAGCGGCGGCGCGATCCTCGGCGATCGCATCCGGCTGGACGATGCCCAGGGCGATCCGGACGTGTTCATCCGCAGTCTGGGCAGCCGCGGCAGCCTGGGCGGGGTGACACCGGGCGCCAGCGCCGTGGCCAGCGTGCTGGAGGCCGCCGGCTACGGCCGCATCCTGATCGAGACGGTCGGCGTCGGCCAGACCGGCTACGACGTGATCTGCCTCGCCGACACCGTGGTCGCGCTGTTCACCCCCGAGGGTGGCGATGCCGTGCAACTGCTCAAGGCCGGCATCCTGGAGATCGGCGACGTCTACGCCGTCAACAAGTGTGACCGCCCCGGCGCCGAGCTGCTGATCAAGGAGATCATGCTCAGCCTCGACCTCAGCCAGCCCAGCGCCGCCGAGAACATGCACCACGGGCTGCTGACCAGCGCCGACGCGGACGCTGCACCGTCAATCCCCGAGCCACCGCCGGGCGAGCGGGTCTGGGAGCCACCGGTGCTGCGCGTGATCGCCCAGACGGGCGACGGCGTGGAGGACGTGCACCGCGCCTGCGAAGGGCATCGCGCCTGGCTGGCCGGACTGGCCGCCGACCACCCCCGGCGGCGCCAGCGGGTGACCCGCGAACTGGCCTTCGTGATGCGCTCGCGGCTGACCCGCCTGCTCGACGACCGGCTGGCGGCCCACCTCGACGCCCTGGCCATGCAGGTTGAGGCCGGTGAGCTGGACATCTGGGAGGCCGTCGAGCAGCTCAGGCAAAGCCTGGCCACCGAGCTGTAACCCACCCCAGCAGCAGCCCGCTGTTTCACGCAGCGCGTACTTGACATTCCACACGATTGTTAAGTATAATAATGTTATGGCGAAGCGGGTAACGGACAAGCAGAAGGCGGTGCTGCGGTTCATCGCCGACTACGTCACTGATAACGGCTACGCGCCGGCGATCCGCGACGTGGCCGGCGCCTTCAGCTGCAGCGTCAAGGGCGCCTACGACCACGTGGTGGCGCTGGAGAAGAAGGGGCTGATCGATCGCGCGCGCAACCGCAGCCGCTCGATCCTGCTGGCGGCCAAGGGTAAGCAGGTGCTGCAGATCGAGGAGCCGAAGCGCGTGCCGATCCTGGGCCGGATCGCCGCCGGTCAGCTGAGCTACGCCGACCAGTACGTCGAGGACTACATCAGCCTGCCGCTGGAGAGCATGGCCGAGGGCGGCGCCAAGCTGTTCGCCCTGCGCGTGCGCGGCGACAGCATGGTCGGGGCCGGAATCCGCGAGAACGACATTGCGATCTTCCGCGACCAGCAGGAGGCCAGCACCGGCGATATTGTGGCGGCGATGGTCGAGGACGAGGCGACGGTCAAGTTCTACTTCCTGCAGGGCGGCCGGATCGTGCTCAAGGCGGCCAATCCGCTGTACCCGGACATGTACTTCAGCAACGAACTGCGCATCCTGGGCAAGCTGAAGAGCCTGATCCGCCTCTACGGCTAGGCCGCGCCTCCGACTACGTGTTTCCGGCGGCTCAGTCGGCGGCCTTGCACAGCGCAGCCACCAGTTCCGGTTCGCGTCTGAGCAGCGCCCGGGCGGCGGCGGGCAGGCCGTAGGTGTAGGCCAGGTTCACGATGGTGGCTGCGATCAACGCGCCGACGAGCAGGCCTTCCCAGCCGAAGAGGACCACCCCCAGCCCGATCGCCGCACTGCCCGGCAGCACCGCCAGGTTGCAGAGGTTGAAGACCAGGACGTAGAGCAGCGCGTAGCCGAAGCCGGGCTGGGGCAATACGGCTCGCATCCGGCGTCCGGCCCGGCGGTAGGTGAACGGGAAGTAGATGCTGACGAAGTTGCCAACCACGTCCACGATCGCCGTGTTGGCGGCCACCATCAGCATGCCGGCCAGGGCGAAGCTCAGCGGCGCGCGCAGGATCGCCGCCAGCCCGGCCACCAGGATCACGTTGACCGCCGCGAAGTGCGACATGTAGAAGGCACTCTTGGCCGCCAGCAGCCGCCCGCGGTCCACGGGGCTGAGCAGCATGTGGGTCGCCAGCGAGCCCTCATAGCCGAACTTATTGAGCAACAGCGCGCTCTCGACGAAGCTGAGCGCCAGCGCCAGAAACAGCACAAGGTACTTGCGGTAGGCCACCAGATACTGGGAGGCTTCGCCGCCGGGGCGCAGGCTGATGATCACCGCCAGCCCCAGGAAATAGAGCGCGCCGACCAGCGACTGCACCAGCAGCATCTTGAACAGCGGATCGCGGGCCAGGTAGAGGCGCTCGCGATGAAAGATCGCCCCCATCGCCCCGGCCAGGATCGCCCGCCCCTCGCGCGCTCGCTTCACCCGCGGACGCTCCCGGGCCTGGCCGCCACTCTCCAGCTCGCCCTCATAGAACTGCCGCGCGGCAACCCCCGCCAGCCAGGCGCAGGCCAGCGCCTGGGCCGCCAGCAGCGCGTAGAGCGCGGCGGACAGCAGCCACTGGCCAGCCGCACCCGCGGCTGCCGCCCGCGCCGCCACGCCGGGGAACAGCCAGGCGATCAGCGGGGCAAACAGCTCGCGAATGACCTCGCCGGTGGCCAGCAGCCAGGGCGGGATCGACAGCTCGTCCGCGCTCTGGACGCCGAGGTTGATCGCCTGGATCGCGGCGAACAGCAGCACGCTGATCCCGATGCTGACGTCGGCGAAGCGCCGGCTCATCAGCAGCTTGTTGCCCCACAGATAGAGCGCCTGCCCCAGCCCCAGCCAGCAGACGGCGAGCAGCAGCCAGCCGAGCAGCATCAGCGGCAGCTCCCACCACGACAGGGTGTAGACGATCAGCGCCAACAGCACCAGCGGTGCCACGAACAGGCTCAGCGGCGACAGCGCGGCGTCCAGCAGTACCGCCAGCGTGAACTGCGTGCGGCTCAGCGGCAGCAGCCTGAGCCCGTTGAGATCGAGGTTACGCTGGGTATCGAGCTGCAGCAGCGGCGAGGCGATCCAGAGCAGGCTTAAGATCCAGCAGCTCCACAGCAGCGCCACGTCGCGGAACGGCGGGCCCTCCAGCCGGCAGAAGATCAGCAATAACGCGCCGGCGGTCAGCCCGGCCAGCAGCAGGCCGGCCAGGGCGCAGCCACCGGCCAGCGCCGTACCCCAGCGCTTGCGGTAGTGGCGGATGGTCAGCAGCCACTTCAGCCGCGCGATGACTCTCAGGACGCCAGCGGTGGACACCTCAGTATCATCCCACGCGACGGCGGCGAACCCGGACGGATATCCTGGGTCATAATCTGCAGCGAGTGGTGATGGGAGTCAGGGCTATACCGATTCGCGCGGTGACGGTCGCGGCGATGCTGCTGTGCGCATTGACCTGGCCGTCCGGCCGGATCTGGGCGACGGACGCGGATGAGTTGCTCCGTCTGGGCGATTGGCTGCACGGCCCGCCCGGCCCGGACGAGCCGCTCTGGGCCCACGCTTGAGGCGACAAGATCGCCGTGCGCGAACTGAGCGATCCCGACAATCCGTATCGCGGGCGGTACGAGCCCTGGGACGAGTGGTGCTATCAGCACGCCCGCGACCTGGATCGGGATCTGATGATGGCCTGGTATCAGGGCGAGGCGCCCCGCGGCTGGGAACTGATCCGGCTGTACGTGGACAAGGACGGCTTCGTCGTCCCCAGGCGGCTGAGCTACACCGAGGACCAGCAGCGGCGCCACGAGTCCGAGTTCGAGCCGCAGCTGGACTGCCGCTTCGTCCTGCGTGGCGGCGGGATGATCGACCCCGACCTGTACCAGGCGATGCTGGGCATGCAGGCCGCGATCCGCGCCCCCTACCTGCCGCCGGTGCCGAAGTGGCTGGCCGACGCCCCGCCCAGGTCGGCGCAGCTGATGCCCGGCGGCGAGGTGGTAACGCTGGGCCCGCCGGGCCGGGGCGAGAGCGTGCCCTTGCCGCGGGCCAACTACGCCGTGGCGGAGGATGCCCGCGTCTACTACCGCTTCGACGCCGAGGGGCGGCTGCTGGGCAAGGGTGAGCCTGAGCAACCCTGGTACAAGCTCTACTTCGCGGACTTCGACGAGGTGCTGGGACAGCTGGAGGAGCGGCAGATGTGGTGGCAGCACAACGGCTACATCTATGTCAACGACACCCAGACCCGCGAGTTCCTG
>Ga0180434_10005412_pt1 | contig 15071 bp, 9 predicted proteins | sample SS_ome_7_FD_132453 | JGI IMG/M metagenome (GOLD analysis project Ga0180434, IMG submission 132453) | Hypersaline lake sediment archaeal communities from the Salton Sea, California, USA - SS_1_D_2 metaG | ecosystem: Environmental > Aquatic > Non-marine Saline and Alkaline > Hypersaline > Sediment...
CGCGCTCGTGCCCGCGGCGCGGATTGCCGTCGAGTGCACGCTGACGTGGAAACGGCCATCGCTTTCGTGTACGCCCAGTGCAGCTTCTGCCGTCGCCGTGCTCAGCCAACCGATGCCGTTTACTGGGTACCAGTGCTCCGTCCATTCTAGCGCCTGCCCGGCCGCGATCGTCGCCGTGTCCCAGAAGGTCGACACCACGCCACCGTGCAGTTCGACGTACGTGGATTCGTCGTCCGTCCAGGTGGCCGCGTCAATTGGTCTCGCCCAGCCCAGGCCGAATGCTTTGCTGCCAGGGATCGCATCGGAGGAGAAAATCCGCACTATGCCTTCGTCGACAGCGGTGTCGTATACGCCGACGAAGTCCGCCCCTGCCCGGGGTCGCTCGAACACACCCAGCCATTGGTTCCAGTTGCCCAGGCGCGAGTAGTTGCGCCCATCGTGCACTGGCCAATCCAGCACTTTTCCTGCCTCGAAGTCGCCGCTGGAGTGCACGGTCGCCTGGTCGGCGTTGAGGACGAAGTGCAGGTTGGCCCCTGCTGTGTTAGCTGCACCAGGGGCAAGCATCGCGTTTGTCCAGTACGTGTAGTCGATCGTTTCTCCGGTTGGGTTCTCGATGCGTGGGGTGATCCTCAGTGTAGCCCGCTCGGTGGGCAGGTGCACCATGATGGTGGCGCGGATGCGGTCGCTGGCTGTCGTGTCGCGCAACGTCACGGTGACCCCCGTCGTCGACGTGAGCGCCTGGTACTGCCACGGTTCGCCCCACTCATATCCGTGCTCTTGTACAGGCAGACACCACTCGATGCCACCGGCTGCCAGCCACCAATTCTCATCACAGTTCAGCGGTCCCCAGTGGGTCGGCTTGATCACCGGGTTCTGGTACAGTTCGTTGTGGCCGGTGGGTTTATATACCATCTGATACACCCGCCCACCCAGTTCTGGCAGGAGTGTTACTTTCAGGTAGTCGTTCTCCAGCACCAGTAGCGTGTATTCCTGTGGGAGCGGTGCTGGATGCGATTCTTCGTACGCCCTGCGGTCAAGGTGGCGGTACGTGATGTTGTACGTGGGGTCCAGGCGGCTATGCAGGTAACGAGCGTAGGGATACGTGGGGATGGTCAGCGTGGTTGTATGGAATCCGACGCTGTCCGGCGCGGGAGCCGATGGCATCGCTGCTGTGCCGGTCTCTCCTGCGCCTGGAGCCAGCCGCGGCCTCGCCTGCGTGAGTGCAGATTCGATCGGTCTGCCGACCCGGCTGGCGCGTGCTCCACCACGCTGAAGCGCGTTAAAGCTGCCCAGCAGCATCAGTAGTCCAACGACTGCCGTTGCCCATTTCCACCGCTGCCTCACGCCGGCCTCCGTCGTCTACCAGCACCCATCACTGAACCACAGCCATTAACGCCGACGGGTGTTCGAAGCAATAGAATCAAATCATGCTACTCAAACAGCCGCGCGATTTCGTCTCGCTCGAATTGGGGCAACGGCCGTTTGCCCGTCGCATTGCGTAGCATGATGCCTTGATCTCTCTCGGTCACGTGACCGATGCACGCAGCCGCAATGCCGTCACCCTCCAGCGCGCTGAGTATCGCAGCAGCGTCCCCGTGCGCAACTGCCATCAGCAGCGCGCCGGAGGCGATCAGGCCCAGCGGGTCCAGCCCTAGCCACGTGCACAGTGCCTGTGTCTCGGGTAACACTGGAACGGCGCTTGGGTCTACTCCCAGTCCCACCTTTGCCGCTTCGCTCAGTTCCCAGAGCCCGGTCGCCAGCCCGCCCTCGGTGGGGTCGTGCATAGCGTGCACCTCGCCTGCCGCCGTAGCGACGGCGGCATCTCGCACGACACTGATGCCCGGGTCGTACAGGAACCCCTGGCACCGCTCCAGCAGCGATCGATCCAGCCCGGTCAGCTCGTCCTGCATCTCCCGCGCGATGATGGCTGTCCCCTCCACCGCGATGCCTTTGGTGACGAGCAGAGCGTCGCCCGGTCGGGCTCCATCCGGCCGCACCAGTCGCTCGGGCGCTACCTCGCCCAGCATGCACCCGACGACGACAGGGCGGTCGAGCCCGTGGGTGATCTCGGTGTGTCCACCCACCAGCGCGATGTCCAGCTCGTGGCAAGCGCCGGCAATCTGGTCGAAAATAGTGTCTACCAGGCCAGGATCAGTGTTCCCTTCCGGCAGCAGCAGCGTGGCCAAGAACCAGCGTGCTGTCGCCCCGGTGCAGGCGACGTCGTTGGCGTTGACGTGGACGGCGTACCAGCCAATTTCTTCGCTGGCGAAGGTGATGGGATCAGTCTTGGCCACTAGATAGCGGTCGCCGAATGAGACGACGGCCGCGTCGTGCCCCACGCCGGGCCCTACGACGACGCGTGGGTCGGCAGGTGAGTGGCAGGCTAGCAGCCGGGCTAGGTGTTCCGCGGGCAGCTTTCCGAGCGGGTATGAAGTGTGCATCCTGCCTGCATTTTACCGCAGTTCACCCTGGGCTGCAACTTGTGTATACTCGTACCCTGGCCTATAATCAAAGTGCCGCTTGGACATCAAGCACCAATTACAAGCCAGGAGGTTTTCATTGCACGAAATACCACAATCAGGGCGCAGAGGCTGCGGTCAATCCGCCGTTGTCATTTCCATGCTTGTGTGGCTGGGAGCAGTGCCACCCGGCGTGATGTTTCTCACCCAAACCACGCTGGGCAGCTCGGCCTCGTCGGGCCTGATCGCCGTGATCGCTATCGCCGTCGCAGGCGTGCTGTTGATCCTGCCCTCCCTCGCCGTGATGCTGCTCGCCCGCCGTCGGCCTGGCTGGAGGACGACCTCCGCTGTCGCCGTGTGCGTCGTGATCGTCGCTGGTTATCTCTTGCTCGATGCATTGGTGCGCGCCGTCTTCCATAGCCCGACTCCTGCCCTTCACGGGGAGGGCGCCTGGGCCGCTGTGTTGCGGCTGGTCGTGCTTGCCCTCTACACGCTCCTCGCTGCCCGGGTTTCGGCTCGACTGGCTGCGTCTTGGCTGAGCTCGCCCCGGTCTGCCGCCGAGGGCGTGCCAGGACCTCCGCGTTCCTTCGGTGACTGGCTGGGGCTGAATCGCTTCGATCTGCCCACGCTGCTGCTCGCGCTGGCTGTCGCAGCGTTGGTCACCCTTCCTTGGCCTGTGACGGGCGCGCTGGGCGACAGCCTCACCGGCCTGAGCCTGGCCTTCCAGACGCTGGCGTGGATAGTCCCTTGCGTGCTGCTTTTCTGGGGCGTGATTCGCTATCTCTTGGACACTGCCCTAGGACGGCCTTGGGTGGTGGCATTGATGACGACCCTGCTCTTTGCGATGGCCTCTTTCGGGAGTGTCCTGCCCACGGCCGACTGGGGCGCGCTTGTAACCATCGTCTCCCTGCTGCCGTTGGCGTTCCTGCTGACGGAGCTGCGTGCCCGCCAGAGCGGCGTCTATCCCTTGCTGCCGGTGTTCTACTGCCACCGTGTCGCCCCGCTTCTCTTCGTAGATCCTCGTGACGCGATCGCTCAGGGGTTACCCGAACTCCAGCACGTGCTCAGCTATGTGGTCGTATTTGCGGTCGCAGCGGTGTTGGGCCTGGTGCTGTGGGGCGGGCGGCGCGTGCTTCCGGCGTTCCGGGGTCGCGCCAAGTCGTCAGCCCCGGCCCGGCTCGTCGGTGCTGGATTGGCCGCGATGGTGCTGTGGGTCTTATGGGGTGGGCTGTACGTCTTCGCCGGGAACCCTGGCTTTGCCAACGACGGCTTCCTCATCGTCCTTGAGGAGCAGGCTGATCTGAGCTCTGCCTGTGTGCTCCCCGACCGAGAGTCCAGGCTGCGATGCACCTATGAGATGCTGGTTGAGACCGCTGAGCGCACACAGTCCCCGCTGCGTGCTGAACTGGATGCGCTGGGCGTGCCCTACCGTTCGTACTATATCGTGAACATGATCCGCGTCGATGGACACCGCTGGCTGATGCGTCGCTTCGCGGACTGGCCAGTGGTGGCCCAGGTGCTCCTTAACCCCAACGTGCGCGAGTACCCCCACCGGATCCCCTTGCCCTACGGAGCAGATGACGCGCCGACCGATGAGGTCCAGTCGAATCTGGCGGCCATCCACGCCGACCAGGCCTGGGAGCTGGGATTCACAGGTGAGGGCATCGTCGTCGCTGGCCAGGATACGGGCTACGACTGGGCTCATCCTGCGCTTCGGCCCCACTACCGTGGCTGGAATGGCCAACGCGCCAGCCACGACTACAACTGGCACGATGCCTGGGACGACACTATGGAGCCTTTCGACGACGACTCCCATGGCACCCACACGATGGGCACCGTGCTGGGGGACGATGGCGCGGGCAATCGTACGGGGGTTGCGCCGGATGCGCAGTGGATCGGTTGTCGCAACATGCGACGCGGCTTTGGCAATCCCGGGTCCTACGCCGAATGCATCGAGTTCTTCCTCGCGCCGTATCCGCACGGGGGCAACGCGTTCACCGACGGGGACGTGAGCCTCGCTCCCCACGTAGTGAACAACTCTTGGGGCTGCCCCGACTTTGAGGGCTGTTTCCCTCGCACGCTGGAGCCCGCGGTTGAGGCGCTGCGTGTGGCGGGGATCATGATGGTCGTCAGTGCTGGCAACGACGGTCCGGCCTGTGGCACCGCCGGCGTGCCCCCCGCGAACTACGACGCCGCTTTTACCGTCGGTGCGGCGGACAACGCGGGGCATGTCGTTGGCTTCAGCAGCCGCGGCCCGGTGGATGGCCTGGTCAAGCCTGACGTCACGGCGCCGGGTGCGTCCGTGCGCTCCAGTGTGCCCGGCGGTGGCTACGGCTATGCGGGTGGCACCTCGATGGCGGGACCGCACGTGACGGGGCTGGTCGCGCTTCTGTGGTCATCCGACCCGCCGCTCGTCGACGACATTGACAGGACGGAGGAACTGATCTGCACCACGGCAGTGTCCCGACCGGTGGAGAACCTCTGCACGGTCGAGAACGAGGTGCCGGAAGGGCCGTTCGCCGGGTTACTTGACGGCTCTGCCTGTGCCTGCGGCGGCGTCACCGGCGTGCCCAATAACGTGTACGGATGCGGCTTTCTGGACGCCGGAGCTGCAGTCCGGGCTGCGCTCGAAAGATAACCTCAGTATTCCTGCAGGAAACGCTTCAGCGTCTTCAGCGTGGCCTGCAGCAGTTCCTCGCCCAACGGCACCATCCGGATGTCGATGAACATCTGCTCCTCCGGCATCCGCTCGTCGAGGCTTTCCATCTCCTCGCGAAAGATGCGCAGCAGATCCTCCTCGTGGTCCTCGATGAACCGCAGCAGATCGTGGCGCGTCAGCCGAAAGGCAATCTCACGTGCAAATCGTCTCATCGTGCCCCCTTTCATCCTGGTTGCATAGACGTATCTTCTCAACATTTCGGGGCCAAGCAGGCCGGGCTCCCACGCCCGGCGATCCGGCTTACTCCGGTTTGTTCAGAAGATGCGCATAGACCTTAAATTATAGATCAACCTGTCCAAATCCGAAACCTCGCTCCCGTCCCCCAACCACCCAATCTACCGATTCACCAATCTACCAACTTACCAACTACCAATCTCCCATCCCTCCCCCCTGGCGCAAAACCGGGTGTTGGTGTAAGATTATGTCACCACAATCAGGAGGTGAATGCGATGCCCATGCGAGATGTGTTAGCTGTGATCCTGGGTGGCGGCCAGGGTACGCGCCTATACCCCTTGACCAAGCTGCGGGCCAAGCCTGCTGTGCCCATAGGTGGTCGGTACCGTCTGATCGACGTTCCCATCAGTAACTGCCTCAACTCTGGCGTCCAGAAGATCTACGTCCTGACCCAGTTCCTATCGGCCTCGTTGCACCGTCACATCTACCAGACCTACAAGTTTGACCTGTTCTCCGGCGGGTTCGTCTACATCCTGGCGGCCGAGGAGACGCCCAGCGGTATGGATTGGTATCAGGGTACGGCCGACGCGGTGCGCAAGCAGCTCCCGCGCTTCGTCCATGCCCGCGTCGATGATATTCTGGTTCTCTCGGGCGATCACCTGTATCGCATGGACTACGGGGAGTTTGTGGAGTTGCACCGTGAGAAGCGAGCTGACGTAACCATCGCCGTGCAGCCGGTGGGCCGGGCCGATGTCTCACGCTTTGGGATCCTCAAGACCGACGAGGATGGGCGCATCACCTCGTTCCACGAGAAACCCTCGGCCAGCGAGTTAGATGGGCTGGAGAGCCTGGCAGATGCTGACCGGCCGTACCTGGCTTCAATGGGCGTCTACGTCTTCCGTCAGGACGTGCTGCAGGATGTACTGGAGGGATCGGACGCCGAAGATTTCGGCCGGCAGATCATCCCGGCCGCCATCAAGAACCGCCGCGTGTACGCGTTTCCCTTCGATGGTTACTGGGAGGACATCGGCACCATCCGCGCCTTCTACGAGGCCAATCTCGCGTTCACTCTCTCGGATTCTCCCTTTGACTTCTACTACCCCGGATATCCGATCTACACCCGCCCACGCTTTTTGCCTCCCTCCCACGCCGATGGCTGCGACCTGGAGCGGACGGTGTTAGCCGAGGGATGTCTGCTTCAGGATTCGGATATCCGCGAGTCGGTGATCGGACTGCGCAGTATCATCGGGCCGGACGCGCGCATCACGCGGACGGTGATGATGGGCGCTGACTTCTACGAGACACCCAAGCGGATGGCGGAGAATCGTGGGCTTGAGCGGCCTGATGTGGGCATTGGTCGTGGCTGCATTATCGAGGGAGTCATCATTGACAAGAACGCCCGCATTGGCGAAGGGGTCACCATCCGCCCTCACGAACCCGACGAAGAGATGGTGGAGACGGAGAACTACGTCATCCGGGATGGTATCGTCGTCATCCCTAAGAATGCCGTCATCCCCGATGGGACGATCATCTGACTCTGCGCTCCAACCGGATCCCAACACTCTTCAACCAAACCCAACGCCAATTCAAACCAACCCCGTCCGCACGGGGTTGGTCTTTGCATTATAGTTGTGCTACTTCCGTCTTGACATTTTGATCGGCTTGCCTATAATATGACCCTGGTCATATTTGAACTTTGGTCACAAATGGAGTGATGAAGATGAAACGTACTGCGCTCTACGTCATTTTGGGCGCCCTCATTGTTGTGGCAGTGGTCGGTGCGATCATCTGGCGTTCGCAGGTAGCTGCACAGTCGGGTGAGGATACGCGCTCCGCTGTGGTCGAACGGGGCACGATGCTCGTGGTCGTATCGGCCAGCGGCGCTGTTGAGCCGCAGGATCGCGTAGGTCTGGCTTTCGAGTCACCTGGCCGGGTGGCCGAGGTCGAGGTTGATGAGGGAGATGCGTTCAAGACGGGTGATGTGTTGGCGCGGCTCGACGTCAGACGGTTGACGCTGGAGGTGGAGCAGGCGCAGGCAGCGCTTGCACTGGCCGAGGCACAACTGGCTCAGCTCTTGGCTGGACCCCGGCCGGAGGAGGTCGCGGCTGCAGAGGCGAACGTGCGTGCTGCCCAGGCCCAGGTGAACGCCGCTGCTGCAGATCTCGACCAACTCGAAGCCGGTGCCAGCGATGCCCAGGTTGCTGCCGCTGGGGCCGATCTGGCAGCGGCGATTTCACAGCAGAAAGTGGCCGCGGACACCTACGAGCGGACGTTGAAGTGCGTGAATTTCAAGCTGCCGACCGGTGAGAAAAGAAAGATCTGCCCGGCTCTGGGGGCGCCCGAGGAGCAGGCCCGCTTCAATCTACAGGTTGCCGACAAAGGACTGGCTGCTGCCCAGGCTCGTGTCGATGAACTTCAGGCCGGGGCGGATGCTGACCAGGTTCGAGCCGCGCAGTCAGTGGTCTGGGCCGCTGCTGCTCAGCGCGACGCAGCGCAAGCTCGGCTTGACTTGCTGTTGACCGGTGCTACCGACGCGCAGGTTGCCGATGTCAGAGCCCAGGTCGCTCAGGCGCAAGCTGCGCTCGAAGCGGTCGAGTTGTCGCTTCGACATGCCGCGCTGCGCGCTCCCTTTGATGGTGTCGTCGCCGGTGTCAACGTCACGGTTGGCGAGATGGCGTCAGTCGGATCGCCGGTTATTACCGTGCTCGATCCTTCCAGGTTCCGCGCCGTCGTCAGCGTGGACGAGATCGACGTGGGCTTCTTGGCCGAGGGGCAGACAGCCGAGGTGACGTTGGATGCCCTCCCGGACGTTGTCGTCAATGGCACCGTCGAGCGCATCGCGCCGGTGGCCATCTTCGATGGCGGCGTCGTTTACTATGAGGTCACCATCGGGCTGGATACCACCGGCGCCCCTGTACGTGCCGACATGTCGGCCAATGCCACCGTTCTGGTGCAGGAACTGACCGACGTACTGACGATTCCCACCTGGGTGGTGCGTGTGGACAGCGGTACAGGTCAAACCTACGTCTATCGACCGGCGGGCGATGACGTTGAGCGGGTAGACGTAGATCTTGGTGTACGTTACGAGGGGCGCGTTCAGGTACTCGACGGCCTTTCAGAGGGGGATCAGGTCGTCCGGGTTCGGGAGTCCACGCCTTTCGGTTTCGGTGAACAGCAATAATGGGGAGTAACGGATGAAACGCAAGATACTCTACGCGATCTTGGGCACCCTGGTCATCGCGGCGGGAGTGGGCTTCGCCGTGTGGCGGTCGCGGCAGGTGGCACGTCCGTCGGACGAGGTCCGCTCTGCTGTTGTGACACGGGGCACCATGCTCGTGGCTGTCTCGGCCAGCGGCAGTGTTGAGCCACAGGCCCGCGCGGATCTGGCCTTCGAGGTGTCCGGCCTGGTGGCCGAGGTGCCTGTCGAGGTGGGGAATGTGGTCGCAGCCGGCGACGTGCTGGCACGATTGGATAGCGATCAACTGGCGCTGCAGGTGAAGCAGTCTCAGGCGGCGCTGGCGTCGGCCGAGGCGCAGCTAAATCAGCTCCGGGCGGACGCCTTGCCGGGGGAGATCGAGGCGGCTGAAGCTGACCTGCGCGCTGTCCAGGCCCAGGTGAGTGGGGCTGTGGCCAACCGCGATCAACTTGAGGCACAGGCTAGCGATGCGGAGATCGCGGCTGCTGAGGTCGAGCTTGCTTCGGCCGAACTTCAACAGAAAGTGGCCCAAATTGCGTACGACAGGATCGACAAGAAGGACAAGGATAGAAAGGAGCAGGCTCGCTACGAGCTCTACGCTGCGGACGAGGCCCTGGCGGCGGCACAGGTCCGCCTCGAAGAGGTGCTGGCCGGCGCGGACGCTGAGCAGATTCGCGCTGCTCGGGCCAACGTCGCGGCCTCCGTTGCCCAGCGAGACGCAGCACAGGCCCAGCTCGACCTGCTGCTGGCCGGTGCGACCGCCGAGCAGATCGCTGCCGCCGAGGCGCGGGTCGCGCAGGCGCAGGCCGCGCTCGAAGCGGCGGAGCTCTCGCTGGAGCAGACCGCGCTCCGCGCTCCCTTCGATGGCGTCGTTGCGGTGGTCAGCGTCACGACCGGTGAGAGATCTACGGCCGGCTTGCCAGTGGTCACGCTCGTCGAAGCCTCTGAGTTCCGTGCTCGCGTCAGCGTAGACGAGATTGACGTGGGACGGCTGACCGAGGGGCAGACGGCCCAGGTTGAGATTGACGCCCTGCGCGATGTCGAGATTGCGGGCACCATCGAGCGTATCGCTCCGGCGGCGACGATCAACAGTAGTGTTGTGAGCTACGACGTCATCATCGGGTTGGCTCCCACCGACGCTCCCATTCGTGCTGATATGACGGCCAATGCGACGATTCGCGTGCAGGAACTGACCGACGTGCTGATGATCCCCACCTGGGTGGTGCGGGTCGACCAGAGCACAGGTCAGACCTATGTGCAACGGCGGGTCGGCGACGACATCGAGCGGGTGGACGTCGAGTTGGGCGTGCGGTACGAGGGGTTCGCTGAGGTGCTCGCCGGTCTCTCCGAGGGTGACGAGGTCGTCCGGCTTTCCGATTCCACACCCTTCGAATTCGGTGGGGAGTAGGCGAGGAGGCGCAAATGACACCGATCATTGAACTACAGGATATCTGCAAGGTGTACCAGATGGGCCAGGTGGAGGTGCATGCTCTGTGCGGCGCGTCGCTGCAGGTGGAGCCCGGGGAGATGATGGCGATTATGGGCCCCTCTGGCTCCGGCAAATCTACCCTGATGAACATGCTTGGTTGTCTCGATCAGCCGACCTCGGGCACGTACTTGTTAGAGGGAACGGACGTCAGCCATCTTGACGACGACGAGTTGGCGGAGATCCGGAACCGCAAGATCGGTTTCGTATTCCAGACCTTCAACTTGCTCGCGCGTACGAGTGCCCTGGAGAACGTGATGCTGCCCCTGATCTACAGGGGGGCGGGGCGGTCGCAGCGGCGAGAGCGGGCCCGGCAGGCGCTGGAGGCAGTGGGACTGGCGGATCGCCTGCAGCACGCCCCTACCGAGCTCTCTGGTGGACAGCAGCAGCGGGTGGCGATCGCCCGGGCGCTGGTGAATGATCCCGCCATCATTCTGGCGGATGAGCCAACGGGGAATCTGGACAGTCAATCAGGCGCAGAAGTGATGGCCATACTCCAGGGGTTGAACCAGGAGCGCGGGCTGACTGTGGTTTTGGTGACCCACGATCCGGTCATCGCCCGGCACACCGGCCGGATCGTGCATCTGTACGATGGGCTGATCACCCATGAGGAAACGGTGACCGAGCCCGCGCTGGCCCTGGCGGGAGGTGAGGTGTCGTGAGTATTCTGGAGAGCCTGCGTCTGGCCTTCCGCGCTCTTGCGGCCAACAAGCTGCGAGCCGCCCTGACGATGCTGGGCATCGTCATCGGCGTCGGGGCTGTCATCACGCTGATGTCGGCGGGCGAGGGCGTATCCGTCTACATTGAGGAACAGTTTCAGGGTATCGGTACTAACCTGCTCTTCGTCTTCCCGGGGTCGACGGAGGACGCACGAGGAGGGCCGCCGAGTGTGCAAGCGGAGACGGCGGAGTTGACCAATGGAGATGCGGAGGCCCTGAACGATCCCATCCGCGCCCCCGACGTGGCAGCCGTGTCCCCGCAGGTGTTGCGCTCGACCGTGGTTGCCACGGGGCAGCGAAGTACGACCGCCCAGGTGCAGGGCGTCACGCCTGAGTTTGCAGAGGTGCGCAACTGGTTCCCGGAGATTGGTGGATTCATCGCTCAAGAGGACCTGAACAGCCGGGCGCGAGTTGTCGTTTTGGGGAAGACTGTCGTCGAGGATCTCTTCCCCGATAATCCATATCCGCTGGAGCAGACGGTCAAGATCAACGACCTGCCCTTTCGCGTCATCGGTGTGCTCGAGGAGAAGGGCGGCTCGGAGTTCGGCGACACGGACAACCGCGTATTGGTGCCCCTGACCACCGCGCAGACGCGTCTATTTCCATCCCGCAGTCGCTCGGGCGAACGCCTCATCTCTGTCATCATGGTCCAGGCGGTCAGCGAGGATCGTATGGATGCGGCCGTGGAGCAGATCAAGGCCATCCTGCGCGAACGGCACGACATTGATTTCACCGATGAGGACGACTTCTCCGTCGTCAGCCAGGCGGACCTCCTGAGTGTCTTCGGTCAGATCACTGGCGTGCTGACGACCTTCCTGGGCGCGATCGCGGGCATCAGTCTGCTCGTGGGTGGCATCGGGATCATGAACATTATGCTCGTCTCGGTGACCGAGCGCACGCGTGAGATTGGGCTGCGCAAGGCAGTGGGGGCCAAGCGGCGCGACATCCTGTGGCAGTTCCTGCTTGAGGCTATGACGCTGTCCCTGGTTGGGGGCATCATCGGTATCGCCGTGGGAGCGCTCGGCGCAGAGGTCATCTCCGCCCTGATCGACGACTTCCGTGCCGTTCTCTCGCCTCAGGCGGTGCTGCTGGCGACGACCTTCTCGGCAGCCGTAGGCCTCTTCTTCGGCATCTACCCCGCCCGCCGGGCCTCGCTCTTGAACCCTATCGACGCGCTGCGGTACGAGTGATCGCCATGCTAGGTGCCGGGCACTTCCGGCGCGCACCTCAAGTCAAAGCCTGCCCGAACCCACCCAAGCCCGCAATCTGACGGCACCCTGTAAGTGCCTGGCACCTGGCCTGAGCAGCAACTGCTCGGTGCTACAATGCTGGCGTTGGACAGAAGGCCCTTTTGATAGTATGATTTACCGCGCTGTGCCCACGCCCCCTAACACATCTACGGAGGAAAAATCTATGAGCGATGAACAACCGATCGTCTACCCCTACATCCCGAATTCTGTGTCCGCCGTGAAGAAACGGATGATCGAGGTCGTCGGTGCGAAGAGCACCGACGATTTCTACCACGACGTCCCTGAGAGTCTGCGGTTCAGGGGAAAGATGCATCTACCTGAGCCTCTATTGTCCGAATGTGCGCTCAGGCGGCACGTGGAGGCTATCCTGGCCAGGAACAAGACCTGTCGGGAGTACCTGAGCTTCCTGGGAGCCGGCTGCTGGCAGCATTACGTCCCGGCCATATGTGACGAGGTGAGTCAGCGCGGCGAGTTCCTGACCGCCTACGCCGGCGAACCCTACGACGACCATGGCCGGTTCCAGGCGCTGTTTGAGTACGCCAGTATGATGGGCGAGCTGTTGAACATGGACGTCGTCAACGTGCCGACCTACGACGGCTTCCAGGCCACCGCCACGGCGCTCCGCATGGCGTCGCGGATCACGGAGCGCCATGAAGTGTTGGTCTCCCGAACCGTCAGCGCTGGAATGCTGTCCAAAATGCGGGATTATTGCAAGCCCACGGTAGAGGTCAGGCTGGTCGATTACAATCCTGACACAGGACAACTGGACCTTGATGCCCTCAAGGCTGAGATGTCCTCGTCGACGGCCGCCGTCTACTTCGAGAATCCGTCCTATCTCGGGTTCATCGAGTCTCACGGAGATGAGATCTCAGAAATCGCCCACGACCACGGTGCGCTCTGCATCGTAGGGGCCGACCCAATCTCGTTGGGTGTCCTGACCCCCCCGGTCGAGTACGGGGCGGACATTGTCTGCGGCGACATTCAGCCGCTCGGCATGCACATGCAGTTCGGCGGCGGTCAGGCCGGGTACATTGCCACCCGGGATGAGGAGGAATACGTGATGGAGTATCCATCCCGGCTGTTCGGCATCGCTCCCACGTCCGTCCCGGGCGAGTACGGCTTTGGCGACGTGGCGTACGAAAGGACCTCTTTTGCAATCAGGGAGGAGGGCAGGGAGTGGGTCGGCACGGCCGCCGCCCTGTGGGGGATCACGGCCGGTGTCTATCTCGCGCTGATGGGGCCTCAGGGGTTGGTCGACGTCGGGGAGGGCATGATGGCCCGGTCGCGCTACGCCATGTTGGAGATGGATAGAATACAGGGCGTCCGGTCCCCCCTCTTCCATTCCCCCCACTTCAAGGAATTCGTCGTCAATTTCGACCGCACGGGCAAGACTGTCGCGGACATCAACCGGGCGCTGCTGGCACGGGAGATCTTCGGTGGAAAAGATCTGACGGCCGAGTTCCCCGAGATGGGGCAGAGCGCTCTGTACTGCGTGACCGAAGTCCATACCAAGGATGACATCGACAGGCTGGTGGGTGCACTGAAGGAGGTTGTTGAGTAAAATGGCTGCTCAAGATATCACCAGGCACAGATACACGGCCGGGAAACCCAACCTGAGGCGGTTTCATCAAGCCAGGTGGGATGAACCCATCATCTTCGAACTGAGCCGCGAGGGCCAACGGGGCCTCCTGGTGCCCCAGGTAGAGGAGGGGATACGCCGGGAGGTTGGAGACGTCCTGGCGACCTTGCCTGACAATATGCGCCGCAAGCAGCCCCCCAGGCTGCCCGAACTGGCGCAGCCGCAGGTGCTCCGGCATTACCTCAGGCTGTCGCAGGAGAATCTGGGGGCGGATCTGAACATTGAGATTGGGCAGGGGACCTGCACCATGAAGTATAGCCCCAAGATCAACGATCAATTGGCAGCCACGCCCCAAATAACCGACCTGCACCCGCTGCAGGATGAGGAGACGGTTCAGGGTATCCTGGAGATCATGTACCGCTTCGAGCAGATCCTCAAAGAGATCTCGGGGCTGGATCGATTCACGCTTCAGCCGGCCGCCGGTTCCGAGGCCATTTACACCAATGCCTCGATCGTTCGAGCCTACCACGAGGCCCGCGGGGAAGCCGGGCAGCGGGATGAGATCATCACCACCATCTTCTCGCACCCTTCGAACGCCGCGTGCGCCCGGACCGCCGGGTTCAAGGTCATCACTCTGTATCCTGACGAGCACGGCTACCCCGATCTGGATGCGCTGCGCGCAGCCGTCTCCGAGCGGACCGCGGGCCTGATGATCACGAACCCTGAGGACACGGGTATCTTTAACCCCAGGATTGAAGAGTTTGTGAGGGTCGTCCACGAGGCAGGCGGGCTATGTGCCTACGATCAGGCGAACGCCAACGGCATCCTGGGGATCACCCGGGCCAGGGAGGCGGGCTTCGACCTGTGCCATTTCAACCTGCACAAGACCTTCTCGTCACCTCACGGATGCGGTGGGCCTGGGGCCGGTGCGTCCGGCGTGACCCAGGAGCTGGCCAGGTTCTTGCCAGTTCCCCTCGTCGAGTTCGATGGGCAGAGGTATCGTCTGAGCTACGACCTGCCCGACAGCATCGGCAAGATCCGGCCCTTCTACGGATATGCCCCCGTCGTCCTCAGGGCCTATGCCTGGGTGATGAGCCTCGGCGCGGAAGGTCTGCGGGAGGTTGCCGAGATCGCCGTGCTTAACAACAACTACTTGCTCAACAGAATGCTGGAGATCCCGGGAGTCAGCGCCCCCTATGCCAGGGGCAAGCGCCGGATCGAACAGGTCCGCTACAGTTGGGAGGAACTGGCGAGCGAGACGGGCGTCCATTCGGAGGAGCTTGGGATTCGAACGGCGGACTTTGGCGTACACTACTGGACCAGTCACCATCCGTTCATCGTCCCGGAGCCCTGCACGCTCGAGCCCACCGAGTCGTTTTCGAAGGACGAACTCGACGAATACGTGGCCATCATGGCGCACGTGGCCGACGAGGCGCACACCGATCCCGAGCTGGTCAAGTCGGCCCCGCACAACAGCACCGTCCACACC
>Ga0180434_10005413_pt1 | contig 15069 bp, 11 predicted proteins | sample SS_ome_7_FD_132453 | JGI IMG/M metagenome (GOLD analysis project Ga0180434, IMG submission 132453) | Hypersaline lake sediment archaeal communities from the Salton Sea, California, USA - SS_1_D_2 metaG | ecosystem: Environmental > Aquatic > Non-marine Saline and Alkaline > Hypersaline >...
AAATCCCCACGGTGATCCACATCGCCAGCAGCATGTCGGTGCGTGCGATGCACATCATCTTGCCCATGTGGAGCATTGTGGCCCACAGCATCCCGGCAAGCAGGGCTGCGCGTCGCCCGTACCACCGTCTGCCCAGCAGGTAGACCAGCGCCCCGGTCACCAGCGCAGCCGCCGTCGTGGGCAAGCGGAACATGAAGTCATTGTAGATACCCGTCAGCATCAGCCCCGGCGCGCACAGCCAAGCGTACAGGGGCGGCTTGGTAGCTGGCAGATCCCGTTGGTCACGTGGGGCCAGCCACGCTCGCCACGTGCCGGTCGCCTCTGCCTCGCGCGGCGTGATGGTGCCTATCGTCACGCCTATCTGCTGAAGCTGGGCATAGGTGTAGGTCGTCGAAGGAGCGTGCAGGGCGGTCAACGCCACGGCCGCGATGAGCCCGAAGACGACTACCAGGTCGACGCATGTCGCGCCCGCGCCGCCTTGCGACGCATCGCGTGTGGGTTCGCCCGGAAATGAATCCCGCTGGGCGGCAGGCTGCGTGTTGTCCTGTGACATGGAAGCGCGCCCGCTACTCAGCTTGGGGATGCAGCGACCGATAGATATCCGCCAGCATTTGGCTTTCCAGCGCGTGGTCGTATCGCTCGGTCTGCCACAGTTCGTTCTGTTCGGGGGTGGTGGCCGCCTCGGCCTCGGCGGGGCCCTGGTTAGGCACGCCGTCGTAGGTCTCGCCGACGGCGCTCATCTGCCTGAACTCGGCTGAGCCTTCGCGCTGGATAGCCACGGACGCATGCGCCATTACCTGCCCATCCTCGCGCCGCAAGCGGATCGTAGCGACCTGTCTTGCCGGGGAGCCGCCAAGCAGCCTTTCGTTGCGAGCCTCGGCATCGGCCGGGCGGGAGGTGATGACCCCTGTGGTCGGATCGGCCTCGGCCACGGAGAAGTACTGCGAGACGACTTCCCGCGACGCTGCGAAGGCCGAAGCGAATTCCACCTCGCCCAGGGCCCTGCTCGTGCCCGGCACGGACTGGGCGCATCCCGTCACAAAGCTCGCCGCGAAAATTGCACCGACCAAGTATCCGCTACGGATCATCGGAGTTCTCCTGACGCCAAGTGGCTCCCGCCGCACCATCGGCGGTGCATCCCAGACCTTATATCCCAACGCCGCCGAAATAACAATCATTCCGAGACGCTCTGCAAGCCGGAGTAGTTCGGCGCCTCGTGGGTGATGGCGATGTCGTGCGGGTGGCTCTCAGCCACCGTCGCCGGCGAGACCCGCAGGAACCGTGCTTCGGTTCGCAACTGCTCGATGGTCTGCGTGCCGCAGTGGTCCATGCCGCTGCGCAGCCCGCCGAGCATCTGGTAGACGAAGTCCGCCAGGGATCCGCGGTACGGCACTCGGCCTTCGACGCCCTCGGGCACCAACTTGCTGCGGTCTACCACGTCGCCCTGGTTGTACCTATCGGCCGAACCGGCCAGCATGGCGTCCATCGAGCCCATGCCACGGTATACCTTGAATCGCCGCCCCTTGTAGATCACCATCTGGCCGGGCGATTCATCCAGGCCCGCGAACAGGCTGCCCATCATCACCACCGAGGCCCCAGCGGCAATGGCCTTGACGATGTCGCCGCTGTGTCGGATGCCGCCGTCGGCAATTACCGGCACGCCGGCCGCCGCAGCTGCCTTGGACGATTCTCGAACGGCTGTGATCTGCGGCACGCCGACACCGGTGACAACGCGGGTGGTGCAGATCGCCCCCGGCCCGATACCGGTCCGCAGGCCATCGGCTCCGGCTTCGATAAGATCCTCTGCAGCCTCGGCGGTGGCAATGTTGCCCGCAATAACGTCAATCGCATGCGCCGATTTGATCTGCCGCACCGTCTCCAGGACGATGTCCTTGTGTCCGTGGGAGGTGTCCACCACGATCACGTCCACGTCCTTGGCAATCAGTGCCTCGACACGCTCGTAGTCCAAAACGCCCACTGCCCCGCCTACCCGAAGGCGGCCGCGCGAGTCCCGGCAGCTTCGCGGGAACTGGCGAAGCTTGTCGATGTCCCGCATCGTGACCAGGCCGGCAAGCTTGCCGGCTGCGTCCACCAGAAGTAGCTTCTCGACCTTGTGACGGTTGAGGATGTTCTCTGCCTCGTCAAGTGAGGTCTCGGGTGCAGCCGTAACGAGGTTGGTCTTGGTCATCACCTCTTCGACCCTGGTATCGGACGATAGGAACTTCATGTCCCGGCGGGTGAGTATGCCCACGACCTTGCCGCCCGCATCAACAATCGGGAAACCCGAAATATTGTGCTCGCTCATCAGACGCCGCGCCTTCTCGGTGGATTCGTCCGGCGGAAGCGTGACCGGGTCGGTGATGATCCCGTTGGCTGAACGCTTGACCTTTTCGACCTCCCGCGCCTGGGCCTGCTTGTCCAGGTTGCGGTGAATCGTCCCGATGCCACCCTCCTGCGCCAGCGCGATGGCCAAAGCAGCCTCGGTAACCGTATCCATCGGCGCCGAGATCAGCGGGATGTTCAGACGGATGTTCCGCGTGACGTTGGCGGACATGTCCACTTCGTCCGGCACAACGCTTGATCGACGCGGCACAAGCAGGACGTCGTCGAACGTGATTCCCTCGGCGATGATCTTGTCTTTCATGGCATCTCCCAGCGTGTTCTGCAGAAAACGGGGCGTCTGTGTGATGGGGCCTTTGGGCTGGCGGACCAGACAATGCGTGCACTGGTACCAACGGGACAATCCGTGTATCGAAGGCGCGAATTACAGCTCGGCCCCGAGCGAGGCCTGGAAAGCAAGCGTCCCCTTGTCGTGCGGACAAGCTCCATGTCGCATTATGTGTATGGCGTAGCGTGGCTGTCAACTGTCCATACCAGAATCCTGCGTAGCATTTTGCTCCGCCAGCAGCCAGGCGGTTGACGGCTGGCCTGGTCTTGCCGGACAATGCCTCCCATGACGATCTGGCGTGAAATGCAAAGTGCCCTCGGCGATCTGGAGGCGGCAGGGCTGCTGCGGACGCCCGCCGTCGTGGCCGATGCGTGCGGCCCGCGGACCAGTGTCGACGGGCGCGAAGTGGTATGCCTGTGCAGCAACGACTACCTCGCCCTTGCCAATGACCCAGCCGTCCGGGCTGCGACCATCGAGGCCATTGAGCGTTGGGGTGTCGGGGCTGGGGCGTCCCGGCTGGTCAGCGGCACCACTGACCTGCACGTCAAGCTGGAGACCCGCCTGGCAGCGTTCAAGAACGCCCCCGCCGCCGTGGTGACGCCCACCGGATGGATGGCCAATCACGCGGCGATCCACGCCCTGACCGGCAGCGGCGATCTGATTATCTGCGACAAGCTCAACCACGCCAGCATCCTCGACGCAGCCACTTCGAGCGGCGCCCGAGTGCGAACCTTCCCCCACCGCCGCGTCGATCGGCTGGAGCAACTGCTAGCCAGGCACCGCAGCCGACACCGCCGCTGCCTCATCGTCACCGATTCGCTGTTCTCCATGGATGGCGACCTGGCCCCCCTGCGTGAGATCGTCGAGACCAAGAACCACTTCGACGCCCAATTGCTTATCGACGAGGCCCACGCCACGGGCGTGTTCGGATCTGGCGGACGCGGCGTAGCTGAGGCGATGGGCGTTGAAGACCAAATCGATGCTACCGTCGGAACACTGTCAAAAGCCATTGGCTCGCTCGGCGGATTCGTCGCAGGTCCAAAGGTACTGATCGACACGATCCGCAACACGGGCCGGGCCTTCATCTACACCACGGCCCCGCCGCCGGCCTTGTGTGCAGCGGCGCTCAAGTCGCTGGAAATCATCGCAGGCCAGCCCCGCCGCCGTGCGACGCTGCTGTCTCGGGCCGACGAACTTCGGGCAAGACTGGGCCAACCGGGCCTGGACACGGGCGACTCGCAAAGCCAGATCATCCCGATCATCGTCGGCAGCGCCGACACTGCCGTTCAACTCAGCCGGGAGCTTCTGGAGCGGGGCTTTTTCGTCCCGGCCATTCGTCCACCGACCGTTCCTCGCGGCACGGCCCGGCTGCGAGTGAGCCTCTCATACGGCCACTGCCCGGAAGACCTGTCCGCCTTCGCAGCCGCACTGACCGAAGCCAACAGCAGCATCAGTAGCGAGTAGACGCTAAGCGTCTAGTCCGTGTCATCAGCTATGCCTGCCACAACTGCGTCTATAAACCGCTGATGATATTTCTTGAAATTCCGCCCGGCCCGGTTACGGGTCATGATGACTATGAGGTCGTTGTCGGGATCAATCCGCATTGTCGCCGCCGATGCGGCCCCGTGCCCGAATGTGTTGGCGCCAAGACCTTCGTCATCAAAATCGCATGTCCCGATACCGTAAACAAACTCGGCGTCCGGCCCCAGCGTCTTGGTCAGCCGCTGCGGCAGCATTTTCTCGAACGTCTTCTCGCTCATGAATCGCACGTCCCCATAGCTGCCTCTATTGAGCAGCATCTGTGCGATTCGTGCCATGTCCAGCGGGACACTCACGGTACCACCTCCCGCATCGGGTATTGTGGTATGCTTGCACCCCAGGGGATTCAGCAGATGCTTGCGATAGTAGTCCGGCAAGGATTCGCCGGTGACGGCTTCGAGGATCTTCGTGGTAAGGTCCATGGCGGCACCGTTGTATTGGTATGCCGTCCCGACGCTCAGATGCGGCAGGAGGTTGGCGACACGTTCCTCCATATCATTGAGTTCGGCCCCCCAATGTCCTCTGAACCCGCTAGTGTGAGTGTAAAGATGACGAATCGTCAAAGGCTTGTTGGGCTTTAACCCCCTGAGCGGCGGCAAGTGATCTGCCACGTTGTCGTCAAGGTCAATAAGCCCTTGGTCCACCAGCATCATCATGCAAGCACCGGAAATCATCTTGGTAATCGACGCCATCCAACTAGGCGTATCCACGGTCATCGCCTTGGCGTCTCTCACGCCATAGGCCTTGTGCAGAACAATCACGCCATGGCGAACGACACAAACTGCGAAGGCCTCGTCCGAATCCTGGGCCCACTCGGCCAAAACAGTATCGATCCGGTCTGCGGCGTCGGGCTTCATGCCGGCTTCTCCGAGCGTGCCCTTCCGCACCACAGGAGACGGCTCGCCAACGATTGGGTAAGGGCACTCAAATGTCTTCAGCGCCTCTTTGTCCCAGCCGTATATCTTCCTCTTGAGCCCAACCCACCAGCGGCGATCACGTTGGCTGGGATTATTGAAGAAATCGTTGTCTGCGCTGGACGCTTCCGCTTCGCTCAACCCCGCCAGCAGCACGGCTAGATCGTCGCTTCTATGGGTCCCATCTGCTATCTGGGCCTTGACGAAGTCATCAATCGTCTTTTCGTAGGCCTGGGCGACCTCTTGAGCAACGCCCAGCTCTTCCGACGCCGCAATACTGGCCGAAAGACCGAGATCCCGGAGGCGAAAGTCCTCAGGCAGGCGGTATAGGGTGACGAAGCGGCGAAAAGACCGAGATCGTTCCGGCTGGACCTCGACAACAGCGCCGTACCGGCCTGGTCGAAGCGCTTTGGTGACAACGCTGTAATCGCGGTCGTAATAAGTAGTCTTCAACTCGTAGGGCCCGACCATTGCCCGCATGCGCAACGGTTGTTCGAACTCGACCTTCGGCAGCGTCGAGCCGGCAAACACGCAGGGCCTGCCAATCGGCCGGGCCCAAACCAACGATTCCGCGATCCGCCTGGATCCGCCGGAAATGTCGATCTGACCAACTGGCTCCCCGTCCAGCTCGACGTCGAGAGCGCCTGTTTGCTCACCGAGCGTGCTCATAGCAAACGGAATGGCACCGCTCGCCCGACCTTCTGCATTCGCCTTCAGCGTGGTCTGGGCAATGCTCTGACCGTTCTTCAACAAGCGCACAGTCTTGCCGACCAGCGTTGCCCGCGCGGCGACCGTCACTAGCGTCTGCATGCGGCGAAAGTCGTGCTCGGCCTGGATATTGGCGACAACAGGCCTGCCGGCCTGCTCGCTCAAGCGAAGGCGACACATCCTTCGGGTATCCATGTGAGTGCCGGCCGCCGGGTACCATGCGACAACGTAAGGCTGGAGGTCTTCTGTCGCGTCGGCATCGTCAATGTATATCTGGAACGCGATTTCCCGCCCAAGCGCCGGGTCGATGGCCAAGGCCTCCCAAGGCAACAGGACCTCAACCACGCATCCGTCGGGACTGCGCGAGCGAGCAGCCCGCAGCGCCGCAGGGCGGCTCTTCAATTCGTTGTCAGAACGATGGTCGTGCAGGTGCCACCGCAGTTCAGACTGATCGGCCGCCATGCCCGGCGCAATGACCCACTGGCACATGTTCGACGCCCCATGCTCTGGGGCCAGGAACACTTCGATGGCATCCAGCGCCCAAAGTTTGTCTTTAGCGGCATGCTCAACCCAGACGTCGTCTTGAACGTCCACAAGCAGCAACAGGCCCGAATCATTCCATCCCAAGCGCACCCGCGCGTCGTGGTCCGAGACCCCCTTGCTGTTTCCTCGTACTGTCCTGAGCATGTCCACTCGAAGCCCGGCCTCCCCCCAATCGGCGGGTCTGCCGTCAACCTGCACGTGTGTCATTCGCGGAACGTCAAAGGGGGCCGCGAGCCCCTGCGCGTAAAGGCTCCCTGTCAAGGCAATCGAAGCGAACACGGCGGCACGCAGGCAGATTCTTTGCTTGTTGCACATATACGTCCCCTTTCACATGTGGATGTCGCTATTGCGTCAAACGGGCGAGCTGCCTGGAGGCATTATCGCCACAGGCTACCCGGCGAGCTAGTGGCTTTTCTATCCGGACCGCCAATTGCCCGCGAGCGCTCCCTGGCGCCAGGTCTAACGCGGCGATAATTCTTTTTGTTTAAGCTACATACGCGTCCCGCGCCAGCCGATAGTTCTCAATGACGCGGGGAGGGACGACAGGCTCTACAAGTCACCTCTGCAACCCGAACGTCAGGAACGCCATGAAACTGGAACTGCCCAACGACATCCTGCGGCGTGCAGAGGTCAACACAGCCGACGTGCTGGTGGCGGTGGCAATCCAGTTCTACGCGGACAACCGGATCGATTATGACGACGCGGTGCGTCTGTCGGGGCTTTCGCCGGCAACGTTCAGCCGCGAATTGGTCACCCGAGGTCTGGTGGTCCAGCAATACCTTCGGCGCGGCGCCCGGCGCGCTCGCCAAGCTGCCGGTTAAGACGGCTGCCCCACGGCGCTTGACTTTGGGGGCGTTGGCGTGACAATGCGTCGGCATCCATGAACACTTCGCGTCCGAACAAACCTGTAATCGGTATCGTCGGCGGGATCGGCTCCGGCAAGAGCACCGTGGCCGCCCAGTTCGTCGAGCTGGGCTGCGCCTTGGTCGACGCCGACAGGATCGGTCACGCTCTTCTTGAGAAAGAGGACATCCGCCGCGAGTTGAAAATCCGATGGCCCGACACCATCTCGCCGGACGGAAGCGTGAATCGCCAGGCGCTAGGCGAGAAGGTCTTCAACGACCCCCGCCAGCTCGAGCAGCTCAACCAACTGATGCACCCGCGAATTGGCCGGGTCATTGCCGAGCAGGTCGACGAGGCGATTGCGAACCCTCAAGTGCCAGGGGTTGTCGTCGACGCAGCCGTGCTTCTCGAAGCCGGATGGGACGAGCTCTGCACGCAACTGATCTTCGTTCACTGCCCGTCCTCAGCGCGCGCCGAACGGGTGCGCACCAGCCGCGGGTGGGATGTCAACGCCTGGCGGCAGCGAGAAAATTCGCAAATTTCGCTGGACAAAAAAAGGCAACGGTGCGATTATACTGTGGATAACAGCTCCAACGTATCACACCTGAACGAGCAGGTCCGTCGGATTTTCAGCCGGTCGCTTCATGTTTCGGATCGCCCATGAGGGTCTGAATCGATGGCGGCATGTCGCGTTGGAGCAGCCTTCGGGCTGATTGGCTCGGAGGCCCTTGGCGAGTTGCCCGGGCGTAACCCACAGCATTGAATCCCCCGTTCGGAACAAGGCCGCGTTCGCTTTTGCAGAGCGCACGACGCGACCTGGAGTTGGCGCCAATTCACCCGCCCGCAGGACGAGGCGGCAACAGGAAGTATTCCTTTTACAGTTTGGAGATGAGCACAACCCATGGCACGCACCACAAAAAAGGCGAGCAAGTCCGCCAAGAAGTCTTCGAAGAAGGCCAGCAAGAAGACCGAGGAGCAGCCCGCAGTCGAACAGCAGGCTGAGGCAACGCAGGAGGTCCTGGAGCAACCCGCGCCGCAAGGCGAGGAAGCGCCCAAGAAGGACGCACAAGGAGAAGAGGACGCTGGCGGGTTCGATGAGGAGATGCACGCGAAGTACGAGCGCGTCAAGCGCGGCGAGCTTCACATCACCGATCTCCAGAAGATGTCCGTCCAGGAACTGCACGATGTGGCCAAAGCGGAGAACGTCGAGGAGTACACGGGCCTCAACAAGCAGGACCTGGTTTTCAAGATCCTCAAGGGCCGCATACAGAAGGACGGCCTGATGTATGGCGAGGGCGTGCTCGAAGTCCTTCCCGACGGGTTCGGCTTCCTTCGCAGCCCGGACTACAACTACCTGCCCAGCCCCGACGACATCTACGTTTCGCCAAGTCAGATTCGCCGGTTCGGACTGCGCCTGGGCAACATCGTGGCCGGTCAGATTCGCCCGCCGAAGGAGTCGGAAAAGTACTTCGCGCTCCTGCGGGTCGAGGCGGTGAACTATGAACCGCCCGACCATGTGACCGACAAGGTGAACTTCGAAGACCTCACCCCAACGCACCCCGACCGTCGGGTGTTTCTGGAAAGCACGCCCGAAGAGGTCAACATGCGCGTGGTGAACCTTATCACGCCGATCGGGTTCGGCCAGAGGATGTTAATCGTCGCCCCGCCTCGAACCGGCAAGACCATCCTCATGCAGAAGATGGCCAATGCCATTCATCACAACCATCCTGATGCGTACGTAATCATCCTCCTGGTCAACGAACGGCCGGAAGAAGTCACCGATATGGAGCGGAACACCACTGCCGAAGTGATCTCCGCCACATTCGACGAGCCCGCCACACGCCACATTCAGATCGCCGAGATGGTGCAGGCCAAGGCCCGGCGAATGGTCGAATACGGCAACGACGTGGTCATCCTGCTGGACAGCATCACCCGCTTGGCACGAGCCTACAACGAAGTGGCCCCCCACTCCGGGAAGATTCTCACCGGCGGCGTTGATGCCTCGGCACTGCAGGCCCCGAAGCGATTCTTCGGCGGCGCGCGCTGCATCGAGAACGGCGGCTCGCTGACGGTCATCGCCACGGCCCTGATCGACACCGGCAGCCGAATGGACGACGTGATCTTCGAAGAGTTCAAGGGCACCGGCAACAGCGAACTCCATCTGGACCGCCGCCTGGTGGATAGGCGCATCTGGCCCGCGATCGACATCAGCCGATCCGGCACCCGCAAGGAAGAACTCCTGCTCGACCCGCAGGAACTCAAGCTCATCTACCGCCTGCGCAAGGTTCTGGCCGACATGCAACCGGTCGAGGCAATGGAACTCCTTATCAGCCGGCTGAATAAAGTCCAGACCAATGCCGAGTTCCTCATGGCGATGAACATCGACTGAACGGGCTGTCTCGTCCTGCAATGCATGACGCCGACCGCCGCCGACGGCAAGCGGCACTTGGCCATTCAGCGACCGCAACGAGTTTACTGTCGGGTAATCTGCGAAGGTAGTTGACGATGAAATACAAGGCTGTGCTGTTCGATCTAGACGGAACGTTGCTGGACACGATCGATGACCTGACGGCCTCCATGAACGCCGCCCTGGCACAACTGGGATGCCCCCCACGCAGCATCGCCGAGTGCAAGCGGTTCGTGGGCGACGGCGTCGTAGCATTCGCCAAACGTTCACTGCCGGCGGATCGCCGCGACGAGGCAACGGTATTGCAGTGCGTGGGCTCGATGCGACAGCACTATGCAAGCAACTGGGCTAACAAGACCCAACCTTATGACGGCGTACCCGAACTTCTGGACGCCCTGACGCAGCGTGGGCTGAAACTGGCGATCCTGTCCAACAAGCCCGACGACACCACGCAAATATGCGTCAACGAACTCTTGGGCGGCTGGGCGTTCGAGATCGTCCAGGGCGTCTGCGACGGCGTCGAACCCAAGCCCGACCCCTCCGGCGCCATCCACGTAGCAGCGACACTCGGGATCGCCCCGGAGCAGTTCCTGTACATGGGCGACACGAATACGGATATGCAAACAGCCAACGCAGCCGGCATGTACGCCGTCGGGGTCCTGTGGGGCTTCAGAACGGCCGAGGAACTCACGGAAAACGGAGCTGCGACGCTGCTGGGCTCCCCCTGCGATCTGATCGAGCTGCTGTAACCGCCCTGGATAGCTCTCCTGACCAGCCCCCGCCGCCACCAGCGGAAAAGACTGGCCCGCCTGATGGAATCGACGGGTCGGGGGTCTTTGTCACCAAAGGGTATCGATCCCACAGACGGGCCATAGCTGCCCGGTCCTATGCATTTACCGGCTTATTGCTTGTGAATTACTTCGCTGTGTCTGTTCTCCGTAACAGATGAAGGCGTCTCGGGAACATCGACGATGATGTTCACCGGGCCGTCGGCGGCGCTGCCAACGGTCATGTCCGCGCCGAAAACTCCTGTTGCCACATGAAGCCCCTGGTTGCGAAGCTCCCGGATGAATGTCTCGTGAACCCCTTCGGCCTGCTCGGCCGGCGCCGCGGCGACAAAAGCCGGCCGACGTCCTTTGCGTGCATCACCCAGCAGTGTGAAGTTCGAAACGACCAGGACACCCCCCCGAGTGTCCCGGACCGACAAGTTCAGTTTTCCTTCGGCATCCGGAAAGACCCTCAGATTCGCCACCTTTTCCGCAAGCCGCCCGGCGTGGGAAGCTTCGTCGCCCACGGCGACGCCCACGTACACCAGCAGGCCGTGCTCGATGCGACCGACAACATGCATGCCGCTGTCTTTGACAACCTCAACCGAAGCCCATTTTACGCGCTGGATCAGGGCCCGCATGGTCAGTCGCCCTCCCCGCGATACTTCCGCAGTACCGCAGATGCGACCTTGGTCACGTTCTTGCGCAGCTGGGCAGGAGCGATCACTTCCACCTGCTCCCCGTAGCCCAGAATCCACCAGAGGATTTCCCCAAGCCCGTCCACCCGGACGAAAAACTCCGCCGAGCCGTCATCGTTCCATTCCACGCGCTGGCTGTGGTGCCACTCGACCTCGGCGACGTTGCCGGCCACCTTGGCGTTGAAGTGCAGGTGGACATTGTAAATCCTGCCCTCGGGAATCATCGACCAGGCATCGCCGAAGTAGCTGTCCAACTCAGCGTCCTCCGGCGGCACGAACGCCTTTCCGGTGGCAGTAAGCTTGCGGATCCTGCTGAGTTTGAACGTGCGGATTTCCTTGTGCCGCACGGAGTAGGCGATCAGGTACCATGCCCGCCCGGCAAAGACCAGGCGAAGTGGATGCACCTGTATCGTGATCTGCTTTCGCTCATGAAAGCTGATGTAGACCATTCGACAGGTATCTCGCCCAGCGATTGCCTCGGCAAGGCGGTCGAATGTGGCATCGAGACCCTCGTGACGCGCCGCCGGCGCCGGCGAAAAGTGGACGTTGTCCACAATGCTGCCGACCTGGCGACGAATCGCCTCGGGCAGGGCCGTCTCGAGCTTCATCGCCGCTCGGGCGCCCTCGGACAACAACGGCAGGCGGGTTGAACTGCGCATCTTGCCGGTTAACACCAGCATCGCCAGTGCTTCGGTAACCGTCAGGTTCACCGGGGGCAGAAAAAAGTGACGACTGATCCTGTAGCTTCCCCTGGCTTCGTCGAAGTAGTATGGGATGTGCGCCATTTCCAGCATGTTCAAATCCCGAAAAATCGTCCTGCGGCTAACATCAAGCTCTTCAGCCAAGTCATTGGCCGTCAGATCCCGGCCGCTCTGCAGGAGAGTGATGAGTCGCAACAATCTGTAAATGCGACTGACCTTCATACTGCTAAACCTTTATCCGATATGGCAGTGACAGCTCTGTGTCACCGCAAAAGAGGCCTTGCTTGTTTTTTTTGCAGAACTCACACATAGTGCCGGTCCCCGGCGGAGGTGTTTCGAACATTACACCTGCTTTAGAAATGACTTACAAGAAGTTTCTCAAAGAAATTATGAGCTTTCTTTTCTGACGACAAGAATAAGGAATCCTTGCAGTGAGAGGCTGGCGCATTTGAGTCCAACAAACAATTCGGAAATGAGCAGACCGTCGGTGACTTACCGAGAGACGCCGTTGGGTGAGGTCGTTGCGTCTTGGGCTTGTGTCCTTGCAGGCATATCTGGCGGGCCGGGCCAGTCCGCTTCGCCGATGGCCATGGGCAGCGCCAGTTGCACCCCATGCAGTTCAAACATGGTGCCGGTAACCCGGGCCAGGTCCACTTGGGCAATGTTGTAGTCAGTGACCGCCGCCAATTGAGCTATCTGGGATGCCGCCAGCGACAATTGCGACGACAGCTGCAACTGGAGCAACTCCGGGCTCATGGCCTTGGTTCGGACCAGCTCCCGCAGCGCGTCGGTTTCCGCTTGATGGGCTTGGACGGCCGCTGCCTGAATCTGCATCTCCATGAGGCTGGTGTTGATCTGTCGGACGCGTTCCTTGACCTGCACCGCAAGTTGGTCGGAGGCGTTTTGCAGGTCCGTCACCGCACGTGTACGTTGCAGTTTTCGGCGCCGCAGGTCTGCCAGTCGCTCGCGATTGCCCAGGGGGTATTCAGCCGTCAAGCCGAAAGTGTAGCTGATGAAGTCGCCGTCGAGCATATTTTGCGTCGCCTGCCCACCTTTGCCGGCCAACCCCTGCATGGCAACCGAGGTGGTAAAATCAAGACGCGGCAATACCTGGTTCTTTGCGACGCTGACATTCACCGCAGCCAAGGCGATTGCCAAGCGTGCCTGGGCCAGCAACGGGTTGTGGCGCAGGGCTGCCAGAAGCTGATCCGTCACATCCACGCGGACCGGCGCGTGCGCCAGAGGCGTGGTGGGGACGATGTCGTAATTGGCCAGGACATTGATCTGCTCGTCGGCCAGCAGTCTGGACAGGGCGTCGGCAACGTCCTTTATTTTTTTCTCGCCCCGGACCACCAAGGCGCGACGGCTTTCCACGGCTGCTTCGGACTGCTTTTTCTCGACATCGGTGGCATCCAGATCAGCCCGGGCCCACACGCGATCGCGTGTCTCGATCGTCATCTCCAGCAGTTCACGCTGGATGTTGAGCTCTTCGATCGCCTGTGCCAGCTGCCAATAGGTCGCGATCACGTTTCCAATGACTGCCTCGGCCTCCTGCCGAAACGATTCCAGGTTGACCTTGTGGTTCAATCGAGCGATCCGCAATTGGGCAAGGTTGAATTCGGGCCAACCGTCGCGAAGCAGCGGCTGGGCCAACTCCAGCGTTACCCGGGGCTCCCACCGCGTGCTCAAAGCCGAGAACGCGGAGTTGTCCCACGTGCGGGTCATGTTCCAGGTCGCAGCCCACTGCGCGCCGGTGATGGTCTTTTGTCGCAGGCCCAACTCGTAGGCGCGTTCCTCGCTCTGCCCGGCGGCGATAACGACCCCCGTCTGCTCATCCATCTTGGACCTTCCCCAACTGCCGAACAGAACGTAATCGAATTCGGCAGCGGCGATGGTCATTTCCTCGCGCGAGATCGCCGGATCATAGCTGACAACCCGGATGTCCAGGTTGTTTGCCAGCGCGAGCATGATGGCTTCCTGAAGGCCTAGGTAAACCGACGCGGAGCCTGTCTCGTCGTCGCGGACGATGCGAACCTGCGGGCCTACCTCGGAGATCGGCCGGAGAGAATCCAGCCCCTCGCTGCCCGCGCGATGTTGGGGGCCCTTGCGGGCCATCGCCTCGGCGTAGCGGTTGACTATTGTGGGGTCAATGCCGCCTGGATGGACACACCCAGCCAAGACGGCACCGGCAGTGACCACAATGAACCATCCATGCACGTACCGCTTCATCAGCATCCCTCGGGTTAACGATCAGCGCTGCTGCAATTGGCCCCAAGAATACGCAAGCCGACAACAAGAGTCTACGCAAAAAAGCAAAGTCTCGCACTGCCATGAACGTCTGCGCCGAAATCGATCAGCCCAGCGTCATGTTGTTTCGGTGGATCACTTCATCGTAGGGCTTGTCGCCCAGCACGTTGGCGATTTGGGCAGACTTGAGCCCTTTGATCCTGTCGATCTGCTCCGCGGAGTAGTTGGTCAGGCCTCGTGCGATCTGCTGTCCGCGGGAGTCGATCACCGCCACGGTGGCGCCCTTGCCGAACTTGCCTGCCACGGCCGTGATGCCCGAGGGCAGCAGGCTCTTGCCCTTTTCCGCCAGCGCCTTGGCTGCGCCGTCATCGATGACAATCTTGCCCTTGAGCCTTGAGGCCTGTCCGATCCACCGCCGACGGCTCGACATCTTCCGCCGGGCCGGCACGAATACCGTCCCCAGGCGTTCGCCCTCGAGCAGCCGCGGTAGGACGTTCGGCTCGTTCGCGTTGGCGATCACAGCCACCTCACCCGCCCGAGTCACCAGATCCGCAGCCATCAGCTTGGTGGAAATGCCTCCCGAGCCGAGGGCGCTCTGCGAGCCGCTATCCAGCGCTAACGTCTCGCCGTCGACCTTCTCGATCACGTCCAGCACCGTCCCATCCTTGATCACCCCGTCCACGCTCGTCAGGAAGACCAGCAGGTCCGCCCCGAGCATGTTTGTCACCAGTGCCGTCAAGGTGTCGTTCTCGCCGAAACGAATCTCGTCCACGGCCACGGTGTCGTTCTCGTTGATGATCGGCAGTGCCTGGCACTCAGCCAGGGCAGCCAGCGTGTTGCGGATGTTCAGGTAGCGTGTGCGATCCTCGAAATCGTCCCGGGTCAGCAGCACCTGCGCCACTCGCACGCCTCGGGAGGCGAAGATGTCGTGGAACTCTCGCATCAATTGCCCCTGCCCGACCGCAGCGCACGCCTGGAGCATTGGCATCGTCTTTGGGCGACGCGAGAGCGACAACTCGGTCATTCCCGCACCG
>Ga0180434_10005415_pt1 | contig 15060 bp, 10 predicted proteins | sample SS_ome_7_FD_132453 | JGI IMG/M metagenome (GOLD analysis project Ga0180434, IMG submission 132453) | Hypersaline lake sediment archaeal communities from the Salton Sea, California, USA - SS_1_D_2 metaG | ecosystem: Environmental > Aquatic > Non-marine Saline and Alkaline > Hypersaline >...
CACCTGCGCCCGGTGCATCGGGAGATACACCGCGCGGGAAGATTAGCGTTCCAGCGCTGCTTGCTGATATGGCGTTGAAGCGTTAGCCTTCGTCGCCGGCGTCCGGCTCGTCCTGCTTGGGGCGGTCGGCGTCCTTCTTGCCCTTTTTGCCTCGCGGCTTCTCGGGCTTTTTCTCCAGGGCCTCGCGCTGCCCGGCCGTCAGGACCTCCTGCTTGATGTCCTTCCGCAGGGCGGCGACGATTCGGTCCTCGGCCTTCTCGTCGTCGGCGTCGGCGAGTTGCCTGGCCGCCGCGTCGGCCATCTTGCGAATCGTCCCTTCCTGCGCCTCCGAGAGGTCGGCCCGCTTGTACCACCGCATCGCCCGCCGGTACAGGCGGAAGCCCGTCCACGTGACCTGCTGGTCGGGCGTGAGAACGGCGTAGACCTCGGCCATGGCCTGGTCGTCGAGGCGGCGGCGCTCGGCCTTGAGGGCCTTCCGCTGGTCGCGGAGGCGTTTGGCCTCCTCCTGGTTGCCGGCTTCCCTGGCCTCTTGGATGGCCTTCTTGAGGTCGGCGAACTTCTCGCTGTGGGCCTTGTCCCACTCGGCCAGGGCCTTCTTGCGGGCCTGGACCTTGGCCTCGAGTTGGTCCTTCTGCTCGTCCGTCAGGTTGCACTGACTGGCCATGATGGCGTACTCGCCCCGCAGGCCGCTGGATTTCTTCCTGGCCTTGGCGCCCTGCCGGTCCTTCTCGCCCTTCTTCCGGCCGGCATCGGCATCGTCGGCCATCATCAGGCCGAACAGGACGGCTGCCGCCAGCGGAAGGGTCCACCACGTGAGGTGTTTCATATCTCGCGTCTCCGAACGACCCCGAGGCTGAATAAGGCGGCCGCGCCGGGCCGTGCAGCCGGCCGCCCTCGCCGCGCCGGACACGCCTCCGAAAAGCCGCGCCCCGGCAGGCCACTCCTTGGCTACGTCCCAGTGCATGGTGGACCAGAAACTCGGCCCCGCTGCAAGCATTTTTCGCCGGCTGCGGCGCCGGCGACGCGGAGAGGGGCTCCGCATCCGCCGCGCCGGACGTCGCGAAGTAGTCCCAGGCGCTGGACTCGCCGGCCCGAAACCGGTACCCTTGGCGGTCGGCCGGGTGGTCGGGCCACCCATCGAAACCGAGATGGCCATCGCCACGCGAGCGTGGCCATGCCACCCCAGGCCGCCCGGTGCGCCATCTGCTCGGAACACACCAATGGCCGAGAGCGAACCGCCGACATCCCGCGCCCGCCTCCGGCGGTGGCTCGGTGCGCTGGCGGCGGCGGTCCTGGTGGCGGCGGCCGTGGCCGCGGGCTTCCTGCCCACCCTCCTGCCCTCGACCCTGGTCCGGCGAGAGGTGGCGGCGATGCTGTCGGAGCGGCTCGGCCGGCCGGTGACCGTGGCCACGGCCCGCCTGGACTGGCGGGAGGGGCTGACGGCCACCGGCGTTCGCATACGCCGACGCGACGGCGAGGGACCTTTGGCCTGCGCCGACCGCCTGAGGGCCGGCTTCGGACCCATCGAGGCCGCCCGCGCCGCCGCCGGCCGAGGGGCGCGAATCGAGAGCCTCCGCTTCGACGGCCTGGAACTGTGGCTCGTCCTGGACGAGCAGGGCCGGCTGAACGTGGCCGACCTCCTCGAGGGCGAGCCGATGGACGTGGGCATGGTCCAGATGGGCGGCGCCCGCGTCCATTTCCTCAACCGGCGGACGGGCGGTCGCCTCGACTTCGAGAACGTCCACGCCACCGTCGGCACACTCACCGGCACCGGCAACGGGTACGTGAGCCTTTCGGCCGACCTGTGCCGGGAGAGCCGCGATGAGGCAGACGCGGCCGTGGAGGCGGCGGCCGACCGCGAGGCGACGGACGCTTCCACCGCCCCGTCGGTCTGCGGCCACGTGGTGGTGACGGCCAACCTGGACCGCCTGGCTGTCGGCCCGGACGGGATGCCGGTCGGCAGCATGAAGGCGGAGTGGTCGCACCTGCCCTGGGACCGCCTGTGGGCGGTCGTGGCGCCCGAGTCGCCCCTGGCCGGGACGCTGCGCCAAACCTCCGGGCGGATGTCGGCCACCGTGAGGCGGGGCACCTGGAGCGCCGAAGGCGCCGTCCGCGCCGGCCAACTGGCCTGGCCCGCCGAGGGGGATGCCTCGCCGACGGCCCTCCTTCCGACGGCGATCCTGGGGTTCCGCCTGCACCGGTCCTCGGCGTCGGTCCCCGTGGTGCTGGACATGGTCACGGTCTCGGCCCCGGGGCTCGACCTGAAAGCCACCGGGACGGTGGCGCCGGACCGGCGCCCCCGGGGGGGGAAGGCCGGCGCCTCGCCCGAGCGCCCCTGGGCCAGGCCGCGCCTCGACCTGGAGGCCGAAGGGGCTGTCTCCTGGGGCCCCCTGTGCCACAGTGCGGGGCCGCTCGGGCCGCTGCTCGATACGTTCGACCGCCTGGGCGGCAAGGCGCAATTCGGGCTGGAGGTCGAGACGGACGACGAGGGCTACCGCCTGGCCGCCTCGGCCGACTTCACCGATACACTTATGGTGGCCGAGGGGCGGTTCGAGAAGGACGAGCGCGATGGGCTACGCCTGCGACTGTGGGGGAGGTGCGACCGCCGGTTCCGCTCCCTCTCCGAGGGGCGCCTCGCGGCGGACACCGACGCGGCCCGGCTTCGCCTGAAAGGGTCGGCCCCGCTGGCCGGTCTCCTCGAGGCCGTCACGGAGACCGGTCCGGACGGAGTGGCCCTGCCGGCGCGCCTCGCCCGCTTGGCGGGGGCGGAGGCGACGGCCAGGGCCGAGGTCCGGGACAGCGAGGCCCTCCTGGCCCTGGTGCCGGCGCTCGGGCAGGGTCTCGGGCCGCTGAAGGCCCGCGGGTCGTGCCGGTTCGACCTTGCCGTCCGGCCGATCGCTTCCGACGAGGGGGCATCTGCCGGCGCGGGCACCGGCAAGGAAGCGGCGGCCGGCCGACCGGCCGGGGCCGGCGCCGCCCGGCGGGACGCCCCCGGCGACGACGCCGAGCCGCAGGGCTGGACGGCGGCCCTGCATGCGGACCTGACCGACGCCGCCCTCGACCTGGATGTGCCCGGCGGATCGACGAAGCCGGTCGGCACGCTCTGCCGACTGGATGCCGACGCCGTCTTCTGGCCCGCCAAGCGGCGGTCCGACCTCCGGCGGGTGGGTGTCCGACTCGGCGACGCCTCGATGGCCTGGGACGGCTCGGCCCGGATCGACTGGCCGAGGAAGAAGGACGAACAGCCGGTCGGCCGGTTCCAGGGGACCCTGGCCCTGGAGGGGCTGGCCAAGGCCGGCGCCATGCTGGTCCCCGGGCGCTTCGCCGCCGCGCCGCCCGTGGCCGGCGGAGCGGTCTTCGACGTGACGGCCGACCTGACCGAAGGGCGGCTCCGGACCCGCATGGAGGCCGGTCTCGGACGGATGGGCCTGCGGCTGGGGCGGTACCTGGTTAAGCCGGCCGGCCGGCCGGCCTCGCTCGCCCTGACGACCCTCTGGCATCTCGGCCGGTGGAACCGCGTGGAGGCCGAGGCCGACCTCGACCTGCCGGCCGTGCGCCTGTCGGCCCTGGGGCAGGCCGTCCTGGTGGCCGAATGGCAGCGGCGCCCTCCGCCGCCCGAAGGAAGTCCCGCGAGTTCCGCAGGACGGCCGTCCCAGGCCGCCGCGCTCTCGGCCGCCGCGAGCGGTGCATCAGGAGATGCACCGCGCGGGACGCTGTCCATTTCCGCGCGGCGGGCTTCCCGGCCCGTCGCCGGGCCCGTAAAGCCCCGGCCGGGGTCCTCTCTCGCCGTCACGCTCGGCCCGAAGAGCACGGTCGAAATCCAGGCCCACGTCTCCGACGCGGAGCGTGCGGCCTCCCTGTCGCCCCTGCTCGCGGAGGCCCTGAAGGAACGCCGGGCCGAGGGCCGGGCCGAAGGACGTTTCGTCCTCTCGCTCCGCCAGCACGGGCTCCAGGCCGCCGGCGAACTCGACCTGACCGAGACGGCCCTGGACCTGGGCCGCCTGCTGAAGAAGCCGGCCGGCCGGGTACTTCGCGGCCGGGTGGCGGGCGACATCGCGCCGCATCCCGGCGGGTGGGTCGACGTGCACCTGGCCACGGCCGAGGCCCGCCTGGCCGAGTCCGTGACACGGCTCGACGGGCGGGTCCGGCTCGACTGGACGGGCCTGGCGGCGCCGGTGGACCCGTCGGCCCGCCTCACCGCCTCAATCGACGAGGCCGACCTCGCCATCGAGGGGAACTGGCAACACGGGCCGGCGCTCAATGAGACGCTGCCGTGGCTCGCGCCGCTGCGGAAGCGTTGCGGCCTGGAGGGCGCCACCCGTTGGCGGCTCGCCCTCTCGGGCACGCCCACCCGGGGACGCGTGGACCTGACCCTCGATGCGACCGGCTGCCGGGTCTCTGCCGCCGCCGGCCGCGGCGACCGGGAGGAACCCGTCACCGTCAAGGAGGCCGGCACGCCCGCCTCTGTGCGTCTCAAGGTCCGATACGGCGAGGTGCCCGGCGAGGTGGAGATGGAGCAGATGGAGGTCCGCCTGGCGGAAGCGACCGCCTCGGCCCGGGGCCGGATGCTCTTTGCCGACCCCCGCCTGCTGACGCTCGAAGTGCCGGACGCCTGGACGCTGCGCCTGGAGGCGCAGGTGCCGGACGCCGCCATCCTGGCCTCCCTGCTGCCGTGGCATCTGGCGGACCTGGAGCCGACCGGGGCCGTCGGGGTCCAGTTGCGGGTGGCCGCCGACGCCCGGGGCGCCGAGGTCGAATCGTGCCGGCTCCGCTTCGACGCCGCCCGCATCCGCTGGCTGGGCCGGTCCGTTCTCCTGGACGGGCCGGTGGCGTACGACCACGAGCGGCTGGAGACGGAGGGGCTGAATCTGAAGGTCGGCGGCTCCGACGTGCGGCTCGTGACGTACATCGCCCGGCCGAAGGAGGATCCGACCGGTTCGCTGATCGTCCGCGGCACGGCGCTGGACCTGGCGGAGGTCCGGGAGATGATCCGGCGGACGAGCGAGTCGCTGGCGCCGCGGAGCCCGGAGGCGGGCGAGGCACCGGCGGCGAACGGCGGCGGCGACGCGTTTCCGCTCGCCCGGCGCCTCCGCCGGCTGCTCGCCCGGGCGCACCTGTCGGCCGACGTGCGCCTGGACCGCGTCACGCTCGTCAATCCCGCGTGGGACACCCGCTACGACCTGGCGGGCCTGGAGGCCGAGGGCCGTCTGGCCGAGGGCCGATTCCTCATGCCACGGTTCCGCTGCCGCCTGAACCGCGGAACGGTGAGGGGACGGATGCGGCTGGATTTCGGCCAGGACCCGCCCGTCCTGCACGTGGCCTACGACGCCCGCGACCTGGCGATGGACGAGAACCTCGAGCCGTACATCGATACCACCTTTCCCGGCATGAAGGTCTTCGGGACGCTCAGCACCCGGGCAACGCGCACCCAGCCCCTGGCCGAGGACGCCCACCCCGTGGGCCGGGGCGAGACGGTGCTGACCGACGGCGTGCTCGCCGGCCCTGCCGCCCCGGACTACATCGCCAATCTCCTGCCCGGACTGAAGTTGACCCGCTACCATTTCAACCGGATGAGCAACGTCTTCGAGAACCGGCCCGACGGCACCACCGACAACCGGATGCTCTTTGACGGCAAGGCGTACGACCTGTTCATCTTCGGCGTCTCGCATCCCGACGGCCGGACGCGGTACACGCTGGGCGTGGACCTGCTGCTGAGCCTCGGGTCCGACACCCTCAGCCGGACGCTCGGCCAGGGCAAGTTGCCCCTGATGCATTACAACGGGCGGATCGTGGGGAAGCAGTTCGCCGAGCGCGACGTCTCCTACGTCCTGCCCCACGAGTTCGCTTACGAGGTGTTCCTGAAGCGGAACCTGCTGCTGAAACTGATTCATCGGCTCGGCCGGCCCGAGCCCGACATCAAGAAGCCCCGCGTCGTGCCGAAGGAAGAACACCGCATCGAGCCCCGGCGTGCCGAGCCCCGACCGTGAGAGAGCGCGGTGGGTCTCCGTACCCACCGCGCTCGGAGAGCCTTGCGCGGTAGGTCGGGAGATTTACCCGCGGAGGCGGGCCCGCCGCGAGGGAAGTACAGCCTCCCACGCGGTGGCCCTCCTGGGCCACCGCGCCGCCAAGTGATCCGAAAGCGTTCGTGGAACGAGGAACCCTATGCCCGGCCGGGACCTGAGACAATTCATCGCCCGCCTGGAGCGGGCCGGCCAGTTGCGGCGTGTCTCGGTCCCGGTGTCGCCGGCATTGGAGATTGCCGAGATCGCCTCCCGCCTCGTCGCCGAGGGCGGCCCGGCGGCGCTGTTTGAACGCGTGCAGGGACACGCGATGCCCGTCCTGGTGGGCGCCTTCGCCTCGATGCAGCGGATGGCGTGGGCTCTGGGCGGCGAGGACCTGGACGGCATCGCCGGTCGGCTGGCCGCCCTGCTCCGCCCCCTGGCCGCCGAGGCAAGCCTGATGGAAAAACTCCGGGCCGCCTCGCGCCTGCTGAAGGCCGCCGCCGCCCGGCCCAGGACCGTCCGCTCCGGCCCCTGCCAGGAGGTCGTCCGCGAGGGCGACGAGGCCGACGTCTCCGCCCTGCCCGTCCTGACGTGCTGGCCCGGCGACGGCGGGCCGTTCCTCACCCTGCCGCAGGTCTACACGGCCGACCCGGACGGGTCGAACCGCAACGTGGGGATGTACCGGCTCCAGGTGTTCGGTCCGCGGCGGCTGGGCGTCCACTGGCACCGCGACCACGACGGGGCACGCAACTTCCGGGCCTGGGCCGAGCGCGGCGAGGCCATGCCCGTGGCGGTGGCGCTCGGCGGCGACCCGGTCCTGACCTACGCCGCCACCGCCCCCCTGCCCTACGGCATGGACGAACTCGTCCTGGCGGGCCTGCTGCGCGGCGAGGCGATCCGGACCGTCCGGTGCCGGACCGTTTCGCTCTCGGTGCCGGCCGAGGCGGAGATCGTCATCGAAGGCACCGTGCCGCCGGACGTGACGGCCGCGGAGGGGCCCTTCGGCGACCACACCGGCTACTACTCGCCCGCCGCCGCGTACCCCGTGCTGCGCGTGACGGCCGTCACCCACCGGGCCGACGCCATCTATCCGGCCACGGTGGTGGGGCGGTTCCCGAAGGAGGACTGTTACCTGGCGAAGGCGACCGAGCGGCTGTTTCTGCCCGTCATCCGGACCCTTCGGCCGGAGGTCGTCGACCTGAACCTGCCCCTGTTCGGCGTGTTCCACAACTGGGCGATGGTGAGCATCCGCAAGACCCGCGCCCACCAGGCCCGCGAGGTCATGCATGCCCTCTGGGCGATGGGCCAGATGAAGTACACCAAGTTCCTCGTCCTCGTGGACGAGGGCGTGGACGTGCAGGACGTGGAGGAGGTCTTCTGGCGCGTCGGGGCGGAGGTGGACCCGCAGCGGGACCTCGTCGCGACGACCGGTCCGGCCGACGTCCTGGACCACGCCGCCCCGGCCGACGGACCCGCCGGCAAGGTGGGCATCGACGCCACCCGCAAATGGCCCGAGGAAGCGCCCGGCCGGGAGTGGCCCGAGCCGATCCGCTCCGACCCTGAGGTGGCCCGGCGCGTCGCCCGCCGATGGGCGGAGTACGGGTTTGAGTAGGTCGAGCGCTTCAGAGCGCGGTGGGGCTCCGTACCCACCGCGCTCGGAAGGTCCTGCGCGGCGGGTGCTCCAGACCCGCCGCGCCTTGTCCTGGGAATCTCTCTCTCGACCCATGCCCGATCGCCCCGACACGCCCGACCCCCCCGCGGTCCGCGAGATGTTCGCGGCCGTCGCGCCCCGGTACGATTGTCTGAACCGCCTGCTCTCGGCCGACCTGGACCGGCGTTGGCGGCAGCGCGCGGCCGATGCCGTGAGCCGTGACCCGTTCGACGCGGCTGCGCCTCGCTCAGGGCAGGCTCTTCCGGTCGCGGGCATCCACCCCCTCGTCGTCGACGTCTGTACCGGCACGGGCGACCTGGCGGCAGCGGTGCTTCGCCGGTGGCGGCGGGCGCGCGTGGTCGCGTGCGACCTCAGCCGGCCGATGCTGGTCCGTGCCCGGGCCAAACTTGCCGGGGCAGGCCTGGCGCGGCGGTCGGCGGTGGTGGAGGCCGACGCCCTCGCCCTGCCGATGCCCGACGGGTGCGCCGACGCCGCCTGCTGCGCCTTCGGCGTGCGGAACTTGGCGGACGAGGCCCGGGGCCTGGCGGAGATGGTCCGCGTGGTCCGGCCGGGCGGCCGGGTGGTCGTCCTGGAGTTTCACCGGCCGCGGCGCGGCTCCCTGGCGGGCATCTTTAGCCTTTACTTCCGCCGCATCCTGCCTACGCTGGGGGGCTGGATTTCCGGCGGTCGCCACGGCGGATACGCGTACCTGGTCCGCTCGATTGAGCGATTCGGACCGCCGGAGCGGCTGGTCGAGGCGATGCGCCGGGCGGGCCTCGCCGGGGTCCACGTTGCCCCGCTGCCCGGCGGCGTGGCGTCGCTGTACGTCGCCGAGCGGGGCGAAAGGCAACGACCGAGCTAGTCGCGAGCGTGAGCGACCGGTTCAAGCGAACAGGCCATGCACTGCGCCAAGTGCTTCTTCTTCGAGACGCCCGTCGGCGACGAGGTCTGCAACCGCTGCGGCCGGGCGTACCTGCCCGAGGCCAACGTCTACCTCGGCCTGCTCGTCCTGGTCACCGGCGGCCTGGCGTGGACGCTGCGCCACCTGGTGACCGGAAACGTGGACCCGTTCGTCCGGCCGGCGGTCGACCTTGGGCTATGGTGCACCTGGCCGGTGTCGATGGTGGACCGGCCGGCGTGGGGACTGGTGCTCGGCGGCTGGCTGGGGATGCTGGCGGCCGCTCCTGTCCTGACGGGGATGATGTACGGCAAGCGTGGCGGGTGGCTGTTGGCGCTGCTCCTGGCGCTGCTCGGGCCGAGCCTCGCCCTGGCCGGGGCCGTGGCGGCAGGCGTCTGGATCGCCGCCGGCCACACCTTTCGCCTGCCGAGCAAACTGGCCAGCGCCCTGCTGGGCCTCGTCCCGGCGGTCGCGTACCTGTTTGCGGCGACGGCGCTGACGGACTGGACCGCTGCCGAGGGCGCCCCGGGCGTGTCGGCAGGGGCCTCGCTGCTGTCGGCCGGCCGGCCGCTTCCCCCCGCGCTGCGTTCGATGGCGTACATCCCGCCCGCAGCGGCGACGGTGGTGGCGGCGTCGGCCGCCGCCCTGGTCGTGGCCGTCGGACGGGCCGACCGCTGGCACGTCCGTTGGCCGGGGTCGGCGCTGACCGTGCTGACGGCCGGGCCGGTGCTGGCGCTGGTGGCCGTGGTAGGCGTGGACGAGATTCGCTACCGGATGGTCCTGGGACCGGGGCCGGCCCCCGGGCCGTGGGCGGAGGCGGCTCGGAGCGAAACGGACCGCCTCCGGGGATTTCTCCGCCGACATCCCGACAGCCCCCGGGCCGCTCGCGTCCGGGCCCGGCTGGCGCACCGGCTGTGGCGGTCGGCCGCCCGGGCCGAGGGGCCGAGCCACCGGACCGAGGCTCTGGCCCTCTGGGAGCAGGTGCTCGACCGGCGCCCGACCAGCCCCTACGCGGCGGAGGCCTGCCTGTACCTGGGCACCGCCGAGGCCCAGGACGGCCTGTTCGAGGAGGCCCGGGACCACTGGCAGGCGGCCCTGGAACGCGTGGCGGCCGTCGGGCCGGCCCCCGAGGACCCTCTGGCCGACGTCAGCGTCGTCCGGGACCTGTTCTCGGTCGGCTCCCGCCTGCGGGCCCGCGAGGTGGCCGAGCGCCTGGCGGACCTGCGCCAGGCCGTCCTCCTCCGCCTGGCTGTCCTTGACGAGAACCACCCCGGCACGCCGGCGGGCACCCGGGCGCTGGCCCTCTATTTCCGGGCCGTCGCCCTCCGGGGCAGCAACCCGTATCGGGAGACGCTGCTGGCCGCCCGCAAGGCCGACCCCCACGGCCCCCTGGCCGACAACGTTGCGTTCGACCTGGCGATGCTCGCCCCGGACGAGGCCGACCGGCTCAACGGGCTCGCCGCCGTCGCCGAGAAGTGGCCGGAGAGCGACGGGGCGATGCGGGCCCACGTTCGAGCCGCCCAGGCGCTGGTGGCCCGGTCCGAGACCGACCCCGGCGCGCTGCGGACCGCCCGGACCCATCTGCTCCGGGCCCGGACGATGCTGGCGGCCCGCCGGCGGCGGAATCCGGAGGACCCGTACGTGGCCGCCTTCGCCGACCAGGTGGAAAAGGAACTCGTCTATGTCCAGGCCCAACTCCGGGTCCCCGAGTCGGCAGGCTGATCCGCCGGCCGAGCCTACGCTCCTCGTCGGCGTGACGGGCGCCTCGGGCGCCGCGTACGCGGTGCGCCTCGTGGACCGGGTCGTCCGGGCCGGCCGCCGGGTCTGGCTCATCGTCAGCCGGCCGGGGAGGCTGGTCCTGGCGGACGAGGCCGGCATGGGCGGGACGCCCGAGGCGCCGGACCTTTCGACCCTCTGGCCGGCCGACGTGCTCGCCCGCCTCACCTACACCCCGGCCGAGCGACTGGATGCGCCGCCGGCGTCCGGCTCGTTCGGGGCGGAGGCGACCGTCGTCCTGCCATGCTCGATGAACACGCTGGCGGCGCTGGCGCACGGCCTGTCTCAGAACCTGGTGCACCGGGCGGCGCAGGTGGCGTTGAAGGAGGGCCGGCCGCTCGTCGTCGTGCCGCGCGAGATGCCCGTCACGCGGATCGACCTGGAGAACATGGCCCGGCTGGCGGGGGCGGGGGCCCAGGTCTGGCCCGCCATGCCGGCGTTCTACCACCGGCCGGAATCGGTGCAGGACCTCGTGGACTTCGTCGTCGCGAAGGTGCTGGGTCGGCTGGGCATCGAGCACGGCCTGGACACCGCCTGGCCGGGGGCGGACGGCTCGAACAGCGTGAGCAATGTATAGCGATTGTCCAGCGAGGCCGATGCCGAGGTTCCTGGAGCAACTCGTCGCGTTCGGGCGGACGATCCGGCTGAGCCACAGCCTCTTCGCCCTGCCCTTTGCGCTCGGCACGGCGCTGGTGGCGGAGCCGCCGGTCCCGGCGTGGCCTGCGCTGATGCTCCTGGTGGCGTGCATGGTGGCGGCGCGGACGGCGGCGATGGGAATGAACCGGGTGGCGGACGCGGCCCTGGATGCCCGAAACCCGCGGACGGCGGGGCGGGCGATTCCCGCCGGCCGGCTCTCCCGCCGGGCGGCGCTGGGGCTGACGCTCGCCAGCGCCGCCGCCTTCGTCCTCCTGGCCTGGGCGTTTTGCCTGCTCCGCGAGAACCCCTGGCCGGGCCTCCTGGCCCCGGCGTTCCTGGCGGTTCTGTTCGGCTACTCGTGGACGAAGCGGGTGACGGTGCTGACGCACTGGATTCTGGGCCTGTGCCTCGGACTTGCGCCGGTGGGGGCGTGGATCGCCCTGCGGGGCGAGGTGGGCGGCGTGGCCATGCTCGTCGGGACGGCCGTCCTCTTCTGGACCGCCGGGTTCGACATCCTGTACGCGTTTCAGGACGTGCCGGTGGACCGGGACCAGGGCCTGCGCAGCCTGCCTGCACGGTGGGGAACACGGGCCGGCCGCTGGACGGCCGTCGCCTGCCACGCCGCCACGGCCGGGCTGCTGGCGTCGGCGATTCTCTACAACCATCGGCCGGGGGGCGAGGACGTCCTCGGCGGGGGCAGCACGCTGGCCCTGGAGGTCCTGGTGCTGGCGATGGCGATTCATCACGTGCGGCTGCGGCGGGCGACGGCTGAACGCATCGCCCGCACCTTCCTGCCGATGAACGCGCTGGTCAGCCTCGTCTGGCTGGCCGGCGTAGTGTATGACGTGGCGTGGGTGCAGCACTAGCCGCGAGCGTGAGCGAGCGGTCCGGCAAGGCAAGCACAATGAGCCTCGACGACCTCACGGCCAAACTCGACGCCGGCGAGAGGCTCTCGCGCGACGACGGCCTCGCCCTGTACGCGGCGGACGACCTGCTCTCGCTCGGCGCGCTGGCCGATCGCGTTCGGCAGGCGCGGCACGGACGGCGGGCCTGGTACATCCGCAACACCCACGTCAATACGACGAACGTGTGCGTGAACTGTTGCGGCCTGTGCGCCTTCTGGGCGGCGCCGGAGGACGAGGGCGCCTATGTCCTCTCGCCCGAGGAGGTGGTCGAGCGCGCCCGGCCGGACGTCGAGGCCGGCGCCACCGAGGTCCACGTCGTGGGCGGGTGCCATCCCGGGATGGACCTGGACTACTGCCTGGCGGTCGTCGCCCGCCTGCGGGAGGCGTTTCCGGCGGTGTGCATCCAGGCCTTCACGGCGGTGGAGGTGGCGCACGCGGCCGGGCGGTCGGGCGTGAGCGTGGGGGAGGCGCTCCGCCGGCTGAAGTCGGCCGGTCTGACGGGGATGCCCGGCGGCGGGGCGGAGATCTTCGCTCCACGCGTCCGACGCCGCATCTGCCCGAACAAGATCTCCGGCGAGCAGTGGCTCGCCGTCCAGCGGGCCGCCCACGGCGCAGGGCTCCCGACCAACGCGACGATGCTGTACGGCCACGTGGAGAGCGCGGCCGACCGCGTGGACCACCTGCTCCGGCTTCGGGCGCTGCAGGATGAGACGGGCGGCATCCAGGCGCTCATCCCCCTGCCCTTCCATCCGGCGGGCACCGCCTTCGCGGACCTGCCGGACCCGACGGCCGTGGACAACCTCAAGACGATGGCCGTGGCGCGCCTCCTGCTGGACAACGTGCCGCACCTGAAGGCGTTCTGGATCATGCTGGGCCCGGACCTGGCCCAGGTGGCGCTGCGGTTCGGGGCCGACGACATCGACGGCACGGTGGTGCGAGAGGAGATCACGCACGCGGCGGGCGCCCGCACGCCGCAGCGTCTCTCGGTCGGGGACCTGGAGGCGCTGGCGGCTGGCGTGGGATGCGAACCGGCGGAACGCGACACCGTGTACCGGCGGGTGAAGCGGGGGGCGGACCTGCATCAACGGAGGAACGTATGAAGATGCGCCGATCTATCGCACTCGCGGTCATGCTGGTGGCGGCGGCCGGATGTGCGGAGGAGGAACCGGCGACCCCGCCTTCGGGCGGAGACGCCGAGGAGGCCGCCACCGCCCACATCCGGGCCGTCCGGCCCGGGAACATGAGTCGCCGCGTCGGCCGCCGGCCTCGGTTCCGCTGGAAACTGCCGAAACGGCTCCAGGTGGCCACGCACGTCACGTTCCTGCTGGCCGAGGCCGGCACCGGCGCCGAGCCCGTGACCGAGCAGTCGCGCCAGCGCCGCATCGCGACGGCCACCGGGCTGAGCGCCTCCAGCCCGGAGGCGCTGAACCTGTGGGACCCGCCCGCCGGGTGCGTGCTGACCGGCGAGGTCCGGGACGTCTCGCAACTGGCCCCCGGGACGTGGTACCGGTGGCGCGTGCGGGCCCTGGCGCCGGGGACGGCCGAGCACGCCGACTTCTATTTCCGCACCCGCGAGGAATCCGCCGCGGCGGGAGAGTGAATGAAACCTCCTCTTGGCGCGGCGGCCCCGCGTGGGAAATGACAAATGTCAAATGAGAAATGATAAAGTACGCCTTCGGCGTACGCAGAGCGTTTTTTTTGGCATTTATCATTCTTCATTTAGCATTCTGACGCTGTTTCCCCGAAACTCGTCCCGACGCTGCGCGCCACGGCCAGGAGCGGGTCGTCGAGGGGAACATTCCGGCTGCCGCCGGCCACGTCCTCCAGCGGCACGTCGGTCAGGCGTCCCTTCTGCCAGGAGGCCATGCGGTTCCATCGTCCCTCCGCCACGAGCCGCGCCGCCTGGTAGCCGAGCATGGAGGCGAAGGCGCGGTCGAACGCGCACGGGCTCCCGCCGCGCTGCACGTATCCCAGGTTCGTGGACCGGGACGAAATGCCGGTCTGCTGCTCGACGGTGCCGGAAACCAGCCGGCCCACGCCGCCCAGGCGGATGGGGTCGGGGCTGCCCTCGACGCGGCGCTGGACGACCATCCTGCCGCCGGCCGGCCGGGCGCCCTCCGCCGCGCAAAGTATCGAGAAGCGTTTTCCGATGCGGTGCCGACGTCGGCACACCTCGAAGACGGCGTCCCAGTCGAAGGGGATTTCGGGAATGAGGATGACGTCGGCGCCGCCGGCGACCCCCGCGTGCAGGGCCAGCCAGCCGGCGTACCGGCCCATGACCTCCGCCACCATGACGCGATGGTGCGCGCTGGCCGTCGTGTGCAGACGGTCCAGCGCGTCGGTCGCCACGTTCACCGCCGACTGGAACCCGAAGGTGCGCTCCGTGCCCGGCACGTCGTTGTCGATGGTCTTGGGGACGCCGGCGACCGGCACGCCGCAGCCGGCCAGGCGTCCGGCGATGGCCATCGACCCGTCGCCGCCGATCACCACCAGGCCGTCCAGGCGGTGGTCGGCGAAGACGGCGAGGGCGTCGCCGGAGCGGTCCGTGACGGTCATCTCGCCCTCGTCGGTTTCCTCGGCCCACTCGAACGGGTTGGCGGTGTTGGAGGTGCCGAGGATCGTCCCGCCCTGGGTCAGGATGTTGGAGACGGTCTCCCAATCGATATCCAGGGTGCGGCCGGTGACGAGGCCCTCGTAGCCGTCCAGGAAGCCGACGATGTCGGCCCCGTGCTCGTGCATGAGGGTCTTGGCGACGGCGCGGATGACGGCGTTGAGACCGGGGCAGTCGCCCCCGGCGGTCAGGATGCCGATACGCATGGACGGTCTCCTTGGCAGGCGATGGTGATGGTGTCGGGCCGGGGGATTCTATCGTGCCGAGGTCCCGCCCGGCGGCCCTCCTGGGGCACCGCGCACCCACCGGCCGTCAACGGCCGGACGGTCCGGGCGGGATTGTATCGCGCCGAGCCGGCCGACGCGAACGGAAGTTCGCCAAGGCGCACGGGCTTGCGAGCCTTTCGAGCCCCGACCGTCAGAGCCTGCTCTGAGCGAGGCACAGTTTGCCCGCCTAACACTACAACGCGACGTCAGCCTTTTGCGCGGTGGGTCTGGAGCACCCACCGCGCTCGAGAGGGCGTTTTCGGGGCGGCGCGGCGGGTGCGGAGATTTACCCGCCGGAGGCGGGCCCGCCGCGCA
>Ga0180434_10005417_pt1 | contig 15050 bp, 13 predicted proteins | sample SS_ome_7_FD_132453 | JGI IMG/M metagenome (GOLD analysis project Ga0180434, IMG submission 132453) | Hypersaline lake sediment archaeal communities from the Salton Sea, California, USA - SS_1_D_2 metaG | ecosystem: Environmental > Aquatic > Non-marine Saline and Alkaline > Hypersaline >...
CCACGCCTTCCGCGAATGGGACGGCTGGAGCGTGGAGCACGGCCCGGACCGGGCCGATCATCAGCCGACCGCCGAACCGACGTCCCGCAAGAAACTTCTCCTCGAGTGGTTCGCGAAGAACGCCAAGCCGCACTTCGAGGCCGGCGGATCCCCGTAATTAATGAACAAGGACTTCTCAATGCGTCGAACAGCCGTCTTCCTCGTCCTGATTGCCCTCGCGGCCGGCTGCATGCAGGCGGCGGGCCGGCCGACGGCGGTGGTCGCCCCGGTCCCCCCCGAAGCCCCTGCCTGGGTCGAGCGGACCGACGGCGCCACGCGCTGCGTCGTGGCGACGTACCGCCTGAGGGCCCCGCGCAGCCGCGACGCCGAGGACGTGGCCTGCCATTTCTTCCTGCCGCAGGACGAACCGTGCCAGGCCATCCACGCCCTGCGGTTCCAGCCCGATCCGACCGAGATCGTGATCGACGCCCACGGCCGGCGGATCGTCTGCTTCCGCCTGCCGCGCATTCCGGCCGGCGAAACCGCCGTCGTCCGATGGATGGCCCGCGTGACGACGTGGCGGACGCAGCACCACCTGGCCCCGCCGGCCGGTGCGAATCTGGCCCCGCTCGCCCCGGCCGTCCGACAACTGTACCTGGCCGACCGCGCGCCGTACGGAATCAACTCCGACCATATCCGCAAGACGGCCGCCGACCTGGGGCCTGAGACGCTCTCGGACCGCGAGGTCGTCCAGGCCGCCTGCGACCACATCAACAAGCACGTGCGGTACGAGTTGTCGGGCGGGTGGGACAACGCCGCGACGGTGCTGAAGCGCGGCACGGGATCGTGCAGCGAACTGGCGTATGCATTCATCGCGCTGTGCCGGGCGCGGGGCGTCCCGGCCCGATACGTCGGCGGGTCGATGCTGCGGGCCGGGCCGCCGCTGTTCTTCGACCGGGCCCAGCACCGCTGGAGCGAGTTCTACCTGGACGACCTCGGTTGGGTGCCGCTCGATTTCCGCATGAAAGGCTACAAGGGCGACGGCTTCTACATGATGCCGGGCGAGCGGCTGTCGCTGGGCCACGGCGACGGCGACGCCGCCAGCGGGTCGCCCCTGGGATGGATCTACACGTGCAACATGACGGCCCGCGCCCGGCCGCAGGCCGACAAGGAGTACGTCTGGTGCGACGACGCCTCGGACGAGACGTTCGAGCGGATCCATCGCCTGGCGTCGGCGGCGGCATCGGCGGATGCGGCGGCGCGGCGGCGCGCGGTCGATGACCTCGAGGTCACCGGCGTCCCGCTGGCCGTACCGTTTCTGGCGGACCTGCTCGAGGATGGCGACACGGGGACCGTACCGGCGGCGGCCCGGGCGATCTGCCGGCTCGATGAGGCCGCCGGCCGGCACTATCGGTTCGCCGTGCGGGACCGGCGCGACCTCCGCAAGGCGCTGACGGAGGGTCTGGAGGCACTGGAGCCTGATGCCCGCCGCGGTCGGGTCGGCCAGTGGACGGATCTCGTGGCCGGCGGGCGGCCGGCCGTCCCGCCGGCGGGGGAGGGGCCGTTCCGCGCCGAGTCGGTTGACGGCTCGCCCGCGTTCACCAACGGCGACCGCACCGGCCGGACCCTGTTCGATTACCGGACGGGCGACCGGTGCCTGGTGGCGCTGGACTTCACGTCGCACGGCCCGGGGCAGGCGGGCCTGGTGTTCGCGTGGGCGGGGCGGTGGTGCCGGCTGCGGGTGCCGATGCATGTGCCCGACCCGCCGTACCGTGAGCGCAACGGTCTGGACGGCGTTCGGCGATCGCCGCGGGGCGAGTACGGCGTGACCGCGGATGATCCGCACCGGCTCGTGGTTCTGGTTGATGGGTTCCGCATGCGGGCTTTCCTGGACGGCAAACGGGTGATCGACGCCGGCAACGAGACCGTCGGTCCCGGCCGGGTGGGCCTGGAGGTCTGGGGCAAGGACACGCGGCTGGAGGTGGCCCGGCTGCGGGTGTTCGAGGGCGGTGAGTCGGCGTCGCTGGTCAAGGCGATGGAGAATCTGGCGGGCGACACCGACGCAGGGGCAGAGTGACCGGCCATGGCGGTGCAGAATCGGCGTTTCGCGGGGAATCGCGGTCGCGGGGCGACCCTCTGGGATTTGACTTATCCCGATTCTGTGTTATAGTGTATCAGGAGTTGAGGGGCCATACAAGGGTGCGCCTGGGGTCAGGAGGGGTGCGATGTCATTTTCCGGCCGGTTGGCCCGTTGGTCCGCCGTATTCGGTCTCGCCATGCTGGTCTTTGCCGTCCCCGCTCGTGCGGATTTCACGACGGTCGACCTGACGCTGGTACCGGCGAGTGCGCAGTACAACACGGTGGACCTGTCGCTGGAGGTCAGCGCGTCCGGCAGTACGGTGAGCGACACCGATACGTCGACCATCGCAGGCAACGTCCTGGCCCAACTCACGTACACGGCGCCGCCGGCGGCCTACGATGCGGACGTGACGGGCCTGGAGTTCACGGGCGGCCATGTGACGTTCAGCGACATATCATTTTACCTCAGTTTCGGGCTGGCCGGCAACATTACCGCCGACGGCACAAACCTTGCGGGCTACCCCGACACGCCCGCCCCGCCGGGGACGGTCACCGTGGTCCATTTCCCGAGCCAGTTCGAGTTCCCGACCCAGGAGCACGAGGTCGTGTTGAACGAGGGCTCGTTCGTGATTGCAGGCAACGGCTTGATTGGCGGCTTCCTTTCGCCCAACCCGATGCTTTTCGACCTGAGCACCAGCCCCATGTCGGGCACGACGACGGGAACCGGTACGCTGGATGTGTCGTCGCCGGTCATCGCCGGCAACCTGGCCACCTACGACGTGACGCTGACGATGCCGGTGGCGTTCGACGAGGAAGTGTACAACGACGGGACCATTGCGGCGAGCGTCGTGGCGTCCGGGATACTCCAGGCTGCCGGGCAGTTCACGCACGTCATTCCCGAGCCGGCCACGGTGCTGCTTCTGGCGGCCGGGGCGGGCGTGCTGGGGCTTCGCCGCCGGCGGTAGCGAGGCCGGGGCATTCCGCGCAGCCGTCCTCTGGCATTCCGCGCAGCCGTGTCTTGAGGGTCGGCGCCTGGCGCGGGCCGGCCGCGCATCCCTGACGGCGGAGTCAACGTGCGCGGAAAAATCCGCGTTTTATTGTTGACAGAGTCCGCAGCCTCTCCTTACTGTTCACCTGTCCTGTGGCCCGGCGTCGTCCTGGGGCACGGGCGCGGACGCCCCTCACCTCTTGATTCCCGGGGCGGCGGTGCACTCGTGGCTTGCAAGGGAGCCCGTGGTGCCATCAACCTATGTAGCATCGGAAGAAGGTCTGGCACGTCTCCTCGAGGCGGTGCAGGCGGACGAAGTCTACGCCGCCGTCCGCCGCGAGCGCGGGCCCGAGTACTGCAACCTCCGGGCCGACACCGAGGCCGACGCCGAGCCCGCCCTGCGCGAGCCCCGGCCGTCGGCCAGCCCGAAGGCGTTTCTCCAGCCGGCCACCGAACGGGTGGCGGTCTACTCCACCAGCGGCGTCGACGCCGAGCGTTCCTGCCCCGCCTGCGGGCGGCGGGCCCTGGTGGGCCTGCGGGCCTGCGACCTGAAGGCCATCGAGTATCTTGACAAGGTCTTCCGCGGGGGTGACGTGGCCGACCCGTTTTACGAGGCCCGCCGCACCAGCGAACTCCTCATCAGCGTCGACTGCGTGGCCGTCCACGAGAACTGCTTCTGCACGGCGGTGGGCGGCCGGCCGTTCGCCGAGAGCGGCTTCGACCTGAACATCACGCCGCTGGAAGAAGGGTACCTGGTGGAGGTGGGCTCGGAGCGGGGGCAGGAGGTCGTCGAGCGGGCCGGCGACGCCGTCCGCGAGGCCACCGAGGAGGACCTCCGCCGGCGCGACGCCGCCCGCGAGGCCAGCCTCGAGCAACTCCGCCGGCAGACCGGCGACTGGCGCGTCTCGGACCGCATCCAGGAGGCGCTGCTGGCCAAGGACGAGGCCGCCGCGTGGGGCGACGAGGCGGCCAAGTGCGTCGAGTGCGCCGCCTGCACCTTCATCTGTCCCACGTGCCACTGCTTCTACCTGTACGACCAGGCGGGCGGCGAGGAGGAATTCGAGCGCGTCCGGACCTGGGACTCGTGCATCCTGGGCGATTACCACCGGATGGCCGGGCCCGCCGGCGCCAAGCCGAGCCCCCGGCCGGGGCTTCGCACGCGGTTCGCCAACCGCATGCTGCACAAGTATGCGTTCAGTCCGACGCAGTATGGCCTGCTGGGATGCACCGGGTGCGGTCGGTGCATCGAAGCGTGTTACGGCCAGATCGATATCCGCGACGTGTTGAGGGGATTCGAGGAGTGACCCTGAACGTCGAAGCCAATCCTTACGCCCCGCAGGTGGCTCGTCTGAGCCGCGTCATCGACGAAACCCCCACCATCAAGACGTTCTGCTTCGACCTGGACAACCCGCTCGCGTTCCGGGCCGGCCAGTTCGTGCAACTGGGCGTGCCGGGGCTGGGCGAGGGGCCGTTCACGCCCTCCAGTTCGCCGCTCGACCCGGGCCACCTCGAGGTGACTGTCCTTCGGACGGGCGAGGTCACCGAGCGCCTCCACCGCATGCAGGCCGGCGACGCCTGCCTGCTGCGGGGTCCGTACGGCAAGGGGTTCCCGGTCGAGAAACTCGAGGGCAAGGACGTGCTGGTGGTGGGCGGCGGCGTGGGCCTTGCGCCGCTCCGGGCCCTGATCTATCAACTGCTGTCGATGACCGACCGCCTCGGCCGCGTCGTCATCAAGAACGGGGCCCGCGAGACGGCCGAACTCCTGTTCCGCCGCCAGTACGACGAGTGGGCCGCGCACAAGAACGTCTCGCTCGAACTCACCATCGACCGGCCCGAGGCCGGCTGGACCGGCAGCGTGGGCGTCGTCACCACCATCCTGGAGAACGTGCCCGGCGAGATCGACATCCAGAACTGCTACGCCTTCACGTGCGGCCCCGAGATCATGCTGAAATTCGTCACGCAGAAACTGCTGGAGAAGGGCCTGAAGGCCGAGCAGATTTACCTGTCGATGAACCGGCGGATGAGTTGCGGCATCGGCAAGTGCGGCCGGTGCAACATCGGGCCGTATTACCTGTGCAAGGACGGGCCCGATATCTGCTACGCGAAGATCAAGGACTACCCGAATGTTTTCCCCTGAGGGCTCGATGACCGCCGAAGCCGTCGCCGCCCGGTGCCTGCTGTGCAGCGTGGGATGCCCGGTCCGCGCCTTGCGCGTCGGACCCGACCAGTTCGTGCCCGACTACGTGCCACACGCCGGCTACGTCGGCCTGTGCGGGCGCGGCAGCGTCCTGGTCGAGTGGCTGGACCACCCGGACCGTCTTCGGCAGGCCCGCCGCTCGGCCGGTGGGGGCAACGGGACCGGCCGGGCGCTGCCCCTCAAGGACGCCGTCCGCCGCATGGCCGAGGCGGTTCGCGCCGCCGCGTCGGCGGTCATCATCGCCGACGGGAACCTGGACGTCGACACACTGGCGGCGGTGGGCCGGTTCGCCCGCGATGGCGGCGCCTGCTGGACGGCCTACGTTTCGGCCGGCGATGCGGGCCTGGTGCACGGTCTGGACACTTCGGGTGCGCGGCTGGTCGGTCCGGAGGCGCTGGCCGAGGCCGACGCCGTGCTGATCGTCGGCGACGTCTTTGCCGCCCAGCCGGTGGCGTCGCACTGGGTCTACGCCGCCCGCGACGCCCATCCGCGGATGCCGCGACTGGTCATCGCCGGGGCGAACACGGCGACGGCGAAGTTCGCGACCGGCCAGTTCGAGCCGGTCCTGGCCGAGGGGTCGGCCGCTGCTGCCGCCGCCGCGGTCACCGCCGTCCGGACGGGCAGCACCGACGGTCTGCCGGCCGATGCGCGCGCGTTGGCCGGTTGGAAGCAGCAACTCACTGCCGGGCAGCACCCGGCCATCGTTGTCACGGCCGAGGGCGGCTATGCCGAGGGCCGGGCCCTGGCGGAGGCCGTCGCGGCCCTGGCGGCCGAGACCGGCGCGGTGATCTGCCCGTTGACGGCCTGCGGCAACGCGTGGGGCGCAATGCGCGTGGCCGGGGCCGAGGGTGGCGCCTGCCCGGCCGAGATCCTGCGGCCGGGAGCCGACGTCGTTCTGGCCATCGGGTGCGACGCGATCTCGGCTTACGGCCCGGCGGTGGCCGGACCGCTACTCGATGCGGCGAACGAGGTGATCTACGTCGGTCCGATGCCGAACCGCACGAGCGACCGGGCGTCGCTGGTGATTCCGTCGGCGTTTGCGTTCGAGGCGCCGGGCCGCGCGCTGCTGGGCCCGGACCGGTTGGTGACGTTCGGTCCGCTGATGCCGCCGCCGGCGGGCGTGCCAACGGTGGAAGAGATACTGGGCATGGCCGGCGTGCCGACCGGGGCCCAAGGCGCCCCGGCCGACGTGTCGGCTCCGTGCCAGGGGCCTGACATGCCCCCGCCGGTGGGCGACCGAGCAGGAGATGGCAAGGGATTGATGGTGGCCCCGGCATCCGACCCGGTGCATTTCGGGGACGGCAGCCTGACGGGCCGTGCCGCGTGGCCTCGTGCCGTGCGGCCGCGGCCGGTGCTGGCGCTGGCCGAGTCGGACGCCGAGGCTGCCGGCCTCGTGGACGGTCATGTGGCCGCTCTGGATGGTCCGGGCGGGTCGGCCGAGGTGGACGTCGTCATCCGGCCGGACCAGCGGGCGGGGCAGGCGTACGTGACGGGGGCGTTCGCGGCCGTCCGCGATGCCTTCGGGTGGTCGTGGGACGGCGCCCGGCCGGGCGACCCGGTCCGGATGCAGGTGCACAAGGCGTAGCATTCAGCCGCCGCCCGGCGCGCCGTGCAGCACGGCCGGACAAGGCCGGCCGTGGCACGGGGTGAAGCGCACGGCCGGGGGCCGGCAGGGCAGGGTTGTCATTCCGACCGAGGCCCGAAGGGCCGAGCGGAGGAATCTTGCTGTTCGGACAACGGCAACGAAGAGATTCCTCGACTTGCTTCGCTCGCTCGGAATGACACGGGGTTGCCATCGCGACCCTTGGAAGGCAATCGAGCGTCAGGGAGCAACGCATGCCGGACGAAGCCACCGCCGCCCAGGTCGAACGCCGCGTCGTCCTCGACCTGGACCGGTGCATCGAGTGCAAATCGTGCATGGCGGCGTGTTTCTACGGGCACGGGCAGATGACGGGCGTCCAGTTCGTGGACATCGGCCCGGCGGTGCTGCCCGTGGTGTGCCGGCAGTGCGGCGACCCGGCATGCGTCGAGGTGTGTCCGGGCGGGGCCATGACCCGCGACGAGCGAGGCGTGGTGGCTCGGGCCATCTTCAGTTGCCACGGGTGTGGCTCGTGCGCGCGGGCGTGCCCGTTCGGCGTGCTCAGCCTCGAGATGACGGGCCACCAGGTGGCCAAGTGCGACCTGTGCGACGACCGGCTGGACCGGGGCCTGGAGCCGCGGTGCGTGGCCGTCTGCCCCACCAAGGCGCTGCGGTTTGCCACGGCCGGCGAGGTCGAGGCCGAGGGCCTGACGGTCCTGGGCGGCCGGATCGCGGGCGACCATCCCATCCGCAGGAGGTAACGGAGCGTGGAAGTCATCGGCATTTTCGTGGCGGCGTCGGTCGGCACGCTGGCGGTGGGCCTGGTCTCCAGTTGGATCGACCGCAAAGTCACCGCCCGGGTCCAGTACCGCGTGGGGCCGCCGCTCTTGCAGCCTGTATACGACATCATCAAGTTGCTGGGCAAGGAGACGCTCGTCTCGTCGCGGGCCCGGCGGCGGGGGTTCCTGCTTGCGCCGGTGGTGGGCCTGGCGGCGTCGGCGGTGGCGGCCAGCATCCTCTGGGCGGCGAACCTGTGGCCGACCGAGGGATTTCTGGGCGACCTCATCGTGGTGCTGTACCTGTTGACGGTGCCGGCCGTCGCGGCTATGTACGGGGCGTTGGCGAGCGGCTCGCCGCACGCCACGTTCGGCGCGAGCCGCGAGATGAAACTCCTGCTGGCGTACGAGTTGCCCCTCGTCATGGCCGTCCTGGTGCCGGTGGTCCAGATGGCCCGGGCGGTGGGCGAGGGCGGGGCGTCGTTTTCCATCGGGGCGCTGGTCGCGTACCAGGCATCGGACGGATGGGTGCTGGGGAGCCTGAGCGGCATCCTGGCGGCCGTGGTGGCGCTGGTGTCGATCCAGGCCAAGTTGACCCTGGTGCCGTTCGATTTGCCCGAGGCCGAGACCGAACTGATGGGCGGGTCGATGGTCGAGTATTCGGGCCCGCCGCTGGCGATGCTCCGCCTGACGCGGGCCCTGCTGCTGGCCGCGGCCCCGGTGCTGCTGGTGACGCTGTTTGCCGGCGGCATCAGCAACGCCGCGTCGGGCTGGGCGTGGCTGGCGTTTGTCGGCAAGTACGTGGTCGTGCTGGTGCTGGTGGTGTTGATGCGAAACACGAACCCGCGTCTGCGGATCGACCAGACGGTCCGGCTGTTCTGGTTCGGCCTGGCGCCGGTGGCGGCTGCGGCGCTGGTGCTGGCGTGGTTCGGGATGTGAGACAGGGCGGAGTGCAGAGTGCGGAGTGCGGAATGAGTGGCAACGAGGCGCTGGTATATGGGTGGCGGCCTGTGTTCGCCGGCCCGCTTGCGGGCCGCGCGCCTTGAGCGGGCAAGGATAGCCGCGGCACGCCGCGGCCTACGCATTCCGCACTGGAGGTGACGCATGAGCCTGACGACGTTCGGCCTGAAAAAGTCGCCCTGGGTGTACCACGTGAACGTGGGGGCGTGCAACAACTGCGACATCGAGGTCCTGGAACTGCTGACGCCCCGCTACGACGTGGAACGTCTGGGCATCGTCCTGGTGGGGTCGCCCCGGCACGCCGACGCGCTGCTCGTCACGGGCATCTGCACGCGCCAGGCCGAGCCGCGCCTGCGCGAAATCTACCGTCAGACGCCCAAGCCATGCGTCGTGTTCTGCATCGGCGTGTGCGCGATCACGGGCGGGATCTTCCGGCACGCGTACCATTTCAGTCGGCCGGTGGACGAGGTGATCCGCGACGAGGACCCGAACGCCATCATCGCGTACGTCCCCGGGTGCCCGCCCAAACCGGAGGCCATGATCGCCGGCGCCGCCAAGGCATTGGCGACGCTGTAAGAGGGGGCCCTTCGAGCCGCGTGCCGCGGCGCGCGGGTCGCTCGATCGGCAGAGGGGTACGAAAGCGAAGGTGATGCATGTCGGAACTGCAAGACACGACCGGCGCCGGCGTGGAAAGTCCGGTGCTGGCCCGCGTGCTCGAGGCCCTGGGCGGCCTGGTGCTGGAGGTCGAAGAGCAGACGCCCGCCCGCGGCTGGATCCGCGTGGACCCGGCCCGCATCCGCGAGGCTTCGCGGATCCTGTTCGAGGACCTGGGCGCCCGGCTGGCTACCGTCACCGGCATTGAGGTCCGCGACGGCATCGACATCCTTTACCACTGGGCCCTGGACGGCGACCAGTACGTGGCCACCGTGAAGGGCCTCGCGCAGGCGCCGTCGATGGCGATCGATTCGGTCGGGCAGGACCTGCCGGCCGCGAACTGGATCGAACGTGAGATGCACGACCTGTTGGGGGCCGAGTTCCCGGGTCACCCGGACATGCGGCGCCTCATCCTGGCCGACAACTGGCCCGAGGGCGTGCACCCGCTCCGTCGCGGCTTCCGGGTGCCGAAGGTCGACGAGGAGGGCAAGCGCGAGACCGACCAGTGGGAGGGTGCGCCGGACGAGGCGAAGACGCTCAAACCGTCTCCCTCGCAGCCGCGCAGGCCGCAGCCGGGCCGGACGCTCATCAACGTGGGCCCGTTCCATCCGCTCCAGGAAGAGGCCGAGTTCTTCCAACTCTACTGCGAGGGCGAGACGGTCGTCGACATGGACGTCCGCATCTCGTACAACCACCGCGGCATCGAGGAACTCTCCACCCGCCTGACGTGGGACCAGGTGCCGTTCCTGGTGGAACGGGTGTGCGGCATCTGCTCGGCCAGCCATCCGTGGGCGTACATCCGGGCGGTCGAGACGCTGTGCGGCATCCAGGCTCCGCCGCGGGCCGAGTACCTCCGGACCATCGTCGCGGAACTGGAGCGCCTGCACAGCCATATGCTCTGGATCGGCCTGGCCGGCCACTTCCTCGGCTACAACACCGTCTGGATGTGGGGATGGAAGTACCGCGAGCCGGTCATGGACATCCTGGAACTGATTACCGGCAGCCGCATCCATTACGCGAACAACCGGATCGGCGGCGTGCGGCGCGACGTGTCGCCGGACCTGTACCCGGAAATCCGCAAGGCGGTCGATTCCCTGAAGGCGCCGCTGGAACTGATCACGAAGGCGGTCCTCGACGACCCCGTCCTGCACGCCCGCCTGAAGGGCGTGGGCGTCCTGTCGACCGACGACGCCCGCCGCTGGGCCGTGACGGGGCCGACGGCCCGGGCCAGCGGCGTGCCCATCGACGCCCGCCGCGACCATCCCCACGGGGCGTACAACGAGATCGAGTGGCAGGTCATCACGCAGCCCGAGGGCGACGTCTTCGCCAAGGCCGTGGTACGGTGCCTGGAGTGCTTCGAGTCGATCAAGATCATCGAGCAGTGCCTCGACCGGATTCCCGACGGGCCGATCGCGGCCGAGGTGGACCACATTCCGCGCGGGGAAAGTTGCGCCAACTACGAGGCGCCGCGCGGCGAGACGTTCCATTACATCCGCAGCGACGGCGGGCCGGGGCCGGTCCGGCACAAGATCCGGGCCCCCAGTTACGTCAACGTCCCGTCGTTCCGGGCGTCGTGCATCGGCCAGCAGGTGGCCGACGTCACGATCATCCTGGCCTCGGTGGACCCGTGCTACTCGTGCACCGAGCGGATGGCCCGGCTGGTCGACGCGCAGACGGGCCGGCCGAGGGGGACGTTCCAGGACATGGTCCGCGCCAGCCGCGAGCGGACCCGCCGGCTGCGGAAGGAGTGCTGAGGCGGGCGGCCGCGAAGTGACAATGCCATGACAGGACGCTTCTGAGGAACGGGCATGGACATCATCCGGCTCATCGTGGTGCCGCTGGTTGCGGGGGCGGCCGTGTACGTCCTGTGGCTCCTGAGCCGGCTCGGGCCGCAGCGGGCGGCCGGCCCGGCGCCGGGCGCGGACGGCGGGCGCCCGGCCGGCGTCGGACTGACGCAGGTGTCGGCGGCCATCGCCGTCCTGGCGACGGGCGCGACGCTGGTGCTGGCGGTCCTGATGTTCCTGGAGCCGCCGGCCGTTGTGGCGCGGGCAGGAACGACGATCGACCTGGGTCCGATGCGGTTCATGCTGTCGCTGCGAGCGGATGCGCTGTCGTCGCTGGTGGCGGTGGCGGCGGCGGGCATCGCGTTTCTGGTGACGCTGTACAGTGTCCGCGCGATGGCCGGGCACCCCCGGGCCCCGGTCTTCTACGCCTGGGTCCTCTGGACGGTAGGGGCGGTGCTGACGGCGGTGCTGGCCAACAATTACCTTCTGCTGATCGTGGCGTGGGAGGTGGCCACCGTCGGCCTGTACCTGCTGGTGAGCATGGGGCACCCGCTGGGGCGGGCGGGGGCGATGAAGACGTTCGCCATCCTCGGCTTCGCCGACGTCTGCCTGCTGCTGGGCGTGGTAATGCTCCTTCAGACGCAGGGGGTGATGAACAGCCTGTCGCTGATCGACAAGGTGGGCGGGAACAGCACGGCCACGCCTGCGCTGGCGGTGGCGTACCTGCTGATGGCGGTGGCGGCGCTGGCCAAGGCGGGCGCCATGCCGGTGCACACGTGGGTGCCGGCGGCCAGCGAGCACGCGCCGACGCCGGTCTTCGCGCTGCTGCCGGCCGCGCTCGACAAACTGCTGGGCATCTATCTGCTGGCCCGGATCACGTTCGGGATCTTCGCCGTTTCGGCCCCGCTGGCGACGGTGCTGATGGTGATCGGGGCGGCCACCATCCTGCTGGCGGTCATGATGGCCATGATTCAGCACAACCTGAAACGGCTGCTGGCGTTCCACGCGGTCAGCCAGGTGGGGTACATGGTGCTGGGCATGGGCCTGGCGGCGTACGTGCTGGCGGTGGGGCGGGCGTCGGTGGACGGCATCACGCCGGCCCTGGCGGCGGTGGCGACGGTGGCGTTCTGCGGTGGCCTGTTCCACATGCTCAACAACGCCCTGTACAAGGGGTGCCTGTTCCTGATGGCCGGATCGGTCGAGCGCGTGACGGGCACGATGGACCTCGACCGTCTGGGCGGGCTGGCGCGGTCGCTGCCGATCACGTTCGTGTGCGGCGTGGTGGCGGCGATGGCGATTTCCGGCGTCCCACCGCTCAACGGTTTCGTGTCGAAGTGGCTTGTGTACAACGGGGCGCTGGGCGTCGGGTCGGGCCTCGGGATGGTCTGCCTGGTGGTGGCGGTGTTCGGGTCGGCCCTGACGCTGGCCAGTTTCATCAAGGTGCTGCACTCGGTGTTCCTGGGGACGCGCGGCTCGGCGGTGCCGGAAGGCGATGCCCCGCGGGAAAGCGGCTGGATGGCCATCGGCATGGTCGTCCTGGCCCTGGCGTGCGTGGGGCTGGGCGTGTTTGCCGGGCCGGCGGTCAGCGGGTTGATTATGCCGGCGGCCGAGGCGGCGGGTGTGCCGGTGAGCGGCATCGAATCGGCTGGCCTGGGCGGTCTGGCCCTTCGCGGCGGGGCGGGGCTGTGGGAACCGTCGTCCGCCACGATCCTCATCCTGGTCGGCATCGCGGTCGGCGGAGTGATCTACGTGTACAGCCGGGCGCTGCGGGTGCGTGTGGTGGATAACTTCGTGGCCGGTGAAGACTCGACCAGCGACGAGATCTGGCACGTGTCCGGCACGCACTTCTATGAGACGATCCGGCGGCTGCCGCTCTTCGGGACGCTTTTCGAGGATGCGTCGGCGGGGGCGTTCGACGTCTACCGCCTCGTCGGTCGGTACGGCCGGACGCTGGTCGGTCAGTTGCGGGCGTGGCACACGGGCCTGCTGGCGGTGTATGCGAGTTGGGTTCTCATCGGCCTGGTGGTGCTGGTGGTTGCACTGGCGCTGGGATAGCGCAGAAGAAGTTCGAGCCGGCTGCGGGAGCAGCCGGGGACGTAAGAGCATCGCGTCGCGCGCGAGCGCAGAGAGGAACCGGCGACATGGACCCGATCCTGATTCTTCTGCTGGCGCTGCTGGGCTTCATGCTGATCGGGTCGCTCATTGCCATTGAGACGCGCGACCTGCTCTCGAGCGTCATCTGCGTGGGCGCGGTGGGGTTCGGCACGAGCCTGGTGTTTCTGCTGCTGGGGGCGCCGGACCTGGCGATTACGCAGGTGGTAGTCGAGATCCTGGTTCTGGTCGTCCTGGTGCGGATGGTGATCACGCGGCGCGACGAAACGCACGCCACCAGCCGGTCGACGCTGCCGGTGGGTGTGGTGCTGCTGGCGCTCGGGGTAATGGCGGCGGTGGTGTTCGGCACGCTGGCGGGCGGGCCGGCGGATGGGCCGCTTCGGGTCCGTCCGTTCGGCGACCCGCTGATGACCGCCGAGGTGCCTGCCGCCCGGCTCGCGCCGGCGGGCCGAGCCGACCTGGCCCCGCCGGGGACGACCTCGGCCAGTGTCGGCGGCACGTTCCTGGAGCAGGGTCTGACCGAGAATGCGGCGTCGCGCGGCACGGGGGCGGCCAACTACGTCATGGGCGTTCTGCTGGATTACCGGGCGTACGACACGCTCGGCGAGGCCACCGTCATCTTCGTGGCTGTCATCGGGGCCTACGCGGTCCTGCGCAAGGTGGGGAGAAGCCGCCATGCAGGGAATGAGTCTGATCGTTAAGAACATCACGCGTATTGTGGCAGGGTTCATCATCCTGTTCGGCGCGTACATCGTGCTGTACGGCCACGTGACGCCGGGCGGCGGATTCACGGGTGGGGTAATCCTGGCGGGCGGTCTGGCGCTGGTGGTGCTGGCGTTCGGCGAGGAGTTTGCCCGGAACGTTCTGACGCACGACATCGCCCGCCTGGCCGACTCGATGGGCGCCCTGTTGTTCCTGCTGGTGGCGGTGCTGGGCTTTATGGGCGGCGTGTTCTTCACGAACTTCCTGCCGCTGGGCGACGTGGGGGCCCTTCTGTCGTCGGGAACGATTCCCATCGCCAACATCGGTATCGGCATTAAGGTGGGGGCCGGGCTGTTCGGGGTGTTCCTGGCGCTGGCGGCGTTTCGCCGGGCCACGGGCGCCGCGCCGGCCGATACGGGGAGACTGGCATGAGCCTCCAGATGGTACCCTATGTGCTCACCTTCCTGCTGCTGGTGGCGGGGCTGTATGCCATCGTGGCCAAGCGGAACCTGATCAAGGTGATCGTGGGCATCCTGATTCTCGATTACGCGGCCAACCTGCTCCTGGTGCTGACGGGGTACCGCACCCCCCCGGCAGGCCAGGCCCCGGTGGCGCCGATCCTGACGGGGGGGGCTGTCCAGGCCCCGCAACTGGCGGCCACCGCCGTTGACCCCGTCCCGCAGGCGCTGGTGCTGACGAGCATCGTCATCGGTCTGAGCGTGGCGGCCCTGGTGGTGGCGCTGGCGATCCGGCTGTACGAGAAGTATGGCACGTTCGACACGGAACTGATGCGGAACCTGAAAGGGTAACCCTTGGAGCACGTGGTGCCGCTGTTGGTGGCGATACCGCTGGCGGGCGGGTTCCTGATGCCGCTGGTGGCCCGGCTGACGGGGCCTCGGCGCTCCGCCGCCGTGCTGCCGATCCTGCTGGCCGCAGGGCTCCTGGCCCTGGGCATCTGGCTGCTTGTCGTCGGGGGCGAGCCCCTGGTTTACTGGGTGGGCGGGTGGACGTTCCCGGTAGGCATCAGCCTGGTGGCTGATGGCCTGTCGCGCCTGATGGTGGTGATCGTGGCGGCGATCAGCCTGGCGGCCCTGGTCTTCAGCATTGACTACATGGCCCGCTTCACGAGCCCCGGCCTGTACTACGCCCTGTTCTTGCTGATGCTGGCGGGGATGAACGGCGTCGTGCTGTCGGGCGACCTCTTCAACATCTTTGTGTTCCTGGAGGTGGCGGGCATCGC
>Ga0180434_10005418_pt1 | contig 15050 bp, 7 predicted proteins | sample SS_ome_7_FD_132453 | JGI IMG/M metagenome (GOLD analysis project Ga0180434, IMG submission 132453) | Hypersaline lake sediment archaeal communities from the Salton Sea, California, USA - SS_1_D_2 metaG | ecosystem: Environmental > Aquatic > Non-marine Saline and Alkaline > Hypersaline > Sediment...
AAGGCCTCCGGCGCGCCCACCACCTGGCAACAGGCCATCCCTCCGCCCATCCCCGATGACCAGAACGCGGCCGTGCTCTACGAGAAGGCCTTCGCCGCCCTCATTCTATCCTCACAGGCCAAGAGCGAGGTCCTGCAGTATCTGTACACCCCAAGCCGCAACGAGCGCAAAGCGCTCGAAGAAAACCTGCGCGGGATCCTCAACGAGAATGCGCAGGCCCTGGCCTACGCACGGGAAGCGGCTCATCGCCCCAAGTGTCGGTTCGATCGTAACTGGAGCGGTGCTGTTATGATGCTGATGCCTGAACTGTCGCCATTGAAGAGCGTGGCGAGGCTGGCGTCTGCGCGGGCCGTGCTGCAAGCGGATGAGGGCGACCTCGCCAGCGCGCTCCCCTCGTGGTCGCTGAATCTGAGCATCGTGAACCACCTCGACGCGGACCCGACCCTCATGGGTCAACTCACGCGGTACAACATGCTCCACACTGCCGCGACTTCGCTCCAGTGCATCTTGGCTGACGGCCGGCCGAGCCCGGAGCAGTGCCGGCGGCTGAGTGACGACCTCGGTAAGGTCAACATCAGCGACGCGTTTGTCAGGTCGCTTGAAGGGGAGCGCACTCTGAGCCTGTGGATCCTGGATGTGGTCCGCAGGGACCCGCGGGGAATCGAACCCCTGCCGCGGGGCCAGGGTTCGTATCCGGGCGCCGCGGTGTTGGCCCCCCTGACGGCACTGGGTTACCGGGCCATTAGCCCCTTCGACAGGGCTGCCATGCTTCGGTTCTGGGAAAGGCACCTTGCCCTGGCCCGCAAGCCCTACCGCGAGGGCAAGGGGCGCTTCGAAGGCCTGAGGGACGGCATCCCTGGCTACGCCCTCGTGACCCGGGACTTCACGATGTCATTCGAGGGGGCCGTCGCGGCGCGCGACCAGGCGCTCGCCGACATCGGTCTGATGCGCACCGCGCTGGGGCTGGAGGCCTACCATACCGAGATCGGGCTATACCCGGAGTCACTCGAGGCACTGCGGAAGCGCGTGCGGTGGGAGGTGCCGGACGATCCCTTCAGCGGCGAGGACTTCGTCTACCGCCGCAGGGGTAAGGGCTGTCTGCTCTACAGCCTCGGGAGGGACCTGGATGACGATGGAGGCGCGCGCGAGCGCATCCTGACAGATTCCAAGGATCCCCTCAAGAGCATTCGCGATGGCGACATGATCTGGCCCGTGGAGCGGTAGGCGGGACATGCCTGCCCTGCCTGCCCGCCGGAGGCGGTCCTTGGCCAGGGCGGGAGCATGGCTCCCGCCTCCGAAAGCGGCGGCAAGCCGCCGCACTCCAGAGGGGGCTCAGGGCGAGTAGTAGTTCCAGTTCGCCTTGTTGCGGCGGTAGTGCTGCTGGGTCCAGTAGCGCGGGCGGGGCGGGTGCGCGTTGGGCGCGTCGTTCCAGTAGACACGGATCTCGTTACCCGTGACCACGATGATCTCCTCTCGCGCATCGCCCGCCACGTCGGCCACCATGATCCGGTTCGCCTTCTCCGCCCACCGTTCGACAAACTCCCCGGTCATGGGGTTGAAGACGCAGATGTCGCCGGACTCGTGGCGCTCCTTGGCGGCGGCCAGCGTCGGCCCCGAGCCGTCCCAGTCAATGGCCCAAATCTCCTCGACCCCGCTGGCGGTCCAGCCCTCAGGCGCCTTCTCGGCCATCTTCCACTCGGCGATGACATTGCCCCGCGCATCGAAGACCCAGGGAGTCTGGTTCACATTGTGGCGCGAGCGACACCACACCTCCAGGCCCGTCCGGGCGGGGTCGAAGTCGCCGACCGCCGCGTTCTGGGGCTCCTCGCGCCCGGGCCCAGGGCGGTGCCAGAGGAGACCCTGTTTCATGTTCCCCAGCGCGACGTAGTTGCGCCCCTCCTCCAGCAGCACGACCTCGAGCCCGGGCAGGTCCGGCCGCGCGTCGTAGATGAATACAGAGTCAATGTGGAACGAGGCCCCGCCCGCAATCTCCTTGCTGATGAGGGGATACTCCCAGGCCTCCACGAACTTGCCGTCGTGATCAATCACGGTGACGCCGGCGACCTCGTCGCGCCCGTCGCCGTCGAGGTCGGCGATGCGCGCCGGCCCGTGAGCCAGGCCGAAGTAGCGATCCGTCTCCCACAACGGCGGGCCCTCCAGTCTATCAACGGCGAAGGCCGCCAGATAGCGCCCGCGTTTCGCGCCCCGCCGCGAGTCCGGGCCGCTGATGGGCGATGCCTGCAAGATCACGTCGCGGTCGCCCTGGCCGCGCAGGTTGGCCACCATCAGGTGCTCCCACTGCGCCACGTTGTCCGGCTTGGGCGGCGCGACGGCGCGCTTCTCCTTGCCCGAGGCGCCTTCGACGATGTGCAGCCGCCCGTCGGTGGTCAGGAACAGGACCTCCGTCTTGCCGTCCGCGTCCATGTCGGCCGCCTGCACGCCGGGATGGTGCAGCCCCGGCAGGCCCTCGCTCTCGGACTTGCCGGTGAGTCGAATCGGCGCCTCGATCACCCACAGTTTCCCGCCCTCGTGGCCGTAGGCGCCGACCGTCCCCGGCGTGGTGTACAGGTAGTCCAGCAGGCCGTCGCCGTCGAGGTCGGCCACGGCGATGCCGCCGGCACGGTCGGTGGCCGGCGGCTGCGTGGTGGGGATGACAAAGGGGTTCGCCCTGTACTCGGGCCAGTCGTCGCCCATCTTCGCCTCCTTGCGGGCGTGGCTCGCCCCTGCGCCAAGAAGCAACGCGACCAGTGCCGCAACGGCGACTGCGTATCGCCCTCTTGTGAGCATCCGCCCGCCTCCCATTTGCAAGTCTTCGCCTGCCGCCCTATACTTTGACACATGAGAGCCTTGTTCGTTGCGGCAATCATTGGGCTTGTCGGCACGGTAACTGCAGGAGAGCACCTCTCTGCGCTGCCATCGGGCTCGGATGACGGAAGCGGGGCGGACGCAGAGGTCCGCCCCTACGAGGCCGAGCAGCAAGCGTCCCCCCACCCTAACCCTCCCCCGCAAAGGGGGGAGGAGAGCGGCGGGCTGACCGAGATCTACCGGTTGCGCATCGTCAACGACTCGGGTGGCGAGATCGCGGCCAGCCGGGACGGCGGCGCGACATGGAGCCCGCTGGGGCGGGTACTGCGTTGGACGGAGAAGGTGAACCCGCGGGCCTTCGCGGCCAGTTCGTTCGCGCCCATCGGGAGCGTGGCGGCGACCTCGGTGAACGCGCTGCATATCAAGGCCGATCATAACCCCGAAACCGACCGCGCCGCAACCTTCTCGCTTCTGCCCGAGGAGTTCCTGGGCGTGAAGCGGGCGGAGTACGAGTCGTTCCTCAGCCCCGATTCCTCGATCTACACCGACATCGCGGCGGGGGAGGGGATCTTCGGCGGGGGCTGGGCGCCCCTGGTGGGCGACCCGGTGGGCCTGGAGACGCCCGAGGGTCTGGCGCCGCTGCCGCGCGGCTATGTGCCCAGGCGCGGCGACGCGATCGTGATCCGCGTCCTGCGGCCGGCGCGCTATCCAGCGCAGGTCATCTTCGAGAACCGCTTCCAGGGGCTCATCACGCTGCAATACCCCGACGGCTCGTCCCAGGTCATCGGCACCGTGCTGCGGCCCGTGGTGGGGGTGGGGCGATTCCCCGGCTCCCTCTACGCCGGCATCGGCCGCATCCGCGCCAGCCATCCGGGGGTGATTGACGTCTCCGTCAGCCCGCAGGGGCGCATCGGCGCCTTCCAGATCATCCCGGCGGCGCACGCCATGGACCCGGGCACCACCTACATGCGCGTGAAGACACAGTGGATGGTGGTCGGGCCCGTCTGCTCGACCGACGCCTCGTGGGAGGGCGTGGCTCCGCTCTTCCTGCGCCACATCCAGCCCGCCTACCGCGCCCAGGACCTGCGCGATCCCGACTGGGAGGCCAGACTGCTCGCACACTTCCTGGTCGAGGCCCGGGTGGAGGGCGAGTGGGGCCCCATGCCGGCGTTCGATCTGGGGGCGGATGCGAACGCAGCGCTGCCAGAGTGGGCCGAGACGGCCCTTCTGGAGGTCGAGGCCCTCCGGATCTGGTTCCCGCTGCCTCCCGGCGAGCCGGACTCGCCCCCGGCGAACGAGTAGCACGCACCGCCCCGGCCCGTCACCGGCGCGCGCGGCGGCAGGGCCTCGCGGCCGGACGGCGAAGCCCATGGTGACTCGACGTGCGGGAGGTACAGGAAGTGAGGTTCGCGACCGCTGCCGCGCTGGGCCTGATTGCCGCCATGGCTCTGCCCGCGCAGGCCGAGGGATGGTCCTACAAGGGAACCCTGGGCCTGAGCGTCATCGCCTCCAAGTCGGCCGACGAGGGCCAACTGGCGTGGTCGTCTGACGTTGACCTGCAGATCACCAAGCCGACCTCCCGCCGCGACACGCTCTGGATCTACCTGCAGGACGACTACGGCAAGGTCCACGAGACGGAGAGCGACACCGAGACGGTCAGCCCGAATCGCGTGGACTACGAGGCCAAGTACCTGCGCAAGGCCACGGGGCGGCAGTCCTACTTCGTCTCCTACAGCCTGGTGGGCACCCATCACTACGGCGCGGCGGACAACGCCGTCGGAGTGGGGCTGCGCTTCCCGCTCTCCCCGTATCTGAATGTGGACATCTCCGAGGAGAAGGTCCTGGGCGACGTCTGGCAGCACAAGATCCAGATCTACTTCGCCCGCGACCTGGGCGCGCGGCTCAAGACGGCGGGCTCCGGTTCGGCGGCCGGCTCCGAGCAGTTCGGCTCCTCGGCCGACAGCAGCCTAACCTACCAACTCACCGACGGCCTGGCCCTGCGCCTCAACGCCACCTTCGTCAAGAAGCGCGGCGAGGCCGCCTGGAGCCGCACGGTGCGCTTCCAGGCCGTCTGGGCCGTCTCCTCCAAGTAGCAGGACCTGCCCCGCCAGGCCCCGAAAAGGGCCGTAGGGCGGCACACCTGGCTCCGCTCCACCTGCCGTCAAGACGCCCATCAGGGAGGATCTGGATGGATCACTTCGGGTTCTGCGTGGTCGTCACTGCGCTCGTGCTGCTGGCGTCGGCGATGGAGAGCGGCGCGCAGTCCGACCGCGTCTGGGTAAACCTCGGCGAGCCGGCCGAAGAGCACGGCCTCTCGCTGCTGCAGGAGGTGGGCGACGGCGTCACCGAGGCCGCGCAGATGGCGGGCCGCTCCTGCCGGCGCGTGGGGGTGGTGCGCGATGGCGCGCGCAGCGCCTATCTCTACCTGCGCGTTGATCCGGCCTTCATGCACGACGGCGCGTTCGACTGCTTCCTGCGCGTCGTCTATCTCGATGCCGGCGAGGAGACCTGGAATCTCCAGTACGACTCCACCGACGACTCCGTGCACATCGTGCCCGATCGGCCGGGCGCCTTCAAGGGCACCGAGTTGATCCTCAACGGCGACACCGGCGTCTGGCGCACGGTGGACTTCCATCTCCCCGACGCGCGCTTCGCCGGCCGCTGCAACGGCGCCGACCTGCGCATCAGCGCCGGCGCCTCGGGCGAGTTGTACGTCGCCGAGGTCGCCGTGCTCGCGTCGCAGCCGGCCGACTACCACCCGCCCCAGAGCGTGCAGCCCGTCCTCGAGCCCGTGTCGGCCGGGCCGGGCGTCCAGGTCACCTTCGGCGCCACCAACTTCGCGCCCGGCGAGTCGGCCGAGCAGATCGCCGAGCACTACAAGAACGTCCACGCCGACTGGTTCCGGGCGCTGGGCGTCACGTCGTGGGAATCCTACGTGCGCTGGAGCGCGCTGCAGCCCGAGCCCGACCGGTGGGACTACAGCGTGTACGACGCCGAAGTCGAACGCCTCAGGGAGCGCGGCCTGAAGTGGGTGCCCTTCCTGATCGCCGGTCCCGCCTACGCCACGCCCGAGTGGTTCCGCGCCTCGGACAACCACCTGCCCTACCGCTGCCTCGAGCACGGCACCGAGAGCGCTGTCCAATCGCTCTGGAACCCCGACCTGCCGGCGCGCGTGGATGACTTCATTGAGCACTTCGCCGACCACTACCGCGACGCCCAGATCGTCGAGTCCGTGCTGCTGGGCGTCACCGGCGACTTCGGCGAGGCCATCTACCCCGTCAGCGGCGGCGGCTGGACCGGCGACTACCACCAGCACAGCGGCTACTGGTGCGGCGACGCCGAGGCGCGGTCCGCCTTCAGCCGCTTCTGCCAGGAGGCCTACGGCGACCTGGAACGCCTCAACGCCGCCTGGGGCACGGCCTTCGAGTCCTGGGAGGCCGTCGAGATGCCGTCGGTCAGCAGCGACCACCACGGCCAGCCCCTGCTCGACATGGCCGATCCGCGCCAGCGGCGTCGCTGGCTGGACTTCGTCGGTTGGTACCGCGACGCCATGACCGCCTGGGCCGACCTCTGGCTCGCCGCGGCGCGCAAGCACTTCCCCAACTGCGAGGTGTATCTCTGCACCGGCGGCGACGCCTTCCCCACCCACGGCTCCGACTTCAGCGCCCAGTGTAGACTGGCCGCCCGCCACCGCGCCGGCGTGCGCATCACGAACGAGGGGAGCGACTACCAGGCCAACCTGCTTCTCACCCGCTGGATCGGCACGGCCGGCAGGTTCTACGGCTGCTACTTCGGCTACGAGCCCGCCAGCGGCGTGGATGAAAACGGCGTGGTGGCTCGCATCTACAACGTCGGCGCTTCGGGGGCGCGCCAGCTCTTCGAGTACTCCAACAACGTCACGGGCAGCGGCGCCCGCAGGCGCAACTTCCGCCGCAATCTGCCGGCCTTCGAGCGCGACCGGCCCGACGTCGAGGCCGCCGTCTTCGTGCCCAGGACCCACATGACGCTCTTCCCCGCCCAGTGGCGCGACCTGCTGCTGCAGCGGCCGCGCGCGCTGCGCTCGTGGTTCGACTACGACCTGCTCGACGACGTCCTGATCGGCGACGGCGCGCTCACGCGCTACCGCGCGCTGGTCTGGCTGGGCGGCGAGGTGATCGAGGAGTCCACCGCCGAGGCCCTCCTGCGCTGGGTGGGCGACGGCGGCACGCTCATCGCGGCCGCCCTGCCGCACGTCGAGACCGTCGAGGGCGAGCGCGACTTCTTCTCCCAACTCTTCCCCCAGGCGGCGGACGACCTCCAGCCCGGCGGCGAGCCCGACGCCTACCTGCGCGCCGTGGGCGAGGGGCGGACGCTCTGGTATCCCGGCGCAGCAGATGACCCGGCGTTCCTGAAGGCCGCCGCGACGGCGGTTTACGCGGCCATCGGACCGGCCCACCCGCGGCTCGACGGCCGCTGGCCCCGGCTCTACGCCACGACGCTGAGCGAGGGCTGGCTGCTCTACAACGCCGGCGACGAGGCGGTCAGCGGCAGCGTCGCCGACGGCGCGGGCAACGAGATGCCGGTCGAAGTCCCGCCCCACAGCGTCGTGCGCCTCGCGGAGGAGGAGCCGCAGGCGCAGGCCCCCTCGCGCTGGATCCAGTTGACCGTCGAGACGCACGTCGAGGCCGCCGAAGGCGTGGCCGAGGCCCTGCGAGCGGTGGGCGCCTCCGGCGTGTCCGAGGTGCGCCGCCGCGGGCGGCGCGTCGTGTCCATCAGCGCCTACCTGCCCGCCGCCGACGGAATGGATGAGCGCCTCTCAGAGGTGCGCCGGCGCCTGCGCCTGCTGGAGGATGCGGAGGTCACCACGGCGCCGGCGGCCATCAGCGTCACGCCCGTCGAGGCGCGCGATTGGGCCGAAGCCTGGCGCGCCCACTTCCACGTCGAACGCATTCCGCCCAACCTGGTCGTCAAGCCCTCCTGGGAGACCTGCGAGGCCGAGCCCGGCGAGATCGTGATCGAGATGGACCCCGGGATGGCGTTCGGCACGGGCAATCATCCGACCACGCGCATGTGCCTCACCGCACTCGCCGAGGCCATCCAGGGCGGCGAGCGCGTGATTGACGTGGGCACCGGGACCGGCATCCTCGCCATCGCGGCGGCCAAACTGGGCGCCGCCTACGTCCAGGCGCTCGACAACGATGAGGCGGCCGTGCGCACGGCCGTCGAGAACGTCCGTCGCAACAACGTCGTGGACCGCGTGGTCGTCACCCAGAGCGAACTGCTGGCCGCCGCCGAGGGGCCCGCCGACGTCATGGTGGCCAACATCACCCAGGCGCCCATCCTCAAGATGACGACCCGTCTCGCCAAGCACCTGGCGCCGGGAGGTACCTTCATCGCCGCGGGCCTGGTGCGCGAGGGGCTGCCCCGCCTCGAGGCCAAGTTCCGCGCCGCAGGCCTGGAGTTCGTCAAGCACATGCGCGACGAGGAATGGATCACACCCATCTGGCGCATGCCGGAGGAGGGGATCGGGCAGCCGGCGGAAGAGGCCGAACCCGAGCCGCAGCCCGAGCCGGCCGCCGTCGAGCCGGAAGCGCCCGCCGCGGAGGCCCCCGCTGCGGAAGCCCCTGCTGAGGAAGCGGTGCCCCCTGCCGAGCCTCCGCCTCCCGCCCCGGCCCCCGAGCCTGAAGAACCCGCCGCCGCGGAGGAGGAAGACGCGAGTCCCTGGGGCGCGCTCGGCCAACTGCTGCGCGCGGGCGACACGGAGGCCGAGTCGCCGAACGAGACGGCGGATGGCGAGCCGGAACCCCAGTCGCAGCAGGCGCCCGACACCCAGGCCGGCTCCGCCCCGGCCGGCGCCGACGAGTCCCCCGAGGACCAGGCGCCTGCCTGAGGCGGCTCGCGCCATGCGCCGCTTTCTGGTCGAGCGCGACGCCATCCGCGGGTCCCGCGCGGTTCTCACCGGCGCCCCCTTTCACCACGCCGCCCGGGTGGTTCGCCTCCGTCCCGGCGACCTCATCGGGCTCTTCGACGGCTCGGGCGGCGAGTGGATCGCCCAGGTGGCATCCGTCGGCCGGGACCGATTGGAGGCGGAGATCCTTCGCCGCGCGGGTGCCGTCGAGCCGCCGATCAGCATCACGCTGCTGCAGGCCGTGCTCAAGGGCGAGCGCATGGACTGGCTGGTGCAGAAGTGCGGCGAGCTGGGCGTCGCGCGACTCGTCCCCATGCTGACCGAGCGCGTCGTGGCGCGCGTTCCCGAGGACCGCAGGCCGGCCCGCAGGACGCGATGGCAGAAGATCGCCGATGCGGCGGCCGAGCAGTGCGGCCGATCCACGCCGCTGCGGGTCGAGGAGATCGCGGCGCTGGCCGATGCGGCGCCTGAGGCGGGCGCAGCGGACCTGGCCGTCGTGCCCCACGAAGGGGCGCGGGAGCGCGGGCTGCGCGACGTCCTTTCCGGCGCATCCAGCGTCGCGTCGGTCGTCGTTGTCGTCGGGCCCGAGGGGGGCTTCACCGGGGCCGAGGTCGAGACGCTGAGCGCGGCGGGGGGCGTCTGCGTCTCGCTGGGCCCGCGCATCCTGCGCGCCGAGACGGCCGCCATCTTCGCAGCGTCGGTCGTGCTCTACGCGCTGGGCGACGCTGGCTCCGCCTCGACCGTGAGGTGAAGGCGCATCCCCTTCGGTGCGTTCACGGTCACCGTGGCCCGGCTGCGCTTCGCGTCATAGGCCACCTCGGCGGCGGCGGGCTCACTCACCTCGACTCCGACGCGCACCGTGCCCTGGGGGCAGCGCACCACGTAGCGCGTCGGCCCCGCCGACGGAACGCGCACTGCCAGCGCCAGCCGGGTCGGGCTCTCCTGCCGGGCGCCGAGCACTTCGGCTTCCGGCGATGCGTCCAGCAGGAAGAGGGGGCCGTCGCCCGCGCCCATCGTCACGCGCACTCCCGCGCGCCCCGATAACTTGGGGAGCACGCTGCTCGGCCAGCCGGCGCCCATGAGCGTGACCGCCGAGACCTCGCGGCCCTCGCCCTCGATCACGACGTCGAGCCGCGCCTGCTGCCACCGCAGGTTCCGGATCCCGTCCCTCTCCAGCGCCTTCAGCGGCTTCGGCGAGATGCGGAGATTGGCCGGTCTCATGCTGACGCCGTAGTGCGCCCCATAGATGATCGCCAGCAGCCCCCACGAATCCCAGATACGGCCCCGGTTCCCCGCCGACGCCTGCTCCTGCTCGTAGCCGACGGCCTCCTGGAAGGGGTAGTCGCAGGCTGCGTAGTCGGCGAGGTAGCGCCCCAGGACCTCGGCGGTGCGCGGCGCGTCGTGGGCGACGCGGGCCAGCAGGTCCCAGCCGGCTATCCACGGGCACCACTGGTTGAGGCCGTTGGGATAGGGGGCGACGCTGTGGGCCGTGGGGCAGAGGCCGTCCAGGTAGTAGCGCTGGAAGTCGGCATTGAGCCGCCTGAAGATGGCCTCGATGCGGTCCGGGTCGTCACAGAGGCCCGAGTGGACGGCGATCAGGTTGGCGAACGACTCCTCGTTCTCGTACACCGACCCATCCGGGTCGCGCCAGCCCACGTAGGCGCCCCGCACGGGATTCCATAGGCCGCCGTCGGCGACGGCCTTGTTGGCGGCGGCCTTGATGCGGTCCGCTGCGGCGCGCCAGCGGGCGGCCTCGTCGCCCAGGTCGAGCACGGAGCAGAGGGCGGCCATCTTCGACAGCCCGTCGTAGCAGACCGCAGCCAGGTAGGTCTGCTCGCCCTTGATGAAGCCCAAGTCGGGGTAGGTGTCGCCGTCGGCGCCCACCACGGGCAGCCCCCGCGGCCCCTGGAGCGCCAGCACGGCCCAGGCGCAGCGCCGCGCTGCCGGGAGCATGGCCTGCAGGAAGCCGAAGTCGCCCGTCTTGGACACATAGTCGTAGATCATGCCGATCAGCAACCCCATCCCATCCAGGTTGCCGTGGCTGATCTCGCCATGCGCGCCCAGGTAGGTCGGTGCCCAGCCGCGGTCATTGAGGCGGCCCGCGAAGGCCTCGATCTCGTCGCGCATCACACGCAGCGTGGCCGGCCCGGCCACATAGGCCCCGCTCTTCCAGCCGTGGGCCACATCGCGCAGCCAGCAGAACTGGTAGGCGTTGATGATCGCCTCGGGCAGGCCCGGATCAATGACGGCGGCCGTCGCCTGGAGCCGGCGCCCGCCGAAGGGCCGCGTCGTCCCGATGTGCGAGCACCAGAACACGAACTCCTCCGCCTCCGGATCGAACCGCGAGGTCGTGGCCTTGAGCAGCGCCCACTCCGAGACACCCTGCGGGGCGAAGGTGATGGTGACGGCGTGCTGGTAGATCTCGCCGGCCGAGACGGGGTGCGGCGTGCCGTCCGCGCCGCTGTCCCAGACGCTGAGCCCTGCGGCGCAGGTCCCCTCCGCGTCGCGCACCACCGACGACTGAAGGGACGCCTCCGACGTTATGGCGAACGACGCGCCACCATCCTTCGAGACGGCCCCCGCGAACGCCAGGTTCGGATCCGTGAGTTCGCCCGGCCCCACGACGGTCCCCGACGCCATGCCGTGCCGCCCGCCGAAGTAGATCGTCGGGCCGGTGGCCGCGGGCTCCAGGGCAAGCCGCACCTGCCCCAGGGTGAGGTACGACCCATTGCGCTCGACGCGGATCTGCCGGCGCAGCGAGATCGTGTGGGCGTCGCGCGCCAGCGTCACCCGCTGCACCTCCGTGACGCCCGGTCCATGGGAGAGCCCCTTGATGAGGAGCGACGGGCCGTCGGCGGAATCGCGGCGCTCCGTCTCGATCGAGGCGCCGTCGGTGGGTGAGGTCCACACGCCGTCGGCGGGGCGCGAGGTCACATGGAGGCCGTGCCCGGGCCCGGCGAGCAGGTTCGGGCCGTGGCGGCCTCCGCCCTCGACATCCACACTCAGGACGGTGAAGGTCCCGAGGCGGGCGTTGAACACGAGACGCAGATAGGGTGTCTCCAAGGCCTCCACCTGGGCGGCAACGTGGGATGCGGCCATCAGGCCGCAGAGCACCGCGGCCAGAGCCGTGAGCCGTGTCTTCACCTCTGCTCTCCCCGCGTTAGGTTCGCACCCGAAGAATCGAGAACCCCGGAACCAGCGCCGTGCGCTCGCCCTCGGGGGCGAAGATGCGCTTCTCGACGGCTTCTTCGTTCGTGTTCAGGTACAGAATGCCCTCCCGAACCCGGGCCGCGAATACGCCGTCCATCTCGCCGTCGGGGTCCACGCGGCCCTCGAGATCCGGCCGCAGCCGTCTTGGATCGCGCAGGACCGCGCCGACCATCGCCAGGAAGGCCGGGTCGGTCGCGGGGTGGTCCTTGTGGTCGCCCTGCGTGCCGCTGACGTCGGCGCACCTGGGGAAGAGGGCGGTGGCGCCCCTGCCCATCCGCCGCACGCGGCAGTTCTCCTCCGCCTCGTCGCCGCCGAAGAGGCGGTCGCGCCAGTCGGTTCCCTTCTCGTCCTCAATCGCCCCGAACTCGTGGCCGAGCAGCACGCCTCCCGCCTTGACCCACGACGTGATCGCCTCCAGCGCGGCGCGCTCCACGGTGTTGCCCTGCAGCAGAAGGAGCACCCGGCAGCGCTCGAGGACGCCGTCGCCGATGAGTGTCGAGTCCACGATATCGAAGTCCGTGAGGTCGCGCAGTTCCTCGCCCTGCGCCCACCACAGCGACCGCGGCTTCTCCTCCGCGAACCCGTGCTCGTCGGTCAGCGCGAAGTGCAACTTGGGATAGAAGACCGCCACGTCCACCACGGCCTCCTCGCGCCGCAGAAACCCGCGCGCCCGCTGAAACGCCTCGATCAACTCCGGCGTGCCCAGATGCGCCGAGTAGATCCAGAACTGGTCCGCCTGCGTCGTGGCCGCGTTGAACATGCGCCCCACGTTGCCGATGCCGCTCTTGTCGCCGCCCCAGGGCTCGTTGCCGAAGGGCGCGCCGTAGTGCTTGCAGGCCGTCGCCGCCCACCGCGTATAGATGAAGTTGAAGGGATAGGGCGTGCCCTCGTTGGTCACGCGCAGGCCCGTGCCGTGCGGGGCGCCCACCTTGGCCTGGTCGGCCCAGTCGCCGCCGTGGATGGGATCGCCCGAGCCGCCGGCGGCGTGGTAGATCGGCACGCCGGGGAAGTGCCTGTGCACGACGGCCGCCCACTCCTCCGACCACGCCGTCATGGAGCCGACGTACCAGGCGCGGAAGTCAAGCTCCGCGCGCCCGCTCGGCGCGTCCGCCGGCATGAACGGCTCGATCTCCGCCCAGTCACCGAACGCCGTGCCCCAGGCTGCGTTGAGCGCCCCCAGGTCGCCGTACTGGCTCCGGAGGTGGCGGCGTAGGTCGGCGCGCGCGTGGTCGTCGCCGCACCAGTAGCCGAGATGCGTGTGGTAGTCCTCGGGCGCCTTGATGTAGACGGCGTTGAACGTCGTCTCGCCGAAGTCCCCGGAGGGCCCGGTCATGATGGATTCGACGATCCCGCGCCCGCCGTAGCGCTCGGCCAGCAGCCCGAAGAAGCGGTCCGCGTAGTCCAGCAGGTGCGGGTTCCAGATGGACTGCACCGGGCACTCGATGCCGTGCTCCAGGCACTTCACGAACACCGACTTCTCCGACGCCTTGAACCACTCCGGTACCGTATAGGACGGGCCGAGCGGAACGAACATGACCCACTTGAGGTCATTGGCGGTGGCGAGTTCGACGGCGCGGTCGTAGAAACTCCAGTCGAACCTGCCCGGCTCCGGCTCGACGGCGGCCCACTTCACGTAGGACTGCACGCTGGTGGCGCCCAGGCCCCGGTAGATGGGCAGCCAGGGCGCGATGGCGCGCAGGTCCTCAGGGTCTCTGTCGGTGCGGATCGCGCCGATGTTGCCGACGGCGACGGCGATGGACGGGGCCTCGCCCTCGGCGGGGCCGAGCGCGGCCTTGGCGCGCTCCAGTACGAGGCGGTGTGGCTCGATGTAGCCCGCGGGTGCGTCAGAGGCGGCGGCGACGCGGGCGATCCACATGGGCTGGGGGCAGGCGATGCGCAGGTCCCACGGCGCGGCGCCGTCCTGTGGCTCGTCCAGCCGCACCGTGAGCGACTGCCACTCCTCGGTGCCGAGCAGGGCGCCCCAGGCCTCCCGGTTGCCTCGGCTGATGGTGAAGGGGCCGATGCCCCTGTCCAGATACTCGACGGTGACATAGAGCGGGCCCCGATGGGCCTCGCCGAGGCGAAAGCACATGGCGCCGGCGGACACGTCCACGCGGCGCGAGTTGCCGCGGGCCCACCCTCCGGGCTGCTGCTTGAACTCGACGTGGCGGAAACGCCGGCAGGCGCGGCCGGCCTCGTGACCGGGCTCGGTGCGCGCGTCGAGAGTGCCGCCGTCGGGCGATGTGAGCACTTCATCGAGCAGCGCCAGCCCCCGTGCGTCGTTGGTTTCTCCCAGGGCGATGCCGAGATCGAGAGGCATGTGGGTCCTTTCGTGGCGCGGAAGATAGCCGCGGGCGACTGCTGGTATCGCGGTCGAGGGGAGGGTTACTGCCTGGCGAGGGAAAGGTCCTCTCGCAGGTACACGAACTGGAAGTAACGGTCCTCACCCGGAGCGCGGAAGCGCCGCGCCAGCCGGTAGCGGCCGAAGCGCGGGTCGCCGGCGATCCAGGGGGTGGGCGGACCGTGGTCGAGCCGGTCCCAGCGTCGACTGGTGGCCACCACCGCCGCGGGCGCCACGTCGAAGAACCGGTCGGCCACCTGCCGGGGGCTTCGGGCGCGGCGCGCCAGCGCTTCGTCATTGAGCCGGCCCAGGTCGAGCGTCTTGAGGCCCGAGTAGTACGGCACCGCCCCCGCGTCAATGCAGACGGCCAGCCACTCATCGCGCGGCACCGCCTGGCGCACGAAGCGCGCCGCCGGCAGGCTGAGGTGGCGCAGCCGGGCGAGGCTCCGGGCGCTCGACGCCCACTCGCTGCGGGCCTGCCAGCTCAGGGCGGCGAGTTGGCCCAGCAGGAGCACGGCGGCCAGCGCGCACGCCGCGCGGCCTGGCTTTCGCGCCAGGCCGCGGTCGAGGATCACGCCCAGCCAGAGCAGCCCGATCACGTACACCGGCACGAAGAACCGGTGCGAGTAGTTCATGATGAGTTGCACGCGCAGGTAGGTCGCCATCACCAGCACCACGAAGCCGACTGACGCTCCCAGCAGCGCGAGTCGCGCAGGGGCTGGGAGGCGGCGCCCTTCCGGGCCGCCTCGCCACAGAATCAGCCCGGCTGCCAGAGGCAGGGCCAGGTACCCCGCTGCGAATCGGAGG
>Ga0180434_10005423_pt1 | contig 15031 bp, 16 predicted proteins | sample SS_ome_7_FD_132453 | JGI IMG/M metagenome (GOLD analysis project Ga0180434, IMG submission 132453) | Hypersaline lake sediment archaeal communities from the Salton Sea, California, USA - SS_1_D_2 metaG | ecosystem: Environmental > Aquatic > Non-marine Saline and Alkaline > Hypersaline >...
CCTGTATATAATTGCTTACTCCAAGATAAATTAATATTCAAGGCAAAGATAATATTATAACATGGCAAAACAAAACAAACTCGGTTGTTTTTTCTCCCCGAAAAGTGTGGCTGTGGTAGGCGCCTCGCGCGAGCCGAGAAAAATAGGCCATGTGATTTTCAGGAATTTTCTGGAAGGCAAATACAGCGGCAAGCTCTTTCCGGTGAACCCTAACGCAAAAAGTCTGTTCGGCGTCAGGTGCTACAGGAACGTGCGCGACATAAAACAGGGGATCGATCTGGCGGTGATAACAATTCCGGCCAAGACAGTACCAAAAGCGCTGGAAGACTGCGGAAAAAAGAAGGTACCTGCTGTGATAATAATATCCAGCGGCTTCAAGGAGATAGGAAACATGGAGCTGGAAAATAGGCTCAAAACCATAGCAAGAAAATACGACATAAGGATACTGGGCACCAACTGCATAGGCGTCTACGACCCTTATTCTGGCGTGGATACTTTTTTTCTCCCTCCCTATAAACTGGAAAGGCCTGGCAAGGGCGACATAGCGTTCATATCCCAGTCCGGCGCCCTGGGCTCGGTTGTACTGGACTGGATGTCCATGAAGGAATACAAAATATCAAAGTTCATATCATACGGCAATGCGACTGACATAGATGAGTCAGATCTCATGGAATTTCTGGTAAGGGACAGCAAGACAAAGGCGATATGCGCATATTTTGAGGGCGTCAACGATGGCAGAAAGCTTGTTGAGATAGCGAAAAAACATTCAAAGAAAAAACCGATCATCGCAATCAAGGGCGGCGCGACATCGGAAGGGATAGCTGCTGTATCTTCACATACTGGCTCCCTGGCAGGGGAGGCCAGGATATATTCTGCGGCGTTTGAGCAGTCGGGTATAATAGAGGCCGGGACGCTCGAAGAGGTGTTCGACTTCGCAAGGGTGCTGGCCACACAGCCAGTCCCAAAAGGGGACAAGGTCCAAATAATAACAAATGGTGGGGGGTTCGGCATACTTACCACTGATTGGATAGTGAAAAGCGGGCTCTCGCTTGCGGACATGACAGCCAAAAGCAAGGGTATTATCAGAAAGGCCTGCCCTCCTTACGCCTCAGTAAAAAACCCCATAGACCTTACAGGAGACGCCACAACCGAAAGATATGCAATTGCCCTTAAGGCCGTCCTGGACGACCCCAATGTTGATATGATAGCTTTGATAATACTTTTCCAGATACCCACGCTGACAGCCGATGTTGTTGATGTTGTGGCGGAGCTGGCAAGGGCGCGCAAAAAGCCCATAGTCGTGATTGCAGCCGGAGGAAGGTATACTGAAGTATTAAAGAAATCGCTCGAAAGGAACAGGGTGCCATGCTTCTCATATCCCGAAAAGGCTGCAAGCGCACTGAGTGCGCTATACAATTACAGTAAGGGGGACAGGCCATGAAAACCAACAGGATTCTGATAGGGGGCAAGTGGATAGCATCGTCTTCAGGCAAAACATTCGAAAGCCTCAACCCCGCCACTGAACGCCCCATAGGCAGATTCCAGGAAGGCAATTCAGCCGATGTGGACAAGGCGGTCAGGGCAGCCAAGGCGGCATACGGGAAATGGATGCAGATTCCTGCCCCAAAGAGGGGCGCTATCCTTCTGAACGCAGCCCGACTGCTGATGAAAGAGAAGGAAAATCTTGCGCGCCTTGTGGTGCAGGAGATGGGCAAGGTCCTGCCGGAGGCAAGGGGCGACATACAGGAGGCCATAGACACTGCAGAATACATGGCAGGCGAGGGGAGGAGGCTTTTCGGCCACACAACAAAATCAGAACTGCCAGACAAGTTTGCCATGACCGCCAGGATGCCTGTCGGCGTCTTTGGGCTAATAACACCTTGGAATTTTCCTGTAGCAATACCGTCATGGAAGATATTTCCATGCCTGATATGTGGCAACACGTTTGTTTTCAAGCCAGCATCTGACACGCCGCTCTGTGCCACCAGGTTTATCCAGATACTGGAGAAGGCAGGCATACCCAAAGGCGTGATGAATATGGTCACAGGTTCCGGCAAAGATGTAGGGACCCCTCTGGTCAGGCACAAGGACGTGTTGGGGGTTTCCTTTACGGGCTCCAGGGATGTAGGCGAGCTCATAACAAAGTCGGCAGGGGTCAAGAAAGTGGGACTGGAGCTCGGGGGCAAAAACGGGATAATAGTAATGGACGATGCTGACCTCGAACTTGCGATGCATGGTGCCATATGGGGAGGTTATGGCACAACCGGGCAGAGGTGTACTGCTGCATCACGGGTCATAGTGCACCAAAAGGTCAAGAAAAAGTTTGAGCGGATGCTGGCTAATAGAGTGAAAAGGCTTAGGATAGGCAGCGGCGCCAGCAGCAGCACTGACGTCGGCCCCCTGATAAATAGGGCGGCTGTTGAGAAAGTCCACCACTATACAGAGATAGGGAAGGAAGAGGGCGCAAGGCTGGTATGTGGAGGCAAAGCCCCAAAGAGGACAGGCTTTTTCTATGAGCCAACGCTGTTCACGGACGTCACTTCTGACATGCGCATAGCGCAGGAAGAAATATTCGGGCCAACCGTATGCATGATTACTGTCAGAAACCTGGACGAGGCCATAGATGTTATGAATGGCATATCATACGGACTGAGCTCTTCAATATACACAAAGGACATAAGGAATGCCATGCTGGCAATCGGTAATATCGAGGCGGGCCTGACGTATGTGAACTCCAGCACCATAGGCTCTGAGGTGCACCTGCCTTTCGGAGGGGTCAAGCAGACGGGCAGTACGAGGGAGGCAGGCATAGAGGGCGTGCACGAGTTTTCGGAGACCAAGACAGTTTACATAGATTATTCCGGGAAGCTGCAAAAGGCCCAGATAGACACGTAAAAGGTGTTTTTTTGAAGCAAAGAAGAGTAATAATAATGGGCGCGGCCGGAAGGGATTTCCATAACTTCAACACCATATTCAGGGACGATCCCCTCTCCAAGGTGGTATGCTTCACTGCCACACAGATACCGGATATATGGGGAAGGAGATATCCTTCTGTTCTGGCGGGAAAACTTTATCCGCGCGGCATTCCCATATACCAAGAGGAAGAGCTTCCGAACCTGATATCGAAGTACAAAATAAACGATGTGGTTTTGTCATACAGCGACCTGTCCTATGAGGATGTTATGCACAAAGCGTCGCTTGTCCTCTCGACAGGGGCGAATTTTGTGCTTTTGGATTCAAAATCCACCATGCTGAAGCCGAAAAAACCGATGATAGCAGTAACCGCAGTCAGAACAGGATGCGGCAAAAGCCAGGTGACGCACAAAGTCGCGGAAATACTTAAGCGCAACAAAAAAAGGCCGGTGGTGGTAAGGCACCCCATGCCCTACGGTGACCTGAAAAAGCAGGCCTGCCAGAGGTTCGCTAAGTTTTCAGACCTGGAAAAGCACAAATGCACCATAGAGGAGATGGAGGAATACATGCCCCACCTGGAGAAAGGGACAGTTGTTTATGCAGGCGTGGACTACAAAAAGATACTTTCCGAGGCGGAGAAAGAGGCGGATGTTGTGGTTTTCGATGGGGGGAACAACGATACCCCTTTCTTTGTCCCAAACTTATGGATAGTAATTGCAGATCCCCTGAGGCCCGGGCACGAGATACGGTATTACCCTGGCGAGATAAACCTGCGCATGGCAGACATAGCGATAATAAACAAGGAAAGTTCCGCCAAAAAGGCGGACATAACGTTGGTGGAGAAGAATATAGAATCCTACAACCCCAAGGCGAAGATAATACATGCAGAATCCTTGGTCACTGTTGACAGCCCCAGGCTGATACGCGGCAAGCGGGTCCTGGTAATCGAAGACGGGCCGACGCTGACCCACGGAGGCATGGGATACGGGGCGGGCGTGGTTGCTGCAAAGCGTTTCAGGTGCAAGATAATCGACCCAAAAAAATACGCAAAAGGTTCGCTAAAGAGTGTCTATAAAAAATATACCGGGCTCGGGCCTGTCCTGCCGGCAATGGGCTATTCCAAAAAGCAGATAGCAGAACTGGAAAGGACCATAAACGCAGTCCCATGCGACACAGTAATATGCGCAACACCCGTGGACCTAAGGAAAATAATTAAGATAACAAAGCCTGTCGTGAAAATATCATACATGATAAAGGAAAAGGGAAAGCTGCACCTGAACAACATGCTCAAAAAATTCCTTTAAAGCCTTATTGGCCTGTTTTTATTTCGGTTCGGACAATAGTTCATTATGTGGGTGCAAGAAGTCCAAAAGAGGGCCGGCAGCTGTAAGCCGCCAATTCTTGGGGGAAGGTCTGACAAGCTTGGCAAGGTGAGCTTTGACAACCTCGTATTTATGCCCGCCCAACTGCATAGGCGGCCGATAGACTATTTCCGGGAAAAAATAGAAAGCAAGACAGTCATAGGGAAGATGAGCAAAAGACCACTTGTGCTTAGCATGCCAATAATGGCGGCCGCCATGAGTTTCGGGGCCCTGAGCAAAGAGGCCAAGATTGCAATAGCAAAAGCAACCGCAGCCGTGGGCACTGTTGACAACACAGGTGAGGGGGGCATGCTGCCAGAAGAAAGGCAACATGCGAGGAAGCTGATAGCCCAATATTCTACTGCAAGGTTCGGGGTGGACGAGGAATACCTCAAGAGCGCTGACGCTATTGAGATAAAGATAGGCCAGGGCGCAAAGCCCGGGCAGGGCGGTCTGTTGCCAAAGGAAAAGATAACGAAGGAAATAATGGCCGTGAGGAAGCAGAAGACCCTTAAGGATCTCCATTCGCCGCCTGCGCATCCTGATATAAGGAACGTATCTGACCTGAAGAAAAAGGTAAGCTGGTTAAGGAAGCTGACCAAGGGAAAGCCGATAATAATAAAGCTTGGCGCTGGTGACGTAGAGAAGGATGTGGAATTTGCAGTCAAGGCAGCCCCGGATGTGATAGCCATAGACGGGCTTTGCGGTGGCACAGGAGCGGCGCCTGAAATAATGCTTCACGACTTTGGCTTGCCTATAATACCCGCTATAATAAGGGCAAGGAGGACGCTCGATAGGCTAAAAGCAAAGCAGGAGCTAATAGTGGGAGGAGGATTCAACACGGGTTCCAATGTGTCAAAGGCGTTGGCCTTGGGCGCAGATGCCGTTTTTATGGGATTTGCCCTGCTGGTTGCGATGGGCTGCACATATTGCAGGCAATGTTATAAGGGGGTCTGCCCGAAAGGCATAACTGCGCAGACGCCTAAACTAAGAAAGAACCTGCACGTTAACAAGGCGGCAACCAGCATTTCGAATTTTTTCATTTGCTGCAATGAAGAGGTAAAGATGGCGGCCGCAGCAACCGGCAGAAAGAACGTGCATGATTTGAGGAAGAGCGACCTCAGGTCACTTGACACCAACATGTCGAAAATATCAGGCGTCAGCCTCGTCTAATACCATGTCCATACATCGATTGACAGAGGCAGCATTTGTTCTGACACTGCGAACCGCCTTACGTGGGCTACTATCGAACCCTCAGGCATATCAGAATCTGGCGCGCATTGGCACACAATACCGCCTTCGTGGTCTTTGACTATAATCTTTATGAAAGTCTTCCTGGGACCCGAGAACCCAAGTTTCTCAAGCAGCCCGCCACCATCATCATAATTATCTTCGCAATAATCCTCCAGATTTTGCAGGTACTGCGGACTTAGCATGGGCCATTCCTCTGCCACCCCTAATGCATCAGGGACCCCGCCGCTCCAAGAGCCCTTGCTGCGGAGAATGAGCTCTGAGGCCTGCATGCCTTTGACGTGCAGGGAGTTGGTGAAGGCGCCGGAGCTGAAAGTGGATACTGCTGAGCTCATGTAGTTGAAAGTGTACACCACAACAGCCAGGAAAAGCACAGCGGCTATTATGAATTCAAAGACCATCTGGCCCTTTTTCATATTAATATATTTGATTCGGCAATATTTAATATGATAAGGCCCCTAGTTTTCTTGCCATTGATTTCTGTCGTTATTGTGTCAGGATGTATCATACCTGGATGGGGAGGGGACACGACCACCGGCGAAAGCAACGTCATTGTGATAGAAAGCCTGAGCGCAATACCGAGTACTATACAGACCCAGCAGTCCGTGAAACTGGTGGCTATATTGAAGAACCAGGGCCAGGAAAAGGTACCCCAGACCAATAGAGGCGTTACCGGCGCAATCGAGGCCAATTTGTACAATTACTGCCCTGGCCTCTTCAAGCTGCCTTCAGAGGAATCTGGAATTGTGTGCAGCGGAGGCTCAAAAGAACAGTCTTCCGAGGGGGGTTATGATATCTGCAAACTGGAAAGCCTCACAGTGAACGAAAAAAGGCAGGTCGAATGGACGCTTGAACAGTCGCCTGAAACCCTGGTGGAGGCGAGCTGCGATATGGAGATGTCGGTAAGGTATCCCTACAAAACAACAGGACTGACCACTATCCATATGATAAACTCGGATGAGCTGCAAAGGCAGATAACTGAGGGCACATACCAGGACAAAGGATCCAGCATAACCAAGGGAGAAGGGCCGGTGAAAGTGTGGTTTGAGGTTTCGGATTCGCAGCCGGTTTCGGTTCCCCATGCAGGGGAGGGCCAGATGACACTGGAGCTTAACATAAAGAACACTGGTAGCGGCAGGCTGGTGGGGAATAAGGCTACAATCACGGACATATCACTGGCGTCCATAGAAGGGGAAGACAAAATAACGTTGCAGAGCTGCGATGAGGTATCGGAAGGGAGTGAAATAACACTAATACAGGGAAGCTATACCAAGATATGCCCGGCGAACATAGACAGCGCGATAACCAATTTTCCAAAAGAGTCAACAGTTCATGTTACCGTGACAATAGAGTATGCGTATGAAGTCGACAAGAGCGTGAAAGTGACCGTTGAGCCTATGATTTCATGATGCCCATATAACAAACTTATAAATTATCACAATCAATATATTAAGGAGAATATGCCGCAATCCGCTGCACAGAAAAATATGAAATTATTGGCCCTGATTTTGCCTGTCTTTACAGTAGTTATAGTTTCCGGCTGCATAGGCGGCTCTGTGGTGAGCACAGGGAACGGCATAGTAATTGAAGATTTTAAGCCTACACTTAGCGAGATTTATTCCGAGCAGGAAATCAACCTGCTGCTCAGGATAGAGAACCAGGGTGAGGCAAGGGCAGAGGACATCGAGGCCAAGATATTCGGCATAAGCACAGACGAATGGGACGTTTTTGACGAGGAAAAGGACCTTGACGACCTGCTGGGTGTAGACCCTGTGAACAATGTGCCAGGGGGCACGCGCCAGGCGCAATGGACCCAACTGGAAGCACCCGAGCTGATGACTGGACAGAGCCACACTTACACACCCAAGGTAAGGGTGTCATACGACTATTCAACATCCGCCCAGAAACCGATTACCATAGTGGACAAGACTGAGATGACAAGGCTGATACAGGAAGGGCAGAGCATACCTACAGGCGTGACCGAATACACGGCCGGGCCGATTGCCGTTGACATAAAGACAGGCGATTTCGCCCTGAGCGACACCGATAGCGACTACAGTTTCAACCTTTACATCCGCCTGACCAACCTTTGGTGGGGAAGCAATGGAAGGGTAGAGTCAGAGGACAGCAGCTTCGGTGATTCAAGCGACCAGTACCCGCTTGAAATGATGATAACCCTGCCTGACGAGCTTGATTTCGCATCCTGGGCCGATGAATGCAGCTCTTCATGGGAAGACATAACGATGTGGGACGGCCAGACAACGGAAATAACATGCGAGCTGGAGGTGGATGACGCGCCGGACATAATGACAGAAGGCCTGATAAGGGTTGATCTAAGGTACAGGTTCTCGGTGGACGCGTCCACAACAATAAAAGTCACGGGCATCAACAGCTAAGCGGAAAGCTAATTAACCTTGCCGACCAATTCTATGACATGAGGCCACTTGCTGTTGCGTGCGCAATTTCCTTCATCATTATTGTATCAGGGTGCACGCTCCAGCCTGTTGTGACTACCAGCAATGGCGTGGAGATAGAGTCCTTTACCGCGGATTTTGGCACGGTATTTCACGGCGAGGCAGTAAAGTTCAGGATGCTAGTCAGGAACACAGGCTCTTCTGATGCAGCAGAAGTATTTGCCGAGGTTTTGGGGATCGACCAGGACTGGGGCCCAAACCCTGGGACAGAAAAACTGCCAAACGAAGAGGAATGCAGGTATACGGGAAGCCATTTCAGCCTTATTTCACCTGAACCGGAGAACGGCATACCCGGCGAGGCCCATTACTGCACCTGGGATTATGTCGCACCGGATTTGGATAAGGGGCAGTCCATAACCTATGACATAACCGGCAGGGTGTTTTACAGGTATGAGAGCACCACCACAAGCAGCATAACGCTGGGCTCGTATGATGAAATCAGGGAGCTTGAAGAGTCCGGGCAGTCCCTGCCTATACAGACTGACACGTACACGAAGGGGCCAATGAGGATAAAGATTGAAACCAAAGGCACTGTGCGGTTTTCAGAGACCGAAAAAAGCGTGGAGTTTCCGATATACGTGACAGTGGAGAATACGGGAACCGGGACAGTATGCAATGTGGACGACCCCAACCAGTGCAAGGAGCCTGAAAACCAGAACAAGGTGGACATCTATTTTTCAGGGAGCGGGATAACATTTGACGAGTGTGATTTCACAGGCCTGACCGTATGGTCCGGGGTGCCGAACTATTACAGCTGCGAAGCCAGAATAAGCAACCTGCCGGAGATAATAGCGCAAAAGACCATATCAGCTTCCGCTGAATACAGCTATTATTCCGATCAGGAGACAGCGGTGACTGTGACAGGCATATGAGCGTCATCCAAAATCCGAGAGGTTTTTCTGCTTTACAGGCGAGTTGTGAGCCTCAGGCGCTTGTGCTTGAGGAACGGTTGGCCCTAATATGACCCGTCCATACTTCCCGTCAAATCCCGGGGCAATGTTCAAGGTGCCGTTCCTTACGCTCACTATGGCATCGGCTATACCCCTGTCTGACACGCCGGCTAGTTCGCTTTCTGTGGCGTTCAGAAGCACGTCAAGCTCTGAGCCGAAGCGGGATACAAGGTTTTGGTGGATGGAAGCGACCTTTTTTGAATATAGCTGCTCCGTCCCCAGGACAGACGCTATTATTTCCGAAAGGGGCAAAAGGGATTTGAATGGTATTGCTGACTCCGGTCTAAACCCCTCTTCTCTGTCGGCAAGTTCCTCCACCCTATGGAGAACCCCTATTGTCAGGCGGTTCCCGCACTTCGGGCAGATGTTGCGGATGTTTATGGATTCCCTAGGCTCGAGCCTTACCCCGCAATTCCTGTGGCCGTCAAGGTGGTACTTGCCGTATGCGGGGTCAACCTCTATCGTGAACAAAAATTTCCGCGGATCCTTTCCCCTTATGGCGTCGAATATACCGTCATAAGCCAGCTTGTCAAGTTCGAGCACGGTAGCCTCCCTGCCTATTCTCCATGGCCAGAAGCTGTGAGAATCCGAAAAACTAACCATTGCAAATCTGTCCAGTGAAGACAGCCGCCAGTTCATGGCGGGGTCGCTGCTCAGGCCAGTCTCCAGTGCGAATATGTGCTTGGTTTGATCCTGGAAGCATTCCTCGACGCTGTCGAACCCCGACATGGAGCCGAATAGGCTGAACCAGGGCGTCCATATATGCGCAGGTATTATCTGGCAGCGGCTGTTTACACCTTTGACTATCTCAACAAGTTCGGGGCAGTGCAGCCCGCATATCGGCCTGCCGTCAGACTTGAGGTTCACCCCGCGCTTTGCTAGCGCATCATTCACTTGTTCCACAGTTTCAAAATCAGGCGCGCAGAGGACATTATGTATCCTTCTGACCCGGTTCCCTTGCTTGTATATACTGGAAATCTCGCTCGTCAGAACAAACCCGAAGCCGCTCTCGTCCTTCAGTATTCCTGTGCCGTCCTCGCTAAGGCCCTGCTTCAGCTCGTCCAGCCACATAGGATGCGTGAAGTCTCCTGTTCCCAAAAGATTGAGCCCCTTTATCCTGGCGTATTTCACAAGGTTATCTATGCTTATTTGCTTGCTGGTGGCCCTGGAATATTTGGAATGGATGTGCAAATCAGCAATAATTCTCATGAAAATAGTTTGATGCAAAATATTAAAATGTCATTAGCCTTTATTTTTATTCCTGCGCCTTTTCTTTGAGAGCAGCTCTTTCTCCTGCTCTTCGACCCAGCTGTTCAGCTTGTTTATGTTTTTCTCCCCGTCTCCTATCCCTGAGCTGTTGCCTACACCCAGTACTATGACATTGTCGCCTTTCTTTGTCCTTTCCAGACTCCTTGCCAATGACTCCTTGACTTCAGGGATGGCATCCTTGATTGCCTTTCTCATCGGCATTATGGCCTCCTCTTGGCTCATCTTCACTATTATTGAATCCAGGGGGATATCCTTCTCAACAGCGACGCTTTCTATATAACTCCTTTCCACTCCGGGCCCGCCCATGGCCACGCCGACGCCTTCAGCCAGGGTCCCGGTCTTTTCGCCTTCCAGTTTGGCTGCTGCGTCTATAGATATTATCCTAGATATCTTGTGTTTTTTCATTATTTTTTCAACAGCTTTGCCTGGATACCCTATCCTTCCGCCCGGGCCAGCAGCCTTTATAATGAAAAGGCTCCTTCCGTTCATTTTCTTCTGCAGCATGACTATGCCATCTTCGATTTCCTTGGGTTTACCGCTGCCCATAATATGGGTTGCAGCCAGCGGACCGAGGCCGTCCCCTATGGGGTTTCCGTCTGCCATGGTCTTGGTGCCTTTGGCCATGGCTTTTGCAAGCCTTTCAACCATCGGCAGCTGCATCTGGATAATCATGGCCATCTGGTATGATTTCTCTTTCCTTATCAGTTCCACGAAGTGCCTGACAACCTTTGCTATCTGGTGCACTGTTATTCCGCCTGCCATGCCCATCTTCAGGGCCTCTTTCCTTTCTTTGTCCAGCTGCGGCGCGGTCTGGTCGATGAAATAGTCGAACCTCTTTTTTTCCCCCTTTATTATATGATCCAGCCTTTTCACAGAGCCGTATGGGTCGATTGACACCGGCTCGATGAGGAAAAAGTCAAAGAACCTGTCTACCGAATCCTTAAGCGTCTTGCTTGGCTTCTTGCTTATTTTTTTGAGCAGGAAGCCCTTTGACTGGTCGGACAGTGTTTCCAGCTCTGCTGCAGTCTTTTCGAGTTTCCACATTATCTGCGAGAGCATTAGCCTCGGGTAAAAGAAGAAGAAAACGCCCATGAACAGCATGAAGATTATCCACGAAACCCAGCTGTCCCCAATTAGTTGAAAAAAGAGCATATCCATATCGATCACTAAAAGTTATACTAATATTGTAAGGCGGCGTTATAAATGCATATCTTTTGCAATATAAAATCATATAAATTATCGCACACAAATATCATCATGGACTGGAAAATCATGGCAGCCTCGTTTGCCGCGCTGGTTATAGTTTCTTCGGTGCTCCTTGGAGGCTTCGGGCTGGGAGACTTCTTCTCGGACATAATGAATACCATCGGGGATTTTTTAGGGAGTTCCCCATTCGGTGGCCTGTCAACGGCGGCGGACACCGCTTCGGTGATAACAGCCAGCATACTGCTGCAGCCTTCCGGGATTTCGCTGCAGACAGAGCACAGCGTCAACATAAGCACAGACTCTGCGGAGTTTGAAATGTTCGACGGAATGATATCGGTTGATTATGAGGGGAATTTATTGACCATCCAACCGGAAGACACAGAGCTGTCAATAACCATGCCCCTTCAGAACACGGTAATAGAACACATCATGCTGGAAAGCATAACAATAGAGCAGACCAGCTATGAGATAAGCGACGAAAAGTCCGGAAAGACGACAGGGGAAGGCACAGTCCATATATCCGGGTTTGACGGAAGATGTGTTATAAGCCACAGCGGCATCCTTTTCGAGGGCAATGTGTCCGCAGTATCAGTAAACTCCGGCGAATCCAGCTGGGAATTGAAGTGACGCTCTTTTAAATAAACTTCTGGCAATTATAACTTGAGGCATGCCAATCAGATGCATGCGATGCCCAGGTAGCTCAGCAGGTAGAGCACACGGCTGTTAACAGGCCCTTTCGGCAGATAATCTAGCGTCGATGTAAAGGGATAACGGATACCGTGGAGTCGAAGGTTCGAGACTGCCCTTTCCGTACAAACCATACAAGTACGACGGAAAAATTGGAAACGGGAATCCTTCCCTGGGCGTATGGAGAAGTTGCGGGAAAGGCAGGACCTGGTGTCCTTTATAAGCAGGAATTTTGACCTCAAAAACTTCAGCAGGAACTGCAATTATCAGGGATGCAGAAGGCTGCCCACCAAAGAGGCGACGATAGTGGAAATGGATCCGTGCACCAAAAGGAAGCGCGATCTTGTATCCCTGTATTTTTGCGCCGAACATTATAATGCAGTCATGGAAGACCTCATGGAAAAGGTTCAGAACATACGAAGCAATAAGATAATAGATAAAAGGATATTCGAGATAGGTTATATGACGCATTAGGGGCGGTAGCTCAGCCTGGGAGAGCAACCGGCTGAAGACCGGTATGTCGCGCGTTCAAAAGAACCTTTCTTTCGGTTAGAAAGATGAAAAGAAACGTTCACGAAAGAAAGACTGAGAATCGCGCCCGTCCCATAAGGAGAGGCATATGGGAAGAGTAAAAAGTGTAGCCATAAAGACTTTGGGGGATGACCTCATCAAGGAATTCGGGGCCAAGTTTAGTACAGACTTTGAGCAGAACAAAAAGATATTAGAGGAAGTTAGACCAATAAAATCAAAGAGGACCAGGAATGTACTGGCCGGTTACATCTCAAAGGAGATGTATAAAATAAGAAAGAGAGGCATCTGATATGGGCCTTGAAAGGGCGCTTGAAAAGCCGGTGGTCTTTGCGCCAGACGAACCGGTATCGAAAGCCATTTCTGAAATGTACAGGAAAAGGAAAAGCGAAGCCGTAGTGATGGACAATAGCGGATTTCTCGGGCTGCTTGAGGCAAGGGACCTTGCCAAGCGGAAGATAGGCAACCCCAAAACAGCGCAGGTGAAGAGCTTCATGAAAAAGACCAACCCCCTGGGCCCGGGTTTCGGGATAGAGGACTTGATGCACGCCTTCCTGGTCGAGGACTACAAATCAGTGCCTGTGAACGACGAAAAGGGCAATGTTTTTTTGGTCACGAAACTGGGACTGCTTAAGGAAATCAGGGGCAGGAACGAACTCAAAAACAGGCCGGCTTCCGATGTGATGGCGCCACCTTATTGCCTGGATTCAAAAGACCCGGTTGGCACGGCGATATCCATGCTTAGGTACCTTAACATATCCAGGCTCCCGATAGTGGATGAGGAAAACAGGATAGTGGGGCTGGTCAATGCAATAGACCTTTTAAAGGCTGACATCGACAGGAGCAGGGCTTCTGTCGGGGAGCGCTCCGGGGATTCCATAAATCTGAGCCAGGACGTGCTCGCGTCCTCTTTTATGCAGAAAAACGTGGCCAAAGCAGCGCCTGACGCCACCCTGGTGCAGGTTATTGACTCAATGATAGAAAAACAGACCGAGACGGTCCTTATAGAAAAGAACGGCAAGCTTGTTGGTATGGTGACGCCGAAGATGGTGTTCAAGCTTGTAGGCCAGAAGGTCGGGGGAGTCTACGTCCGGATAAGCGGGCTGCAGGAAGAGGACAATTTCATAAAGACCCTGGTTGACGAGCAGATAAGAAACGAAGTAGGCAAACTGGGGAAAATTGTGCATATAGATTACATGGTCATGCACGTGGACAGGCACCAGAAAACAGGCAAACGGACAAAGTATTCAATAAAATCCACCATGTCCACGCGAAAGGGGACATTCCATGCGAATGATTTCGCCTGGGACATAACAAAGGCCATGCGGGGCGTATTGAGCAAGTTCGAAAAGGAGATAATAAAGAGGAAAGAAAAATACAGGATGGCTGGTGGGTAATGTGGGAAAAGGAAAAAGTTTATAAACTATAAACCTCAATATTGTAACCCCCAAATGCTGTTTTGGATGGTTAATATGGCGAAGAAAAATTCTACCATGTCCACAATCTTGTACGTTGCGATAGGCATTCTGTTAGCCTTTTCCATAAACCAGGGCCTGGCGTTGGCGTTGTCGACTAGCATGCCTGTTGTTGCGGTGGAATCGAATTCCATGTGCGGCGAAACGAGCTGCGCCTTTGCCAAAGGCGACATTCTGATATTGCAGGGCGTGTCCGCAGAAAGCTTGGAGGTCGGCGATATTATAGTGTATTCAGTGCCTGACAAGCCCACCCCAATAGTCCACAGGATAATAAAGATAAACCCCGACGGCAGCTTCCAGACAAAGGGGGACGCCAACAATGCGCAGCTGCCCTTTGAAAAGCGCATAGAAGCTTCACAGATAGAAGGGAAAGAGGTAATGGTGATACCATTGATAGGCTGGGTCAAGATAGGGCTTACGGACTTCATAGTGCCGAACCTGATATGGATAGTGATGGGTGCGGTAGGCGTATGGGCAATAGTTAGGTACAGGGTGTTGCCAAGAGGCGGTGCATGATATGCAATTTTGCGAAAAATGCAAGGCAGTGATGGTGAACCAGAAGAAAGGCGACAAGACCGTGCTGGTATGCAGGAAGTGCGGGCATACAATCACGGACTACAAGCCCCTTGAGATATCGGAAAAGATAGAGAAAAAGCCCCTGGATGACGTCATAGTCATAGAAAAGAATGAAGAGGCGCTGCCAAAAACCAAGACGGTGCGCCCGAAGTGCGGGAACAAGGAAGCGGTCTGGTGGCTCCAGCAGACCCGCTCGTCCGACGAAGCGCCCACACTGTTCCTCCGCTGCACACAATGCAAACATTCATGGAGAGAATACGGTTAATTGCTAATATTCTACAATTTTTCCCTAAAGGCTCTTGACGAAGCCGAAAAGGGTCGTTTTCCGTGAACGCTTTTGC
>Ga0180434_10005424_pt1 | contig 15031 bp, 11 predicted proteins | sample SS_ome_7_FD_132453 | JGI IMG/M metagenome (GOLD analysis project Ga0180434, IMG submission 132453) | Hypersaline lake sediment archaeal communities from the Salton Sea, California, USA - SS_1_D_2 metaG | ecosystem: Environmental > Aquatic > Non-marine Saline and Alkaline > Hypersaline >...
AATGTCGACGCCGCCGTCGATGTCGCCCGCAGCCTGCATAAGCAGGCCCACACGCGGGTCACCACCGGCAAGCTCAACGCGGCTCTGGAGACGATCCTGGCGGCCCGCGGCCCGTCACCGAAGCGTGGCACCAGGCCGCCCAAGATCTTCTACGCGACCCAGGCCGCCACCGCCCCACCGACGCTGGTCTTCTTCTGCAACAATCCGGTACTGGTGAGCGACAATTACCGGCGCTTTATGGAAAACCGATTACGTGAGATACTACCATTCCGGGAAGTGCCGATGCGTCTGCTCTTCCGCGCCCGACACAAGGAGCGTGCCGAGCCACTCTGACCAACCCAAGGAAATCTGAGAGGGAAACCGATGTCGATCGAGCTCCACTGCGACCATTGCGGCAGGCTGGTCCGCGCCCCGGACGACGCCGGCGGCAAACACGGCAAATGCCCATCGTGCCACCAGTCGGTCTACATCCCGATGCCGAGCGAGCAGGTTGAACCACTCGAGATCGCCCCGATCGACGAGACCGAAGAGCAGGAGCGCGCCCGGCTGCGCAAGGAATCGCTGGAGATCGAGCGCAAACTGATGGAGGAGCGCGAGCTCCCCAAGGGAGCGGCCGCCGGACCGCCGCCTTCCTCCGCCGGCCAACCGCCGCCCCTCAAGCTCGACATGGAAACGCTGTTGATCGAGTACGCCCGGGCCATGGCCGCCGGCGACCTCGAACAGGCCGAGCGGCTCGCCGCCGACATCCGGGCGGACATGAGAACGGCCGAGGAAAACATTCAACGAATGGTGGCCGACGAACTTCCCCCCGAGCAACTGGCCCAGATCCCCCGCCCCGTCCTGGCCGGCTTCTTCAGACAACTCCGCGAGAAGAAATAGCCCAATCTTGGCGCGGCCTTATGGTGCTGTGAAAGGCAACGAGGCAACCAAGCAACAAGGCCGGGTGCCACGGGCGGCTTGCCCGCCAGTGCCCTCGACGCTTGGCTAGTCAGACTGTTCTCCACACAGAGCGCGGGTTGGTCAGGCCGGCGTCCGGACGTGCTATCGCTCTCTGGTCAGTTCCCGGCCGCATTCCGGGCATGTGTTCTCGGCGGTATCCCGGAGATTCGCGCCGCAGTGCAGACAGTAGATGACCGGCTGGCCACATTCCGGGCATCGCCCGCTGACGTTGCCACGCAGGTTGTAGCCGCACTTCTGGCACTTCGGCGCGGCAGGCTTCCGCTCAACGACGAAGCAGCGGAGACGTTTGCAGCGGCTGCACCAGCCCAGCTTGTACGACTTGCCCCGGGCTCCGAACCTGATGATTCCTGTCCGCCCGGCATCGATGGCCAAGCCGCAGGTCAGGCATCGGACTCGCCAACCCGGCGCCAGGTCCTTCATCATCCGTTTTCTCCTGCCGTGCGGGTATGCCTGACGCCTTCCACCATGATATCAGGGATCACGGCCGCCCGGGCGATGCGGTACGTGTTCGTCCGCCGGGCGCGACGTACCCCACAGCCCTCCACCTTGCTGAGCGCCTGCGACTCAGGATACAATCCCGGTCCTGGCCGGCTTCTTCAGACAACTGCGCGAGAAAAAATAGCGCACCGGCCGATACACCGCTCACACAGCCGCGCTACAATTGAATCAGCCTGCCAAGCGCCACGGTCGTGTCGGCCGTCTGAGCGCACAGAGCACTCCAAACGCGCGGCCCCCATCGCCAACCGCGCTCATGGGCAGTCCGGCTTCCGCTGACGCTTCTCCCGCGCCCGCCGCGCGATCAGGTCGAACGTCGTCCGCGCCGGCGGCGGCTCCCCTGTATCGGCCTCGCGGTCTCCCCCCGGCTCCTGTCGCGCCGAGACCAGCTCCGCGATCCGCAGCCGCAGTGTCTCGTCCCGCCGCTCCGGCACGTCGACCTCTTCGAGCGCCCGCAGCAAGTGCTCCGCCGTCTTGTACCGCAGAAACCGCTGTTTATGCAGCGCCCGCCCCACGATCTCCGCCAGCTCCTCCGAAACCGGCAACCGTTCCAGTTGCCACAGCGGCGGCTCGCGCCTCTGGTGACACGTTTTCAGCTCGCTGATCGATTGGGCCGAGAACGGCGGCGACCCGATCAGCACCTCAAACAGGATCACGCCGAGCGCGTACACGTCACTCTGGGGGGAGACGTGCCCGTCAAACATCTCCGGAGCCATGTACAGCGGGCTCCCACCGATCTCTTCCGCCTGACTCTTGTACGCCGCCGGGTCAAACTCGCAGGCCAGCCCGAAATCGCAGACCCGCGCCTCACCCGCGCGATCGAACAGCACGTTTGCCGGCTTCAGATCCCGATGGATCACGCCGATCTCGTGCAACGCCGCCACCGCCGACACCACCGACCGCGTCACGTACATCGCCAGCGAAAGCTCCAGCGGTCCTGACCGCAACAGCAACTCGCGCAGCGAGATCCCGTCCACGAACTCCATCACGATCACCGGCAGCTCGTTCGCCCGCTCCACCGCGTGGATCGTGACGATGTTCGGATGCTTGATCCGCGCCGCCGACCGGATCCCCCTGGCCAACTCGACCATTGCCGCAGCGTGCGTCGCCCCCCGCCGCCGATGCAGCACCTTCACCGCGACCTTCCGGTTGAGCGCCTCGTCGTACCCGGCGAACACCGCCCCGCCGGCCCCCTCCCCCAGCAGGTTCCCGAGCTTGACGGACCCGACGCGCACCGGCACCTCGACCGCCTCGGGCTCGGCCCCGTGCCCGGTCGAGAGCATCACCGTCATGGTCTCCTGCATGTCCATGCTGGCCTGATCACCAAGGTCCGACGTGGCTGTCCGACGAGCCGCCCACATCTCGGACAATCCGCAGCGGCCCACATTCCTCTGAATCCAGTTGACTCAATTCTAACGAATCGAATTCGACGTGCCCTTACAAAAAGCGAGGATTCTTCGACTGCCGCCGCAGCGCCGACCTCACGACCGGCGTGCCGCCTCGTCGTTGCCTGCAACCGGCACCGCCCGAGACTCGCGGGCCCGACCACTCCGTTCAAGATCCGCCGGCGCCGCTTCCCGCAGCCTCGGATCCAATCGACTCTCCGCATTCTGGACAGCGTCCGCTCACGTTGCCGGTCAGGTTGTATTCGCATCGGGGACAGCGTCCGGCCCGCAGGCGCGCGGCTCGTCGGCGGTCGATCTCTTTGCACCTTCTCTCGCGGCGTCGACGCACTAGTGCTATGCAGTGAGCCGTGCTCAGCAGAGCCGGGACAAAGACCATCACGTATCCCGGGGTCATCGTTCCCGGCGACACGCGCATCCACAGCATACTTATCAGCACCGAAATCAGGAAGTACAGGACGGCGAAGTTGACCGCGGTCCAGACCCAATCGGCCGACCGGACCACCTGCTCCTCCGGCCAGTGAATGACGGTGCTGTCCACAGGTGGAAGCTCGATCCGGGTCTTCGCCCACCGCGCCAGGAGCCAGCCCCACAGCGGAAACAGGGTGAGGAGTTGGAACATCAGCCCGCCGTTGGCTACACCTGAAGCGGCGGCGATGCTCAATCCGAGTTTCGGGATGGTGTAAAACAACGCCCCGTGGCCGAAGATGTAGGCCACCTCGAAGACCATCAGCCCGACGAACAGGCGCAGCAGCGAAGTCCTGACTCGGAGGAACTGGACGCCCAGGTACGCGAGGATCAAGTGACACGCGACGCAGATCGCGGACATGGCGTAGAAGGCGTGTCGAAAGTACGGTTGCGTGGGATCGTATGGGAATCCCTTGAAGATCGATGTGCCGTTATACCACAGGCCCATCCCCGCGAAGATAAGCCCTGCTATCCCGACGAGCCGCAGCGCCCGTCGCGGCCACAATGTCACGGAATCTGGTTTTGGCTCAGCCACGGTTCGCTCGCCGGCATCGTAAATCACAAAGCCTGCCGCCTGGACTGCCGTCTCATGCTTCTTTCTCTTCCCGCTTGAACGCTGTTCCGCACTCCGGACACCGCCCGCTCACGTTCCCGGTCAGATCGTAGCCGCAACGTACGCAATGACCGGGAGGCCGCGCACGATCACGACGCCACATCCAGATCGTGGCCAAAAGGGCTACCAGCCAGAGCAGCCAGAGTGGTGTAATGAAGAAGATATGTCCATAGTACGTTATGTAGGTGTCTCGCGGGACCATTTCGCATTCCCAGCCGTACGGGAACAGTTCTCCGTCGAGGACGCCGATTCGACAGGTGCCGTCGTTCACCATCACACTGAGAATACCCGCGCGGATCGCGAAGTTTCCGGCCAGATTGGCGACCCCCAAGCCAGCACTGAGCACCAGCACCGCTGCAAACAGCCACCTGACCAACCGAGTCAGCCGCCGACTTCGTCGCATGACCGGACCTCGCGCTTCAACGCTGTTCCGCACTCCGGACATCGCCCGCCGACGCCGTCTCTCGGCGTTTAATCGCGCGATACGTCGCGTGCGAGATTCATGCGGGCCCGTCCCTGCCGCGTTTCAGGCGTGAATCAGTGTGAGATGAAGGGGACCCCGCGTGCGCAAGCGACGCCCGCTCCAGGACTTACTCAAGTGGTGGCGGTCGGACTTGAACCGACGACCTTCGGGTTATGAATCCGATGCTCTGACCAGCTGAGCTACGCCACCGGCGGCCCCTGCCGGGCCGACCCGCCGCCCGGAAGGCACATCACGAATCAGTATAGCGACCGCCCCAACCCGGTAAAGACCTGCCCGGCAATCCGGGCCCGCGATCGGGCGCCGCCGCGCCGTTCTTGCGCCCGCCAGCCGGCAAAAACCGCACTCTCACCCGCCCCAGCGGGCCCGCGGTCAAGCCGACGCGCAGGAGTATCCGATAGCGCCGGGCACGGAGAGGCAACCGTGGATTTCCCTGGCTGCGGCCGCAGACTGTGTGTCAGGCGCCGTCGCCCGGGTCTGTGCAGGACATGGATGTTATGCAAACCCAACGCACAACCCAAACGGACACCACCGACCAGAACACCCCCAAAACCCCGGCAGACGACGAACGGTCAGCCAACCAGCGCGCCAACAGCGCCAAGCGGGTGGGGAGCGCGTCACGCCCCTCCGGGGAGGCCAAACCCAGCCGGTTCCGCTCGAACCGCGCCGGTCCCGGCGGCCGCGGCCCGGCTGATCAGGACGCCAAGGGCTCCCGCGAACCCGGTCAGGCCAGCCGACGTCCCCTAGCGGAAACGTTCGTCGACGAGCGCGACGACGTGCTCACGGTGATCAACGAGCTGGTCGACGAACTCGATCGCTACGAAGAGATCCGCGAGCGGCTGGAACACGAGCTGACCGAGGCTCATCAGCAGAACCAGACCGCCGAGCAACGGGTCCAGGAGCTCGAATGGCAGACGGTCACGCTACAGACGCGCGTCGAGGCACTTGAGCAGGTTCGTCACGAGGTGGCCCTGCTCGAAGAGGAGATCGCCGACGCCAATACGCGCGCCCAGCGCTCCAGCGAGCAGCTGGCCCGAGCCGAAAAGGACAACGCGCGCTTCAACAGCGAGTTGAAGTCGGCCAGCAAGCAGCTCGAGGAATTGTGGTCCGTCCGCAAGGAACGCGACGGGCTGCGCGTCGATCTCAAGAACACCGGCGCCAAGCTCGGCCAGCTTGAGCGCGCCCACAAAGAGCTCCAGGAAGAGCGCGGAAACCTGCACCTGAAGCTCCAGGAAACCCAGATCACGCTGGAGGAGGCCCGCACCGCCAAACACAAGTTCGAGATGGAGCTTCGCGCCGCCGAAGATCGAATCGAGAACCTGCGGACCGCCTGCGAAGAGTCCCAGCAGAAGCTCGAGGACGTCCGGACCGAGAAGAAGAGCATGCAGGTTCAGTTGACGCGCGCCGAGCGTGAAAGCGCCCGCCTGATCGAACAGCAGCAGTTCTTCGAGTGTGAGCTGACTTCGCTGCGCAGCATGAACCGGACCGCCGAGGCCGCCTTGTCCAACGTCAAGAAGGCCTTCTCCGAGGTTCGCACCGCGCTCACCGAGACCAAGACCCGCACCCGCCGACGTGCGCTGCAAAGCTGGCCCCGCACCTGCAACGCGTTCTACGGCGCCCCCGAAGCCAGCGTCGCCGATCCCGACGCCGAAGCCGTCAGCGGCGGCGTCCCGACCTCTGACGAGCTGAGCGAAGAGCACACGATCGCCGAGGCGTAGACGACCGCGAGCAATACCGAGGCAGCACACCATCATGCCGGGCTATCGAGCCCGGCATTTGCCTTCTCGGGAGCCCGTGCCGTGATTGCCCGAACGCTGACCGCTGCCTAACAGTCCACCGCAAAGGTAGCTATTCCTCGCGGACAGTAGCGGCCGGGCCCCGTACCGGCCGAGAACACGGGGAAAACCCTCTTCTCCGACGACGTCCGGTACGGGGCCCGGACGCTACATGACTTTTGCGGCGGACTGCTAAGCCCACCCGCCCCGCAAAAGAAGACGATCGGCTTGAGCCTCGTCCTGACTAGCCGCCCAACTGAGCTCACGCTCAGTCGGATGGGGGAGCCCGGCATTCCTTCGCAGGAGCGAGGTAAACCGATCGCTTCTTGAATCCGCTTATCTGTCTACTTCAGGCTAACGCCTCCGTATCATCAGCAGGCCACCGACCGCGAGCAGGGCCAGGCTGGCCGGCTCCGGAACCACCTCCGCGTAAACGCGAAACGCAAACTCAAAGTGCTCATCGGTGGGCGGCGCGTACCACACGTCGCTTGCCGGCGTCCAGTCCGGGGCGCCGAAAACTGCCGCACGCGTGTATCCCTCGGTCCGCCCCCGGATCGTCTCGTCGATCGAGCTCGTCACAAACCGGCCGGAACCCTGGTAATACCCGTCACCCACCAGCCGCACGCCGATATAGAAGTGCTCGCTCAGCCCCTCGTCCGAAGGCGTCGGCACGTTGAGCGAAACCTCACCCTCGTACAACTGCATCTGCGGATCAAGCTCAGAGCCACGATCCGTGAAGCTGTATTCCAGATCCCACGCCTGGAAGATCGTGTTGAACTCGCCGTCGAGCACAATCACGTCCACCGTCGAATACGCATAGCCCGGATCGCGAGCCCCCACCCACGCCAGCCGGGTCAGCCTCGTCAGGCCTGGGTCGGCCCCCTCGATCTGCGCGAGGTCCACGTCGTCGACTACCCATGTCGACTCCCAGACCGCCGTGTTGCGCTCCGAGCTCATGCTGAAACTCACGTTCTGAAGCGCCTCAAACCCACCCGGGTAGTTGTCCCACAAGAGCTCGTCGGCCTTGGACGTCGTCACGCCGACGAGAAACAACAGCGTCATCGCCAAACTGGCCCCAATCCTCATTCTTTCCCTCCAGGGGTGCCCGACACCCGTCATCTGCGCAGTCATCCCGCGCAGGCCCTCCCCGGCTACACGCTGTGCCCCCCGCTGGCATAGTGCCCCGCCGAAGCGGCACCTTGCCTATGCTTGCGGCACAGTGCGTGCGCTTCCTTCCGTCGCACCGCCGGCCCACAAAACACTTCGGGCCAATACGGCAAGCCGGCCAGGGATATGCGGCCTGACCGTCCAATCCTAGGCAGCCAGTTGTGGGAGTTTCAAATCCGCTTTGAAAAAACCCCGTTTATCCAGTTGTTTGCTAGCGGGCAAAGCTGACTCCTGCCACGGACTCTGCCTCGCGGCACCTGGTAGCGATAAAAACAGCGCTGTATTCGCCATTGCAAGGACGCGCGGCGACCAGCCAATCCGGCCCAGCCACCACGCCGGATACCAGCCGCCGGGCGTTGCAGAACCCGGACGCACGAGCAGGGCGATTCGCAAAAACCCGGCCGCCGCACCTCCCCCACGCACCCCGGGATGCGATAGAATGCCCGGCACGGGCGGTTAGCTCAGTTGGTTAGAGCGCTTCCCTTACAAGGAAGAAGTCACTGGTTCGAGTCCGGTACCGCCCAGTTTATCCCACCTCGCCCCCTGGTTCGTGGGTAGTCCATCCTCCCGTCAGCGACTTCGCCACATGGGTTCCGACCTGGTCACTACGTTCACATCGACGAGGGCTGCAATCACCCCGCTCGCCGGGGGCTCGATCACTTCGGCGTAGCTGCCCGTCCCCCGCTCGCGAAGCATGGCCAGTAACCGAGGCCGCTCGGCGGCAGGAAACGGGCCCGCAACTTGCGGTCCATCAAGCACACATCGGCTGAGCGCGAAGAGGATTCCACTCCTCGACGCAATCCCCAGCCCTCGCAAATCCACGCTTGGAACGGATGCCGGCCGGCGGTACGATGCCGGCGCGGGCCGGAGGACGTGCGCCCGGACCGCTGAAGCGCTGTCGGGGCAACGCACGAAGCTGGCTGGTCAGGCGCCACGCACCAGCAAACACGAGGAGACGGCATGCCCGGCTACGAGGTCATTTCGATCGAACCTCATGAGCAGGTCACCCTGGCCGTCGTCCGGCCAAGCCGACTCGATGGTCCCACCGCGGCTCAACTGGCAGACGAAGCCGCGCGCGCCGCGACGGAACAGCCCGCCCTGCCGTTCGTGCTCGACATCTCCAACGTGGAGTTCGCCCCCAGCGTGGCCCTCGGCGCGCTGGCCGTGCTCTTCAAGGGCATGAAGCTGTCCAACCGCAAGGCCTTCCTGGTCGGCGTTGCACCTCAGGTTCGCCGGGCCCTGTCGGTCACGCGTCTCGACGACTTCATCAACGTTCGCGGTACGCTCGCCGACGTCCTCGCCGGGCGCTAGGCTGCCGGCCCGAGCAGCCTGCCTCGGTAGAATGCGGGTCATACATCCGGCAACTGGGAGATCTCGGTTCGCACCGCTGATCGCGGCGGTGGAGAACAAGATTGGCGATGAAGCGGCATGCAGTGGACATCCTGGCGCTCGGAGTGGTGCTGGTTCTCGGCGTACTGTTCTACGTCCCCCAGACGAATCCACTCGAATCACGGTACATGTACTACGCCGATTCATTTGAGCGGGCCGCCCGCGAGGTGAACCCCGATTACACAAGCAGATACCGACGCTGGGCCTGGGAAAGCTTCTCCCCGTTTCAGACCCTGATGGCCAGGTACACACTGCGCGCTTTCCGCAACGACCTCGCCACGGCCGTCACGGTTATGCATGTCGGCTTGGCCCTGTCGGCCGGTGTCCTGACATACTTGGCCAATCGTTTCTTCTTCGGCGCCGTCTCTTCGCTCTACATTACGATTCTGTTGATGTATGACCGCTCACTAATGCCCGTGGCCCGCGGCTTGGGCATCACGACCGTTCTCCTGCTGACGCCGTTGCTGCTTGTTTTCATTTACAGCTTATCCTGCACACAGGACCGCGCGCTGCCCCGGCGCGGGAGAGTGCTCCCAATCGTCGTCCTGGCTCTGTCCGGCGGCCTGATCTACTCACTCGGGGGGCATGAAACCCTATACGCCGTACCTACCCTGCTCGCATTCGCCGGCCTGTTGTGTCTGGGGTGGTTTCTCCGTTCTGTTCGGGCGCGCCGACGCGCCCCGGGCCCGACCATAGCATCACTGCTTGGCATTACGTCCGCCGGTGCCGTGGCCGTCGGGCTCATCGCGCTCACCTGCGGTGGCATCGCGCCGCAGCAGAGCCCGGTGCCATTCTCGAATGTACTTACGTACCGCGACTTTGTTCAGAAGGCTATGAAAGATGTGAAGCGGGAAACCACGAAACCAGTGAAAGACCGCAGCCTGCTCTGGAAATCGACATTTGTCGAAGGCAAATACCTGACCGGCTATGGCCGCCACCACGCAAATACATTCCTGTATCCGGGGCCCGGCTTCAACGGCATGATCCCGCTGTTTGTCTATCCGGGGTTCGTCGTCGGGCTGTGTGTATTTGGCTGGAAAATTGCCTGCCGCCTACGCGCTCGTTCGCCCGACTCGAACCGGCGCTCCCAGGGCTACTTCCTGCTTTTGAACACGGTTCTCCTCATCCTTTTTGTGGCGGTGATGCTGCTGTCCAGCGACCCCAAACCGACCCGGTATACTCCATGCGTGTACGTGCTGTTCGCCCTTTCCGCGCTGGGGTATCAGCGCGCATACACTCTGATAAGGGGGGGCGTTGTCGGACGAGAACCGCTCTTCGCTCGGCTTGACGCGCGCCGTCGATTTCAAGCTCGTCGCCTTGCCGCCGGCGGGCTCGTGCTCATGGTCGGTTTCTTCGCCGTGCTTCGTCTTCATAAAAACTATCATGACCTGGACAGCTACATACGACACTATGGTTGTGAGGTCCCAACGATCGGGCTGTCCGAATTCGTGGCGCAGGCGACCAGCACCTACAGCTCGAGCAGCGTCGTTATCGTTAATCGCCACGTGCGCAAAAAGGCCCATCCCGCGGTTGGCATGCTTCTGAGATACAAGGATCTGCCGCCTAACCTCTCCATCATCAATCCCACACAAAAACACGGGCGGGTCCCGGATGATGCAGTCGTGTTCATCAGGGAGCGCAAAGGGTGGAGACGGGGAGACCCTCGTGAAGTCAATTGACAGTACGTGGTGTTTCCCGCAGTGCCGTCGCTCTGCTGCACGGGGCGCTCTGTGGGTAATCCCGCCCCAACGAGCTGCGTGAATGAATCTCGTCCCTTGAAGCCCTTGAGCGGACGCACTCAGCGGTCGTCGTGCTCGACGAGCCGCGTTTGACCTTCGGCGAGTGGTCCCCGACGACTTTGGAAGTCTCGTGAATCCGGTCGGGTGCCCACCGATCACCCGCAAGTCATCGCTCGCCCCCTTTAGCCAAGCAGCTTGCCTCGGTAGAATGCTCGTCATACGTCCGGTAACTGGGAAATCTCGATTCGCAGAGCTGATCGAGGCGGTGAAAAACAGAATTGGCGATGAAGCGGCACGCGGTGGACATCCCGGCGCTCGGAGTGGTGCTAGTTCTCGGCGTGCTCTTCTACGCCCCGGAGACGAACCCGCTCGAATCGCGGTATATGTACTACGCCGACTCATTCGAGCGGGCCGCGGGCAGCGTGAACCCCGAGTATGTCGATGAGTACAAGCGATATGAATGGGAGCAGAAGTACCCCCTGATGACCCTGCTGGCCCGCCAGGTTTTGATCGCCTTCCCCGACGATCCCGCCGCGGCCGTGACGGTTCTGCATTCCGGCCTGGCCCTGCTGGCGGGCATCCTGGCGTTCGTCGCCAACCGGCTCTTCTTCGGCACACTCGCCTCGCTCTACATCACGATCCTGTTGTTGTATGACCGCTCGTTGATGCCGGTCGCCCGCGGTTTGGGCGTGATGGGAGTCCTCTTGCTGGCGCCGCTGTTGCTCATCTTCATACACAGCCTTCGCCGCACGCAGGAGCGTGCCCGACCCCGGCGCAGGAGAATCGTCCCCGTCATTCTGCTGGCTTTATCCGGCGGTCTGATTTACTCGCTGGGGGGGCATGAGACGTTATACGCCGTACCCAGCCTGCTCGCATTCGCCGTCCTGTTATGCATAGGCTGGTTCGTACGGTCTGTTCGGACGCGCCGAGTCGCCCCGGGGCCGACGGTGACATCGCTGATCGGCCTGGCTTCCGCAGGCGCCGTCGCCCTCGGGTTCATCGTCGCCACGCACGCCGGAATCGCGAAACGGCAGAGCCCGTACGCGCTTTCGGACATGCTGTGGCATCGCAGCTTTCTTGCCAGCGCAACGGATGACGTCCGCACGGAGATGACCAGGCGCGACAGCCTCTACCAGCGCTGGAAGGCGACGTTTTACGACGGCGCGTATCGAGATCGGCAGGCCTGGGGCGCTCGCCACGAGAACACCTTCCTTTATCCGGGGCCGGGCTTCAACGGCATGATTCCGTTGTTTGTCTATCCGGGGCTCGTCGTCGGACTATGGATGCTGGGGCACTGGATTTTCCGCAGACTCCAGTCTCATTCGCGCCAGCCAGCTGGCCAGCCGCCGGACTACTTCCTGCTGCTGAACACCGTTTTGCTGGGTGTTTTTGTAGCGGTGATGGTGACCACGAACGATCCCAAGCCGACCCGCTATACACCCTGCATCTATCCCATCTTGGCGCTGTCGGCGATCGGATACCAACAGCTATATGACACGATCAAGCATGCTGTCACCTGGCGAGAGTGGTCGCGCGTCCGGCTGATCGCCAACCGCCGCTCCACCGCAGGCCACGTCGCCGCCGGCGCGCTGCTGCTCGTGGTGGGCGTCTTCGCCACGGTACGGCTGCACAAGAACTACCGTGATTTGGGAAGCTATCTTGAGCGTTATCTCTGGCAGATACCGACCGAAGGGCTGCCGCCCTTGCTGGAGAAAGCGCGGACCGAATACGCGTCCAAGCCGGTTTTCTTTGTGAGAGGGCGCTGGAATCCTCCTGCGGTCGGCCTCCTGGTAGGCTATAAGACCTTGCCGAACGTCACATTCCTTAAAACCAGGCAAGCCCGGGAAACGCGGTTTCCGGAGGATGCAATCGTGTTTGTACGCGAAAGCTCTGGGTGGAGGCGCAGCGATGCGGCAAACATCCAGAAGTGATCTGCTGATCCTGATTCAGGCCCCCTATTTCCAGGACTACGGACCGATGCGGAAGGCCGCCGGTAAGTACTATCCGCTCGGCATCGCTTCCCTCAGCGCCTACGTCAAACGGCACGGATACCGTGTCAGCCTCATCGATCCCAACGTCCAGGACGTTGCGCCCCCGGACATCGCCGAAATCATCTTCAAAGAGGATCCTCTGCTGGTCGGCGTGTCCTTCATGACACCGCAGTTTTTCACGGCCCGGAACATCGTCGATGCAATCAAAGCGCGAGCGCCTCACACAACGATCGTGCTCGGCGGCGCCCACCCCAGTGTGATGCCGGAGCGGACGCTGGCCGAAATGCCGAACGCCGACTGCGTCGCCTGCGGCGAAGCGGAGCAGACGACACTCGAGTTATTGGAAGCGCTCTCGGAGAATCAGGCCGACCTGGGCCCGATCGACGGGCTGGTGTGGCGAAAGGGCGGGGAGTTGATCACCAACCGGCTGCGGGTCCCGGTCCACGACCTGGACGGCCTGCCGTATCCCGACCGCGACCTGATCGACCAGTCGCTGTATCACCAGCAGGGCTTCCTGAGCTACTCGAAGAAAGTGGCGACGATCCACACCGCGCGCGGCTGCCCGGGCCGCTGCGTCTTCTGCGCCTCCGGACACAAGCTGGCCTCGCGCGTGCGGTCACGCAGCATCGAGAACGTCATGGGCGAGATCGACGATCTTCGCAAGCGCTTCGATGTCGACTACCTGCTGATCAAGGACGACACCTTCACGTCGAAGCGCGCGCGCATCGAGGAGTTCTGCCAAGCCGTCAAGGTCAGACATCCCGACCTCAAATGGCACTGCATGGGCCGGGTAAATACGGTCAACGAGCGTATCCTGGCAATCATGAAGGACGCCGGCCTCAACGACATCTTCTACGGCATCGAGTCGGGCAACGATGACATCCTGAAGAGGTGTGGTAAGAACATCACCACCGCACAAGCCCGCCGCGTTGTCGAGGCCACCGCCAGGCTGGGCATCCGCAGTTACGGCGCATTCATCCTCGGCCTGCCAGGGGACACACGCCAGACCATCCGGCAGACGATCGACTTCGCGTGCTCTCTGCCGCTGACGATGGCCGGGTTCTCCATTCTGATTCCATACCCCGGCACCAGGTGCTTCGAGGAGCATTACGCCGACCCGGACGGCGAGCTCGACTACCGCGAGTTCATTGCTTCCACGGGCGTACACTTTGCCAAGGGATACACGGGGCTGGACGGCCTGAACGCGGACGAGTTGCCCGCGCTCATCGCCGAGGCACAGCGGCGTTTCTACCTGCGGCCACGGCAGATCCTGCGGATGCTGGGCGCTGCCACACCCACGATGCTGGCGGGCTACGTGAAAGGCGCTGCCGCGCTGGTCAGCAAGGAGATTTACCTCCGGTTCAGACCGGCGGCAGCGTGAGACGCACCATGAGAACGCTACTCGTCGCGCCTCCCTGGCTGGATATCTATGGCGACTTCAAAGCCGCCGCGAAGCTGGGCTGCGTCAGCCATCCGCTCGGCCTGCTCTATCTCGGCGGTGCAATCCAGCAGATGGGCGGCGAGTGCCGAATCGTCGACATGGAAGGCGAGGACGTGGACGCCGACGGCCTGATCCAGATCATCCGCGATTACCAGCCCGCGCTGGTCGGGATCTCCGCGACGACCCCGGTCTACAAGAACGCCACATTGCTCGCTCAGGCCATCAAGAAGCAGTTGCCGGATACCCTGCTCGGCATCGGCGGCGTGCACAGCACGATCCTGGGTCGATCCGTACTGGAGGAATGCCCGAGCTTTGACTTTCAGGCCGTCGGCGAAAGTGAAGACACCATCCAGGATATCTGCCGGGCCGTCCAGGCGGGCAAGTCGTTCGACGGCATCGGCGGCGTCATCTTCCGGCGGGGCGACGCGATTGTCGAAAACCCACGCCGCCAGCTCAAGCAGGATTTGGACGCTATCCCGATGCCCGCCCGGCATCTGCTCGACCCCAATCGCTATCGGCACAGTCTGCCCAGCAAGGGATTCGTCCGCTATGCCGATCTGTTTACGGCGCGCGGCTGTCCGTTCCACTGTGTGTTTTGCAGCCAGCACACCATGTATGGCCGGCGCATGCGCTTCCACGGCATCCAGCGCGTGATCGACGAGCTGAAGGACATCACCGAGAACCTCGGTGTTCGTCATGTCATCATGATGGACGAAACGCTGACGCTGAACCGCGAGCGGACGTTCGAGTTGTGCCAGGCAATCCGCGACAACCGCCTGAAGTTCACCTGGGAGGGTTGGACCCACGCCAGCCGCATTGATGAGGAGCTGCTTCGGGCCATGAAGGCCGCCGGCCTGATCCGCCTGTCCTTCGGCATCGAAAGCGGCGATCCGCAGATCCTCAAGCGGATCAAGAAAGGCGTCACGCTCGACCAGATCCGCAACGCCTACCGCGCCGCCGCCCGGGTCGGCATCGAGACCCGCGGCTCGGCCATGCTCGGGCACCCGGGCGAGACGCGCGAGACCGCCTGGCGAACGATCAAATTCATCCGCGGCATCAAGGAATGCCAGCAGATGTTCCTGAACGTCGCCTGCCCCTACCCCGGCACG
>Ga0180434_10005425_pt1 | contig 15029 bp, 11 predicted proteins | sample SS_ome_7_FD_132453 | JGI IMG/M metagenome (GOLD analysis project Ga0180434, IMG submission 132453) | Hypersaline lake sediment archaeal communities from the Salton Sea, California, USA - SS_1_D_2 metaG | ecosystem: Environmental > Aquatic > Non-marine Saline and Alkaline > Hypersaline >...
AATCCAACGCCAAACGGTGTCGGAGCGACTGCCGGCGATAAACGGCAAATCGACTCCGCGAGGGCCGCCGTACTTGTCGATCAGCAACAACACCAACATCGCGACGATGCCCCAATAGGCCCAATAGGCGTAGCGCCCGATGAGGCGATAACTTGGAATCAGCACGACGAAGAGCAATCCCGATCCCGTAGCGAAATAGAGCAACTGCCGCAACGTAAGCGGGCCGACAGCTTCGACGGCGGCGTCGATCCAATCGGTTTCGGCGAGCGCGACCGAGTCGGTTTGCTCGATCACCCCCGTTTGCACGCTCCAACGATCGGTGGCGTGTGTCGACGAAATCCCGAACGCCGACAGAACCAGCACGGGAATCGCCAATCCCCAACCGAGTCGCGTCAGATTGAAATCAGGCCAATGCATTGAATTCAGGATAACGAATTATCACAACGAAGCACTCGGCGCCCGACACCCCGGACGGCCGGGCTTTGCGTCGCCGCCGCTTCCGAGGCGCGGGGCGGACGCTTCACTTTAATGCGAAACGCTCTGGAAGCTATCGTCAAGCCCATTTCTGACCTGACGGAAGTCAAGGCGATCGTATTCCCGCGAACTCGGTCCCCGCGATGTGGAGCGTCAGTCCCGCGCCCGCGTCGCCGCTCGCTCGCCGGCTCTCGAGGCTCTGATCGCAAACCGCGCCGCCCTACTCGATCAACATTTCCGCGATCTCCTTGGCGATCGGACCGGCGACGCGGCCGCCGCTGCCGCCGAATTCGATCAACACGCTGATCGCATAAGACTGTTCACGCGGCGCTAATCCGCGCGGCGTCTCCTTAGACTGCGTGTAGGCTATGAACCACGCGTGGGCCGGACGGGCGGCGTCCACGCCGCGCGGCGGAAAATATTCGTGGCTGGACGAGCGTACGACTTTCGGCGGATCGTCTCCATAAGGCGCGAGCGCTTCGTGTTTCGACGACGCGACGACCGTCGCGCGACGACCATCGGGCCATTCGAGCACGTACTTCGTGTTTATCACGCGCCAGGAAGTTTGAGCCGAGCCGGTCTTGCCGCACATGACGTAGTCGTCCGAATCCAGCCGCGCGCCGTAAGCCGTGCCCCCGCGTTCGTTCACGACCCGCCACATGCCTTTTCTTATCACGCTCAGATGTCGTTCCTCGAACACCTCGGGCGCGTCGGCGGCGCCGCCCAACGGCCGTCCGGCGTCGTCCAACAACAACTTCACCGGCGCCCACCGGCCGCAGGCCGTCGTCGCCGCCACGTTAGCCGCCTGCAAGGGGGTGGCTGAGACTTCGCCCTGCCCGATCGCGTAATTCCAGGCGTCGGCTGGATGCGGGTCGGGTTCGTGGCGCCGACGCCAGGAGGTGCGTATCCATTCCGTGGTGGGAACTATGCCGGAGTTTTCCTCGATCAATCCGGTTCCCGTCGCGCGGCCCAACCCAAAGCGGTAAAACCAGCCGCACAACCGATCGACCCCCAGTCGATCGCCGAGCGTGTAAAAATATATGTTGCACGAATTTCTGACGGCGTCCTCGGCAATCTGAGGGCCGTGCGTAACGCGATGCTGGCGGTAGATCCAGCAGCGAAAGCTGTCGGGCATGTTTCGCCGAAAGAGCCCCGTGCATTCAATGCTCGTCCGCGGATCGACCACGCCCTCGGCCAATCCGCCGTACAGGGCGATTATCTTGCAGGTCGATCCGGGCGGGTATATTTCCGCGACGGCTCGAAACCGCATCGGACGCCAGCGATTATCACGGGCCATCGCCGCGTAGTTTCGCCAATAGTCCTCGTAGCGAAACGCCGGATAACTCACCAGAGCCAGCACCTCGCGCGTGTGCGTATCTAGCACGACCGCCGCCGCCCCGCCGTACGGATTCTCCGTGCCAAGGCTCTCGCCCACGGTCGTTCCGAGCAGGTCGTAGATGCGTTGTTGCAGATCGGCGTCGATCGTCAAGCGTACGTCCGCGCCGAGAACGGGTTCGGTTCGCGCCAGAATTGTACGATCGAAATCCTCGACGATTTTGCCCTTGACGCCGCGCAGAGTCATTTCCGCCAAGCGCTCGACGCCGCTGACGCCGAGGCGATCGCCGGCGCGCAGGCCGCGCAGGTCGTCGTCGCCGAGCGGATCATCCTCAATCCTCCGCGTACCGGCCGAACCGACTCGTCCAAGAACATGCACCAGAGGCTCGGCGTCGCGCGCGACGCGCACCGAACTCGGCACGACGCGCAGCCAGGGATGATCCGGCTCCAGCTCGATCCGAGCCGTTAACGCCGTATCCGCCTCGACGTCGGCGCAAATGGCGTGATAGGCGTGTTCCTCGGCGATCTCGAGCACGTTTTCGGAGCGTCGCCGTACGACGAATTTGATGCGTTCGACGCGGTCTCGAATCCTCGCCGCGCACTCGGTCAACTCCGGTCGCGTTAATCCCGTGAGATCCGTCAGGCCGCTCCACAACTCGTCGAGCCGCGTCTCAATAAGCGAGACGATTTCCGTCAATGGCATGTCGGGGGGATAGCGGCCGCGTTTGCGCAAAGTGCGCGCCGCGGCGCGCAGATAGCGTCGGCTGGCGGCTGGCATGGCGTCCGAAAGCAAGGTCAGCAGTATTTCGTACCGCACGCTGATATCGGAAGCCGGCTCGTCGCTCACCAGCACCCGCCCGTTGCGATCGAGAATGCCGCCGCGCGGCGCCGACAGGTATCGCACCGGGCGCGTCAGCAGGTTATCCGCCAGCGTCTCATACTGCTCGGCCCGCACGATCTGGACGTCGATCAGGCGCGCCGTAATCGTCAGCGCCAGGGCGATCATCAAAATTACGAACCAGCGCATGCGTTTTGCGAACATGGCGAATCTCTGAAGTTACACCCGCCGGGCATGGCGCCCCGACGCCTCGTGCGGCATAGCCGCCCCCGGTTGTGAATCTAGCACAGCCGTCCCCGGCCGTGTAGTTGTGTCGGCGAGCGCCCCGCTCGCCGGCGTTCGGCTCTCTGATTGGCGACGGCCGACACGGGATCCAGACGCTACGGTTCGCCATATTCCGCGCGGGCCAACGCCGCCGCGCCGATGACGCCCGCGTCGTCGCCGAGCAGGGCTGGTTCGATTCTCGGTTGGTCCGCGGCGATACGCCAGGACCGCTCCTCGAAATGACGTCGGATCGGCGTCAGCAGTTGATCGCCGGCGCCGATCAGCCCGCCGCCGAACACCACGCGCTCGGGATTCAATATATGCTGGATGTTTACGCACGCCAAAGCCAGGTAGAAACAGGTTTCGTCCCATATCCGTGCGGCCAAACCGTCGCCGGCTTGAGCGGCTCGCGCGATGTCGGCCGACGTGAGCGCGCGAGGCGCGTCGACGTCCGCATTCAAGCTCGAATCCTCACCCGCCCGCACGGCTTCGATGAACCGCTCCGCCACGGCGTTGGCCGAACCGTAGCGTTCGAGACATCCGTGTTGCCCGCACGGACACGCCCGCCCGTTCGGCACAATGATCATATGACCGATTTCGGCGGCGTTATCAAAGGCGCCGCGCTGCAATCGCTTGTTCGTAATGATCCCCCCGCCGATCCCCGTCCCCAACGTCAACATAACAATGTCCGCCGCCCCGCGGCCCGCGCCGGCGATAAACTCCCCGTAGGCGGCCGCGTTGGCGTCGTTGTCCAGCGTCACGCGCAAACCGACCGCCGCGCTGAAGCGTGCTCTCAAAGGCACGTTTTCCCAACCCGGCAGGTTCGGCGACGCATAAATGATTCCTTCCTTATGCGACATGGGTCCCGGCGTGCCGTAACCGATCGCCAGTACGTCGTTCTTCGCCAGATCAGCGTCGGTGATGCAATCGTCGACCAACCGCACCAGTCGATCGAAAACATGCTCGAAACCGCCTTCAGCTTGCGTTTCAATCGAGCGGCGATGAACCAACAGGCCGGCGTCGTTCAGCACGCCGGCTTTGATATTCGTACCGCCGAGATCGATGCCGATCGTGAATTTGCCGGACACCGTCGTGCTCCTTCTCAGACGCCCCCGGTCAAGTGCATTCGGCCGTCTATCACGACGCCGCCGATACGCAGGCTCAGCAAATCCGCGCCGGCGGCCTTCAACGGATCGTCATGCCAGATCGTCATGTCCGCGGCGGCGCCGACTTCGAGCGTCCCCCTCGGCGTCGAGTCGTTCATGCCGGCCGCGGCGCCGCGCGTGAAACCTAGCAATGCTTGCATTATCGACAGCCTTTGTTCGGGACGCCAACCGCCGGCGGGATAGCCTTCATATTCCGTACGGACCGCGGCGCCGAACAACCCGAGTCTCGGATCGTTCGACTCGATCGGCACGTCCGAACCCAGAGCCAGGGTTACGCCCGCTTCATGCAGCGCACGAAATGGATACGCGTTTTTCGAAGCGCGCGGCCAATGCCGCTGAGCCGTCCGAATGTCGCCCATGATGTGGCACGGCTGAACCGAAGCGATCACGCCCAGACGCGCCATCTTGCGGATGTCGGCCGGACGGATGCATTGCACGTGTTCGATTCGATGCGGCAAGGGCGTCGTCTCTACTTTCCTCGCCGCGGCCAGCGCCTCGACCACCTCATGCACGGCCCGATCACCGATGGCGTGAATCCAGCAAGCCCACCCCCGCCGCGCCGCATCGACGACCGTCTCGCGCAGTTCCTGTCCGTGAACGATTGGAACGCCGCAATGACCATTCGTGCCGGGATACGGCTGAAACATATACGCCGTCTGCGAACCGAGCGCGCCGTCGGCGAAGATTTTCACCGCTCCGATGCGCAGCCAATCGTCGCCGAGGCCGCTGCGCAAACCCACTTTCGCCGCGTGCGGCATATTAGCCAACGGCACGGCATGTACGACCCGCACGCCCAAACGCCCCTCGCGATGCTGCCGTTGCAGATGCGACAAGGACTCCGCTCCGTCCATCGTATGCATGCCCGTCAGACCGAACGACCACGCGACGCGATAGGCCTCCGTCAGCGCTCGATCCACAGCGCGAATCGCGGCGGCGTCGGTGCGGGCGGCGAAATCCCATACCGGATCGGGCAACAGATCGACCGCGTTCTCCAGCAAGATCCCGTTCGGACGGCCGGCCGTATCGCGTAAGAACCGTCCGCCTTTCGGATCACGCGTGCCTGCTGAAAACCCGGCTCGTTTCATCCCGACCGTATTCAACCACGCCGTATGCGTGTCGCGGCTGAACACGACGGCCGGTTTATCCGGTGCGGCTCGATCGAGATCGCGCGCGTCGGGCAACCCTTCCGGCCAGCGATTGTGGTTGAAGCCGATCGCCGTGATCCAATCTCCGAGAGCGCGTTTGCGCGCCTGTTTTCGAATGCGGGTCAGCGTCTCGGCCAACGAACCGCAATCGGAAACGTCGATAGTATGCGCGCGATGCAGCGCCCAATAGACCAGGTGCGTATGACAGTCGACCAAACCCGGCGTAACGACCGCGTCGCCGAGATCGACCGTTTTGGTCGCCCGGTGTTTCAGCCGAGCGATGCTTCGCCGCGACCCGGTCGCCATGATGCGCCCGGCTCGCACGGCCGCCGCCTCGAACGAGCGCGGCCGCTCGGCGAACGAATAACATTTTTTCGCGGTCAGAATCAGATCGGGATAATCGGGCAGTTTTCTCATCTAGAGAATTATCAGGCTAAGCCCGCACATCTGGCAATAGTGCGAGTTTGCGTCGGGGCGAACGGGCGACCATTTTCACGGCACGAACGCGCGGTCGCTGTATCCGAATCCGAAGCGCAAGCGAGCGCCTCGAGGAGAACGCCGATCCCGAGTAAGGATCCTCGCCGGCGTTTCGGGTTCTGATCGGCGGGGTTTCCGGCGCTTCGGATTCGAATCGCGGCGCGTAAAAAAAGGAGCAGGCAGCGACGACCGGGTGTTCGGGCCGAAAGGAAGGGGGTCGCCGATGAAATCCTGCTCCAATATTTTGCACTTTGCTCCCGTTATTGCAAATGATGTTCCACAAAACAAGCGACTTCTTTCCCATTCCTGACTGATATTCATGAAAATGAGCTTTTGTGCTTGCGGGCTTTCCCTCAGTGGAGTGAGGCTTTTCACGCAAATGTCGCCGATCGGCACGAATTCCAGCACTGACACTTGATTCCTGGCACAATAGATTTTAATCTTTCACTAACTTTGACAAGCCGCCTCGCGGTTATCGCCGACGTAGCTCAATGGTAGAGCACAGCTTTCGTAAAGCTGGGGTTGTGAGTTCGACTCTCACCGTCGGCTTTCTTCGTGCGCCCACTAGACCGATCACGCCGCTCTTGAACGCAATTGAAGATTCACGAAAAGTGAACAAAGTCCGCCCAAAATTCGCACATGCCGTGTTATCATGGACTATGAGCCGATTCCGCTGTTCTTGTTCGTGAGGGTATGGACATGCAAACCGATCATTTTTTAGCTGATGCCGGATTCATTGCCGGGCGTAAGACGGTATGGACGGGTTTTCTGGCGATTCTTGTACTTGCCGCCGCCCCCGCGTTCGGACAATCCGCGACGCCCGCCGCCTTTCTCGCCAACAGCGGCAACCTTGAGGGCAGCGTCACGTCGTTCACGTACAATCCGGACGGGTCGTTGGTGGTTGTCGAGAAAGAAATCACCGGCGAACGCGACAGCACGGCCGAATACGGGCCGGGCTGCAACACTTATACAATTTCGATTTCCCCCGACGGCCGTTTCCTGGCGACCGGACACGCCGCCAGCAATGATCCGTTTCAACAAGTGACGATCCTCGAGGTCGCCGCGGACGCGTCGATGACGATTGTGGGCGAATATCCTACTCCGGACACGCCGATGGACGTGGAATGGATCACCGACGAATACCTGGCGGTGCTGCGCACCGAGTACGGTTCGCAAAACTACGCACTGATCTACGAATTCGATCGCGACGCGTTGACGCTCACCGAAACCGACAGCGGCGCCGTCGGCGGTTTCTCGACCTCGCTGGCGGTGCATCCCGACCGAGACCGGCTGTACGTCGGCGATTCATCTCAGAACAACATCTATGTCTTCAATTTCAATCCCATCGACGGCACGCTCACCGCGGCACAAACCGTCAGTACCGGTAGCACGTACCCGCTCGGCGTCAGCATTTCGCCCAACGGACAGTTTCTTTACGCGGCGGGCGGCATCAGCGGGGGCGGACATGCGATCCTGGGATATGGCGTCGACGCCAAGGGGCGCCTCACGCTGCTGGCCGGCAGCCCGTTCTATTCGCCGGGCTCATCGCCGAAGGATTTCACGTTTTCCAGCGACTCGGCCTATCTGTTCGCCGGACATGGTTCGGACGCCACCGCGCGCTCGTTCGCGATCGACCCGGAAACCGGCGGATTGACATCAACCGGTTATTCGTTCGACGTCGGCATTCAAGGCGAGCTGGGCGATCTGTTCGTGACCGGCGACTATCTGTTGATCTCGGATAATTTCCTCTCCGGTCGCGGACTCTACTCCTTCGACGTGCTCCCGAACGGCAATTTCACCATGAACGGAGGCTTGGTCGATTCCCAAGGCATCGGCCCGCGCGAAATCACCGCCTGGATACCCCCGCCCCCCTGCCCCGGCGACATCGACGGCGACGGCGACGTGGACCTCTCAGACCTCGCCGCCCTGCTGAGTTCGTACGGCGCCTGCCCAGGCGATCCAAACTACATCCCCGAAGCAGACCTCAACGGCGACGGTTGCGTCACACTGTCGGATCTGGCCGAACTGCTGGGCCATTACGGGACAAGTTGCTGATACGCAACGTAGAGGCGCGTCTAATGCATTTCAGTCAATGGTGTAGCGTCCAACCACCGTGTCGGACGTAGTTGGATAATTTACGGACTACAGAGGCGTCGACCGCTACGTCTGGATAATGGGAGGAGCTTCAGGCTAATCGCCGACAGCGGGGGTTGGCGCGTTTCGATGCTGGTCGACCCATTGTCGCCATTCCGAGCGGGCTTGATCACGCGCCGCCTCGGGTAAATCGGCGCCAAACGGCGGATACAATCCGGTAATTTGGGTCAAACCCGCCGCGGCACGCTCAGCTATCGTGTGCCGCGGCGCATCTTGCGCGGGTCGTGACGACGCAACATACGGGAGCGGCGTAATTACCGACGCATACCGCTCGATCATCCTTTCAGCGCGGGTCGGAACGTCGCATTTTCGGTGATCGTCCAGCATATCCAACAACGCCGCGGCGCACTCGACCGAGCCGACGGCGGATAACGCGTCGATCAACGCCGCCAGTCGTTCAGATTCATGCTCCTCCGCGGCTAATTCCAACAACGCTTCGACGGCGGCCGGCGTATTCAGACGCTCCAGGGCGGCGCAGGCGGCTGAGGACGACGCCAAATCCCCTTGGGCATACATGAGTTTCAACTCCAGCACGACCGCCTTGTCTCCCTGCACCGCCAATCCCAGCACGGCCATCTCACGCACTGAGGAGTCCGAATCTTGCAGCATGTCGATCATTCGCCCGCGAGACCAATCCGAACGGATATGCTGGAGCACCAGCACGCCGTATTGACGGATTTCAGCCTCGGAATGCATCAATAAGGTCTCGACGCCCCATCGGCCGGCGTCCTGAGCATTGCACAGCATGGTCAGAGGAACGGCGCAGGCCTCTGGATCGCGCGCAGCGATGATTTGCCGAGCCCAATAGCGTGAACGGAGGTGAGTACGGAAAAATAGCGCTGCCAGACAGGCCGACGCCGTCAGCACTACCATGACAAGGCCAGTCCGATAATTTCGTCGCGGTAAAATTGGGCGGGATTTTAAGGTGTCCATGCCCAGATCATACTCGAAGCGGCCGCAATCTACCTTGAAACCCTAAATACTGGAAGAAATTCGCGTTTTACAGGCCTACGATTGTACGAGGTACGGGCCGACTGTCGTACCGGGTATCTCAAGGAATCTCTAACGGCTGGGTTAATGTCCACGCATCCATTCGATCTGTTAATGGAACTGAATGAACGCTATATCCGCCTCGATTGCGCGGCGTTGCATATGGCGCGTGATTTATGGCCTAATCTGGCGATGCCCGCTTGCTTGAACACGCTGGATCGAATCGCCGAGGAAGTCGCCGAGCTGCGGCCCGGTTTATCGGCCACGCTTCGTTATCAAGCCATGCGACAAGTTCTAGTTGATGAATACAAGTTCACCGGCGCCGAAGATGATTATTTTGATCCTGACAACAGCTACCTTAATCGCGTGCTCGACCGCCGAGTCGGCGTCCCCGTCAGCCTTTCGATCATCTGGATCGAAATCGGCCGACGCCTGAAATGGCCGGTATCGGGACTGAATTTACCAGGACACTTTATTATCCGCTTCGACGATGAGGAGCGATTTATCCTGGTGGATCCCTTCCGGATGGGGCGTACGTTGACGATCGACGATTGTCGGCAGGTGCTGGACCACCACTACGAAGGGGCGGTCCCGTTCTCGGCGTCATTTTTACGGCCGGTGAGCGTACCGGTGATCCTGCGGCGATTGCTAGGCGACCTGCGGTATCTTTACACGATAAATCACGACTGGCGCCGACTGGCGTCCGTGCTGAAACGTTTGTCCGCCATCGAGCCGGACAACGCTCGCCACGTACACGACCTGGCCAGCTTGCTGTACCGTCAGGGCGACATTCTGGATTCACGCGCCCAGTTGTCGAGTTATCTTCGGCGACGGCCCGAGACGGCTGACGATTTTTTGGCGCACGAGAAACTCACCCATCTTGAAGCACTGCTCGCTTCGCTGAATTAGATCGTTTTAATTCCAAACGCAACGGACAACGCCCCTGTCGGCCGCGTGCGTAGCAAGTCGCCCACGGCGGTGTACGTGGAAGCGGACGGCTTCCATGGTCCGCGGCGGGCGCGGCGCCCCACGCCGCGGTTTTGTGACGAAGCCCGGCATTTATTTATGGAAAATACCATTTTTTCAGGAACTGGCGTCCAGCGCCCGAGTTATTATACTAGAGTCGATCCCAAAAAGGCATCGACCGGCTAAAGACCGGCGGCCAGGATTTCTGGGAGAGGTGCTAGCGGCACGGGATGACGGATCCCTTGCGAATTGTTATTAACCGCGGCGGCAATCGGGAGTATTCATATGAGACGCCTAATCTTTACGGGATTGGCTTTTATTTTTGCAGCATCGCTTGCCTTCGGCCAGACGGATCGGGGCTCTACCACCGGCCAAGGCGCCAGAGCGCGTGTTCCCGAAACTCTCAAACATTTGTAGAAAAAAATCTCCCAAGTCTCTTTCGAAGAGGCGTCGCTGGATCAGGTGATGGATTACATCGGCGGCCTATCGCCCATGCAGGTTGTGGTGCGCTGGCAGGTGTTGGAGGACGCCGGCATCGAACGCGACAAACCGGTCACGATGAACGTTCAGGACCTGCGACTCTCGCAAGTGTTATGGATGGTTTTGAAAGAAGCCGGCGGCACGGATCTTCCGCTGGCCTACCGCGCCAGCGGCCGCATTCTAACAATCTCCACCGCGGAAGATCTCGGCAAGGAAATGGTCGTGCGCGTATATGACGTAAGCGACCTGCTCGTGCGCGCCCAGCGATTCCGCGGCGCTCCGCACCTGGATCTCGCTCAAGCCGGACAAGGCGGCGGCGGCAGCGGCGGCGGCAGCCAAAACATCTTCGGCGGCGGCGGCGGCAGCCAGACAGACGACCAGGAAACGGGACAAGGCGGCCGGGGCGGCGCGGAGGACAACGAGGATATCCAGGAACTCATCGACCTTATCGTACAAACCGTCGAGCCGGATTCATGGCAGGATAACGGCGGAACCGGCACTATCCAGTCCTTCCGAAATCTGCTGGTCGTTCGAAATAATATCCTCGTTCATCAGGCCCTAGGCGGATACGTCGAAGAGAGCGATTAAAATATTCATCCTGGCAATAAGCGCGATCGAAACCTGCCGGAAGCCCGGCCGCGCTTGGTGAACATGACCCGCTCAACCCATTTAATGTGGTATATTGTCGGTATCGGAGCGGCGGGCGCGGCGGTTTTGTGCTTAGTGGTGCTGGTCGCGCGCGTGTTCAAGAAGAGATTGCGTAACGACAGAACGCCCGCCCCGTTCACTATTCAGGATCTGCGCGACTTGCGCGATCGCGGCGACATTTCACAAGAGGAATTCAACGCCATGCGCAACGCCGTCATCGGCGATCTCGCCGGGCCGGCGAAAACCGGAGCGCCCACCCCCATGCTGGACGACGCGGACGAACAGGCCCTGCCGCCCGAATCCAAACACCCGGAGGATTGACTGGGGATCATTTGCGCCGCGGGGCTTCAAACCGACGAACGGAGAGAGTAAAATCTTTTCAGTTGAGATGCTGGAGGCGTCGAAACAATAGTCGTCGGCGACACAGACGCCGGCGCGATCATAGAAGGTGATGAATGAGCGGTAATCGCGGTGCATCCGGAAAACGCGGCCGAAAAACAAACGTGTGCAGTTTTTGCGGCAAAAGCTCGCGCGACGCCGGCCCGATGGTCGAAGGGGCGAACGACGTTTATATTTGCGCCTCCTGCATCGACCTCTGTCACAATCTCGTCCGGGAAGAACGTCGCCGAGCGGGCGGCGGTCGGACGTTGCTGAAATCGATCCCCAAACCGCGAGAGATTTTTGAATTCCTGGACCAGTACGTAATCGGCCAGGATACGGCCAAGCGAACCCTCTCCGTCGCCGTACACAACCATTACAAGCGGCTTAATTACAGCGACGACGCCGCGGAGGACGACGTTGAAATTGACAAAAGCAACGTAATGTTGATCGGCCCGACCGGCAGCGGAAAGACGCTGCTGGCAAAAAGCTTGGCGCGCCAGCTCGACGTTCCCTTCGCCATCGGGGACGCCACCACCCTGACCGAGGCCGGCTATGTCGGCGAGGACGTTGAAAATATCCTGCTAAAGCTGCTCCAGAACGCCGATTACGACGTCGAGGCCGCTCAACGGGGCATAATCTATCTCGACGAAATCGACAAAATCGGCAAAACCTGGAACAACATCTCCATAACACGCGATGTCAGCGGCGAGGGAGTGCAGCAAGCGCTGCTCAAAATGCTCGAGGGAACCGTCAGCAACGTCCCCCCCCAGGGCGGACGCAAACACCCCGAACAACAATATATACAAATCGACACCAGCAATATTCTCTTCATTTGCGGCGGCACGTTCGTCGGCCTGGACAAGATCATCCGCAAACGGCTGGGGCGCAAAACGATCGGCTTCGAGGAAGCTCACGCCTCGCCCGACGAAGTACATGAACTCGGCAAGATATTGAACGAAGTCACGCCCGACGATCTGATAGACTACGGCATCATCCCGGAATTCGTCGGACGCCTGCCGGTGCTGTGCTCACTTGCGCCGCTCGACGAGGAGGCGTTGACCAGGATCCTGGTCGAGCCGCGTAATGCAATCGTGCGTCAATATCAAAAGTTATTCGAGTTCGAGAACGCCAAACTCGAATTCGCCGACGAAGCGCTGAGAGAAATTGCCGTTCGCGCCATGGCGCGAGACACCGGCGCGCGCGCCCTGCGCGGCGTCGTCGAGGAAATCATGCTCGGATACATGTACGACCTGCCCGATTGCAAGCCGGGCGGACATTATATAGTCACCGAGGACGTCGTACGGGCCGAGGCGAACCTGCTCGAGCCGAAGCAGACGCACAAGGAATCGGCGTAACAGGGGCCGCCCTCATGACGTGCCCGTGGATGCCAACTGAAGCGGCCGACCCTCAAGCGTAGCGTCCGACCCCCGTGTCGGACGTAGATCACCAATATCCCAAGCGCCGGCGCACAGCCCGACATTATCAAACATCCTACGACCGACAGGGGCGTCGGTCGCTACATATAAATGGAAAACGCTCTAGCGAACACCTATCGCGGCGTTTCGACTAAACGCGCTGTTCCGGTCACCCAGCCGTGGTGAGCGCGTTTGGAATCGTCCGGGTGCAAGCCTCCGATTTGCCGATCAAAGTGCATCAACAACACGGTGTTTTCATCTCGTTCAAATATTCTCTCAGGCTCAAAAGCCTGATCGTAGCAAGCCGTGCTCGAGAGCCGCACCTCGTCGATCATGCCCGTGAAAAAGCGGCTGGGGGCGCCGCGGCGGTCCGGATGTGCGCCGATATACAGCGGACGATTATTGTGCGTCAAAGCCGACGTCGCGGCTTGCTCTGCGTGCAGCTTGCCGTTTATGAACCATTTGGCCGACTCACCGTCGAAAACCAACGCCACATGCGCCCATTCGTCCCAATCCCAGGATTCGGCGGCCTGCAGTTGCAATGGTCCGTCCTTGACGAACACGTAAGCCGTCGGCAGGTGATGTTCGACCGTCGCGTGACTCCAGAATATGCCGTAGGACGACGATTCCGCCTTGGACAGCAACGCGGCAGTCCCTAGCGGCGCCGCGCCCTTGACCCAACACTCGAGCGTAAACTGCTCGAATCGCTCTGGTATATCAACGCGGACAGCCCCGGCGCCGTCGAAACGTACGGCTGAGTTCACTGCGTGATTCGGCGCCCCGACCTCGTCCGGCGCCTCGACCTCGACCGGCACGCGATGCTCGACCGAAATCGGTTGCAACAAGCCGCTCTTTAACGGATAGTGCGCCGTCGCTCGCACGATCACGTTCGGCGGCTCCTCGCCCAAAGACGGCGCTGTAAGTTCGACCGGAATCTCGACGCTCTGGCCGGCCTCGATCTCGCGCTCGAACGGTTCGGCTCGGACCTCCCAACCGTAGGACGCGACGATTTCCGCCGTAATGCGCATCGCCCGATCCGTGGTGTTGGTCAATTTCGCGACAAACGACGAACGTTCGCCCTGTTTGACGCCGATTTTCGCCGAGCCGACGGACTCGCACCACTGGCCGCGATCCAGTTCGTACATCGTATCCAACTCTTGTCCGAGCACGAAATCGTCGGCGACCGCGGCGCCGATCGGAAGCACCGAGACGGCGACGCCGTCGGGTCGCACGCGGACGAAATCGATGTGATGCAGTGCGGCCGAATCGGTCAGTTCGCCGAGCGATCCGCCAGTGGTGGCGAGCGTGTAATAGCGCACGTTGTCGATCCAGCCGTCGCTGCGGTAGAGATGGATATGTCCGGCGAAGACATACACGGCTTTGCCCCACGAAACGAACATCTGATGAACTTCCGGCCAGTTGCACCCGCCGTAACGCTTGGTCCAGCGCGGGTGGTGCAGGAACACGAAGATCTGCTCGGCGTCGGTCCCGGCGAGGTCGCGGCGCAGCCATTCCATTTGCTCCGCGCTGAAATTCTGATTCCTGGCGGGATCTCTGAAGGAGAGCGCCTCGTCAGAAAACAGCACGATGAAGTGCGACCACTTGTAATCGAATGAATAATACAACGGGCCGAAGTGCTCGGAGTACAATGCCATATGTCCGCCGGGCTGACGCGGCCGGGCATAGACGTCGTGGTTGCCGGGTACGGGATACCAAGGCATGGCCAAAACGCTCATGATGCCTTTATACCGGCGCATCTGCGAGAGCCAGGCTTCTTGCTGGTTATAACCTCCGATCATGTCGCCGACGGTCAGAACCAGGTCGGGATCCAGGCGATTGGCCATCTCGACGCCCTGGGCGAGAATGTCAAGTCCCTCGGGCGGTCCGTTGGTGCGATCGCCGAAAATCAGGAAATCGTAGGACTGACGCTCGACGGGAGCGCGCAGTTGTTGAGCACTGGGCTTGCCGGCATTGACCGGCGCGCCCGGTTGACTCTCCGCGGGCTGAGCCGTCGGTAAAATGAAAAATGCCAGAAATGCCGCTGAGCCGATTCGCCGCCAATTTCTCCGCATCAGAAAAGCTCCCTTCAATAGAAGAGCCTTTACTGTAATCGGTCGGCGGGGAATCCATCAAGCCGATCGAGTATTCATAAATTCGGCCGTCACGAGACTGAGAGTCAGCCTCTCATCCGGCGCCGGCTTGGCATCGCCCGAGTACTCTACCCCGCCGAATCTGTCAGGTGTCCGGCGTCTCGACTGTGTTACAAGATCAGAACGCGCAGCGCAAGCAAGCGTCC
>Ga0180434_10005426_pt1 | contig 15028 bp, 14 predicted proteins | sample SS_ome_7_FD_132453 | JGI IMG/M metagenome (GOLD analysis project Ga0180434, IMG submission 132453) | Hypersaline lake sediment archaeal communities from the Salton Sea, California, USA - SS_1_D_2 metaG | ecosystem: Environmental > Aquatic > Non-marine Saline and Alkaline > Hypersaline >...
CCACGGTGACGTTGGGCGCGCCAGCCAGGGTCTCGTCGAGCACGGGGAGGAGGCGGCGATCCAGTTCAATGGCGACGACGCGGCCCGCGCGCTGCGCCAACTGGGCGGTGAGGCCCCCGGCACCGGGGCCTATCTCGAAGACGGCGTCGGCGCGGCTGAGGCGGGCGGCCTCGGCGATCTTGCGCAGGAGGTTGGGGTCGGCCAGGAAGTGCTGGCCGCGACGGCGCTCGAGGCGGACGCCGTGGCGGGCGAGGAGCGCCCGCAGGGAGCCGGGAGAGGCGGACATGGCCCCATTCAACCACAGGCGGCGTTGCCTGTCCAGAGCGGCGCAGGGCCCTGCTTGCGCGCCTGGCGCCCGTTCAAGCGATAGGGCGGGTGTGCCGATAGGAGTCCATGTGCCCGCGTGAGCCGAGGAGGCGGCGGGTATGATGGCAGGGGTTGACAGGGGTTCCGGCGCATGCTACACTCCGCCGGCCCTCCGGGAAAGGGCTCTGACGAAGCCGCAATACAGCCACGTTCGCAGTCCATCGTCGCAGCAGTTCCCGCAGCAGCGCCTCAGCCCACGGCGCCCCGCGACTCGGGCGCACCTCCCGGCCGGTGGGCTATTGGGCCCATCGCGGCGGTCGCGGTAGGCGACCCGATCATTGCACTAAGGATTGCAGTCAATGCTGCGACGAATCTCGCGCTCGGGCGCCGCGCGCTCCTTCCTCGGCGCCGGAATCATCCTGGGATCCTTCCTCGCCGCGTGGACGCTGGCGCTGTCGGGCCCGTGCCCGGACAGCGGCGGCGCCGCCGCCGCCGCGACGGCGCGTGTGACGGTGACGCTGCGCCTGGACGGCCAGGAGCGGCAGATCAGCACCGACGCCGTGTGCGTGGCCGAGTTGGTCGCCTCGCAGGGCATCGCCCTGGGCCCGCAGGACGAGACGACGCCTGAACTGAACGCCGCGCTGAGCGACGGCATGCGCGTCGTGGTGAAGCGGGTGACGCACGCGACGCTCAAGCGCCGGATCGAGTTGCCGCCGCCGACGGTCACGCGCGTGGACAAGCGGGTGGGCCGGGCCATCGTGCTGCACCCGGGGGAGGTGGGCCTTGCGGACGCCGTGGTGGAGGTGGAGTACCGGGACGGCGTGGAGATCAGCCAGCGGGTCGTCTCGAAGAGCGTGATCCGCAAGCCGACGGCCAAGATCGTGGTGGTGGGCAGCCAGAAGCTGCCCTCGCGCGGCGGGCAGATGCTGATGATGGAGGCGACGGGGTACGATCCGGGTCCGCGGTCGTGCGGGAAGTACGCCTCGGGGCGGACGGCGATCGGGATGAAGGCGGGGAAGGGCGTGGTGGCGGTGGACCCGCGGGTGATTCCGCTGGGGAGCCACCTCTACATCGAAGGGTACGGCAAGGCGGTGGCGGGGGACGTGGGCAGCGCCATCAAGGGGCGCCGCATTGACCTGGGATTCGACACCTACGCCGAGGCCATCAAGTGGGGGCGGCGCACGGTGCGGGTGCAGATACTGAAGTAGTCGGAACAGGGTCTACGCGGGGGCGAGGCACTGACGCTGAGGGCGACCCGGATCTCCGGGTCGCCCGATTCGTTGCTGCGGGGGATGCGGCGCGACTCAGGGCACGAGGGCTAGGCGGGCCCGGGGGCGGCCTCGGTGAGTTGGAGGGCGGCTTCCTGCGCGTAGAGGCGGACCATGCCGGCGGTGGTGCGTCCGTCGAAAACGATGACCATGATGCCGTAGTCGCCGACGCGAACCATCATGATGTGGTTGGACTGGCCCTGGTGGTAGAAGGCGTCGAACTGGCGCTCGCCGATGAGGGAGGCGATCTCGCCGGTGGAGGCGTAGGTGGCGGCGGCGAGGGCGGCGAGGGAATCGCAGTCGAGGTCCTCGACGAAGCCTTCTCGGGCGATGATGGAGCCGTCGTGGCCGACCAGGAGCACGACGCGGGCCGCCGCGCGCTGAAGCGTGTCCACGCAGATCTCGGCGATCCTGCGGTAGGTGTCTTCGGTTACAACCATGTCGAAGCTGGCGCTGTTCATGCGATCCACCTCGTGCAGACTAGGCGTGAACGGGTGTGTCCTCTGCGCGGTCGTACCTGACGCTGGGCGCGTGCTCTTCGATGGCGGCGACGGCCTCTCTCATGGCCATGCGGACCAGGCCGACGCTGGCGTCGCCCTCGGCGACGGCCACCAGGCTGCCGATGCGCAGGCGGAGCGCGAAGACGCGGCGGCTGTCGGACTCGAAGGTCATGGCGCGGACCGTGGCCCGCCCGCAGCGATCGGAGAGGGCGTTGACCGACCGGGCCAGCGCGGAGATGGTGGCGGCGATGGCGTCCGCGTCCACGCCGCGCACGACGTGGCGTGCGATGACGAGGCCGTCGTCCGCCACGATGATGCTGCCCAGCAGGCCGGGCGTTCGGTTCAACTGCTCCAAGGCCGACTGCATATGCACGCCACCTCTCGCTCTAGTTGCCCGCGCTTCCGATCTGATCGGCGATGCGGCGGATGTCGCCCAGGACGCGGCCCAGTCGCATGTGGCCGGAGACGGCGACGAGCAGGATCCAGCCGTCGGTGGTCGCCAGCACGAGTTGGCCGCCGTCGGCCTCCAGCATCGCCAGGCCCTGCGGGTCGCAGGAGGGCATCTGGTTGGAGCGCGCCCACTCCCCCACCAGGCCGGCCGCCAGAGCCGCGATGTCTTCATCCGCCTCGTTGCCCTTGCCCAGGCTGCCCGAGACGGGCAGCCCCTCGGCCGTCAGCAGCAGCGCGCCCTCGACGCCGGACATCTGGCGCAGGGCGGTGAGGTTCTTCTCGGTGCCGCTCTGGGGTCCGGACTCCGCGCGAGGCGGCGCCGCCGGCAGGGGCGGGGCGGGCGCCGGCTCGGGCGCGGGCGGCGGCTGCACGAGCGTCGCCGCGACGGTGGGCTGGGTCCGCTGCCGCGCCAGTTTCAGGAGTTCCGCGGCGTGGGTGTCCACGGGCGAGAAGAAGAGCGCCTGCTCCAGGTAGCGGGTGGCCTCTTCCCAGCGGCCGCAGCGCAGGGCGATATCGCCCATGAGTCCGAGGGCGACGGCGTTCATCGGGTCCAGTTCCAGCGCCTTGCGCGCCGAGATCTCGGCGCGCTCCAAGGCTCCGCTGTCGCGGTGGACTTTGGCCATCACGATATGACCTGAGACGTAGGAAGGCCAGGCCTCGAGGCCCTGCTCGCAGACGGCCTTGGCCTCCTCCAACAAATCCTTGTTGCGGTATGATTCCGCCAGCTCGGCGAACTGAGGCGCGCCAAGTCCGTCAGCATCACCTGCGCGGCGGCGCTTGCCCAAGGTCGCCAGCCCAAGAAGGCGGCTCATGGACCTACCCCTCTCAGCGAATGGACGTGCGGCACAGCTATCGCTAAGCCTACTTATTGCATACGTTCCATATTTCCCGCCGTTTCCGCCTATCAGGGGTGGCCCTGAAGCCGCCAAACACCCCCGCCGTAGGACTCCGGCCGGCGCGGGGCGAATGCGGCAGGGGGCTGGACGCCGCCGGAAGACGCCGTGAGGACCCTCTCATCACGTGACCGCAAGGCCGCGCAGGGCGCACCGGCGTTCTCGGTGCGGGCGGTGCTGCTGGGGATAGGCTTCCAGGCCGCGCTCTTCGCCTGGGTGGCGGCGAGCGAGATCAGCAGTTCGGTGTACCTGATCTGCTACTCGCTGCTCTACCCCGCCGTGACGCTTCTGGTGGCCCTGGTCGTCGCCAACGCGGCGGCGGCGCGGTGGGCGCCGCGGCAGGTGCTCTCGCGGGGCGAGGTGCTCACCATCTACATCATGGTCACCTGCTCGCTGCCGCTGGCGGGCTTCGGCATGGTGCGGTTCCTGATGCCGTCGCTGGCCTATCCCCGCTACCTGGCGCAGACGCAGGGCGGACTGTGGACGCGATGGCAGGACTTCCTGCCGGGCTGGATGGTGCCCCACGACCCGCAGGCCATCACCGGGTTCTTCCAGGGCGGCGGCGGCGTGCCGTGGGGCGCGTGGGCGGTGCCCATCCTGGTGTGGTCGCTCTTCTTCCTGGGGCTGGTTGCGGTGGAGTTGGCGCTGGTGATCATGCTGCGCCGGCAGTGGATCGTGTCGGAGCGGCTGACCTTCCCCATCGTCTACCTGCCGCTCCAGATGACGGCGACGGGAGCGGGGTTCCTGCGCAACGGCCTCATGTGGGCGGGGTTCGCCATCCCCTTCGTGCTGGAGAGCCTGCTGGCCATCAACTACCTGTATCCGGCGGTGCCGGCGATGCAGTTGCGGGCGAAGTACCCGCAGGTCTTCACGACCCGCCCCTGGAGCGGGATCGGAGGGCTGCCCGTCGGCTACTACCCGATCGCGGTGGGCCTGGCCTACTTCATCCCTACCGATGTCTCGTTCTCGTGCTGGTTCTTCTTCCTGGCCACGAAGTTGCTCAACGTGGGGGCCATGGCGCTGGGGCTGGATCAGGCGGGCGCCCTGGGCCGGTCGCGGATTCCGTTCAACCAGGAGCAGGCGGCGGGGGCGTGGATCGCGCTGGGACTGATCGTGCTCTGGACGGGGCGCCGGCACCTGGCGCGGGCGTTCGGGCGCGCGGGCGGCGAGGACGCGGGGATGCTGCGCTGGGCGCGATGGGGGCTGATCGGGGGGCTGGTGGTGGCGGTCGGCTTCGTGATGGCGGCGGGGCTGGCCTGGTGGATGGCGCTGGGGATGGTCGGCATCTACCTGCTCTACGTGGTGGTGGCGGCGCGGGTGCGGGCGGAGGTCGGCACGCAGTGGACGTTCGCGCCGCTGGTGTGGACGCCCAATTACGTGATGATCCACAGCGCGGGGCCGGTGCGGTTCACCGAGACGCAGTTGGTCAACATCGCCAACTTCGAGGGCGTGACGGTGGACGTGCGCGCCCAGCCCATGGCCGGGCAGATGGAGGCGTTCAAGTTGGCCGACGCGGCGCGGATGCGGCAGACGCGGCTGGTGGCGATCATCGTGCTGGCCACGCTGGCGGGGCTGGCGCTGGCCTACTGGAGTTCGTTCGGCCACTGGTACGCGACGGGGGCGCTGACTGCCAAGGCCAACCGCTATCACATGGTCAAGGTGGCGCTCAACTACACGAACATGCAGACCCCCGTAGACGCGCGACAGGGGCCGAACCTGGTGGGCTCGGGGGCGGCGGCGGCGGCGGGGCTGTTCACGGTGCTGCTGGCGATGATGAGGACGCGGTGCGTGTGGTGGCCGTTCCACCCGCTGGGGTACGTGCTGTCCAACACGCTCACCATCAACGCGTTCTGGATTCCCTACCTGATCGCCAACGTGGCGAAGGTGCTGGTGCTGCGCTACGGGGGCGCGCTCATCTACCGGCGGAGCATCGCGTTCTTCGTGGGGATCATCCTGGGCGACGCGCTGTCGCAGGCCCTGTGGAGCCTGGCGGGCACGCTCTTCCACTTCCCCGTGTACTCGTTCCTGACGTGAGGGGGCGGGTCAGCCGGCGGGGGCGGTGCGCTCGAAGGTGATGGAGTCGCCCTGCTGGATGCCGTGGGTGTCGCAGAAGCCCGCGTTGACTTCGACGACGTACATGGCGTCGGCGCCCGAGGGGATGGGGGACTCGGAGAGGGGGGTCGTGTTCTTTGCGATGGATACGATCTCTTTGGTCTCGCCGACGAAGATGATGTCGAGCGGGATGTAGGTGTTCTTCATCCAGAACGAGAGCGGCCGGGGGGAATCGAAGATGAAGAGCATCCCGGCGTCCGCGGGCAGGGACTGCCTGTACATCAGGCCTTGGGTGCGTTCCGCAGTTGTATCGGCGATCTCGATGTCAATCTGCACGATCTCCTCTGCGGTGTCGTGCTCGAGGAACGAGAGGACCCCCTCCTTCGTGAACTGCGGCTCCTGAGTGGAGGTGCCGGAGCCCGAGCCGCAGCCCGTCATCAGGGTCACGAGAAGCGCGACCAGCAAGGGCAGTGTCGAAGGCATGCGCGATCTCCAGTCGGCCGCGGGCGGCCCCTGCTTCGACCTCGCCGCTGCGCCCGGAGCATGTCGAGACATGAGGTATCTCACGCGGGTGTCCACGGCTGCGCCCGGAACGCTGGGCCGAAGGCCGATGCCGTTCACCGTCTTCGCGCGGCGGGGCGCGGGGTCCTGCAACGGAGGGAGCAGGGAGCAGCCTACTTCGCCAAGGCTTCCGCCTTCGCTGAAGCTTCGGTGGACAGGTCGTAGGCCAGGGGGAGGAGGAAGCAGTGAGCAGGAGGGAGGGAGCCCACCTAGCCTTCGGCAAGGTGGGTGCCGGGCTGGCGAGATCCCCGCCAGAGGCGGGCGAGCCTCGCGTTCGCTCGGGATGACGGAGGGCAAGGGTGCAACCCTCACCCCGTCCCTCTCCCTGGGAGGGAGAGGGGGATTCGACCTGGCCTTCGGCAAGGTGGGCTGCGGGCTACGACTCCACCCAGATGGGGCTGGACCAGGCCATCTGGCCGTTGGCTTGGGTGACGCGGAGGTAGTACCAGTCCGCGGGGCCGTCGGGTTGGTCGTCGAGTTCGATGTCGGCGCAGCAGCGGGCCTCGGGTACGGCGGGGTAGAGTTTGACCTTGTGACGGAAGGCATGGTCCATGAGTTCGACGCGCGAACCTTCGAGCAGGTCGCCCACCGAGGCCTGCAGCGTCTTGCCGTTGATGCGCAGTCGCAGGCCGGCGCCCGCGTCGCCGGCGATGCGCAGCACGAGCCAGCACGAGCCGTCCACCCGGTAGCGGTTGGTGCGCCACACCTCGTTGTAGCCGGAGGTGTGCGAGGTCCAGGCGACGGCCGAGGGCGACCGCTCGACGATGCGGTTGGGGCCGGGCGGCGCGAAGCAGGGAATCGCATCGGCGATCTCGCCGCCGGTCACGGCGACGTCGGCCTCCCAGTCCACCTCACATCCGGCGCCGCCCCACCCCCAGCCGATGCGCAGGCAGTAGGGGCCCTCGGGGTCGGGCCGGCGCGCGTCGGCGTCGGGGTGGCGGTGGTGGAGGACGCGGCCGTTCTTGATGATCTCGACGGCGCTCAGCGCGTCGAGGCCGGCGACCCGGGCCGCGATCCGGCGGGGGCCGGCGGCCGGGAAGGCCTCGCCCATGCCGTGCCCGTCCACGTCGAAGTCGAGGTCCACGCGGTCGCCGGTGACGGCATAGGTGCGGCGGGCGCGCAGCGCCTGCCAGATGGCCTCGCGGGTCTTCGCCTCGGCGCGGGCCGCGACCAGGCCCAGGGGGTAGGCGCCGGGGTAGCCGTTGTGGCCGTCGGAGGAGGCGATCAGGCCGAAGCGCTTGCCCGCCATGAGGCCCGCCAGCGCCGTGCCGGCGGTCGCGCGCGGGCCCATCCAGCCCAGGTCCATGGGGAAGGGGCCGTCGTCGCGCTCGGAACTGCCGTGCATGGAGAAGACCTCCATGAGGGGCATGAGGTCGGGGTCGTGGCGGGTCCAGTCCATGCCGCGCGCGCCGACCTTGTAGCCGGTGTGGTGGGGGATCAGGAGGGCGCCGCTGCGGCGGGCGTAGTCGAAGAGGCCGTCGAGGGAATCGGGGAGGTACTGCGGCGGATCGTCGGCGGCGAAGTAGGCGTTGAAGTCGCCGTCGGCGCCGGCGATCTCGAAGCCGGGAAAGGTGACGAACTCGCCGGGGAGGTGGGCCTGCTTGACGACGCGGGTGATGCGTTCCCAGTCGAACTCGGGATGGGGCGCGTCGTAGCCGCCGAGGTTGAGGTGCTCGCCCGGCGCCCAGAAGTCGAGGTGCTCGCGCGCGGTGGCGGAGGCCTGCTCGATGTCGCCGAAGACGCTGTTGCCGCAGAAGGTGTGGGTGTGCATCTCGCCCCAAAAGGTGTGCAAGGCCATGCCGGCTCTCCCCGGTGTGAAGTGCTGTGTGGGTTCCGCGCGGCGCGGCGAAACCCCTTGGCAGCAGGGCGCGGGGCGGCGCGCGTGGTACTAGCGGGGCACAGTCACGCTTCCGAGGAGCCCGGATGACCGACACCCATATCTATGATCTGAGTCGCAGCGGCGAGCAGCCGCGCGCCGAACGCAACTTCTGCGCAGGGTGGCGCTTCGCGAAGGGCGACGCCGCAGGCGCCCAGCAGCCGGAGTTCGACGACGCCGGCTGGGAGCCGGTGGCGTTGCCCCACTGCTTCAACGCCGAGGACACGTTCACGCCGGAGCGCGGCTACTACCGGGGGCCGGCGTGGTATCGCAAGCGGTTTCGCATTGAGGGGCTGGGGGACGGCAGGGCGCACCTCGTGTTCGAGGGGTCGTTCGCGGTGACGACGGTGTGGCTCAACGGCCGCCAGGTGGCCGCCTCCGTGGACGGCTACACGGGCATGGCGGTGGACGTGACGGATGCGCCGGCACGCGACAACGTGGTGGCGGTGCGCGTGGACAACACGCACGACCCGGACGTGCTGCCCGGCCTCGATGAGCCCGACTACGACCTGTACGGCGGGCTGTACCGCGAGGCGGCGCTGGTCGGCACGCACGACGTGCACGTGGCGCGCAGCGGCCTGCGAATCCGCACGCCGCGGGTGTCGGCGGGCGAGGCCTCGGTGGAGGCGACGGTGACGCTGCGCTCGAGCCGGGCGCGCGAGGCCCAGGTGCAGGCGGTAATCTCCGACGCCGACGGGGCCTGCGTGGCGCAGGCCGAAACGTCGGCCGCGGCGCCGGCGGGCGAGAGCGCCGTGGAGCTGGCCTTCCCGCGGATCGCCGAGCCGCGGCTGTGGTCGCCCGAGGCGCCGGCGCTCTACCGTATGGTGGTGACGGTGACGGTCGAGGGGGAGCCCGCCGACCAGGTGGCCTCGCGCTTCGGGCTGCGGTGGTTCGAGTTCGACCGCGAGCGGGGGTTCTTCCTCAACGGGGCGCCCCTGCCGCTGGTGGGCGCGAACCGGCACCAGGACTACCCCGGCCTGGGCAATGCGCTTCCGCCGCGCCTGCAGCGGGCCGATGCGGAGTTGCTGCGCGAGATGGGGGCGAACTTCGTGCGGCTGTCGCACTACCCGCAGCATCCGGCGTTTCTCGACGCGTGCGACGAACTGGGGCTGTGTCTCTATGCGGAGATCGCGTCGTGGCAGTTCACGGGGGGGCCGGAGTTCGCCCGCAACGCCGAGGCGATGATGCGGGCGATGATCCGGCGGGACGCGAACCATCCGTCGGTGATTCTGTGGGGGCTGCTGAATGAGGGCAGGGACCGGCCCCTCTTCGAGCGGCTCAACGCCGTTGCGCACGAGGAGGACGCCTCGCGCCCCACCATCTACGCCGAGAACAAGCCGGAGGAAGGCATTCCGCTCGATACGGTGACGGTGCCCGACGTGCTGGGGCTGAACTACAAGTTGCCGCATCTCGATGAACTGCGCGGCCAACTCCCCGGCCGCAGGCTGCTCTGCAGCGAGCACACGAATGCCTGCACGCCCGATCCCGCGGACCCCGGGCAGTGCGCGGAGCAGACCGACCGCATTCATCACGATCTGGAGATCCTGGCGGCGCGTCCGTGGATGGCGGCGTCGGCGTTGTGGTGCATGCACGACTACGGCACGGACTATGAGCCGTCATGGCCGGTGCAGCGGTCGGGCGCGCTCGATGAGTACCGGCGGCCGAAGGAGGTGTTCCACCTGCTGTGTGCGCGGTGGCGCCGCGAGGCCTTCGTGCACATCGAGGGGCACTGGAATCCGACGGGCGACGAAAAGCGGCTGGTGCGCGTGTACACGAACTGCGATGACGTGACGCTGCGCCTCAACGGCCGGGACCTGGGCCGGCGGCGCGAAGGGGTCATCCGGACGTGGGAGGCGCCGTTCGAGCCGGGGCGCCTGGAGGCGGTGGGCACAAAAGACGGCGTCGAGGCGAGGCACAAGGTGCGCACCCACGGGGCGCCCGCGCAACTGCGGCTGGAGGCCAGCGCGGAGGCGCTCGAAGGCCCGGGCGATGCGTGCGTGCTGACGGCGATGCTGCTCGACGCGGAGGGCGCGCCCGTGCTGACGGGGCAGCACGAGGTGACGTTCGCGGCATCGGAGCCGGTGCGCCTTCGAGGGGTGGGCGGGAAGGCCGCGGCGCGCACCATCCGGGGCGCTGCGCGGATGGCCGTCACCGCCGATGGCGAGGGGGAGGCGACGGTCGAGGCGGTTTGCGGAGCGGTCCGGTCGCAGGCGGTGCGGCTGCCCGTGGGGCCCTAGGCCGCGGGCTCGTCGCATGCGAAGGCCAGGGCGTTCTTGGGGCAGCACGCGATGCAGGACTCGCACTTGAGGCAGTCGGCGCCGGCGCCCTGGTGAGGGGCCAACTGCATGGGGCACGCCTTCTCACACGCCTTGCAGGAGGCGCAGGCGTCGCTCACCTGCAGGGGGCGCTTGCGGCGGGCCAGCCACGAGGCCAGCGAACCCATGGGGCAGACGGCACACCAGGCGCGCTCGTGCCAGATGAGGGCCATCACGACGCCCGCCAGGGTGGTGACGATGAGGATGCGGACGAAGGCCATGCCCATGCCGCCGACCCGGCCCCAGGCGAGAGCGAGTTGCACGCCGAGGACGGTCATCAGGAAGGCCAGCAGCGCCACCCGAAGCCAGGTGCGCCGCAGCACCGCGGGCGCCTGGCGGTGAGGGCTGACGCGGCTCAGCACCAGGTCGGCGAAGGCGCCGCGCGGGCAGATCCAGCCGCACCAGTAGCGTCCGCGGAAGAGGGCCACCACGGCCGGGCCCAGCATGCAGAGGATGAGGGCGAAGCCCAGCACCGGGTAGAACAACCCCCCGATGGCAACGAGGGGCAGCGCCCAGATCAGAATCCATCCTGTGGCGAGGCGCCGGCGCGGCAGGGGGCGCGCGGCCGTCGTGGCAGCCATGAGCGATCGGTCCTCCAGGAGGCTGTGCTTTGCGCTCTATATACCCAGGGGGGTATATGCTCAAACAGCGGCGGCCGGCAAGGCGGTGCAGCACAGGTCGCGTGTGGGGCGCCGCAGAAGAGCGTGGCATGACCTCCGGGCGGTATGTGGGCAAGGGCGGGCTGAAGTTGGAGTTCGCGCTGGAGCACTTCGGCGTGGACCCGGCAGGGTGGACCTGCGCTGACCTGGGCAGCCAGATCGGCGGGTTCGTGGACTGCCTGCTGCAACACGGCGCCGCGCGCGTGTATGCGGTGGACACGGCCTACGGCGCCCTGGCCTGGAAACTGCGCCAGGATGAGCGCGTAACCGTGGTGGAACGCACCAACGCGCTCCACGTGACGCTGCCCGAGCCCGTGCGCCTGGTGACGGTGGACGTGGGCTGGACGCGGCAGGAGATGATTCTGCCCACGGCTGTGTCGCTGCTGGGGCCGGGGGGCCTGGTGCTGTCGCTGCTGAAGACCCAGTACGAGGCCGGCCCAGACCGGCTCCGCAAGGGGCGGCTCCCCGAGGAGGAGGCGCGACAGGTGGCCCCGGCGGTAGTGGAGCGGCTGCACGCCCAGAGAATCGGCGTCACGGAGTGGGTCGAGTCGCCGCTGCGGGGAGGCCGGGGCAACCTGGAGTACTGGCTGCTGGTGCGACCGGCGGATTAGCCGCCGGGCCTGGATCCGTCCTTGCGCCTTGCGTGGGGCGGCACGCCATCCTCGAAGTGCTTGTCGAGCCAGCCGCAGCGGACGTTCTCCCGCCAGTCGAAGTGAGAGACATAGGGCTTGATGTCGAGCAGGGGGGTGCCGTCGAGCATGTCCACCTCTGCGATGTCAAGGCGGTTGCCCTTCACGCCCTCCAGCCTCACGACGGACAGCCCCAGGTGATTCGGGCGCATCGGCCCGCGGATGGCGAAGATGCCGTGGGGCGTGGTCTCGAGGAAGGGGGTCGCCACCAGTCTGACGTCGCCGGCGCGGTGAAAGAGATAGATGAGGAAGAGGTGCGAGAAGCCCTCGACGTCCTTGAGCCCCTCCTGGTACTCGGGGAACACTTCGACCCATCCCCTGCCCTCGGGCTTGAAGCCGCCCTGGATGGGGATGTCATCGTGGTCGTGGTAGGGCGTGTGGATCAGGCCGATGGGCGTGACGTGAATGGGTTTCGGGCTAGCCATCGAGGGATGCCTCCGGATGGACGGATTCTTGAGCGCTGGCAACGGCGATCAGGCGGTCGAGGCGCCACACCTCGCCGGTGGGCTGCTCGACCTCGTCGCCTACCACGGCCACCCGCACCCGAGGCGACAGCCCGGGGACCTGCGCGAGGAGACGGCGCAGGCTGTCGGCGTCGAAGGTCTGCACGTGCTCCGGGCACCAGTCGCGCATCCCCGCGGGGCGGTCGGGCACGGTGACGATGAGCACCCCGCCGGGGCGCAGCAGGCGCACGGCTTCGCGCAGGGCGGCGTGTGGATCGGAGAGGTGCTCGACGACCTCGCAGAGGACGACGGCGTCGAAGGCGCCCGAGGCGAAGGGCGCGTGAGGCAGGGCGGCCACGCAGCCCTTCAGGCCGAGGCGACGGCAGAGGCCAATGGCCCGAAGGGAGAAGTCGAACCCGACCGCCCGGCAGCCCGCGCTGCGGCAGGCGTCCATCAGGTGGCCGGCGCCGCAGCCGGCGTCGAGCACGCGCGCGCCAGGGGGCAGAGACTCGATCACGGCGCGGTGCAGGTTGGCGTAGAAACGGGTGTCGGCGCGCCCTTCGCGGGCGTAGACGGCGTCCCAGTAGCCGAGGGTGTTGGGGTTGGCGCGCCCGTACCGGAGCAGGCAGAAGAGCCGCCGGCCCAACACGCGCAGGGCCAAGCGCCCGGCGGCGCGCCGGATCCGATCCGCCCAGGAGGCGGCCCTTCGTGTGGGTGCTGCCATGAAGAGCGTCTTCCCCGCAGGGCGGCGGCCGACCTCCCGCGGCCGAGAGGCGCGGGGGGCGGGGGCGTGGAAGTACGGGTGGACGCGGCCCGGTCATCGGGCCGGAAAGGGGCATGGGCCATGGCGAAGATCAAGACGCTGCTGTTCTCGGGGGGCGAGATCCACGACGGGATCGCGTGCGGCACGGAGATCAAGGGCGCCCTCGAGGCCGCCGGCGATTTCGAGATCACGCGGGTGGACAACGACCTCTCGGTGTTCGAGTCGCCCGGGCTGGACGCGTACGACCTGCTGGTGTTCTACTACACGGTGGGGACGATCACCGACGCCCAGAAGAACGGGCTGCTGAACTGGGTGGCGTCGGGCAAAGGGTTCGCGGGCGCGCACTCGGCGGCCGACTCGTTCCGCGACTGCCCGGAGTTTCGCTCGATGATCGGCGGGTTCTTCGTGACGCATCCTGCGTACCGCGACTACCAGGTGAGCATCGCGGACCCGGAGCACGAGATCACGAAGGACCTCAAGGAGTTCATGGTGCGCGACGAGCAGTACGTGACGGACTACGACCCGCGCAACCAGGTGTTGGCCTCGGCGCTGTGGGAGGGCGGGGCGGTGCCCGTGGCGTGGACGAAGTCGTGGGGCAAGGGGCGTGTGTTCTGGCTGGCGCTGGGGCACGACCCGGCGGCGTGTCAGCACGAGATGTTCCGGCTGCTCATGGCGCGCGGCGCCAAGTGGGCGGGGACGCCGCAAGAATAGAAACACCGCACTATGGCAATACAGGAACATCCGAGACACGAGATACGCCTGTCGGTGCGGGGAATGACACCTCGCCCCTGGGGCACTGACGAGTGGAAATGGCGACGGTGCATGGCTGAAGCGGCGATCGCGCAGCGTGCTGAAGGCGAGCCCCAAGGCATATCGCAGTCAACGCGATTCAGCGTCGAGATTGTGTTCCTGATGATGGACTCGCGCCTCGGACCGGCAGATCTCGATAACCTTGCCAAGCCCGTGCTGGATACGCTATTTCGATCGCGCCATCCACAGAAAGACAGGAGCCTCACCGGTGCATTGGTTGATGTAGATGATGACCGGGTCTTCAAGTTGCTGCTGGAGAAGAGATCCGTTGTGGCTGAGGGCGACGAAGGCATCGATGTGTGCGTGACGTGGGAATGATCTGACATCCTCCCCCTTGACGGGCGAGGACTGAGGTAGGGGTGGACAGCAAGCGCGGCCCTGGCGTGCCCCCACCCCACCCTCCCCCACGCAGGGGGGGGAGGGCTTGCGAGGCGGCGAGCCTGTAGTGCATTCGGAGGATACCCTGCTGTGAAGACGGCGCTGTTCTCTGTCAGTTACGCCGGGCTGTGGGGCCAGGCGGCGCTCGGCCTGGAGGAGTTCATCCGCAAGGCCGCGGCGCTGGGGTACGAGGGCGTCGAACTGATGGGCAAGCGCCCCCACGCCTCGCCGCTGGAGATGACGCCCGACCGGCGCAAGGCGGTGCGCGACCTGCTGGGGGAGGCCGGGCTCGATCTCGCTTGCGTGGCGGCCTATACGGACTTCACGGGCGGCCTGCGCGCGGGGGAGGTGCCGTTCGGGGAGATGCAGGTCGCCTACGTGGGCGCGCTGGCGCAGATGGCGGCGGACCTGGGCGGTGGGCTGGTGCGCGTCTTCACCGGCTACGACGATGCCGCCCGCGACTTCACGCAGCAGTGGGACCTGTGCGTGGCCGGGATCCGCGAGTGCTGCGACCGCGCGGCGGATCTGGGCGTGACAATCGGCGTGCAGAACCATCACGACATCGCCGTGCACAGCGCGGCGCTGCGCGAGTTCATCGCCGACGTGGACCGCCCCAACTGCCGGGCGATGTTCGACGCGTGGTCGCCGGCCCTGCGCGGCGAGGACCTGCGCGAGGCCGCCCAGGCGATGGCGCCGCTCACGGCCTACACGACCTGCGCCGACTACGTGCGGCTGCCGCGCTTCCACTACCGGCCGGGCTGCGTCAACTACACGCCGGCGGAGTGCGATCACGTGCGGGCGGTGCCTATGGGTGAGGGGTGCATTGACTACGAGGGGTTCTTCGCCGGGCTGAAGGCGGGCGGGTACGACGGCTGGATCGCCTACGAGATGTGCTCGCCGCTGCGGGGCGGCGGCAGCGAGGAGAACCTGGATGCATGCGCCAGGCGCTTCCTCGAATACGTGAAGTCGGCGTGGTAGGACTGCGGGCGATGAGAAGCATCGCCCCTATGAGCGGGGGGGGGGGGGGGGGGCCGCGGGAAAAGCGGGGGCCTGGGCCCCCCACCG
>Ga0180434_10005427_pt1 | contig 15028 bp, 12 predicted proteins | sample SS_ome_7_FD_132453 | JGI IMG/M metagenome (GOLD analysis project Ga0180434, IMG submission 132453) | Hypersaline lake sediment archaeal communities from the Salton Sea, California, USA - SS_1_D_2 metaG | ecosystem: Environmental > Aquatic > Non-marine Saline and Alkaline > Hypersaline >...
AGACTGCAGGTGGCCCAACTCCTCGGGGCTACCGTATAGCTGATGCCCAGCCCGGCTTGTCCTCGAAAATCCTCGGATACCTCCCGCTGGCAGCTTAACCAGGTGTTGGCATTCCCCTCGTCGGCAAAAACGACCCATTCATTTGCGGCCTGTTCAAAATCGTCGATCAGGTTCCCTGTGCTTGCCGACGCCGGTTTTTGAGGGGATGACGTGACCGGAGGGATTTCAGATGATGGTGTTTCGACTTCCACTGTGGCCTGTACCGCAGCCGGCGTCATTACGACTGGTTGCACCGAACCCTGCCCGGCCATCCAGCGGTGATAATAAACATTGATCAACGGAACGATCTCGTCGGTGGCCTTGCGGTTGCCTTTATGCGACGGGTGATTATCGCCGTCGGAGGGGTAGTACAAGGTGTTGCGGCCGTCGGCGGCCACATGTTCAATCCGACCGCTGCGGAACCGGTGATGATTGCCCGGTCCGGTGAGCACATTATAAAAATCAAATACCGCCACATTGTCGCCGGAATAATCCTTCAGCCAATCGTTCACCAGCCAGCGATTGAAGGCCCGGGCATTGGCGGAAAAGGTCCGGTCCTGGACCGGTGGCACGGTGATGGCGATGAAGAGCTTGTCCGGTCGGGTCTTAAAATAGGTCAATAAATCATGATAGATCGCCTTGGCGTTGCTTACGCTCAGACCTTCACCTCTTTGCGGGGGATCATTCGGCCGGCCACGCAGGTTCGAATTGGGGAAGCAGGACTTGAACATGACGATCCGGTTCTCGCCGCCCGGATCCTTTTTGCGGCGGGTAAAGGACGAATGCTGCCCGCTTTCACGATAGAGGGCGTTGAGATATGCCTTGCTTTCACTGCCGGTAAACCACCGCGGCCAGTCCGTGATGTCGGTACTGTCGCCGATGCTGTCCGGCCCCCAGCCGTAATTGGTGTCGCTGACAAAATAGTTGTTCTGGTCGAGGGTTTTTCCCAGATTGCCGTTGCCGTCCGCCAGCCAGTTCTCACCGCAGGAGTGATGAATGAACACCAGCTTGACGGTCTTGTCCGGTGGCGCGGCATCATCCGCTTGGACCCCTGTTGGCCATAGCAGTGGCACCCAATGAACCGCCAGCATTAAAAGGATCCCCACGATGCCGATGTGCCAGGGATGATAAGGGGCATTTCCTTTCATGGTTGTTTTCTCCTACACAGACTGTCAGCGGTTATCCCCGAAATTACCATATTTCTCGACCACGGCGATCCCATGTGTCGAAGCGGCGCTATTCGCTGCGCGCCGCCGATCCCGTAAAAAAGACCAGACGATACATACTGGCGGCGACCATCTTATCCGCGTCAAACGCCTGGACCTGCCAGCAGTATGGCGCATCCGCAGCGATATCTTTCATATTGAATTCCGTCAGATCGTAAGCGGTCTTCTTGGTCATGGCCGCCAACACGGGCTTTTGATAGGCAAACCGCATCGGGACCGTGGGATCAAACGTTAGCGTGTCATCCAGCCGGTAAAGCTGGAAGCGATAGAGGGTCTCCTCCCCCGCCGGCTGCCAGGAAAACCGGGGCAACGCCTTCAGGGACAGGGAAATGTGTTCCTGTTCCCCGGGGTTCGTCAACGTGAGCGACCCCAGGGGGGCACCCGTGTAAGACTCCGTTACAAAATAGTAAATCGTGGGCTCGTCGAACGCGGGAACCGGATCCAGGATCTCGAACGTGACCTTGTGGAGACCGGTTCCGTAGGTCGGAAAGGAGGGCGTCAGCGGGCTGATAATCATGATCTCCCGCAACCCCGGATTGAGCTGCTGGGTGACGCTACTCAGGATCTGGCCGTCCACTTTCCATTGCGCCCGCAGGGTACCGCCACCGTTGTAAGTCAGGGTGGCGGCCGCCTGCAGCCCCTTGGCAAAACGGGGAACCGTGATCCGGCCTCCGGAGGAGGGGCGGGTACCGGCAACGTGCAGCGGCTGGTTGAACGCCAGCTCCAACCGCACCAGGGAAAAGGCTCCGCCGGAAGCCGGCACAATCGTCAGGGCGACTTCGACGTGCACCGGGGCCGACACGTAATCTGAAAAAACACGGCGATAAAAAAGGCGGCGGTTATGCTTGAGCGCTTCCGCGATGATTCCGGCTGGAATGGAAAGCGATTCCCGTGCCGTCGATGGCACGGCGTTCACGACAGGAATCGAAACGGTCTTGTTTACGGTGCCGAGCACGCGGCCATCTGACGTTTCGAAACGTCCCCGGGGCGACGTACTCGTGTAATTCACGATGTCAAAATCGATGCCGGTATAGAGGAGCGGCACCTTCTGGTTGCCCCCCGGCACCACCGTGACCGCCGGGGGCGTTGACTTTAAAGCAAGCGCACGCAAGGTCTGGGGAAAACCGGCGACCAGGAGGAGCGCGACACCCACGTATAGAATGGCGGACAAGAGGGTTGGCATACGAGCGCTTTGGGAAAAAAACGTCGCCATATCAAACTCCTGAGTTCATCGACCATTATTGCAAACACGATTTAAGGGTCACAAACATTGACATCCATCAATTTCCGCAACCACTGGCAGGCATTGCCGTCGAAGGGGCGAATGTCCTTTTGCTGCAGGCCTGGATTCTGCTCCGCGGCCAGCGCGAGAATGCCCGCCACAATCGCCGAAGACATGGAAGTGCCCGTCAGAAAATTGAACCGCCCCTCTGGAATGGTCGCGAATATGTTTTCGGCCGGGGCAGACACCCGGGCCAACCGTATGGCATGTTCATCCGGATAAGGATCACCTTTGGCATCCCGCCCGCCAACCGCAATCACCATCGGACTCGAGGCGGGAAACCAGGCCGACCGCATCCCCTGTTCATTCCCCACCGGGGCCACAAACAAAATGCCTTCAGCGGCGCCCTTCTCCAACAGCATTTCCATCAGACGGGCGGGCCGTGGCGCGCCAAAGCTCATATTGACGATTTTCGCTTTTTTCATCAGCGCCACATCCAGGGCCTTGACCATGGCGACCGTATCGCCCCGGCCGCCGGGATGGGTCTCGGATACCTGCCGGCACGCCCTCAGGGCCAGCAATTCAACCTCCGGGGCAACCCCTTCGATGCCGAAACCGTTGCGGGAGGCCCCAATGATGCCGGCCACCGCCGTCCCATGGATCTCGGGTTTAAACGGGCTGCCGGCGACCATGTTTTCATTCACCGTCACGCGGTCTATTAAATCCGGATGCGCAACGTCCACCCCGGTATCGACGACCGCGACGGTGACACCCCGACCGGTGTATTGGGTGTGCAGGACATCGAATTGGAAGGTTGCGGCAATCTGCTGCATCGGGCGTTTGGGGTCACCGAAGGTTGTAAAGACTTGATTGCGCTCCGCCTGAATCACATCCCGTTCTTTGCGTATGGCGTTCAGCTGATCGGGAAGATCGCCGTCACTCTCGAACACATAGGTCCGTAGCTTGAGCGATCGGATGTCGAATTGTTCCACCAGCCGCACCTTATAGGCCTTGGGCAAATCGTCTTCGATCCGTCGGCCGGCTTCAGGCCTGACCGTTACGAGGATCTGGCGGTTGATCGTATCATCGCCACGTCTCGGCCCACCCAGAACCTGATAGCTGGCGCTGCTGTCCGGCAGATCGCCACGGGCATTGGTAATGACAAACCGGATATCATGACGGCCGGGGGTCGATGTTGGCAGCACAGCCTGCGCGGGAAAGGCAACCAAGGCCAGAGGCCCCCTAGCGCGGCTGACAAAGGGCTGCACATCGGCATGGTCAACTTGCCAGTAGCCACGGAGAACCCCTTCGCCTTCAAGCCGGACCTGTGCAACGAGGTTTGGCAGCGTCGCGTCTTTTTCAACCACAATGGACGCCCCCTGGTTTTCAAAAAACAGGTGGACGCCCGTCACCTGCAATGCGGGTTCACCGCCGACGGGAATATGCCGATAGACAGCTTCGTTTTCGCTTGGCAGCGGGGCGGAAACGGCGTTAAAAATCGTCAGACTGAAGTCGTTTTCTTGCGCCTGGACACCGGCCGGGCAACGATCATAGGCCAGGATGCCAAAGCGGTAGCCCCCCGGAGCAAGGGGTGTTCCGCTGATCCGGCCTCTTGAATTCAGCGCGAGACCCGGCGGCAGAACGGCGCCTTTCGTCAGGGCAAAGCTCACCGGAGGAACGCCGCCCGAAACCCGGATCGTCACATTAAACGGCCGATCGACCGTTCCCGCCGGCAGGGTGGTTGGGGTTTCGATTTTGAAAGGGCGGCAGGTCGCGGCAGGCTGTTCTTCGCTGGTGGCATTGCCGGACGACGGCCTTTGGTGGGTCAGCGGTATGCGTGGCGAGGTGTTTTCGGCATCTTTTTTTAGCGTCAGCGAGCTGCCCGCCACGGAGGGGACACTGGGCGCCATTCTCACCGCCGGCTTTTCAGCGGCTATCGACAATGAAACCGACGCCCACAGCACGAAGACCGATAGAACGCCAATCACCGTCAGACACCATGGTTTCGTTGGCGAAGGCATCATTATTAATACTTCGGTTCCGCCAGCCGGACGAATTTTGAATCCAAAAGGACTTTCAGCACATCATCCGGCGACGGCGATTGGGCGATTTCGATCACGTACAAGCCATTGGCCATCGGCCCGGCAACAATACCGGCATCGAGTTGGTTCAGGAGGGCACGGATATCCTTTTCCATGGCGTCTTCCTCAAAGACGATGTTGATCTTCAGCACCGTCGCGGTCGTTGCTCCCCCTGACGACAGTGTCTCGAAATCCTGCGTGTCCGGCATCGTGCCAACAAGGGTGACCAGCAGCACCAGCTGAACGGCGGCCACCGCCCAGGCGACCCGGGGAGAAAAGAAAGTCGTCCGGATCAAATCCGCCAGTTTTTCAAAAAGCACCCCGGGACCATCCGGAGACGCGGCCTTTTTCTCCTGGGCATCGATATTGTCCATGACCCTTGAAAAAACCCTGTCGCTGGACGGGAAAGGAATCTCTTCTTCGATATCCGGGTAAAGCGCGGCAATCTCTTCAAATTCCGCCAGTTCCTGCTTTAGCGCAGGGTCGCTCGCCAGGGCTGCCTCGAAGGCCGCCCTCTCGCTGTCAGACAAGCGCCCGTTGATGTACAGGGGAATCATTTCTTTTAATGCTGCGGCATCATATTTCATCTCTTTTTACTCCCAGTTTCCCGATCGCTTTTCGCAGCGCCGCCTTGGCGTAGAACACGCGTGTCTTGACGGTGTTTTCCGAGATATCCAAAATGTCAGCGATCTCCTGGTAGGTCATCTGTTGATAAAAGACATAATCCAGCACGTCCCGGTGTTTATCAGAAAGCATATCCATCGCTTTTTGCAGGAACCGCCGCCGGTCAGCATCTTCCGGGTTGGGCTGACCGTCATCGGCGATATCCCGGTAATCATCGATATTGGCGTGATGCCGGTGTTTACGAAGCGCGTTCATGGCCAGGTTGCGGGCGATACCGAATATCCAGGTTTTCACCTGGGATTGACCGCGAAACCGGCCGGCACCTTTCCATACCTGGGTAAACACCTCGACCTGGACATCTTCCGCCAGGCTTTCATCGCGAAGGATCCGGTAAAGATAAAAATAGATGCTTCGCGCCATGGATTCGTACAGCTCCCTGAAGGCCGCGTGGTCCCCCGCGGCAACCTTCTCGAGCAAGCGGGCTTCCCGTGCAACCGCTATCCCTTTATTCATGTGTCGTATCCGGTGGCTAAAAGGTTCAAATGGCGCCAAGTTTCGTGTTAAAGAAACAACATGCGGGCATGGGGAGATGCTGGAAGCCCTCCGTTATTTTCCGGGGGGTGCCCTGTATTCCAATATCGGATGGTGGTCTCAAAAGGCAGGCGCCGGTGCTTGAGGGTCATCGGGAAAATGGTGCCTATCGTCTTGCCGGACCCGATACAAAAAGCAAGCGCTATCTTTCAGCCGTGAGTATGCCAAGAAGACGCAGGTGTGTCAATCAGCCCGGAGCGGGTCGTTGAGGAATCGGCGAGAAGCCGGCGGGTCAGCCCATCGCGGGTATGGCCATGACGGCCAGAGCGAGTAAAAAGAAAGCGATCATTTCGATGTACATCCGGTAAATTTGCATGGCGTCTCCTCCCGTTGCCAAAAAAACCATGGCGTCTTTGATTTCAGCCTGTACTTTTTGGTAACGAATGGCGGACGAATGGTTCAAATAAAGGAGGACGATGGCACCTTTCCGCCATGCCATCTGCGACAAAACGTTAGGCGTAGTCTTTTTGCCCGCGAACGCCTTGCCCAACCATTGGAATGAACACAATTCACCCGATGGGCGATGTTCAATTTATTATATTAATTCCGGGCAGATATTGCGCTCAATCGTCGTATCCATCGCCTTGACACCGGGTTGGCGCTTGTGTCATATTGCCAAACTCTGAATTAGCATAGATAGGATTGTCGGGACCGCCATCCCCATTGGAACCGCGACAACTGTTGACGAACCGATCGGATCGCACTGGGAACAGAGGGATAATTTATGAGCGAAAGCAATCTTGCCAAAATTCTCAAGGCCGGCCACTTTGCCTTCACCGGCGAACTGGGACCACCGCGAGGCGCGAATGTCGACCATGTCCGTGAAAAGGCCGCCCCACTGAAAGGCATGGTAGACTCGGTCAACATCACCGACAACCAGACCGCCATGGTGCGAATGGCCAGCTGGGCCGCCGCCTTGATTGCCATTCAAGAGGGACTGGAGCCCAATTACCAGATGGTATGCCGTGACCGGAACCGTCTGGCCATGCAGGCCGATATCCTGGGTGCCTATGCCCTCGGCATCCGCAACATGCTCTGCCTGTCCGGCGACCACCAACAGTTCGGCGATCACCCCAATGCCAAGGGCGTCTATGACATCGATTCCATCCAATTGATCGGCATGACCAAACGCATGCGCGATGAAGGCCTTTTCCTGAGCGGGGCCAAAATGGACGGCGCCCCGCAAATGTTCATCGGGGCGGCCGCCAACCCGTTTGCGGAACCCTTCGAGTGGCGCGTCCACCGCTTGGCCAAGAAGGTCGAGGCCGGCGCCGATTTCATTCAGACCCAGTGCATCTATAATATGGAGAAAATGCGGGAATGGGTTCGGCAGGCCAACGATATGGGCCTCACCGAAAAGACCTATATCCTGGCCGGCGTAACCCCCATGAAAAGCCTTGGTATGGCACGGTACATGAAAAGCAAGGTGCCGGGCATGGACGTTCCCGATGACGTCATCAAACGGCTCCAGGGAGTCGACAAGAAAAAACAGGCCGATGAAGGCATCAAAATGGCCTGTGAGCAAATCGAAGAATTCAAGGAAATGAAGGGCGTGGCCGGCGTACACCTCATGGCCATCGAATGGGAACACCGGGTTCCGGAGATAGCGGAATTGGCCGGTGTCCTCCCGCGACCGCAGGTGTAACCGACAGGACGCGGCGCCGGAGCCCCTCGTTCCGGCGCGCTTGCAATCCATCGCCCGGTAGTAAGGGCTGAACGTTTCGGGAGATGTCCATGTATAATTTCATCAGGGGCCCACTGGTGTGGGTGGCCTTCCTGGTCTTCATCTTCGGTACGGCCTACCAGGTCTATCGATTCTACAAATTGAGCCGGCCGAAAGAGCGCTACCGGCTGCGGATCCCTTTCGGCAAACCGCCCAAAGACCCCGACGAAGCGCCCGACGAACCCACCCTGACATGGTGGCAGCAAATGCGGTTGAGTGTGGTGGGGGTCAACCCGGTCATGGTCTCCGTCACCACGCTGTTTCACCTGGCATTGGTCATCACCCCTTTTTTCGTTTTAGGGCATAATGTCCTGTTGGATCTGGCCTGGCAAATCAGTCTGCCCAGCCTGCCGGAAGCCCTTGCGGATGGCTTGACGATCGTGGTCATCGCCGGCGGGGTTTTCTTCCTCCTGCGCCGCATCTTTCTGGCCCGCGTGCGCGCCATCTCAACCGTGTACGATTACCTGGTGCTGCTCATCGCGACCACCCCGTTTATCACCGGTTTTCTGGCCTATCACCACTTTTTCGATTATGACACGGTGATCCTGCTGCACATCCTGGCCGGCGAAATCATGCTGATGGCGGTGCCCTTCACCAAGCTGGTGCACATGCCCTATTTTTTCATCAATCGGTTCGTGCTGGTACACGAGAACACCTTGGGTGCCGGCGGAAGCCGTACATGGCGCTAAGCGCCGCCTTACCGCGGAGACAGGAATGAGTTCGAACGATCAAGCGCCCATCAATCAGGACGAAGTCCGGCGAATTCTGGATCAACACAAGGACAAAACCAAAACCGCGCTGCGGGTGTGCGCCCACTGCAGTCTCTGCGCGGACAGTTGTTTTCTATACCACGTCCATGACAAGGATCCGCGCTATATGCCGTCCCACAAATTCATCAATTCCCTCGGAAAACTCTACAAGAAAAAGGGGAAGATCGACCGGGCCGGCTTCCAAGAAATCGAGGAAATCGTCTGGCGACGCTGTGTGCTGTGTACCCGGTGCTATTGCCCGTTGGGCATCGACATCCCGGAAATGATCGCCATCGCCCGTGACATCTGCCGCTCTCAGGAAGTCTTCTTCCAGTGGAGCGAACTCGAGCAGCCGGCGGAATAGTCATCTTGCCGCTTGGCCTCGGTGGTCCATTGACGTTGATGAGAAAGGTAATGCAACGGAAATGACGTTGAATACAAAATTCCTGATATGGGTCGCAACTGCGATCCTGGCGGTTATCGGACTTAGTTTATCTCCCTTCGCTTTGGCCCAGGAAGAAGAAATGCTCCTGAACACCGGTGACGCCATGAAAACCCAGCGAACAGCGGTGGCCTTTTCCCATGACTTGCACATGGGACTCTATGATTGCCTGGACTGCCATCACGACTTCAAAGAGGGCGTCAACGTCCTCGACGAGGATATGCTCGAAGAAGGCAACCCCGATATCCGCTGCGCGGCCTGCCATAACGACCAGGCCGACGTGGATCGACAAAAAGCCTATCACCGCCAGTGCATGGGGTGTCATATCGATACGCGCAAGGCCGGCGATGCATCCGGCCCCGAGCTTTGTGGGGCCTGCCATTTATCGGCACGTTGAAGGAACGTAATTCATCCACCTTGGAGGTCGCAAGTGGTTAAAGCCAAAAGAAAGCCCCTGGAAGAAATCAAGCAGGCGATTCAGGACTATACCCGTGTATTGAACATCGGCTGTGGCGGCTGCGTGTCGGTTTGCCTGGCCGGCGGTCAGAAAGAAGTCAATCTGCTGAACGCCAAACTGAATATAGTCCTCAAAAATGACAACCGTGCCACCCGCGTGGACGGGTTTACCGTGGAACGGCAGTGCAACGAGGCTTTTCTGGCAGACCTGGATGCACGTGTCGCCCGCTACGACGGCCTGATGTCCATGGCCTGCGGGGCCGGCGTGCAACTCCTGGCGGAACGCTACCCGGACAAACCGGTGTTCCCCGCCGTCAACACCATCGCCATCGGCATCGATCGCCAGATCGGGGTTTATGAAGAACGCTGCCGGGCCTGCGGCGAGTGCGTGCTGGGCTATACGGCCGGCATCTGCCCGATTACGCGCTGCGCCAAAGGGCTTTTTAACGGGCCTTGCGGTGGCACCAATAACGGCAACTGTGAAATCAGCAAGGATATTCCCTGCGCCTGGCAGGATATCTACAATCGGCTGAAAGCCCAGAACCGCCTGGATGACATCCTAAAGATCAAACCGGCCATGCAATGGCAGAACCAGACCCGCCGGCTGGTCGTTCAGGACGAATACGCGTCGCGGTACAAGGACAAATAACCATCAGGACCAAAGCGCCCGTGTGCTTAACAGCACCCGCTGCCAAAGCTACACAAAAAAAGCCCCCGACCTGACCTCACCAGGACGGGGGCTTTTCGTTTGAGTCGTCAGCCTAAAGAGGGCGCGTTTTACGACACAGGCTGCAATTTAACCGCACACACCTTGTATTCCGGAATTCCGGAAATCGGGTCCAAAGCCGCGTTGGTCAGCTTGTTGGCCGCGCCCTGGGCGTAATGGAAGGGGATAAAGACCGTTCCGGTGACCGCTTTGGGGGAGATTTTGACCCGGGCCTCGATCTGCCCCCGACGGGAGGCGATGCTGACACGACCGCCATCGGTCACACCGAAGGCGGTGGCGTCCTGGGGCGAAATTTCCACAAAGCTTTCCGGCGCCCGTTCCATGAGGTCTTCCGAACGCATGGTCATCGTGCCGGTATGGTAGTGGTAAAGGATGCGCCCGGTCGTCAAATAAAGCGGGTATTCCTGATCGGGCACTTCGGCCGGCGGCTGCCAGTCAATGGCATGGAACATCCCCTTGCCCCGGGTAAACTGCACACCGTGCAGTACGGGTGTGCCGGGATGCTCTTCATTCAGGCAGGGCCAGTGCAGACCTTCCATCTCGATGCGGTGGTAGGTAATGCCGGCATAGCTGGGTGTCACCTGGCGAATTTCTTCGAATATCGCCTCGCTGTCGGCATAGTCCATGGGATATCCCATCCGGCCGGATAATTCGGCTATAATTTTCCAGTCGTCCCAGGCTTCCCCCGGCGCCTCGACAGCCTTGCGAACCCGCTGGACACGCCGTTCCGTATTCGAAAACGTGCCGTCTTTTTCGGCGAAACACCGGCTTGGCAATACCACGTCGGCTTTGTGGGCGGTTTCGGTCATGAAAAGATCCTGCACCACCATCAGGTCGAGATGTCCCAGGCAGTCCTCGGCGTGATTGAGATCCGGATCGGACACCAACGGATTTTCGCCGATGATGTACAAGGCTTTCAAGCGGCCGTCATGTGCGGCCGGGATCATCTCGGTGGCTTTCATGCCGATACTGGTGGACAACCCCTCCACATTCCAGGCGGCGGCCATCTTCTGGCTGGCGTCATCGTTGTTCACCGGCTGGTAGGCGGTAAAAACATTGGGCAGCCCACCCATGTCGCAGGCCCCCTGAACATTGTTCTGCCCCCGCAGCGGGTTTACGCCGCCGCCCCGCATACCGAGGTTGCCGCACAGCATGGCCAGGTTGGCCAGCGATTTAACGTTGTCCGTACCGGAGGTGTGCTGGGTGATCCCCATGCAGTAGAGGATGCTGCCGACCCCGGCCCCGGCGTATAAACGGGCGGCTTCGATTAACTGCTGCGCCGGAATACCGGTGATGGTTTCCACGTGTTCCGGGGTGTATTTTTCCACCACCGCTTTTAGCGCTTCATAATTTTCGGTGCGGTCTTCCACAAACTGCTTGTCGTGGAGGTTCTCCTTGATAATGACATGCATCATACCGTTGATCCAGGCCACATCCGTGCCCAGGTTGGGACGCAGGTAGACTTCCGCAAATTCCGCGATTTTGATGCGGCGCGGATCTACCACGATCAGTCGCGCGCGACCGGATTCCACAGCCCGTTTAACGCCGGCCGACAGCACCGGATGATTTTCAGTGGTATTGGAGCCGGTGATCAAAACCACATCGGCTTCTTCGACACAGGCGATCGTATTGGTCATCGCCCCGCTCCCGAAAGCTGCGGCCAGACCGGCCACGGTGGAGCTATGTCAGAGACGGGCGCAATGGTCCACATTGTTGGTCTTGAGCACCGCCCGAGCAAACTTCTGGGCCACATAGTTTTCTTCGTTGCTGATGCGGGCCGACGTCAGCAGGCCAATACTTTCCGGGCCATACTGCTCCTTGAGCGCGGTTAGTTTCCCGGCTACAAAATCCAGCGCTTCGTCCCAACTGGCTTCCTGGAATTCGCCGTCTTTTTTGATCAGCGGCTGGGTCAGCCGATCCGGTGAACTGATGAAATTGTAGCCGAAACGCCCTTTGACACACAGGCTGCCATAGTTGGGGGCCGCATCTTCCACCCCGGTTACGTTGACCACCCGGTTATCGCGCACGTGCAGATATAACTGGCACCCGACGCCGCAGTAGGTGCAGGTCGTCCGCACCCGTTCGGTTTCCCAGGGCCGCACCTCATACCGCACGGTTTTCTCCACCAGGGCGCCCACCGGGCAGGCCTGGACACACTCGCCACAGAAAACGCAATCGGAATCTTTCAGGGGTTTGTCACCGGCGGCGATGATTTTGGTTTCCGACCCCCGGAACCCAAAGCTGATAGCTTTGTTGACCTGGACTTCGTTGCAGGCCTGAACACACCGGCCGCAAAGAATACAGCGGGAAAAGTCCCGCACGATAAACGGGTTCACGTCTTCTATCGGATAAGGAATGACGGTTCCGGGAAGTCCTTCCCCGGTGACCTGGTAGCGGTAGGCCAGATCCTGCAGGCGGCAATCACCCCATACCGGGCAAAGCTGATCACTGCGGTCATCCCTTTCAACCGCCAGCTGGAATTCGGTCCAGTCCTGTTCATCGGATCCCCGGGCCGCACAGTTGTGGTTGCCGGACGCCAGCAGCAGCTTGAGGATCGTCCGGCGCGCCTCGACCACCTTGGAAGAATCCGTCTGGATCACCATGTTCTTGCCGGCCGGTGTCGCGCAGGCCGGCAACAGTGTCCGGGCCCCCTCAACCTCCACCACGCAGATGCGGCAGGCTCCGGTCGGTGTTGTTCCCTTCAAATGACACAGGGTCGGGATGTCGATACTGTTGCGGCCGGCCACATCCAGAATGGTCTCGCCCGCTTCGAAGGCGAATTCATTTCCGTTCATCACCAGCAAATTCTGATCTGCCATGGTTTTCCCCTTTTCCGAGCTGCCCCGCATGATACGACCTTGACACCAGGAGGGCCCCCGCAAGCAAACGCTTGCTTTCACGATTGGCAATCCCTGGATTTCGTGCTGTGTAAGATAGGATTTTTATAGAATACGGGGCAAATTGTCAACGAGGGAAAGTGGAACCGGGCACCGCTCTTTCGCCGTAGCGCCAGCAATAGCCGCCGGCTCCCAGCAGGGCTCCGGCCGCGTCCGCCAGGAGGTCCCACCCATCGGCCATGCGGCCGGGGACAAACGACTGGTGCCACTCATCGCTCAAACCGAACACCAGCGCAAAAATAAACGCCGCCATAAAAAGAACAAAAGCCCCTTGCAGGCAGGGCAGCGTGGCAAATGCCCGGCAAGCCAGAACACCCAACACGGCATAGGCCGCCAGGTGGATCAGTTTGTCCTGCCCGGGCAGTTCCGGTCCCAGGTCGGGCGACGGGAAGGACGACTGGACGAAGATCAGCAGGCAGTAGGCCGCCAGGAGCGACCAGGATAAGACCGCATGACGCAAGGTGGGTATCTCTCTTTTCACTTTTAGCGGGGGCCAAACCGCGTTCAGCCTCTCGCCGATGACCGATTGGAAAACGCTAATCGCCGAAAATGGTAAGATCCAGCTTCCGGTCTCGGATATGGGCCTGAACGGTATCCAGAAAGGCCTCCCGTGCGACACCGTAGCGCACGTTGCCATCCAGAGTCCGAACGGAAAGCGTCCCGGCGGCCTGTTCCTTGGCACCGATGGTCAGGATCAACGGGATTTGGCGCAGCTGGGATTCCCGCACCTTTTTATTGAGGCTTTCAGCACGATCATCAAGTTCCACACGCAGCCCGACGTCCAAAAGGCCATCACGGACCTCGCCCGCGTATGGTGCCAGATCGTCATTGATCGGCAGCACCACCGCCTGAACCGGGGCCAGCCACAACGGATACTTGCCGGCAAAATGTTCGATCAGGATGCCGAAAAACCGTTCGATCGACCCCAGCACCGTGCGGTGGATCATGATGGGGCGCCGGCGCTGGTTGTCGCGGTCCACATACGTCAGATCGAACCGTTCGGGCTGGGACATGTCCAGCTGAATCGTGCCGCACTGCCAGGTACGCCCCAGGGCATCCTTGATATGGATGTCGATCTTAGGGCCGTAGAAGGCGCCATCGCCTTCGTTCAATTGATAGGCAGCGCCATAGGCTTCCAGGGCCGACCGCAATCCATCGGTCGCAATTTCCCACTGGTCATCGCTGCCGATGCTTTTTTCCGGACGGGTGGACAGTTCCAGGTGGAACCCGAGGCCGAAGACGCCGTACAGGCGCTCCACCAGGCGCAGAACCCCCAAAATCTCGGCTTCAATCTGATCCGGCATCATATAGATGTGGGCATCGTCCTGATGAAAGGCGCGCACGCGGAAGAGGCCGGACAGCACGCCGCTGAGTTCGTGACGATGCACCAGGCCCACTTCCGCCACCCGCCAGGGCAATTCACGGTAGGAGTGAGGGCGGTTCTTATACAGCAGCATGCCCCCCGGGCAGTTCATGGGCTTGATGGCATATTCGATCTCATCCACCTCACTGGTGTACATGTTTTCACGATAATTCTCCCAGTGGCCGCTCCGCTCCCACAGGCTGCGCTGGAGCATGATGGGCGTCTTGATCTCGACATAGCCGGCCCGCCGATGTTCTTCACGCCAGAAATCCAGCAGCAGATTCCACATCACCATGCCCCGGGGATGAAAAAAGGGCATACCGGGGGCTTCATCGTGAAAGCTGAAAAGCTCCTGCGCCTCGCCGATTTTTCGGTGGTTGCGTTTGCGGGCTTCTTCCAGGAACGTCAGGTGGGCCTTCAACTCCTTTTTATCGAAGTAGGCCGTGCCGTAGATCCGCTGCAGTTGGGCTTTGCTCTGATCGGCCCGCCAGTAGGCACCCGAGACCTTCATCAGTTTGAAGGCCTTCACAAACCCGGTGTGAGGCACGTGCGGGCCGCGGCAAAGGTCGACAAACTCCTCCTGCCGGTAGAGCGAAATGGTCCCGTCCGGAAGGTCTTGGATCATCTCCAATTTGTAAGGTTCATCTTGGTATAGCTTGAGCGCCTCGTCTTTGCCGATTTGCTCACGGCGGATGGGCAGTTTGGCTTTGACGATCTTCTTCATCTCGGCTTCGATTTTTGAAAAATCATCCTCCGAAATGGGGTTCATATCGATATCGTAATAAAACCCGTCTTCGATAACCGGCCCGATGGTCAACCTGGCCGTATCGTACAACCGCAGGACCGCCTGGGCCATCACATGGGCGGCACTGTGCCGCATGATATCCA
>Ga0180434_10005428_pt1 | contig 15026 bp, 14 predicted proteins | sample SS_ome_7_FD_132453 | JGI IMG/M metagenome (GOLD analysis project Ga0180434, IMG submission 132453) | Hypersaline lake sediment archaeal communities from the Salton Sea, California, USA - SS_1_D_2 metaG | ecosystem: Environmental > Aquatic > Non-marine Saline and Alkaline > Hypersaline >...
AAACCGGACGCTACCTATTCGACGGACCGATTCGATCCACGCCCTTGATCGACGAGGTGCCGATGCGGGCCTTCTGCGCGACGAATATCCCCCTGCCGCTGTTCGTCTGGGCCGTGGCCGCACGGCTGCAGTGGTACTTTCAGAGCCGCCGTCAGATCGAAATCCGGCGGGACACGATCCGCCGCGCCGAAGCCTTCTACACCCGCTTCTGCGTCACCCAGCCCGCACCGTCCAGACTTCTCGTGGTCAGCCATGCCTTCTTTCTCTACGTCTTCAGGAAGGTGCTGCACGCCAGGGGATTCCAAGGGCCGCGATTCCTGAAAATGAAAAACGGCCAGATGATCGACTACGAGGGCCCGGTGGGCCTCGGAGAAAATAAGAGTGAAAGGAGGCCCCGTCGATGAACATCCGTGCTGCGATCCTGCTTCTTGGTTCCGTTCTCCTGACCGCGCTGCGGTTGCCCGCCCTCACCCGCCCGCAACCGGTCGACTGCCGGGCACGGGCCGAGGTGATCGACCGCTGGTTGAAGATCCGACTCGACACCGTGTTGCCCCGCCTGATGTCCCGCGAAAACATCGACATGTGGCTGGTGATCTGCCGGGAATACAACGAGGATCCCGTTTTTTTCTCACTGGTTCCGTCGGAGTGGTTCTCCGCCCGGCGGTCCACCATCCTGGTGTTTCAGCGCAACGACAAGGGCGAGGTGGACCGCCGCTGGATCGGTCGCTATGCGATCGCCGATCTGTATCAGGCGGCGGGGGGGGAAGCGGAGGATCCCTTTACAGCCCTGGCCGCACTCATCGCAAACGGTCAGCCCCGCTCCATCGCGGTCAACCGCTCCTCTGTCTTCGGCCTGGCCGACGGGCTCAGCGCCACCCTGGAGGAACGGTTGCACGCCGTCCTGCCGGCCGCCTATCGGACGCGGCTCGTTTCAGGAGAACGCCTGGTTGTGGGCTGGCTGGAAACGCGGATCGACGAAGAACTCGAAGCCTACCCCCATGTCGTGGCCACGGCACGCGCCGTCATCGCGGAGGCCTTCTCCTCGCGCGTGATCTGCCCCGGGATCACCCGGGTCGAGGACGTGCGGTGGTGGATTCGTGAACGAATCACGGACCTCGGTCTGGCCGCCTGGTTCCACCCCACCGTCTCCCTGCAGCGCCGGGGCCGCCCCGGGGAACGGCTGGAGGGTTCGACCGTGATACACAGGGGGGACCTGCTGCATTGCGATGTGGGTCTCATTCACCTGCGACTGGCCAGCGACACGCAGGAGCACGCCTATGTGCTTCTCGCTGATGAATCGGATGCGCCCCGGGGGCTCCGGGCCGCGCTGCACACGGGCAACCAGGCCCAGGACATCCTGATGTCCGAATTCCGCGTCGGACGCAGCGGAAACGACATACTGAAGTCGACCCTGGATCGATGCCGGGCCGAAGGCATACGGGCCGCCGTGTACAGCCATCCCCTGGGGTTCCACGGCCACGGGGCCGGACCCGCCATCGGTCTCTGGGACCACCAGGAGGGGGTTCCCGGCAGCGGAGACTACCCCATCCATCCGAACACATGCTACGCCATCGAACTCAACGTCAAGGTCTCCGTGGCCGAGTGGGACGATCAGGTGGTGATGATCGGACTGGAACAGGACGCGGTGTTCCAGGAAACGGGCATGCGTTTTATGGGTGGACGCCAGACCCGGTTCCACCTCATCCACTGATCCATGCCGAGGTTGAAACTCGACCCCCTGCCCCGTTACGCCGTCGAGACGGAGATCACGGTCCGCACCACCGATCTCAATTACGGGGGACACCTGGGAAACGACCGTCTGCTGGCGCTGGTGCACGAGGCGCGCGTGGACTTTCTGGCGCGATACGGTCTCAGTGAAATGGACTGCGCCGGGGTTTCCCTCATCATGGGCGATGCGGCCATCGTGTTTCAGGGTGAGGCCTTCGCCGGCGACCGGATCCGGATCGAAACCACGGCGGCCGAACCCGGTGGGAGCGGATTTCGACTCTTCCACCGGCTGACCCGCACCGCCACGGCGAAACCCGTCGCCCTGGTGGAAACCGGCATGATCTGCTTCGATTATCGGACCCGACGCATCCGGCCGCTGCCGGAACCGGTCCGGGTGATCTGCACACCGCGCCCTCAATCCGACACCGGCGGCTGAGACGGCAACCTTTCCCCCATTTTCCCCGTATCTGGTAAAAAGGGTTGAAGGAGATCATGCCATGACACGTTTTCCGCGTCTTCTCGTTTCGCTCATGTTGCTGTCGGGCCTCTCGACGATCCACGCCGCCCAGACAGAGAACCGACTGGCCGCCATCGACGCCTTCCTCGCCGGGCAGTCCCCCGAGGACGCCCCGTCCATCCGATTGAATCAAAAACGGCGGTCCGCCGGCTGGCGTCAGCATGGAGGCGGGGCATGAAGAGAATCTACCGCAGTCGCAGCAACCGGGTCCTCGCAGGCGTGTGCGGCGGTCTCGGGGAGTACTTCGCGATCGATCCCGTTCTGGTCCGGGTCGGCATGGTGGCGATGGTCTTTTTCGGAGGCGGCGGCCTGATCGCCTACCTGCTTGCGGCCCTGATCATTCCCCTGGCACCGAAGGCGGGGCACCCCGAAGAATCCGAAAGCGCGGAGCGGACCGCGCCCCGGCCACCCGAGACGCGAGAAACCAGGACCGAGACGATGCACCGGCACATCCAGCTCCTGGGCGGGCTGTATCTCATCCTGAGCTCACTGTTCTTGATCGGAGCCGTGGTGGCGTTCTTCGCCCTGGCCGGCGGCGGCTGGATCTCCGGCGACGAAACAGCCATCACCCTGCTGACGACAATCGCCTCCGTCGTGGCCGGGATCCTGGTCCTGATCGCTCTGCCCGGCATGCTCTGCGGCTGGGGGCTGCTGAGATACCGTCCCTGGGCCCGGACGCTGGGTTTGGTCCTCGGGATCCTGAACTTGATCAATTTCCCCTTCGGTACGGCCCTGGGCGTCTACACCCTCTGGGTGATGATGCAGCCGGAAACCGAGACGCTGTTTGTGGCACCGGAGACCGGCTGAGCTTCCCGGAAGACCTCATCCGGTGGGCATGTGCCCCTATTTGTGGTGGTGTTTGAGGAAACGCTCGACTTCCGGGATGCCACCCTGGAAGACCAGATACCCGTTGTAGGGCTCCCTCTCGGTGATCTCATCCCCGATGGGGGTCAGCATGATCTCCTCCACCTTCCCGAGATCGTCGGTCTGTCCCAGGGCCCAGCCCAGTTTGATGTAGGCCACCTCGGGCAGCATGTTCTCGGCCGGAATGATCCCCTTGCTCATCAGGTCGCGGCCCGTATCGTATACGAACATGTGCACGTAACCCCACAGGGTCTGAACCGTCATGTAGATGGCCACGCCCGCCCGGGTGGCCCGTTCCACGGCCGGATACAGCGGTTTGTTCACGTGGCCCAGGCCCGTGCCGGCGATCACGATTCCCCGGTAACCGTTCTCAACCAGGGAATCGATGATATCGGGCTGCATGTTCGGATAATAGTAGATGAGGGCCACCTTCTCCTCGAAATGGGGATAGATCCCGACCTCCCGGTCCGAGCGGCGGCGGTTGTACCTTTCGGTCAACGGCGTGACCCTGTCCTTTTCCACCATGGCCAGGGGAATGGCGCCGATGGTACGGAAGGTCGAACGGTAGGAGGAGTGCATCTTGCGAACCCGCGTACCCCGGTGCAGCAGGGCGTACTCGTCCGATGTGGGCCCGAACATGCATACCATGACCTCGGCGATATCGGAGTGGCCGGCGGCGGTGGCGGCGTGGATGAGGTTGAGCGCGGCGTCGGAAGAGGGTCGGTCCGATGAGCGTTGAGATCCCACCATCACGATCGGTACCGGCGAATTCTGGACCATGAACGCCAGGGCCGACGCCGTATGGTGCATCGTATCGGTACCGTGGCCGATGATGATACCGTCGATTCCGCGCCGGATCTCATCGCCGATGGCCTGGGCGAGGATCTTGTACTGGTAGGGGCCCATGTTCTCACTGAACACCGCGAACAGTTTTTCGGTCGTCAGGTTGCAGATATCCGCGAGCTCGGGCACCGCGCCGTACAGTTCTCCGGGAGAGAATGCGGGGATGACCGCACCGGTGCGATAGTCGAGACGCGAGGCGATGGTGCCGCCCGTCCCGAAGAGCTTGACGTAGGGTTTGTTCTCGGAGACGGGGAATTCCTTTTCCGGAATCTTGTAGTGCGCTTCCTTGTAGCCGTATTCGGTCATCGCGGTGATGGTGTTCACGGCGATGCCGACGTTGTAGCCGCTGTCCAGTTTCAATACCACATGGCGGTCGTCGTCGCTCTCTGAACGCGGCAGAATGATTCCCTCGAACTCCCCACGGGTGGTGGTGATTCTGGCCTCGCTCCAGACCCTTACTTTGTACTTCTTGAGCGCCTCCAGGGCGGCGCCCCGATATCCCTTGAATGTATCGTTGTCATTCATGCGTCCCTCTCGAACCGCCGGCCGAGGCCACCTTCTCGCGGAGATCCCCGAGGTCGACGTTCCCCAGGGCGAGCGGCCGCATCCTGCCCATGATCCAGCGGATCTCCGCTTCCCGCCCGTCGCGGGAGGTCCGGATCCGCGAGAATTTCCGGCGCAGACCGGGCAACGAATCCAGGATCCCGGACAGGGATTTTTTCCTGTATTCGAGGGCGGCCAGCACCGCGTCCAGGTCCATGCCCGGATTCCGGTGGATCACGTTGAGCATCTCGGGCAGGATGCTTCGCTCCAGCGACCTCTCTTGCACGAAGGCGAACAGACGGTATATCCGGTCGACGGGAAATCCGTCTGCTTCCGGGGCGCAGCCTTCGAGATGTTTCAACCGGTGTCCGAGCAGGGTGGCCGTGAACACGGGATCCGCCTTGAAGTCCTCCACGATTTTCTCCAGCAGGGGGTACAGATTGCGCTTGAGTATGTAGGTGAAGGTGTCGGCCGGTATCCCCCACTCCCGCATCCGCGTCAACCGTTCCACGACGTCTCCGGGCAGGGTGTTCCGCGTTTTCTCGATCTGCCGCTCGGCGATGGGGATGGGGGCGGAATCGGTATCCGGGTACATGCGATCGGGTCCCGGAAGAACACGCTCGAACAGGGTATTCCCATCCTCCAGGGCTTTGCGTGTTTCGTTCGGAACCCCCTCCATGGCCAGCCGGCACCTTTCCTCGACGGTATCCACGGCCGTTCTCACATCGGCCTGCGGACCCCAGAACAGAATCTGGGCGTCGCGGGGACCGCACTTCAGACAACCGCGCACCCCCTCGATCTGCCGGGAGTCCCAGGGGCTGTGGATATCTTCGGAGCAGGTCATGTTGGGCTTTTCCAGACAGGCGATGACCTTCAGGCGGTCGGCGATCTCGTCTGCAAAACCGCGGCCGGGCTGGGTGAAGTGAGAAAGCAGTCCGGCAAAGCCGGGCAGGTTGACCGCCACCATCCTGTCTCCCCGATCTCGAAAGCCCGGCGGGAGTTCCGGCACCAACGCCGCCGCGCTTTCGGTCACATCCACATGGGTGGCGCGCCAGGCCTTCGACCGGATACCGCGCCGGTCGAGTTCCGCCTGGATCGCCAGCAGGGATTTCTGGCGAAACGCCTCGGTGTGGGTCAGACGGGGTATCCAGTCGATGTGGGCCACCCCCTTGATCTCCACCCGCGTTCCGCCCGAGATGCTGACGTTGACATCCTCGCGCGCCGCGCCCATTCCGGTTCGCACCCGGTTGGTGCTGCGGGACAGGAAACGGAGATACTGGCCCGCCTCGGCGGCCTCTTCCGGGGTTTCCAGATCCGGATAGGTCACGGTTTCAATCAGCGGCATTCCCAGACGGTCGGTCATGTAGATCCTCAGGTGCCCGATGTCTGAAACTTCCCGGCAGGCGTCCTCTTCTATACTCAGTTGCCGGATCCTCACCCGCTTGTGGCGCAGCGGGATTTCCCCGTCGATTCCCAGGATGGCGGTGCGCTGAAACCCGGTGGGTATGCTGCCGTCGAGATACTGCTTCCGCGTGATGTGTATCTCGCCGACGATACTGGTTTTCAGGAGCAGCGCCACCTCGAGTGCGATCTCCAGCGCCTCGCGGTCCATCGGGAACGGCGGTGTGTCATCGATCTCATAGGTACAGGCCGTCTCGTTCTTGATCCGATAGATGATCTCCTTGCGGGTCTTGAACTCCATCAGGGCCGTGCCGTCGTATTCGCCGAGCTCGCTGAGCGTGGGGCGCATATGGCGCACGATTTCCGCATCATAGTCGTCTTCGGCCTGATAGATACCCGCCGGACAGCGGCAGAAGAGCTTCTTGGCGGTCTTCAACTGCTGATGTATCTCGAGGCCGCATCGAAAACCAAGCTTCCGGTAGGTCTCGGCCGTGGCCTCGTTTCGGGGGATGAATCCCACTATTTTCTTGGTTTTTTCGTGGTTGTTTACGGGTTCCAGATCGTCTCGCATGTTCGATTTTCCATTTGAAGAAGCTACAGTATAAGTTCTAGCCGGCATCCTGTCAAGGACGAACGGGCCGCTGCGACGCGGATCACGGCGATACGCCGGGGCCGTGTGCTGGTGAGATGCCTGGAATCAGGCGGGTCTCATGCGCCGCAGCCGTGCCACCCGCTCCTCCAGGGGAGGATGGGTGGAGAAGAGGGCAAGCAGGGAGCGTCCCTTGAGCGGCGACACGATGAACAGATGGGCCGTCTGGCGGGTGGCGGGAAGAGGAATCCGTTTGCCGGTCTCACCCAGTCGCTCCAGTGCGGACGCCAGACCCTCGGGGTTACGGGTGAGTTCGGCGGCGCCTTCGTCGGCCTTGTACTCCCGAGAGCGGGAAATGGCGAGTTGAATCACGGTCGCCGCGATGGGGGCGAGAATCGCCATCAACAGAAGACCCAGGCCGCCGCCGTCGTCATCGTCCCCGCCGCCGCCGAAGACCGCGAACCAGCGCATCTGGTAGGCGAGAAACATGATGGCGCCCGCAATGGTGGCCGACACCGATTGTATCAACGTGTCGCGATGACGGATATGCGACAGTTCGTGGGCGATGACCCCTCGCAGTTCCTCCCGGTCCATCAACCGGATGATACCCGAAGACAGCGCAACCACACCCTTTTCCGGCGTGCGACCCGTGGCGAAGGCATTCGGCGAATCATGAGGAATCACGACCACTCTGGGTTTGGGCATGCCGGCGTTCCGGCTCAATTCCTCCACCATGGCATGGATTTCAGGGGCTTCCTCCGGGGGCAGATCCTGGGCCCGGTAGGCCCTCAGGACAATGGCATCCGAAAACCAGTACGCCCCCAGGTTCATCACCCCGGCCAGGACCAGGGCGATGAACATGCCGCTGCGACCGCCCATCCAGCCGCCGACGAGCAGGAAGAGACCCGTCATCGCTCCCAGCAGGACCACCGTTTTGATATGGTTCATGGCGTACTCCTGATTTCCTTTATCTCTTTCAATTATGCACTGTCTGCTGCGAAATTTCCACCGCCTCGTCGCGGATCGTTCACCCGAATTGTCAAACGGTCCGATTTCGTTTAGAATGAGCTCCGGACCCATGCCTTCCTCTCATCCAACTTCAATCAAGAGAGCCCGGACGGCGGGCGCCATCTGTCTGCTGCTGGTCATGCTCGGTCTGTGCCTTCCTCCCCTCGCCGCCCGGGAACCGGAGCGGGTGGGACGCGCGCGGCGTGAGACCGACCGCAACCTGCGGACCGCGTTCCGCGCTGCCGGTGCGCTCTATCCCCCGCGGGGGGTTCACTTCCGCGTGTTCAAAAGGGAACGCCTGCTGGAGGTGTGGTCCCGAAAGAGCGATTCCAACGGGCTCGTTCGGGTACTGACCTACGTTTTCTGCGATACCTCCGGGGTTCTCGGCCCCAAGCGCCGCCAAGGTGATCTCCAGATCCCCGAGGGGATCTATCGGATCGATCGTTTCAATCCCTGGAGCCAGTTCTATCTGTCTCTGGGGATCGATTATCCCAACGCCTCCGACCGCCTTCTCGGCGAGCGGGGCAATCCAGGCGGCGATATCTTCATCCACGGGGAGTGCGTCACCATCGGCTGCATTCCCATCACCACGCCGAAGATCAAGGAGCTCTACTGGGCGGCCGAGCAGGCCCGGCGGGCCGGGCAGAACAGGATCACGGTGCATATCTATCCGGGTCGCATGCACGCCGCGGGTTGGGACGCCCTGCAGAAACAGGCCGGAGACAGGCAATACTGGCGGCGATTCAAATCACTGACCGGAGACACCCACCCCCGCACTCCGGCGGAGTTGATCCGGTTCTGGGAATCCCTGAAACGGATTCATGACCGGTTTGAAGCCACCCGCACGGTCCCGCGAGTGAGGATCGACGGCCGGGGCGGCTACCGTCTGGAAACGCCCCCTCATGGGTCCGCTTCCACAGGAAACCGGTGCCAAGGCATGCCGCGGCAATGATCGAACTGCTCACCACCGTGGTTCTGGCCGTCGGTCTGGCCATGGACGCCTTCGCGGTGTCGGTGGCCTCCGGGACATCCATCGGGGCACCGCGGTTCGGTCATTACTTCCGCCTCTCCTTCCACTTCGGACTCTTCCAGTTTCTCATGCCCCTGCTCGGTTATGCGGTGGGACTGAAAATCGAACGGTATATCAGGGATTTCGATCACTGGGTGGCGTTTCTCCTGCTCCTGATCATCGGCCTGCGGATGATTCGCGAATCCACGGATCCCCGGAAGAAAAAATCCCCATCCTCCGATCCTTCACGGGGTCTCTCCCTGGTCGTGCTCTCCACCGCCACCAGCATCGATGCCCTGGCCGTCGGGATGTCGTTCGGCGTCCTCGACAAACCCATCCTGGCGGCGAGCATCATCATCGGGGTGACATGCGCGATCTTCTCCTGGACCGGGGTCTACCTGGGCATGAAGGCCAAAGCGTCGCTCGGCCGCAGGGCCGAACTCATGGGAGGCCTCGTCCTGATTGCCATCGGGATCAAGATCGTCTCCGAGCACACCCTGTTTTCCTGAAGGTTTCACGCAGCGGCAGGCGGTTTCGAGGAATCACCCCCGCGGGGCGAAGAAGATCTCACGGCCGACGATCTTCATCGAGATCTTTCGCTCCTTTTCCAGCACATCGATGTACTTGAGGACCTCCAGACGGTTCTTGCCGGTCAGGCGGACCAGGTCTTCGACCGTCAGGGGCCGTCTGGCGATGGTGTTGAGGATGTCGCTCTCCAAGTCCTTGCTGAAGGAGGCGATCTCACGGCGGGCCCGGGCACGCTTGACGATCTCAACGGGAAGATCCGGCCAACCGCGACGGATTCGCTCCAGCCCCTTCAGATCGACCGGCTCGACACCGGCGATTGCCGGGGGGCGGTCCAGCGAGTTCAACTGCACCTTATCGGGCCGAATATCGAGAATGTGGTCGTGAAGACGACGAAGCTCGTCCGGATGATCGTTGACGCCCTTGACAAACAGGATCTCCAGCCAGATCCTACCGCTGTACTCGCGCCGAAACGCCTTCAATCCGGCCACATGACGCGCCACGTCCAGGGCGGGGTGCGGGCGGTTGATCCGGGAAAACACGTCCCGGGATACCGCATCCAGGGAAGGCAGCACCAGATCCGCCGGCAGGATCTCCCGCCGGACCTCAGGGCGATAGAACAGCGTGCCGTTGCTCAACACCGCCACGGGCAACGTGGTCCTCCGCTTGATCTCGGCGATCAGGAAACCGATGTCGCGGTTCAGGGTGGGTTCCCCGGCTCCGGAAAAGGTCAGGTAATCGATCTGAGGTTCACGGGCCAGCACCCGGTCCAGTTCCGCAAGCACCCCGGCCGGATCCATGAAGCGGCGTCGACGGATCCTCAGCCGGGTCGTCTCTCCGCATTCACAGTAGATGCAGTTCAGGGTGCAGGTTTTATGCGGGACGATGTCGATACCCAGCGAAATGCCCAGCCTCCGGGAAGGCACGGGACCGAACAGGTGCCGGACACGCCCCCTGGGTGAAGCGTCCTCTTCATAGGCCATGAGACATCAGGTTTCCGCAAGGCGATCCCGGAACCAGGGGATGATCTGATCCAGACCCTCCGAAAGCGACACGGCGGGACGGAATCCGAGCAGTTTCGCGGCCCTGGCGATGTCCGGTTTCCGCTGCGGGGGATCGTCCTGGGGGATGTGGCTGTGCGTCGTTTGGGAGGAGGATCCCGTTTTTTCGATCACCAGACGGGCCAGTTCCCCGATCGACAACTCCTCTGGATTCCCCAGGTTGATGACTTCTCCATCGAGTTCCTTCCCGACCGAAAGACGGTAGATTCCTTCGATGAGATCGTCCACGTAACAGAAACTGCGGGTATGGCCCCCGTCTCCGTGGATGGTGATGGGCCGGTTCTTCAAGGCCTGCCCGATGAAGGTGGGGATGACCCGACCGTCACCGAGTTTCATGCGCCTGCCGTAGGTGTTGAAAATGCGGGCGATCCGGATATCCACCCCATGCTCCCGGTGATAGGCCATGCACATGGCCTCAGAGAACCGTTTGGCCTCATCGTATACGGCCCTCGGCCCCACCGGATTGACATTGCCCCAGTACGTCTCGGGTTGCGGGTGAACGGCCGGGCTTCCGTATACCTCGGAGGTGGATGCGAAGAGGTAGCGGGACCTCTTCTTCTTGGCCAGCCCCAGCGTATGAAGGGTGCCCAGGGAGTCCACCTTCATGGTATGGATGGGATACTGCGCGTAATCCCGGGGTGAAGCCGGGCAGGCGAAATGCAGGATGAGATCGATCGGCTCCTCGAAAAAGAGATAGTCCGTGACGCTGTATTTGATGAAACGAAACCCGGGTTCGCCCATCAGATGCGCGATGTTTTCCAGTGACCCGGTCAGCAGGTTGTCCAGTCCGATCACCTCCCAGCCCTCCTTGATGAAACGGTCGCAGAGATGGGATCCGAGAAAACCCGCACCGCCGGTGATTAATACTTTCTTCATGGAAGCTGTATTATATAGTCTTAGGCGCCGGGTGTCAACGCGGGAAGCGCTTCCGAAATGGGGCTTCTTCCGGGAAACTGAAACTTTTATCCGCCCATCTCCATCTATCTATTGGGATGAGCCGGTTGGGAAAGACGGCCCGGCCGTTGTTGAATTTTGCGTGGAACTGTGGTATAAAAACAAACTTCGAGGGACCCATGAAAAAAGCTGTCTTGACTGTGTGTGGCATTTGCCTGCTCATGACCTTTCTGTCCGCCGACATCATCGAAAAAATCGTCATCGAGGGAAACCGCAAGGTCTCGCGGGATACGATCCTGTTTTATCTGAAATCCAAGCCGAACGACATCTATTCCGAGGAGATCCTGCGCAAAGACTTCAAAGCCCTCTGGGAGACGGGTTTTTTCGAAAACATCAAGATAGAAACCCTGCCCGGTGACCGTGGGGTCATCGTCAAGATCAACCTGAAGGAGAACCTCTTCATCAAAGAGGTCAATTACAAAACCAGCAAAGGCATCAAGAAAGAAGACATCATCGAAAAACTTCAGGACAACAACATCATCCTCTCGCCATTTTCCTATTTCGACGCCGCAAAGCTGAAACGGGCCGAACGGGTGATCATGGACATGCTGGCCGAGAAGGGATTCAATGAAAGCAAGGTCAATATCGCGACCCGTATCGAAGCGGAACAGGTGAGCATCGACGTCGAGATCGTTCAGGGACCCAAAACCAGGATCGGGACCATCGTGTTTCCCGGACTGGATACCGACCTCATATCCCCGCAGTTCCTGAGTCGGGGTCTGGAAAACAACAAGCCCCACAACCTGATCAACGTGCTGGGGGGCAAGGACATTTATCACAAGGAGACCATCAAGGAGGACCTGGAGGCGGTCAAACTGCGATTGCAGGAGAAGGGCTACCTCGAGGCCAAGGTGGGGAATCCATCTCTGTCCTTCTTCCCCAAGGTATCGGCTTTCGGAAAGGTTCAGAAGATGATGCGCCTTGAAATACCCATCGAGATGGGTCCCCGCTACCGCATACGTAACATCGCGATCGAGGGAAACAAGGTGGTCGTGGCCGAGACGCTGCGCCGGATGATCCGCCTCAGAGAGGGCGACATCTACGATATGAAGAAACGAAACGAAGGGCTCGAAGACATTCAGAAGCTCTACGGCGCACTGGGCTACTGCCGCTCCCAGATCGTTCCGGTGGACAACCTGGATCCGGTGAACCAGACCGCTGACCTGACCATCCGCATCAGCGAGGACGACGTGTGCTACCTCGGGAAACTGGAATTCGTCGGCAATACCTTCACCAAGGACCACGTGATACGGCGCGAATGGCTCCTGAAGGAGGGCCGCCGCCTGAACATGAACGCCCTGGAGGACTCCATCCGCCGCATGAAGCAACTGGGCCTGGTGACGATCGAGAAGATGCCCGAGATCGTGGCCGACCGCGACGATCCCTACAAAATCAACATCAAGGCCGAGGTCAAGGAACTTCAGCGCCAGATGATCAACTTCAACGTGGGATACAGCGGATACGAGGGCTGGTTCATCGCCCTGGGCTATTCCACTCAGAATTTCCTCGGCCTGGGCGAACGGTTCACCGTCAATCTCTCCAGCGGCACCCGGGCCAAGAGCTATCGACTGGCCTTCACCGAGCCCTACCTCTTCAACCTTCCGGCCAGCCTGGGCTTCGACCTGTTCAAGATCTCCTACCAGTATCCCGGCCTCTTCACCCGTGAAAGCCAGGGCGTCCATCTGACCACCTCCTTCAGATTCTGGAAATACTTCGGCGCTTCCTTCATGGTGGGCAGCGAGAAAATCGAGATCACCGACGTCAATGAGGATCTGGAATACATCAATCCCTACTCCTACTACTACTATCAGGAGGGCAAACGAACCCTCAACTCCTTCTCGCCCACCTTGTACTACTCCACCGTCGACTCTCCTCTCTTTCCCTCTTCGGGTACGAAATACCTCATCAATTACAGGTATTCCGGCGGTCTGCTGGGCGGGGACATCTACCTGCACAAACTGAGACTCGAATTCGTCAAATTCATTCCGCTCATGCGCAACAAGAACACCTTTGGAATGCACGCGATGTTTCAATACGCGTTCCCCTTCGGAGAAGACGAAAACGGAGACCCGAACACCCTCCAGTATTACGAAAAGTACTACCTGGGGGGGGAACGGTCCATCCGTGGCTTCGACGTGTACCAGGTGGGCCCGAGAAATCCCGATGGCTTCGGCGTCGGCGGCGACAAGGCGCTGTACCTGAATTTCGAATACCATTTCCCGCTGAGCCAGCAATTGTCCTTCGTGGCCTTCTACGACGTGGGCAACGCCTGGGACGAGGGGGTTGCGATCGACCTGAAGGACGTGTATACTTCACTGGGTGTGGAATTGAAGATCTACATCCCCATGATGGGAGTACCGTTTCGACTGATCTTCGCCTATAACCCCAGATTGCTGCAGCCCGACGATTCCCACTTCGCGTTCAGGTTCGGCATCGGCCCCTCCTTCTATTGATTCTGAACCCGTCATGTTAAAGGTAAAAAATAAAATCCATGCGGTGAGAGACTGAATCCACCGGATGAGGAGGAAATATGACCAAGAAAATCCTGATGTTCTTCGCGCTGATCACCGCGAGTCTCTTCGTGTTCTCCGAGGTAAAAATCGGCGTCATCAACGCCCAGAAAGTCATCCAGGGCACCAAAAAAGGTCGGGAAATCACCAAGCGCCTGGAAGAGCTTGGCCAGGGCAAGCAGCAGCGTGTCGAGCAGATGCGGAACGAGATAAAGAAGCTGGAGAATGAACTCGTGTCACCGGCCCTCAACGCCGAAACCCGGGACAAGAAATCGCTCGAACTCAGCAACAAGCAGACCCAGTTGAAGCGCTTTATCGAAGACGCACAGCGTGAGATGCAGCAGAAATCGCAGAGTGAGCTGTCCAAACTCAGAGAAGAAGTCATGCCCCTGATCACCAAGATCGGCAAGGAAAAGGGATTCACCGTCATCCTGGATCTGAGCATTTCCGGGATCGCCTACTTCGACCAGGCCATCGACATCACCAACGAAATCATCGCCGAATACGATAAAAAATTCCCCGGCGGCAACTGATTCCCACAGGCACGCCATGAGTCCGGAACTGAAAGTCGACGAGATCCGGAAGATCGTCCCGCATCGATATCCCTTTCTGCTCATCGATCGGGTGACCGAGATCGACGGCGACCAAACGATCAAGGGCTACAAGAACATCTCAATCAACGAACCCCTTTTCAACGGACACTTCCCGGAAAAACCCATCTTCCCAGGCGTGTTGATCATCGAAGCGATGGCCCAGCTGGGTGCGGTGCTGAAGCTTCGGCATGTCCCCGAGGACCGGCGGATGGCCTATTTCGCCGGAATCGAAAACGCCAGGTTCAAGCGACTCGTGGAACCGGGAGACCGCCTCGATCTGGAGGTCCGGGTCACACGGGATCGGGGCAGGTTTGTCATTATGCAAGGAAAGGCGACGGTTGACGGAGATATCGCGGCGGAAGCCACCCTGATGTCCATCCTCGCCGAATGAAGCCCGCGCAGATCTCCCCGACCGCCATTATCAGCGATACGGCCCGTATCGGTGCGAACGTCGCGATCGGACCCTACGCCACCGTGGGTGACGGCGTCGTTCTGGGAGATGGGTGCACCGTCATGCATCATGCGGTCATCGAACGCGACACGGTTCTGGGCAAAAACTGCACCCTTTACCCGTTCTCCTCCGTGGGCACCGCACCCCAGGACATCTCATTCCAAGGTGAAAAGACCTTCGTGGAGATGGGTGACGGCAACATCATACGCGAGTTCGTCACGATCAACCGCGGGACGGCCAAGGGGGGCGGCCACACACGCCTCGGCGACCACAATTACATCATGGCCTATTGCCACATCGCCCACGATTGCCAGGTCGGGGATCACACCATCTTCATCAACGGCGCCACGCTGGCCGGTCATGTGGAGGTGGAGGACCACGCCGTCATCGGTGCATTTTCCTCGGTCCACCAGTTTGTGCGCATCGGCAG
>Ga0180434_10005429_pt1 | contig 15020 bp, 13 predicted proteins | sample SS_ome_7_FD_132453 | JGI IMG/M metagenome (GOLD analysis project Ga0180434, IMG submission 132453) | Hypersaline lake sediment archaeal communities from the Salton Sea, California, USA - SS_1_D_2 metaG | ecosystem: Environmental > Aquatic > Non-marine Saline and Alkaline > Hypersaline >...
CCGCTGGGAACATTCAGGTAGATTTTTTCACCCATTGAAATGGCTTTCTGGCGCAACAGCTCCAGGTAACTGTGAACATGATAAATGATCTGGAAAATGATGCGCCCGAAGTTGACCGAGTTGGCGGCAGAGAGGAAAGTGTGTTTTTCTTTCAGTCGCTTTTTGAAATTGTCAGAGGCCAGCAGGGTTTTCAGGGCTGACTGGGCATCATCAAAATCACCATGAATGCCGATCACCTTCAGGTTGTCAGCATTTTCAGTCACCATCTGCAGGCGCTGTACATCAGAGGTGCCGCCGTCAGGATAAAGACAGGCAACTTTTACGTTAGCTTTATTCTTGAAAGTTTCCAGCGCGGCGGGTCCGGTATCACCACTGGTAGCTGCAAGCACCAGGTAGTTTTCATTACGCTTTTGCGCCAGGTCTGAAAGGATGACGCCAAAAGGCTGTAATGCCATGTCCTTGAAAGCCCGGGTAGGCCCATGATAGAGCTCGCTGACATAAAGATCGTCTTCGACTTTGACGAGTGGCACAGGGTTTTGTGGATCATCAAATGCGTCGTACAGGCTTAATGCTTCGTCGATGACAGATTCTTCAATATCAATTTCAAAACGGGTAAGTATGGATTTAGCCAGTTGTTTGTAGCCAGAGTTGAGGTGCTCTGTAAGGAAGGCTTCACTCAGTTCGGGTAGCTTTTCAGGCGAATAGATGCCACCAAAAGAACACAATGGGCTGAGTATCGCTTCGGAGAAGCTTACTTTTTCTGGTTGAGAGCCATCATTGCCGCGGGTTTCGATAAAATTCATAGTCATCGTTGAGAAGTCAATTAAGCTGGTAAATTGGCGTGCATTCTAACATAGTGAGATTAAAATAGGCGTTACAGGCGTATACAGATAAAATGTTGATAAGTAGCTGTTTATAAAACTGAAATGACGAATCCTAGTGACAATCAGGCGGTGGATAAGCATTCTGTGACAGACTGGATCGCCTGTCATGAATGCGATGCACTGCATCAAGTCATAGAACTTCCAGAACATGGCAAGGCCGAGTGCTCCCAATGTGGCTCGGAACTTTACCGCCAGGTACACCGCAGTCTGGATAAAGTGCTGGTATTTTCGATTACCGCATTATTACTGTTCATCCTGTCGCATCTGTTCCCGTTTCTTTCCATGAAAATAGGAGAGCGGATGGAAGAAAATGTACTGATTTCTGCGACACTGGAACTATTCAATCAGGGGTTTCCAGAGCTTGCTGTGCTGGTGTTTTTGACCAGTATCATGTTTCCTTTTCTTGTTATTGCCGGCCTGTTGTACGTAGTGCTGCCGCTGGTTTTTGACCGGCACTTTAACTCAACGTTTACCGTCTTTCGATGGGTAAAAAAGCTGTTTCCATGGAGCCTGGTCGGTGTATTCATGTTGGGTGTACTGGTTGCGATCGTCAAGTTGATGGACCTGGCAACGGTCATTCCCGGACCTTCGCTGTTTTTTATGGCCGGTCTGTTGGTGGCCATGGTAGCTGCTCAGGCCAGTCTTGATGAGCGATTGATCTGGCATCGCGTTTTGGAATATTCACAGGTTAAAGGCGATGAACATCATCCTGTGAAACATGGTTTGACCAGTTGCAGCAGTTGTCATCTGGTGCTGCACAACAATCAATATTCACATTGTCCGCGTTGCGGGGGAAAACTTCATTTGAGAAAAAATGACAGTATCAGTCGAACCTGGGCTTTATTGTTTACCGCGGCTTTGTTGTATATACCGGCCAATGTCTATCCGATCATGACTGTCACGCAGTTTGGACGCGGCCATCCGGATACCATCATGAGTGGTGTGGTTCATCTGATAGACTCTCAGCTTTGGGGACTGGCTTTACTGGTGTTTTTTGCCAGTATCATGGTGCCGGTACTCAAATTGTTGATCATGTCCTATCTGTTGATTTCCATTCAGTTCAAGTCCTGCTGGCGTCCCAGGGATCGAACCCTGTTATTCAGAATTACCGAGGTTGTTGGCGCCTGGTCGATGATTGATATTTTCCTCATCGGTATTCTGATTTCGCTGGTGAAGCTGGATGCTTTTGCCACGATTGAAGCCGGGCCTGGTGCTACATTCTTTGCTGCAGTGGTCGTGATAACATTACTTGCAGCTAAAAGCTTTGATTCACGTCTGATCTGGGACAATTGCCGAATACATCATGAATGAAAATGCTCCACAACCACTGCAGCCCAGTGTAAAAACAAACAGTGGAATTTCTGTCATCTGGCTGGTACCGATAATCACATTGGTGATTGGTGTCTGGCTGGTGGTAAAAACCGTTAATGAACAGGGACCTGTCATTACCATCAGTTTTAACACGGCTGAAGGTGTTGAAGCGGGCAAAACCAAGGTTAAATACAAAAGTGTTGATATAGGCGTGGTGCAGAAGATCAGCTTTTCTGACGATCTGAAAACGGTACTGGTTACCGTTCAGATTGATAAGCAGTCATCCGTTTTTCTCAAACGTGGCACAAATTTCTGGGTCGTCAGGCCGCGTTTAAGCCTCAGGGGTGCGTCCGGGCTGGGTACCCTGGTTTCGGGTGCCTATATTGAAATTGAACCCGGTGACGGCGCTGAACAGTCTCATTTTATCGGGCTAGAAGAACCGCCAGTGGTCAAGGCTGATGAAGCCGGCAAGGAAATTGTGCTGCAAGCCGAAAAACTGGGATCGATAGATATCGGTTCACCGGTGTATTACCGTGGCATTCAGGCGGGTGAAATACAGGGCTATGAGTTGGGTAATGACAGACGCAGTGTCTTTATCCACTCATTTATCAAGTCACCCTTCGATGAACTGGTAAAAGGCAATAGCCGTTTCTGGAATGTCAGTGGTGTTGATATCACCATGAATTCTGAAGGCTTCAACATGCGTACTGAGTCTTTGCAGTCCATGCTGCTGGGTGGTGTTTCCTTTGATACGCCCCAGACCATTGAAGACTCGACCGAAAATATCGAAGAACTGGTTTTCACGCTGCATGAAACCTATGAGTCAATTGAAGAAGAGACGTTTTCACAGAAAATCAATTTTGTTATGTTCTTTGATGGTTCGGTCAGAGGGCTGAATATCGGTGCGCCGGTCGAGTTCAAGGGGATCAAGGTAGGACGAGTCGTTGATATCAGACTGGAGTTCGATCCCGGAGACAGCACATTCCGTATTCCGGTATTAGTGGAAATTGAACCGGAGCGTGTCATCAGCAAGGGAGAAACCCAGTCGCCTTATGAAACCCTCAAAACACTCGTTGATCAGGGGCTCAGGGCACGGTTGCAGACAGGTAGTCTGTTAACAGGTCAATTGTTTGTCGAACTGGATATGCATCCGGAAACGCGTGTCAGACTGGTCAGCGGCCAGGATCAGGTGCCAGAGTTACCGACTATTCCGGCTGAACTTGAACAGATTACCAATTCCGTCAAGGGTGTACTTGCCAAACTGGATAAGCTTAAACTGGTCGAGATCGGTGATGAATTACACGGTACTCTTCAGGGGCTCAACAAGGTAACTAATAACCCGGAAATAGCCGGTACAGTTTCCGAATTAAAAGAATCTCTGGCTGTTTTCAAGACGACATTGAAGACACTTGATATGCAAAATGTCAACGCAACACTGAAAACCGGGCAGCAAACACTTTCAAATTTGCAATCCACTCTGGCCCTGATGGATAACCTGTTACGCTCCGAATCTCCGATGCAGTTCCGCTTTATTCGTATGGCAGATGAAATGGCAGAGGCAGCGCGATCTTTACAGGGCTTCCTTGAACTGCTTGAAGAAGATCCTCAATCGCTGATTTTTGGTAAAGGAAATGAAGAATAGAACCATTCTGTTGAAGGTACTGATACCTGCAGTGTTACTGATGCTGTCAGGTTGTTTATCCAATAACTCAAAACCTGCCAGTTTCTACGTGCTGAATGCTGACACCAGACAGACTCCGGTTAATTCTGACAAAGAAAAAGCACCAGCTGTCGAAATCGCTGCCTTACAGATCCCGCCTTACCTTGATCGTAAACAGATTGTCATTCGGCACAGTGAAAATCGCCTGCATTTTTCAGAACAGAACCGCTGGGGCGGCAAGCTCAGAAAAAACCTGTCACGCGTGTTAGTAAAAAACCTTTCTCATCTGCTCCAGTCCAGCCGCATAGCAGCCATTCCTCACAGTTTGCCTGTCAATCCGCAATACCAGTTGGAAGTGAGTATCCTCCAGTTTGAACGCAGCCCCGCGGGGCATATTGTATTGTCTGCCCAATGGCGACTGGTCAATTCAAAGGATATGCGTTTGATCGCATCCGGCACAGAAGATATCGAAAGTGAGCAACAGGTTCCGGCTGCTGATTATCAATCCATTGTTGCGGCTATGAGTCTTACATTTGCAAGGTTTAGCAGGACGCTCGCCATGTCAATAGCAGCGGATGCCTAGTAGTCTGCAACTAGTTTGTGTTCTATTGCTGGGCAGCATGACTGCATCGGTACTTGCCTTAGAGCCAGATGCCCAGGCCATCATGAAACAGGTGCTCGGGCAAAAGCAGCAATATCCCTACATCTATGAGGAGCAATCCATGATCCTCATCGACAAGGCAGGTAATCGTGATGTCAAAAACACACGTCGATACATTCGTGTCGATGCTTCCGGGAAGGTTAATGTTTTGCTGGTATTCGATTCACCTGAAGAAGTGAAGGGTGTCGCATTGCTCGCCAGCCAGCAAAACAATGATGCCATACAGGCAGGGATTTATCTTCCTGCCTTTGATAATCGAATGATAGCCACTGATGGTGAAAGAAGTAGAGAGCATTTTCTGGGTTCTGATTTTTCGGTTTTTGATCTAAAGCCGGAGCGCTACGATGAATATAACTATAAGAGACTGCAAGATGAGGTGATCGGGGAAGTCAGCTATTACAATATTGAAGCGACACCCGTTGATGACAAGATACTTAAACAGAGTGGTTATTCAAAGCGTATTCATACCATCAGAAAAAATGATCTGTTGATAATCAGAACCCGCTATTTCAACCGGCATGGGCGGCACATCAAAACCTTGACTCAGCATGAGTTCAAACAGTACGGCACCTCATTCTGGCAGCCCGATATGATATTGATGGACAATCTTGCTGAGCAACATAAAACCCTGATTAAAACCACAGAGCGGATTTTATCGCCGGACTATGTGCCACCCAAGATGTTTTCCCGGCAATGGTTATTCAACCATAATCACATGGCTTCAACCATCCAGCACATCTTTGATAATACCCTGACTCCTGAAAAACCCGTGCAGACGAATGATGACTGATAACAAACAACCATCGTACAGCAGTCCGGGTGCGGTTTTTACAAGCCTGTTCGAGTTTACCCTGCGTCATCAGAAACTGGTGCTATTGCTGTTGTTACTGGTAACAGTTGTCAGCCTCTCTGGTCTGCAGCGGCTTGAAATCGATACCGGTTTTCAAAGCCTGATTCCCGAATACGATAAAGACAAACAGGTTTATAAAAGGGTTTCAAGTGAGTTTGGGTCAGACAACAAGAACCTGGTCTATGTCAGTGATGATGCATTATGGACAATTGACAAGCTGGCTGCATTTTTAAGGTTGCATCATGACCTGGAGAGACTGGGTTTTGTTAAGCGTGTCGAGAGCATTGTCACATTGCGTAGTGTTCGCGGTGATGAGAACACAATTAAAACCATTGATCTGATGCCGGAGATCCCGGATAGCCTGGACCAGATTGCAGAGATCAAAGCCCAGGCCTTGTATAACCCGTTGATCAGAGGCCAGTTTGTTTCGGAGCAGGGTAATGCCATGACCCTGCTGGTTACATTCCGGGATAACGATGAATTCGATGAACAACATTATAGTGCCGCTCTGGATAAAGTGCTGGAAAGCTATCGTAATGTGTTTGATTACATGTTCCAGTTGGGATCATCCAGAATAAATGCTGAATTAAAATCCAGTCTGTTCGAAGACCTGGTAATGCTGGGCCCGCTCTCCATACTGATTCTGATTGTCACACTGCTGGTGTTTGTCCGCAGTGTCAGCATGGGACTTGTACCGTTGATCACATCAGGCCTGAGCTTGTTATGGGCGCTGGGTTTCATGGGGTGGTTCAATATCCCGATCAATATTCTTACAGCGATGCTGCCTTCACTGATCATCGTCATTGGCTCCACAGAAGACACCCACCTGATGGTTTCCTATTTTCACGGCCTGGAGAACAAGGCTGAGCACAGACGACAGTTTGCGGTGCGCTTCATGTTGAAAAATGTCGGGGTACCAATGCTACTCACTGTACTGACAACCAGTCTCGGCTTTGCCAGCAATATTTTCAGCAGTATCGGCCTGATTCAGCATTTCGCTATTGCTTCCACCGTGGCCATTCTCTCAAACGGTATTATTACCCTGTTACTGGTGCCTTTGCTGTTACGCAACATGGGTCCAAAAACGAGTATTTTCAGTCGGCAGAAAAGAAAGCTTGCCGGCCTTCCCGGTTTTGTTTACAGGTTATTTGATTCAGGCAACAAACATTATTCAAAAAGTATCCTGATCACTACAACTGTACTATGTGTGTTTTTCGCCTGGCAGGCAGCCAATCTGTTTGTAACCAATGATCCGTTGTCCTACTTTCGGGCTGATCGGCAGTTGATCAAGGACGTGCATGCCCTGCATAAGGATTTGTCCGGGATGAAAACCTTTTTCATAACACTGGAAAGTGATCAGGACAAGGCATTCCAGTTCCCTGATAATATCAACCGCCTGGTGGAAGTTCAGGAGTTTCTCAACAGGCAGGGAATTTTTGATCGCAGTATTTCCCTGGCAGACCATCTTTCACTGATCAACCAGGAATTTCATGCCGGTAACAGCAATGCCTGGCGAGTGCCGCGCAGCAGGGAACAGGTCGCCCAGTTTTTATTGTTTTTTCATCGCAACGATCTTGAAAGTTATGTCAGCCATGATTTTCAACGTGCCAATATTATCGTGCGCCACAATGTCACGGACTCAAGAACCCTCAACAAGCATATTGCTGAACTTGAAGAGGTTGTAAGCGGTATTGCAGGCGTAGATATGAGAGGTTTCGTCACTGGTGAAAACCTGATGGTCAACCGAGCAGCTGAGTCACTGATGACAGCCCAGGTCAAATCTCTGGGTATTCTCCTGCTGGTTATTTTTCTGTTGATGTCAACGATGTTTACCTCGTTCAAGGGAGGCTTTATAGCACTGATACCCAGCGTGATACCGATTATCCTGATGTTTGGGGTTATGGGGTTGCTTGGTATCTCGTTAAATCCCGGTACAGCAATGGTCGCCGTGATCGCGATCGGTATAGCTGTGGATGGCACGATTCACCTGTTTTCGCGATATAACGATTTATGTCGAAAAACCAGTGATAATGCCCAGGCGGTACGCGACACAGTCCGACATGAAGCAATGCCAATCGTCGTGACCAGCCTGTCTCTGGCTGTAGGTTTTGGAGTGCTGCTGTTTTCCAACTTTACCGTTGTCGCCCAGTTTGGAGCCATGTCTGCGATGACCATGCTGTTTGCGGTCTATGCCAATCTGCTGATTACTCCTATTATCATGTCACGCGTGCGCCTGGTCGGACTCTATGAGATCCTGGTTATGCGCATGCAAAAAGACCTGCTGAAAAAGAGTCCACTGTTCGCAGGGATGAGCAGTTACCAGATACGCAAGGCCATTCTGATTTCTGAATACCAGAACTATTCTGATAATGATCTGATTATCAGGGAAGGAGCTGTTGAAAGAAGCATGTATCTGTTGCTTGCCGGAAAAGTTGCTGTAGAGCGACATGGACATCATATTACAGATCTCAAGGTGGGTGATGTATTTGGAGAAATTGGATTTGTAAGAGAAACCCTGCGAACGGCTGATGTGCGTGCAATAGGGCATGTGCAGGTCCTGCGTTTTGATTTTGAACGTTTACAGAAGGATCTTAAATATTTCCCCAATATTGTGGCCAATCTCAATTTCAATATCAGTTGCATACTGGGCGAACGTTTAGCTGAAGTGATTGAACGAAGCGAAGACTAATGGCCTGCTACCAGGATTATGCACCCAATTTATGCACAGTTGTCACCTTTTTGTCATAGCTCTGCACAATAATAGTGCTCAAACCGGCTTTCATTTACCGAAATTGCGCCAATTCTCGTATGGCACAAGAGTTGAATGCAAAACTCATTGATTGTTGAGAGATGATATAAAAGGGCACGCATTATGTCTTTTGTTGCTGCAGTACCGCGCAAGCCAGTGGTTCTGGTGATCCTGGACGGGGTTGGGGTCAACCCCTGCAAGACAAATAATGGGTTCAGTGAAGCACAAACGCCAAAACTTGATGCCTGCTTCAATAGATACCCCCATACCACGCTGCATGCCTCAGGCTATGCCGTGGGTTTGCCCGACGGACAAATGGGAAATTCTGAAGTTGGCCATTTAACACTTGGGGCAGGCACCATAATACGCCAGGACAGCGTGCGTATTTCTGATGCCATAACCAATGGTACATTTTTTTCCAACAAGGCATTTGTTGAGGCTATCCATAGCGCCAGGCGCAAACAGCGCCCCATGCATTTACTGGGTCTGGCATCTGATGGAGGAGTGCATAGTCAGTTGGACCACCTCATGGCACTGATTAAAATCTGTAGACAGGCAGGTGTTTCCCCGCTGCTGCATATGATTACCGATGGTCGTGATACCTTGCCAGCTTCAGCACTTAACTATCTACCTGAACTGGAAAGCGAATTACATGAAGCCGGTGGTGCCATCGCCAGTATCATGGGGCGTTTTTATGCGATGGACCGTGACAAACGCTGGGAGCGCACTGAAATAGCCTGGCGTGCCCTGACGCTGGCCAATGGTGAATCAGGCAAGTGTGCGCAAAGCGCCATACGCAGTGCTTATCATGCAGGTGACAGTGATGAATTTATCCGGCCGATCCTGTTACCTCCCTTCGAGCCAATCAGGGAAGATGATGAGGTGATCTTTTTTAATTTCAGAAAAGACCGTCCCAGACAACTGGTGTCGGCGCTGGCTGACGAGGCTTTTGCAGGCTTTGACCGTGGTAAGGTCGGGCTTGTCAGTATGACCTGCATGATGCCTTACGAGAGTAGTTATCCCTATCCCTGCGCATTCAAGCCAGAACAGCCTGAGCTAACACTGGCTGAGGTCATCAGTAAAGCAGGGTTTAAGCAGTTGCACTGCGCTGAAACGGAAAAATACGCGCATGTCACGCATTTCTTTAATGGTGGACATGCAGGTCATTACGAAGGTGAGGAGCAGATATTGATTCCGTCTCCAAAGGTAGCAACCTATGACATGAAGCCTTCCATGAGTGCACGGGAGGTTGCCGATACTGTTGTGGGGGCTCTGAATAGAAAAGAATTTGCGTTTATCGTTGTCAATTTTGCTAACGGCGACATGGTAGGACACACGGCCAAAAAGCACGCCATACTGGAAGCGGTAGAAACACTCGATACAGAGGTATCGCGTGTAATAGATGCCGCTGAAAACAAAGGCTATTCAGTCATAGTGACAGCTGACCACGGCAACTGTGAAGAAATTATTGATCCTTATACCGGGGAGCCCAATACGCAGCACACGACTTACCCTGTGCCCTGTCTGGTTGTTGATGAAGATAACTGGCAGTTATCCTCTGCAGGTGGATTATCCAATGTGGCTCCAACAGTGCTTCAACTAATGGGATTACCTGTTCCTGAGCAAATGAGTGCTGGTTCTTTACTATTGCGAAAACTGCCGGGTGAAAGACGTAAAGATTTTTATCAGACCGATACCTTACTTGGTGCGGCATGAATATTTTTACCTACGGTACCCTGATGTTCAGTCCGGTATGGGATACGGTAGTGAAAGCTAATTACCGGGCAAGTTCGGCAGTATTAAGGGGTTATTGCCGTAGAAAAATCATCAATGATATCTACCCGGTTGCCTTTGAGGGAGGCGATCAGGATTTTATCAATGGGATAGTTTATTATGATGTTGAAGTAGAGGACATCAACAGGCTTGATGAATTTGAAGGGACTTACTACAGACGCTCGTTGATCAGTGCGGAATTGAAAGACCAGACCCCGGTTCAGGCTGATGTATACATTATCAAGCCTCGCTACCAGCATCTGATCTCATCTCAGGAATGGAATCCGGAAGATTTCCAGCAGCGTTGTCTTTCGGAGTTTATGTCCGCTTTCGACGGGTTTATAGACAGGTAATCATTCAACATGAGTGTTGTTGACGATAAATCAATTTTCATCGCCATGAAGCAGGACGGGCCTTTAGCTGTAACGGACAGTCTGAGTTTTGGCAACCAGGTTAACCGGCATGCCCGTCACTGGGTAAGGGCTTTCTGCCATGACTCTGTCACTGTGACCAAATATCGTGCTGTGCGTTCCCAGATCTTCGATCTGTTGCAGGTTAATCGTTTCAGTCAGATACCGGCGCTGATATCCAATGGTTCCCTGAAAAATAAATGTAGTGAACGCGCTTATTCCTTGCTTGGCAATCTGTATGGCATTCAGGGGGAGTTATCTGAAGTTAAAAGTCGTATACGCGAGTATGCTCACAGTGCCGATGAAGTGATCACCTACCTGCAGAGCAAGGTGCTTGCAGACTATCATTCCAATATTGAAATCAGCAACGAGATAGAGACAACCCAGGATCCCGTTGAATTGTTGCTCATCATCTTCAATGAACAATATCACCGTAAAACCCGTTTTGAAGCCAAGCGCAAACTGGTACTGATGGGATTGGCAGGTTCAATTGACCAGCGTGAACGAGAAACGGCAATCGAAAAGAAATTTTCGAATTTTCTGAGTTTTCTCAATCGCTATGTATGGAGCCCCAAGCTGAAAATTGGTGAATTGCAAATAACCTACCTGCGCAGTGTGCATAGTCGTGTTGACTATGCCTGTGAAAAGGTTGATGTCATTGAAGAGGGTAGTGAATTACTGAAACTGCCACTCGCTGTCAGGGAAAAACTTACCATGATCAAACGCCGTCTGTTTGAGTTTGAAGGCAAGGAAGTGCCTGTTTATGTCACGGTAAGAAAAAAGGATTCGGCTGCAAAAATTCTCAAGTTATTACGCAAGAATGAAAAGAATCCAGCCGTAGCCGTGGATGACGAACTCGGACTGATGGCGGTTCTGGACACCATTGCAGATGTAAAACGCTTTGTGAGACACCTGACCAAGGCAGCCGTCAACGGCAACTCGATGATGGTGCTTGAAGATATCAGCGATACGCTTACAGGTGGCTATTATCATGCAACTTCGGTGGGCAGCAGCAATCAGACACCCATGTTAAAGTTTTTTGCGCGCCTCGGTGGCATGCGCGTAGAATTTATCATTCATACCAATGAGACATATCTCAACTATCGTTACCAGCGTGGTATAGCCCACGATGAGTATGAAGTCAGAAGGCTTTTCGACTCAGGTGTGGCAGAATTTCTTTTTCCAGGAGATATCTACCATCTGGATATGCAGTCCATCAGGGAGAAACAACTGGATAAATTCAGGGTTTCCATTGAGTCCTGATCAGTTGTTTCGGCATATTCATCCGCTTTCTCTTGCAAGCGGTAGCTTCACATGCCCAAGTTCTAATTAGATAAGCGATCAGGTAGACTGCAGTCAACTACCGATAACTCAATTCGCAGGAAACAACAAATTGAAATATGTGGAAGTGATCGCTGATTCTGGTAGTGCTGACACCATTTTAGCCATTTCAGAAAAAGTTAAAGCCCAGGATTTTCGCCTCGGGCTTCCCGGTGAAGACGGCCTGCAGCAAATGCGTATGCTGGTTAAAGATGATGCGCTGCAGCAAACACTGGATACCTTGCAGCATGTTTTAGGGGCACAGCCCAGTGCGCGCATAGTGGTGCTGCCGGTTGAGGCCTATTTGCCAAAGCCGGAAAAAGACCAGAACAAGAAAGAAGGTTCCGGAGCTATAGCCCGAGAATCACTTTATGAGGAAGTCGTCAAAGGTGCCCGAATCGACTTCAATTTTTTTCTCCTGGTCATCTTATCAACGGTGGTGGCCACAATAGGGCTTATTGAAGACAATATTGCCGTCGTCATTGGAGCGATGGTTATTGCGCCCTTGCTGGGGCCAAACCTGGCTCTCAGTCTCGGTACTGCACTGGGCGATGCAGACCTGATGCGCAAATCTGTCAGGACACTGGGCCTTGGGCTTCTAGTGGCCATTGGCATATCTGTGAATATCGGATGGTTCTGGCCTGGTGAGCTTGCCAGTAATGAACTCATGTCACGTACTGAAGCAAACCTTGATTCCATTGCGCTGGCGCTGGCATCCGGTGCGGCGGCGACTCTTTCTCTCACTACAGGATTATCCAGCGTTCTGGTCGGCGTCATGGTGGCGGTTGCACTGCTCCCTCCGTCCGTGACCCTGGGGATCATGTTGGGAAAAGGGGAACTGCAACTGGCTATCGGAGCTGGATTATTGCTTGCCATTAACATTGTGTGTGTCAATCTTGCCAGTAAACTGGTTTTTATTTTTAAAGGATTCCAACCTCGAACATGGCTTGAAAAGGAAAGGGCGAAATCAGCTATGCGGCGTTATCTGCTGGGCTGGGTATTTACCTTGATCGCGCTGTCACTTTTTATCTATTTGCGAAATGCCTAAAAGCTGGCTATTACGCAAAAAATCAAAAAAAAGACTTAATACCAGCCCTGGTTTAAGTCTTTTTTGAGTGTTTCATCAGTTATTGGCTTTATTAAGCGGTATGAGTGGTGCGGTCAGGATGTATAAAGCAGCCTATAACAACTCTGTTAATTACGTCCTTTTCCGCCACCGCGTTGACCACCTAGAGCCCCTTTACTGCCAGCTGGGGTGCCGTTACCAGCCTTTTTTGAACCTTTGTCCTGTTGATTCATTTGTTGGTGCTGGTTCCGATGACGATTTTGCATCTGTTCTGGTGATTGTTGTTCCTGTGATATCTCAGTTTGTTTTTGCTGCAGATTTTCCATCAAACGCTGTTCCATCCGGGCTTCATCTGCAACTGCCAAACCAGAAATGGAAAACGCAGTAATAAGTCCTGTCATCAATGTTTTTATTGGTTTCATCAGTTGTTCACTCCTCTTATACAACTATCGATATATTTCAGGTGGATGAATGATGGAATTAACACCACCCTGCTATCTATAAATATAAATCAGGTTGTCACAAAATGAGGTTACAAGGTGTTACCAATATGTAGAGATATGAAACATAAAGTTATTATCGGTGCTGTTCATGTCGCACTCCTGGAAGGGGGCGTTAAAACTCATTCGGAGATTTAATCCTTTAGCCAGTTATCAAATTCTGAAGCAATTTCCTGCCATTTTTCTGACCAGCCCTGTCTCAGCTCAGCTACTGTCGGTACTGAGATACCGCAAACCGTGTTATCGAACTGATTCTCGGGATTAAATTCAATATCCAGTTCATGCAGATCCTTCATGGTTGAACAGGCCGCATGCACTTCATAAATTGCAGAACCGACTATTGCAGCAGCTCCAAGAAATGGCACAGCTTCTGCGGGCATTTCAGCAATCGTTGCAGTTGCCAGCGTTTTGGTTCTTCTCTGAATAGATTTTACTGCCTTGCTCACTTTGGTCTTGATTCTGAGGTTTTTATTTTTCAATGCCGTGTTCTTGCTTACGAGATTTTTATTTTTAGCGCTAAGCGTTTTGATCTTTTTCTGGTTGGCCCTGTTTTTACTGGAATAGCTGTTTGCCACCCATTCAGTGGGTATGATTCGAGCTAACCCGTTATATAAAAGGTCAAAAAAAGTTGCACTGAGTAATGTAGCAATATTCACTGAAACCAGCAGTATCACAGCAAAAATCAGTGTAAATGTAGAAATGGAGAATGATGCTATTTTGGAAATAACGCTAAAGTAGATATTTTTCATTTAAATATCCTGATTTGGAATCTGAAGATGAAAAATGGAAACTGTTTCTGTGTCAGGTTTGAAAGACTGCTATGCAGATACAGATTATAGCTGGATAGTTCTCAGGTGTGGTCTGTTTTAAGATCGTCCTGTTTGACTCTGGAATCAGCTAGATGCTCTTTTACTGAGACGAATGTATTCAGCATCATTATGATAACGCCAACAATGCCCAGAGCCAGCCAGTTTTCAAAGACAAAGTGCCCAAATCCTGTGCCAAGAACGTCGAGCACGTCGAGTTTCAAGTAACCCATCACAGCCAGAATAATCAAAATAGTGTCTATTAACGACAAAATGATGTATCGAGGTGAAGTAAATGGATTTGTTTTCATGGACAAGTAATGCCGGCCTCGCAGCGAAATTCGCTCTCAATTAAGAAAGCTGGATCGCAGATCGATTATTCAGTCTGTGTATTCCACGCGTGAGAACTTGTGAGTGACACGGACGTTTTCGTTCGCCTGAATATCAAGTTTGGCTTGTTCGTGATCTACGTCTTTTAATTTGATTATGACTTCCTGATCACCAAGAATGACGACTATTGATTCATCAGTTCGTTGTTTTAATGTAATCATTTGATTCTCTCCCGATTCCTGCATTATCTTAGTCTGAACTTTAATAAAGTAATATAACTTATTGTATAGCATAGAATTACAGGTTTGCATAAAATAATTAACAATGAAACAGCTTTCATATGATTTTTTTATGTATTTGGTGTTTTATAATGATACCGGTATTGGAACAGGCTAAATTACCAGTTGCCTGTTTATTCGCTATCTTTGAGTGATAGTCTCTGCATGTGAATCGAATCAAGAAATTAGCTTTGGCACAGAAAACCCGTCGTCTATTGTTACTGATTCTTCCTTTCCTGGTTGCATATAGTCTCTATCTGCCTGATGAGTTCGAAAATGACAAACTTGTGGAAAATGATCAGCCAGTACTTTCTACCATTAAAAATATTTACTCAGACCCGACAAAACGCAATACATTGGAAATTAGCTGGAAAGATCTGATTCCACCTGACCAAAAAGTAAAAATTGAAGTGGAAAAAAAC